>Ga0326597_10014736_pt1 | contig 10239 bp, 7 predicted proteins | sample RVTome_12_FD_203789 | JGI IMG/M metagenome (GOLD analysis project Ga0326597, IMG submission 203789) | Soil microbial communities from uranium-contaminated site in the Upper Colorado River Basin, Wyoming, United States - RVT100D185 | ecosystem: Environmental > Terrestrial > Soil > Contaminated >...
AAGTCATTTGCGCCAGGCAGGTATAGAATCAGCGGCAAAGACAAGGCCACAGGAGCACGCTCAAACTACGCTACGTTTACGGTCTTAGCACCAACCCAACCGCCGACCCCGCCCGGTGGCCAACTCTCCATTGAGCGCGCCCTGGACACCAACCAGAACTGCCACATTGACGAAAGCGAACTCAATCAAGCACTTGGATATTGGACAGCGGACAAGCCAGTCCCAAACACCGGGGGCAAGATCATTAGTGACATAAAAATAAGAGAACTCACCAATCTCTGGATAAAACAAGGGCCGATCGACGCCAACTGCCCCCGGACGCCAACGCCGCCAAGCAATCCCACCGTCAACCCGCAAGTTACAGTCACCCCGTCTTCCGGCCCGCCCGGCACCCAATTCACCGTTCAGTTCATCGGCTTCACCAAAGGCGGTCAGCTTGAATCATTGCTCAAATACCTGGACGGTGCCCGCACCTTGGGCACTCTCACTTTCACCACCAATGCCAATGGCGCTTATACCCACACCATTCAAACTACCGACTTTGCCCCAGGCCGCTACGAACTTAGAGTCTGTCTTCAAAGTGGGGGACAAACTCATCTGCTCCCCCTTCTCCCCTGCTGGGAGAAGGCCGGGATGAGGGGGAAGTCAGCACCACCGATCAACCCTCACCCCAACCCTCTCCCAACGGGAGAGGGAGATTGCTATAAAGCATGGATCCCCCTTGCAGTTGGATGGTGTCCCTTTTGAAGACGGACTCTTAGAGCCACGGATAAGCAAAGCCACGCCACCACCCCAACTCAGACGTTCACGATTACGAAGGTGTTGGTGCCCCGTCCCACCATCTTGGATGCTGGTCTCACGCACAGTTTGGATCAAGGCCGACCCACTGACAACACCAACGAATTCTCGCCGACCGATGCTGTGGCCCTGGTCTGGTTTGAAGTCAGCGAGGGTCAGGGCAACTACCGAGCCCGCGCCGAATGGTATACCCCCCAAGGCGACCTCTATTTAAAAAAGGATCTTGGTTTTGGTTCAACTGAGCCTTGGCCTTCAGCGATCGCTCATTTCAGCATAGCCATTCGAAACGAGCCTGCCGCCCAGATGTTAGGACAATGGAGAGTGCGTGTTTTCTTAGGGGATGCTTTAGAATTTTACGACTCAACTGAACTGACATTCCAAATAACAAGCAAATCGGGTGGTACATTGCCACCACCGCCCACTCGATCCACCGCACCCCGCATTGTCGGCTTTGAGGGCGATCGGGTTTTCTACGTGGGCGACGAATTCTCCTGGATTATTGATTACCAAGACCCAGACGCGGATATTGTGAAGGTGCTAGTGCGCAAGTACCGAGACGGCCAATGGTTGGACATGGGCTCTGGCGATCCAGGGAGCCGTGGCAAAACATCAGGCCGGATACGCATTAACCTACACTGCTCATCACCGGAGCAAACGACCGTTGCGATCCAACTTGAAGATGCGGCCGGCAATCAGAGCGAGCCTTACAACGTGGCCTTGGAGTGCCGCGGTTCCGAAGGCACGCCACCACCCGTCCAAAACCAACCCCCGTACTTCGTTGAAGATCTGAAGCTTTCCGGCAACCCGATCACGCTTTCCACGTTCTTCGGCATGAGCGCCCGCGCCGTTGATCCAGAAGGGCAACCAATTACTTACTTGTGGGACTATGGTGACGGTTTTACAACAACATCCGAGGAATTTGCTCCGGTACTTGGCCACTACTATAGCGCCCCAGGCAATTACTACGTTTGCGTCACGGCCTCCGACCCTCAAGGTGCCTCAACCCAACAATGTGCTTGGTTGACCGTGTTGGACGATGACGCAGGCGTACCGCCAGGGGGAGGCGAAATCTGTGGCAACGGCATTGATGATGACGGCGATGGTTACATTGACGAGGACTGCGCACGGTTGGAAATCCTCTTGGATGATACAGGCGGTGTGAAGGATGACATTTTCAGCCTCTATATAGATGGACAATATAGAGGCCCAGATACACCGGTGGGCGGGCGTCGGTTCTTTTCAATTGATGATCTGACACCGGGACAGCACTTAATCACAGTTTATGTTGTTGAGGCAGGTGTACCAGGCAACCTTGGAAGCTTTACCCTCTCACTCCTCGGTGGCCCCCAGTTTTCAGATGGAACAACGATTGCTTATGGGTGTTATCCTTCTGATGGTCGTCCGGGGGCCAAGTGTGACCCAGACAGTGGGCCTCTTGAAGGCGAGTACCAAGAATTCTACATTTACGTTCCCTCACGTAGTCAGTCAGCAAGCATTGGTGGCCGTGCTTTCCCGGAAATGAAAGTCGCGCTCAAAACGCAAGAGGCAGTATTTGAAGTTCAAAGATACAACCCACAGAGCATTGAGTTGAACATCTTTGACTTAGCTGGCCAGATAGTGTTTTCAACGTCAACGCCGCCAGGCCTGCGCCGCTTAAGTTGGCAGTATCTCACGAACGAAGGACAACAAGTGGCCAACGGCACTTACTTCTACTCCATGACCGTCATCGGCTTCAACGGCGAAATCAAACGCAGCGAGGTCAAGAAACTGGCGGTGGTACGATAGGCCGTTCATTTGGAATGGTTGCACAACTATTTCCGCTACTGGCAGTTACGCGACTCTTGTCTTGGAACGCAAAGATGGTATATTGGGCAGTAAGGTTAATTGGTCATGCGCCCTTATGTCTACAAGAGCTTCAGTCGTCATCATTCTCGCCCTGGTTTTACTAGCCGGGGGGGTGGCCATGTATAGCCGGCCAGTCGAGACGGCCAGACCGGGATTGACAGAAGATCACGAGACGACACAACTGTCGAACATCTCGGTCAAATGTGATAAACAAGCATTTGAAGCCTTTGCGCCCGAAGAGCTTAGTATTTATAATTCGAGAACCTATCAAAACGAAAAATATGGATTTTGCATGAGATATCCAAACACTTGGTTTCAAGAGGGTGATGACGACTATTTTACAATCATAAGCTACGACCCCTCTAGGGGACCGGATGCAGGAGGGGTTCCTCGGCACGCGATAAAGATAGAAGGATACACACAACCAAAAAAAGATGAGTTTAGTCAGGCCTGGTTTGAAAAGAGGGCAAACAATCCTGATGCACTAGAGACAAAGCAGTTGATATTGATGAATCGACCTGCTGTTAGAATCCGTACTTTCAGCCTAGAATTTGATGAAGTTTTTTCTAGTACTATCATTGATTTGGGAAATGACAAAATTCTGATCATACGTTATTATCCAGAGCTTAGTGTTCTGGCTGAATACTATGATCTGATTCTAGGCACGTTACACCAGCTTTAGGAAGAGGTGGCTAGTGTACCAACGATACGAAAGCTTGGCAGGGTGGTGTTCACTTATCTTGGTTGTCGCGTGCAGTTTTTCTGGCAAGGCTGCTCCATCCCTTAGCCTGCCCTATTCTGGGGGCGAAGTTTTCCGTTGTACACAGGGAAATGATGTAAAAGATGGTACACACAATGGCGTTCTAAGCAAAGCGTGGGACTTCTCAAATGGGGCATCGGGTTCAAGTATTGTGGCCCCCGCTAGAGGGCATGTAGTTTTTGCAGCACTCGATGGCACGCCAACAGAGGGATGGGGTTACACTGTTGTCATTGAATATTTTGATGGGACTTTCGGTCGGGTTGCGCATCTTCAAAAGGACACTATCGTTGTTGAAAAGGGCGCGTTTGTTAATAAAGGTCAAATACTGGGGAAAGTCGGCTCTTCTGGGAAGAGCACTGCTGCTCATATCCATTACCAAACACAGACTGGCGCAACGAATGCTCTCTCGACTCCCTCTTCCTTTGTAGATCCCGATGTCCTTGTCAAGAATTCTGATGGAATACCCAGCCCTTGTACAGGGGAACTTTCTAATGACCCGGACAATCCAGCTAATCACTATATCTCCTATAACTACCCGTTTATTCCTATTTCCGGTCATTTAGGAGGAGGAAGCATTGATCAAACGGGCACGTACGAAGTTAACACCAGTGTTTTTTCTCTAGATGGGGAGAGTTTTGGCTTACCAGGGGATTATCCGATCATCGGAGATTGGGACGGGGATGGAGTTGAGGATATTGGGGTCTTCAGGCCCATAAATACCGATACTCTTCTGAGTACATTCTTTTTGGGCCGAGTTGCAACTCGAACCATTCCATTTGGCACTCCCCATGATATACCTATTGCGGGTGATTGGAATGAAGACGGTTCTGACACTATAGGCGTGTATCGCCCTTCCACCAGCACGTTTTTTCTCGACTTTGACAGTAATGGGGCTGCAGACGAATCAATCAGCTTTGGTATAGAAAACGATACACCGATCATCGGAGATTGGGACGGGGATGGAGTTGAGGATATTGGGGTCTTTCGTCCCCGTTCGCCAAATCCAAACACCAATACGTTTTTCCTAAGTTTACAGCGATCAGGAAAGAACGAAACGCTCTCATTTGAACTGGGTAATAACGGGGATTATCCGATCATCGGAGATTGGGACGGGGATGCAGACGATAACATTGGTGTTTTTCGGCCGAATACAAAAGAGTTTTTTAAGTTTGCAAATAAGCCCGATAACCAGTCTCTACTCAAGATAGCAATTACAAACGCCTCTATTAATCCCAGAAATTCCCAACCCGGGGAGACAATTCAACTCACCTACGGCATAGCCCACGATGCCCCACAATGCACCGCCGCTGTTCCCGGGGCGCAGATTCGCCGTGCTAATTCAAGCAGCTTGTGGGCAAACCTAATTCCAGTAGGAAATCATTCCGCTGTTGGGCTTTGCGGTTCAACCAACGTGGTCGCGAATCGCTCTTTTAAGATCTCCACTAATACAGGTAACGGGCAGTACGACGTCCGATGGTTGCTGATGACGGCAACCACTCCAGCTACGGAATTGGCCCAAAAGATTCAACCAGGAATATTGGAAATAGGTGAGCTTGGCGACGACCTCTTTTGTCCGTTGCGCAGCTCACTACTAATTGAGTCAGCCACCTGCCCAGCCATTGACACCACCTTCACCATCCGTAACCCCACGACCAATTCCAAGTTTAACGTTCAGCAAAAGGGCACCAACTTCACTGTCAAGAACTTCGGCAACAACAACTGCAGTCAAACAACTCTGGTGTTACGGGATCATCCCGGCAACCCACCGGTACATCAAGAAGAACCCGTGGAAGTTGCCGGAACAGCCCAAAACAACAACGATTGCCTCTACGCCCTCTCTGCCCACGTAGACATCAACGTGTTCAACGAGATCGCTTTCAAGGTGCCCCAGGCCGCCTGGTTTCTTCTTGAGAACGCCTCCGCTTGCTTCCAGTTCTTGGATCGCCTGGCTTCAAATCAACCTGACCGCTCTTGGATACAAATCAACTGGGACTGCACGATCACCCCACCAACGGGTAACAGCGCCACCAGCACCTTTCTTTCAGGCCCGGATCTAACGGTGAATATGGGGAGCAGCGGGGTGTTGAACATAGTTGGCCCAGCTGCTTGCGATGACCTCAAGATGAAATACCGGCCCCTGGGAATGGTTGAAGAATCTGATGTAGTCCGCAACGGTTGCCAATACACGCTCCCAGCCAGCGTGCTTTCCAAAGAAGTCCACGTGCGCCTGGTGGATCGCTGGTGGACAAGCACCACGGGCTGCCCGAGCATACTGGGCGAAGTGGCCTGGCTGGCGTTGAACACCAGTTGTTTCCCTGGGGTTACCCCACCACCTCAAATCAATTCTCCCTTCACGTTGGCCCTGCCGCTGGCCACCGATCCCAATGTCATTGCCAAGCGCGTCAACGGTCAATGGCAAGGCGGCAACAAGGTGACTCTGTTTAACCTTGACGCCAACGAGTGCCAAGGCACCAAACTCAATATCGCGGGTTTAAGTCCAGTCCCGGGGCAGCGCGTTGGCAACGCGTGTGAATTCACGGCTGGTCTTGACAGCAACCACAGCGTGATCGCTTTTTCGCCCCCGGAGCCCACGAAGTTCTGGTATTTTTTTGAGATCATCGGTCAGTGCACCAAACGCCACAACGACGACCAAGGGTGGTTGGTGCTGTTGTTTGACTGTAATCCGACCAGCTTTCCGGCCACCCGGGCTCTTAATGGCAACCCGCAACTGATAGAGCTGGCTAAGCCCGATGACAGGATAGACACCGCTGACGTACTCAACGGTGTTGAGAAATGGCTTCAGGGTGAGTGGGTGTTTGGAAAACCCATAACCACAGACACAATCCTCGAAGCGGTCAGCCGCTGGCTCGACGGAACGCCGGTTTCAGAAGAATCAACTTCTGCTAACCTGTCTGCCGGCGCCACGAATTCAAACGGCCCAAGTCTCCAAGACTTGTTAGTTCATCTTGGGAATTGGAGGGTGTGATGCAGGAAGTAGGGAGTGAATACGAGAGATTGGTTTGTTCGCTCTTAGAGAACTTTAAAGCGGCAGAGACATTGAAGATCATTTGTTCAGGCAAGGATTGCAAAGTAACAGGATCGAGTGATATCGCTCATCAAATAGATGTTTTCTGCGAGAACACCGAAGACGGTTCGCTGATTCTTGTGGAGTGCAAATTTCACTCTCCAAACACAAAAAGAAACACTGTCGGGTTGAGGGATGTTCTCGTGTTACATGGACGCATTACTGATATACAAAAGGCAAGAAAAGTTACGGTCGAAGGCGTGATAATTACAACAAATAGATACACAAAGGGTGCCAAGAAATATGCTGACTTTTGGAAGATAAAGCTTGGGGATGTACAAGATGAAACTCAATTCAGGATACTCCTGCAGAATTGGGGTTACTTGGGACAGAGTGATAGTGCAAGGGGAGTAGATGAGGTGTTCCTTGTTGAAAAGCGATGTCCAACGTGTAACGTGGCAGCAGTTCTTCGAGACGATGTTCATGTGTGCCCGGTTTGCGATAAGAAGTTTGGGTAAGCGCTAGGGTATGGATCTGTTTAGGCCATTGCGGAGAAGAGAAAGAACCTAAAGTTTAAATTGCCGCTTACAGTTCCAAACCACCCTCACCCCATCCCCCGCCACCCTTGATCCCTCCACGATGTTATTCTAGAATATTGCCGGAAACGGTTAAAAGCGGTCGCCTGGATAACAACATCAACATTGACTCCACCAGGTAATGTGCTACCCTATAAAGCGACATGGCGTTGAAAGTCGTACAAGCCTAAGGCAAGGAGTGCAGTCATAGATTTCACTTACACCGTGGTCTTTGAACCAGCCGAAGAAGGCGGCTATTTGGCACACATTCCCACGCTGGGAACCACCACCGAAGGCGATACGATTGAAAAAACCCGCGCCCATGACTGTTTCGATTAACGTGGTTGCTTCATTGGCATGAGCCAATTCAACTAGCGGCGACCCGCCATTGACACCATCCCAGACCGTGATACTCTTAACTCGATGATGCCGCACCCATTCACGCCCCAAATGAGGAGGTTAGCCATGAAAGAAATCGCCCCGCGTATTGTCGTGGACGAAAAAGTGGCGTTCGGCAAACCAGTCATCAAAGGCACCCGCGTGCCGGTCGCCCTCGTTGTTGGCCAACTCGCCGGCGGTATGACCTACGAAGAGGCCATGAAGGAGTATGAGCTTACAAAAAAGGACATCCTGGCGGCCCTGGACTATGCGGCCAAGGCCATCTCTCTTGAGGAGGTCAGGGTAACCTCACCATGACCTCCTTCGTTGTTGATGAAAATTTGCCACGATCTTTGGCGATAGCTTTGGAACGCTTGGGCCATACAGCCAAGGATGTCCGCGATCACAATCTGCGGGGCCGGCCAGATGGCGAAGTTTACGCTTTTGCACAACAGGAAAAAGCTGTACTGATCACCAACGATGTCGGCTTTGCCAACCTCACGCGCTATCCGCTCAGCACTCACCATGGAATTATAGCGGTGCGGTTGCCCGATGAATTGCCAGCCCCGGAGCGCGTTCTTGAAATCACGACCGCTCTTTCCAATCTGGATTCTACTACGCTAGCAGGTGCGCTGGTGATCATTTCACCTGGTAAGGTCAGGATCAGGCGCAAGCCATAGCCAAGCCGCCCGATGTCCTCGATGGACACCCATGTCATCCAGGGTCGAGCTAATCCTGATATACGAGTGTCTCTGGGTAAAACTCATACCAGGCAAACCAGTAGGCCTTCTCGCCCACGACGCGCTCCAGGCGCTCCTGGGTGCTTGGATTCACCAGCGCGGATTCGGTCAGCTCCCAGACTTGGTTTCGCTCGTCCAGCAGCTGATCGTGATCCATGCGAAACGTGTGCCCTTGGCGGAGGTAAGCGCGCACTGCGCCCCCTTGCTTCCACAGGTCCGAACTTTCAGGAACAGCCTCGGTCAGCAAGACGAGATCCGTATTGCCGAGAGAATCGTTGAGCACGGGCTTCTGGCTGAGCGCCGCCATGGCGTAGGCTTTCGATCGCTCGCCAATCACGATCCCAAAGACCCAGTCCTTCGCTGCAAGCCGATCGTCCTGAGCGATGACGGGGTAAAGCGCTTGATCGTCCTGCCGGTAGTCGCCGTAGGCGGCGCCCGGCTCGTACTGGTCCACGCCGCTCGTGATGAAGCGAGGGTCTTGGGCAAGCTCGCTGGGCTGGATGAAGAGCACGCCGGTTTCGGGATGGAGCGCCATCCACTGAGCCAGCGTGGTTTGGGTGAGGGGATAACGATTCAACGCCACGTCTTCTTGACTCATCGGCCCTATTAGAGATTTTCCATAAATGTTGGACCACAAGCTGTACGCCGTGCGGTCGAACATCAGCTTGTTTCCCTGAAAGAGCAGGCCCGAGTTGCCGAACGAATGCACCTCACCTTCCAGCTCGCGGTCGAACAGCACTGCCGAGCCGCACAGCGTGCAAAACGAGAGCAGGATGGGACGCCCTCCGACGGTGTCGTTGAGCAGCTCATGCACGTCCAGGTAACGCAGCGGATAGGCGCGAGTCTCGCCGTTGATCTCAACCCCGAACACCATTTCATCTTCCAACAAGGTTTGCAGCGCTTCCTCAGCAGAAACGATCGAAGGGTGATTCAGCGCTTCGATCTCATCCAGTGCTACTTGGCCCCACATCACCTGATGCAACTCGATGCGCCGCGCGCGATCCGGCGCAAGCACCTGTGCAAACGAGGGGATAAAACCAGAGTACATCGTTGAGATCCACTCGGAGAAACCAGGAGGCGGGAGCTGCGCTCGCTCGCCCCACCACCACTGATACCACAAACGCCATTGCCTCTCGAAAGCCTTGCCTGAGAGCCGTTGCAACGCCTCGATGTGGCTCTGTCCGCCGGAGAAGGCCAGCTCAAACTGCAGCGCCATGATCAGGTAGGGCGCGGCGCGCTTGCCGTAGAGGTCGGTCAGGGCCGTTGCCGCGTTCAGCCTCACCAGGCCGCTGCGATGGGTGAGCAGGTTGAGGAAACCCTGGAAATGCTCGTCCAGGGACTGAGGCGTTTGACGCTCACCAGCCTCCAGTCGAGCTTGCAACGACGGCAAGTGCCTGAGCAGATCGAGGGATTGCAGTTGCTGTTGCAGCTGAGCCGCCGCGATGCCGGCAGGGTCCGGTTGGACTTTGGGCTGAAGCAGCAGCCATGCGCCCAACGCGATGAAGGCGCACAAGGTGAAAACGCCGATCCGCAAAGAATCCCCTTTCATCGAGCTGGCTAACGCAAATGGCGTTCCGTGTTCTCGTAGGGCCCGCTCTGCGGGCCGCTCACTGCTTCACGAACGTCGTCCCGGCCTTGCCCTCCAGCGCATCAAGGGCTTGATCCAGCGAAGCCACGATCGCCCGCTTGCCGCGCTTGGCAAAGGCTACGGCGGCCTCCACCTTGGGTCCCATGCTCCCGGCGGCGAAATGCCCCTCAGACACATATTGCTGGGCTTGAGCCACCGTCACCTTGCTTAAAGCCTGCTCCTGTGGTTTCTTGTAGTGCAGCTTCACCTGGGGCACGTCCGTCAGGATCAGCAGCGCATCGGCGCCCACTGCCTCTGCCAGCACTTCTGCCGAGCGATCCTTGTCGATCACGGCTTCAACGCCGACCAGCTTGCCGGCCTTCTCAACCACCGGGATGCCGCCGCCTCCGGAGGTCACGACCACCGTCCCCGCTTTCAGCAAAGCCAGAATCGCCTCTTTTTCGCTGATTCCTTTGGGATGCGGTGTGGGAACCACGCGGCGCCAGCCGCGACCGGCGTCCTCCTTCATAGCGTAGCCCTTCTCCTGCTGG
>Ga0326597_10014737_pt1 | contig 10238 bp, 10 predicted proteins | sample RVTome_12_FD_203789 | JGI IMG/M metagenome (GOLD analysis project Ga0326597, IMG submission 203789) | Soil microbial communities from uranium-contaminated site in the Upper Colorado River Basin, Wyoming, United States - RVT100D185 | ecosystem: Environmental > Terrestrial > Soil > Contaminated >...
AATCACACGACGACATCCTCGACCATTGCTGCGACGCCTGGAACAAGCTCGTCGATCAGCCGTGGCGCATCATGTCCATCGCATTGCGCGATTGGGCGCATCGGTCATAATTAACGCAAACTGGTATAAGCTCCATCGTCAACAAAAACGATTCGTACCAGCACTCATGAGGACGACAGTACTCTTTAGCGGCGGGATCGATTCGACATCGTGTGTCCATTTCCTGCAGGCGCGGGGGCACGACGTCGAAGGGCTGTTCATTGATTTTGGGCAACCGGCCGCCGACCTGGAACGACGGGCAGTCGAAACGCTTCGCTCTAAATTAGGGGTTCCTACAAAGACGATTTCTGTGTCGGGCAATACGCGTTTCGGATCAGGAGAAATATTAGGGCGAAATGCATTCTTTGTGTTTAGCGCACTTCTCTTCCGTGGGCACCGAGATTGTCAAATCGTATTGGGAATTCACTCGGGCGTTAGCTATTTTGACACGACATCTGCCTTCTTGTCGCAAATCAACGGGGTAGTTCAAGGCTATACAAACGGCTCGGCAGTGGTGTCTGCGCCATTTATCGAGTGGAAAAAAGATGATGTGTATAGCTATTTCCTCGGCACGAAAATAAAGCTGGGGGACACCTATAGCTGCGAAGCGGGTGAATTCCCATCCTGCGGAGAATGTCCGTCTTGCCTAGATCGTAAGAGGATCGAATGCTTGCCAAACGACGGATCATGAAAATCGGTGATTTTGAATTTAGGACACCGATTATCGCCCCCTCTTTTTCGAGCAAGGGATTTCCTCATGCAAATAATATCATCAAGGTGATGGAAGAACACATTTCTGATGAATTGCTGGTGAGCGCATACGATATTTTTTACAAAAATATCAACCCACCATTCGATTTTGCGTCAGCAATTATTTTAGATAGTGGTGGATATGAGGCGTCTAAGGAATATGAATTGTCAGAAACATTCGAGAGAGCCCATATTCCTAAGGACTGGCTACCTGAGAACTATGAGCAGGTGGTCGCCAGTTGGAGCGCAACCTCGCCCACTCTGATTGTGAGTTTCGATCACCCAGAACACAGATTGCCGACGATTGATCAAATCAATCGGGCAGCATCGATGCCACTCCCTGCTGGACCATACGCTAAGGCGCTACTGATAAAGCCAGAGAGCAAGGGCGCTATTCGAGTTCATATCGAAAAAATTATACCCCATGTCCCAGCTCTAACGGCTTTTTCTGTTGTCGGAATTACTGAGAAGGAGGTTGGCAATTCAGTTCACAGTCGCATGCTGAATATTGCACGTTTACGAGAGGCGTTAGATTTCCATAAATTGGAAATCCCAATTCATGTTTTCGGAAGCCTAGATACAATCACAACGTATTTATATTTTCTTTCTGGTGCTGATATTTTTGATGGACTTACATGGTTAAGGTATGCGTTCGCAAACGGAGACACTGTATATAAATACGCGCCAGGGGCGATCAATATGCCGATAACTACTAATTCTGATATAATAGAAGCTGGATGTTGGTCTCACAACTACCAATATATGAGACAAATGCGATTGAACATGATGAAATACCTAAAGGATGGCAGTTTTGAGCATTTTGGAAAGCACCATGAGATAATTAAGGAGTCATTTCTGGGAGTGAACGCTGAACTGGTTGGAGGTTAGCTATGGGAGGGGGTGGAGGCGGCAATCCCTTCAGGGGGCGTTCGCCAGAGCAATTAGCGCGATTGGTCAGAGAGGCGGAGGACGAAGGCGGCACAAGGGAGTTTGAGGTCTCGGTCAGTGGTTTGATGAATGATCTTCTCTCGGCTGCGAACAGCCGCGACAACGAACTCGTCGCCGATCGCCTAGAGGACATCAAGGAGTCTCTCAAAGGGCCATTGGAAGGGACTGTCGACACCCTCTTCGGCGGCTCAGTGGCGAAACATACTTACGTCGATGGCATGAGTGACGTGGACTCGTTGCTCATACTCGACGATTCAGCTCTCGCCGAGGAGGCTCCGTCCGAGGCGATCCAGCGTGTGGCGGAGATTGTTCGGCGGGATTTGCCAGAAGGGGTTGAAGTCACCACAGGGCGCCTCGCCATAACGGTCGAATACCCAGACGGAATGCAGATACAACTCCTGCCAGCGCTCAGGAAAGATGGAAATCTCAAAATTCCATCTTCTCGGCGCGACGACTGGTCCAGAATTGCGCCCGAAAGTTTTCAACGCGCGCTGAGTGATCGAAATGCCGAATGCGGCGGGAAGTTGGTCCCCACTATCAAGCTGGCAAAGGCCATCATAGGGCGACTACCTGAGAGCCAGCGCCTCACCGGCTACCACGTCGAAAGCTTGGCAATTGACGTGTTCCGAAACTATGACGGTCAGAAAACTACTGCAGCAATGCTGCCGGAATTTTTCGATCGGGGACGCGAGCTTGTTATGCGGCCCATTCGGGACAGAACGGGTCAGTCGATTCACGTCGACGATTACCTCGGTGCGGAAGGCAGCTCGGAACGCGTGAATGCATCCCATGTCTTGAGTCGAATCAGCAAGCGGATGCGTAATGCCAGTGCGCACGGCTCACTCGACCAATGGAGGGCCCTATTTGGGTTCGATGATGAGTGAAGAGGCGTCTGGATCTCGAGACGAGCTTCGGCGTCTCAGAAGGGTGGCTGATCAACTTTGCACTGCGCACGCAGTTCTGCGCGATCGCTATGGCCGCATGGCTCTCGGCCTCGACCTCGTTATCCTCTTATCCTCGGCTTGGCTGGTAGCGCTGGCGTTCGTTGATCCAGCATTTAACGTTTGGCTTGTTCCCCTAAACCTCGATGGTCGGCTTTGGATTGGTTTGGTAGCAGTCGCGACTTTCTGCCTCACGCTTGTCCAGTTGAAGGTGAACTGGAAAAGGAAGAGCGAAGCGCACGCGCGGAGCTTCTCGATGTACGCTGAGGTAAAACGGGAAGCTGGCTATCTTCTTGCGACCTCGGAGCAGATCGAGGCTCGGGAATTTCAGAGGTTGGCAGCTCGATACGATATGGCAAGCGACATCGGGACCGGGGTACCGGAGTCGGAATTTCTGCGGCTGAAGCGCGCCCACAAATTGAAGGTCGCGGTCAGCACATATCTCGACGAAATGCCGGGTGCATCAGTATGGTTAACGAAGCTTAAATTCTTTTTTCGCGACAATATGCGATAGCGTTTTCAGGGGGTTGGGAACGTTGTCGGGGGCAAGGGATAGCGCGCGGCTTGTGGCCTACTACAGCTGCGCAAAGAATTGGATCATTGGAAGCTGCTTTGCCGAAGAGGTTGAGTGGCAGACCAACGCGCTCTGCCGCGAATTTTCAGAATCAGATCTTTTGCGGGAACACGCGTGGGTGGTCCTAAATAGCGGATTCAGGGAATCGGTAGTTCGAAAGAAATTTGATTACATATCGCTGTGTTATTGCGATTGGGAAAGCGCAAAAGAGATAGTTATCCATCGCCGTCAGTGTGTGGAGACGGCTAGCGCTGCCTTCAATAATATAAAGAAGCTAGAGGCGATGGCCAACGCGGCATCATTTATTGGATCTATAGGCTTCTCACGGTTCCACAAAGATTTTGTCAGCGACCCAATTTCCACGCTTCGGGAGCTGCCCTACATCGGCGACGTAACAGTATGGCACCTAGCGAAAAACGTAGGTGTAAATGTATCTAAGCCGGATCGCCACTTGGTGCGATTGGCCGAGCAATTCGGCTATGAAGATGCTCACGAAATGTGTGAGGCGATCCACATAGAGACCGGGGATCACGTTGCAGTAGCTGATCTTGTGTTGTGGCGAGCACAGGAACAGCGTCGCGGACACCTATTGCCGTCTGCGATCGGATAGGCCCATCGAGTTTACACCGCTCGCGGATCGTAATCGGCGTCGCGGTCCACGTACCTCGCGCGCAGCATGTCGATTGCTCATACCAACTCGCGCTGAGTGAGACTCACGTGGGGGATTCACGAATCGGCTGAACTCTGACTCGCTGCGGGGAGACCGGCAAAGGAGGTTTCCCATGGCGGCAGCGGTGAGGTTGTACGACGATTTCGATGGGCCGGGTTTGCGGGCGCCGGCGAAGGCGACCAAGGATGCGGCACAGGGCCGGCGGCTGCTGGCACTGGCCGAGATCTACGACGGTTGCAGCCGGACGGACGCGGCGCGGATCGGCGGCGTGGGCCTGCAGACGGTGCGCGACTGGGTGCTGCGCTTCAACGCGCGCGGTCCCGACGGGCTGATCGACGGCAAGGCGCTGGGCCGGCCGTCCGGTTCGTCGAAGTCCTCAACCGTAGGAACGGCTACGCTTTTCGGACTTCTCCTGCCGGACCGGCGCCGCCCGGGCGCGATGACGCCTCGTGACGGTGCGGGAAGTCCGGGCTGGAGCGGGATCGATCCGATAGAATCGGATCGCCGCTCCCAATCTCTGATGACCCATGATCTTTCCCGAAAAGCCGTCCCCCCTGATCAGGATCGGGGGCAGGCCTTTTCGGGATCTTGCTCTGGGAGTGACGCCGCGTTCAAACTGACGCACTGCATCATGGGCGTGGGCTTCACCAGCGTTCGCCTTGGCGCTGATGCGACATTCAGGTGCGGCAAACCGGTCGAGCGGTTCTTCAACCAGATCAGGCGATATCGCTGCGTATCCTTCAGTAGAGACTCATCGGGAAATATCGGAGCAGCAGCTCCTCGTAGTCGCCGTTGTCGCGCGCCAGCCTGATCCCTTCGCTCAGCACCGCCGCCAGCTCGCCGCGATCCCTGGCCACCGCGATGCCGACGCCATCGCCGAAATAGTAGGTCTCGGTGAAAACGCCGCCGCGAAACTGACAGCAGCGGCGCGAGGAGGCGCCGTTCAGCCAGTACATCAGCCCCAGACCGTCAGCGAACAGGGCATCGATCTTGCCGAACCTGAGGGCGCTGCGGGCGTCCGAGTCGGATTCGAATGTCACCACCACCGAGTCGGCGAAGAAGGCGCGCAGATACGCCTCATGGGCGGTCCCCTTGACGACGCCGATGCGCCGCTCCGCGAGCCCCGGCGGCGTGATGTCGTCGAGCTCGGAGTCCGACCGCACGACAAATCGGGCCGGGGTGTAATAGTACGGATCGGTAAAGGTCGCCACCCGCCGGTTGGCTTCGGTGATCGCATGCGAAGCGATGACGGCGTCGGCCTCGCCCGAGGCGAGCAAGGCCAACAGCTCGTCCCACGGCTGCGCCTTGATCGTGCAGACGATGTTGAGCCTGCTGCACACCGCCCGCGCCATGTCGATGTTGAAGCCGGTGAGATTGCCGTTCTCGTCGATGTAGTTGAACGGCGGGAAATCGTCCTCGGTGAGGAACCTGACCTCCTGGGGCAGCTCGAAATCGACGTGCCGCCCGCCCCACGCCTCGGGCAGCGTCTCGATCGGCTGGGCGAACGCGGCGTCTCCCAGCCAGATGCCGGCGAGCGCGAACCCGACCGCGGCGCATTTCGCGCACGCCGCGGCGATCGCGATAACTCGGCCCGGGGCGACCCGGAGCGCTGGGCGCGCCTGCGGGCGGGCCGCTTCACGGCGTTTGACTGAAGCCCAACGACGCTCCGCACGCATTTCGTGGCCTTCTCGCAAATCCGCCTCCGTGACCCCCGTGACGGTGTCGCAAGTCCGGGCTGGCGCTCATCAACTCACTGGTAATAATCGCGTCGTTGCGCAAGACTGCCTGAATATGCGCGGGCTCCCTGCGAGCCGTCAATTGCCGGACCGTGTTTGCTTGACAAGGTGCGAGGGGAATGGCTTTCGGGGATGGCGCCAGGCCGGCAAGCGCCGTGGGGCGCGCGAGGATGCGCGCGGCCCCTTCGCGGGCATCCGAACCGTTCCGGCTCTCCGCTCCGCCGCCGCCTCGCCATCAGGTCTCGCGCAATTCCTTCGAGCAGCTGCTGATCGATCTCGGCCTGATCGCGCCCGACCGCGTCGCTCCCCTGATCCGCCGCGCCCGCCATCAGGGCGTACCGTTCGTCCGCCTGGTCCTGGCCAACGCGATCGTCCGCGAGCCCGAGCTCTATGGCGCGCTTGCCACCTATCATGACCTGCCGTTCCTCGCCCGCGCCTCCCGCAATTTCCGGCCGTGCGTCAAGCCGTCCGAGATCGCGAGCTGCCTTGCTCATGGCTGGATCAGGCTGAAGGCCCGGAACGGTCGCCAGATCATCGCCGCCGCGCCTGCGAACGCGTCGACAACCACGATGCGCCACCTCGCCGCCAGCCACGGGCGTACCGAGCCGTTCGACGCGATAACGACGCCCGGCGCCATCCGCGGCTGGATCGAGCGTCATCACGGCACCCTGCTGCTGGAGGATGCGATCCGCTCGCTGGGCGATGCAAGCCCGGAATTGTCGGCCGAGCACCGGCTGGCGCGGAACCAGGCGCTGCTGCTGGGCGCCGTCGTCGTCGCGATCGTGGCCCTTGCGCTCCTCGCTCCGCCCATGCTGGTGGCCGGCCTGCTGTTCGGGGCGGTCTCGCTTCTGTTTCTCGGCGTCGCCCTGCAGCGGACGATCACCTTCGTCAGCGAGATCGGAGCGCGCCCGCCGCGTCCGCTCGATCCCCGCATTCCCGATCGCGAGCTCCCGGTCTACACGGTGCTGGTTCCGCTCTACCGCGAGGCGGCGCATGCCCTCGACCTTCCCGGCTGCGTCGACCTCGTCATCGTCCCGACCGCGTTTCCGCGAACCAAGCCCAAGGCGCTCAACTATGCCCTGACCTTCGCCCGCGGCGAGTTCGTGACCGTCTATGACGCCGAGGACCTGCCCGAGCCGGACCAGTTGCGCATGGCGCTGGCGGTATTTGCCGCATCCGACGCCAGGCTGGCCTGTGTCCAGGCGCGGCTGCGGATTCGCAATGCCGCGGCCGGGTGGCTGAGCCGGCATTTCGCGATCGAATACGCGGGTCTCTACGACGTGATCATTCCGAGCTTCGCCCGGCTTGGCCAGCCGATCATGCTCGGAGGCACATCAAACCATTTCCGCATGAAGATTCTGCGTGGGGTGGGCGGCTGGGACCCATTCAACGTGACCGAGGACGCGGATATCGGCGTTCGGCTGTACCGCCGCGGCTATCGCGCCGCGTGGCTCGACAGCACGACGCTCGAGGAAGCGCCCGCCACCCTGCGCAACTGGTTCGGCCAGCGGACGCGGTGGATGCGCGGCTGGATCCAGACCTATTTGGTGCATATGCGCGAGCCGGTGAAACTCGCCCGCGAGCTCGGAGCGGCACGGTTCGCATGGCTACAGTTCATGCTGGCCGGAATCGTGGTCTCGGCGCTGGTCCATCCGGTTTTCATTGCCCATCTGACCTGGGCGGCCCTGGCCGGAACGGCCTACATTCCCGGATATTCACCCGTCTACGACACGCTGCTTCTGATCAGCGCCGTCAATCTTCTGGTCGGCTACGGGGCGGTCATGGAGATCAGCGTTCTCGGGCTCTACCGCGCCGGGCGCGCGGACCTCCTGGGTCAGATCCTGTTCGTTCCCGTCTATTGGCTGCTGATTTCGTGCGCCGCCTACGTTGCGCTGCTGCGCTTTGTGATCGCTCCGTTCAGATGGGAAAAGACCCACCATCACGGACTGGGTGAAGCTCCCTGAACCACCACCTCGCGCCGGTCCGCCCCGACCTGATCCAGGGTCAGGCCGATGCCGGCAACCGCGCCGCCCAGGGCAGTTCCGGCCCCCAGCCGTCATGAGGATCGCTCCAGCCCCTGGCGCGGCATGCCGCATGGAACGTCATGATCTGTTTCGCCGTTTCCACCGGCACCTCGTCGTAGGCCTCGGGCGCGGCCGTCGGCGAATCGTCGCTCATCCTCATCTCGCTCTTGAGACCGACCATGGCCTCGAACACCGATCGGTCGAGCTGCGCCGCGCGCGCCGCGACCGCCAACCCCTCGTTCGATGGCTGCAGAATGAGGCGCCGCGCGACTGCCGGCTGAATCTCCGCCAGCTTGGCGAAACAGGCGATCACCGCGCCCATTTCACCCTGGCGAATGTAGTCGGTCAGGTGATCGCCGGTCAGCCGTCCCGACCGGGAAAGCCGCGTGATCGTCGTCAGCGCTTCCAGCGAAAGTCCCTGCGTGTCGGAGTCCTTGGCCGCGTTGTCCGTGTCGCGCGTGCGCAGCGCCAGCCGGAGCGCCGATGGTGACAGCACTTCCGCGGCCGATCCGACCTCGCTGCGCAATCGCCGTCCCACGCGCTGCGTCAGGATTTCCGATGCCTTTTCCGGCAGGTCCTCGCGCGCGCACAGCGCCTCCTCGACACCGACCTGTTTTGCCGCCAGGGCCATGAACGTGTTGAGCATGCCAAGGGTCAGCGAAAGATTGGCGTTGCGCGCAAGCCTGGCGTGAACCGTCGGGCTGCCCCGCCGGATCAGGACGTCGGCCATCTCGATGCTGACCACGCTGCGCCGCGAGACCACCTGGAGATGCGCATCGCTCACCCGGCCAAGGATGTCTTCGAGGAATTTGGCGTCGACCAGTTTCGACCACAGCAGCACCGGCTCGGCGACGACAATGTTGTCGCACGCAAACCGGTGAACGAGCTCGATCGGTGCGTTGGCGGCATGGGCAAAGCGCTCGGCCACATCCCGGCGCTGGTTGACCTCAAGAACGTCCGCGATCTTCAGCACGATCTGGACCGATACCTTGCCATCGCCGTCTTGCGCGCCGTGCTCCACCAGATAGCTGGTCAACCGGTCGAGCACGGCCAAGCGATGGGATTCGGGAATTTGGCGCAGTTTTTCGGTATCGAACATTCACCTGGTCCGGGAGGCCCGCTCGCCGCATCAATAGATCGTCCTGATCTACAAATGCTCTAAATCGGCGCCCATTTTGGACCGCGAAGTTCACCGTCCATTAGGGCTGAGGAGTCCTTGCCCGCCCATTCGCCCGGGCGGGCCGCGGCGATCGCCGGCCTCAGTCGTGCTCTTCGCCCCGATCCGAATAGGCAATCACCAGATCGCGCAGGGTCACGAAGCCGACCAGTCCGTGCCCGTCCGTCACCAGCGCCCGTCCCAGCCCCAGCCTCGACAGCAGCCGGATCGCATACTTCACATGCATGGCGGCATTGAGTGTGAGCGCCGGCTTGGTCATGATTTCGTAGACACTCGTGCGTTCGGCCGAGCGGTTGACCGAGACCACCCCGGCCGCGATGTCCTGCACGGTGACGATCCCATGCTCATCACCCTCGTGACGGCGCTCGATCACCAGCGAGCTGACGCCAAGCCGCCGCATGTCGTCGATGGCGCTTTCGACGCTCGCCACGCCGTCGATCATGTGCAGTGACGTTCCCATGACATCGCCGACCTTCACCTGCTCCGCGCCCATCACAGCTCCTCCTCGCTGATGCCCTTCTCGATGCTGCCGATCTGTCTGCCGAGGCCGATCGCGTCCTCGATGTCGACCTGAAACGCGACTCCGGTCCCCGGCTTGGCGTCGAACCCGCAGGCGGCACCGATCGCCTCGAGGATCTCGCGGCAGCGATGCTCCTCCACCAGGAACAGGATCATGTCCCTCTGCCCTTCGACGGTCAGGCCGAGGAACGAACGTGCCGGCCTGAGGCCCTCGCCCCGCGCGCTGGTGATGACGGTGCAGCCGGTCGCGCCATGCGTGCGCGCGGTTTCGATCGCCGTGTCGGTCAGGTCATCCTCGGTCATCACCACGATCAGCTTGAATTTCATGACCGCTGGTTCCTTTCACATTGGCGGCTCGGCCGGCGCGGGCGCCCCGCGGCCGGCGAGCCAGGCGCTGATCTGCGCATATCCCATGACGGTGATCATCGGGAACAGGCTCGCCAGCGCGATCAGCCCAAATCCATCGATCAGCGGGCTGCGCCCGGGAACGTTCGCCGCGAGCCCCAGTCCGAGGGCCGTGACCAGCGGAACCGTGACCGTGGACGTCGTCACCCCACCGGAGTCGTAGGCCAGCGGAACAATCATCCGAGGCGCGAACATCGTCTGCACCACCACGATCAGATAGCCGAAGATCATGAACATGTAGAGCGGAGTCCCGGTGACAATCCTGAACGCGCCGACCGCGAGACTGAGCGCAACCCCGAACGCGACGGCAATGCGCAGGCCCCAGGCGCCGACCGCCCCGCCCGACACCGTTCGCGCCTTGATCGCGACCGCGATCAGCGATGGCTCGGCGATCGTTGTCGAGAACCCGATCGCGAACGCAAACAGGTAGATCCAGTAGTAATCGCCCCAGTCGA
>Ga0326597_10014738_pt1 | contig 10238 bp, 7 predicted proteins | sample RVTome_12_FD_203789 | JGI IMG/M metagenome (GOLD analysis project Ga0326597, IMG submission 203789) | Soil microbial communities from uranium-contaminated site in the Upper Colorado River Basin, Wyoming, United States - RVT100D185 | ecosystem: Environmental > Terrestrial > Soil > Contaminated >...
CCACGGCCCCACGCCCTCGCGCATCGCCCTCCCCACTCATCGATCGAAACACGGCTCGCCTTTTCAGCGCACAAGCGCAGGCTTCCACCCGCTCAGCCTGTGCGACTGGCCCAAACCGTGCCGTTCAGTAGAGTCGAGGTGTGGCGCGGTGACGTAGAGCGGGCCCATCCGTTGCCGACCCTTTCGGTTGTCGGTGCCTCACTCTCCCGCTCATGTTCCGTTTCCACACCCCGCTCATCAAACCGGACGTGCGGTTTTCCCGCATCCGGCTTTCGGACAAGGACTCACGCGTTCGCCCACGGGAAGCTGCGTGTGCGCTCCTGGAGCCGGATGAGTCCCAGCTCCTGGTACAGGTACTCGTCGGGGAAACGTGCGGTCCCTTGTCCCTGCACCTTGTGCTTACAACGCAGCCAATGACGCAGCCTGCGGCTTGCGTGGCGATCCACACTCCGGTAGGCCTTGCTCACCGGACCCAGGCAGAAGTAGTTGGACCAACCCCGTAGAAGGCGGTTGATCCGCTCTACTCGCCCATGGGCATCGAGGAGCAACCATCGGCGAGAGGTCAGGTCGCTCACCTCGCGACAGATCCTCTGTACGGTTTTCCGTGATGGGCGCGTACCCAGATAGGCCCGGCCCGTACGCTGCGAGTAGCAGCGTCCGATGGTGTAGCCCAGGAAGTCGACCGATTCGTCCGGGATCTGGCGGATTTGGGTCTTGCTCTCGTTCAGTGTCAACCTCAGCTTCTTCATCATCCTACGCAGGGTCGTCATCGATGCCTCCCCGCTTCCGCGGCAGCAGATCACGAGATCATCCGCATACGAGACGACCCGCGCCCGCAGGCGCGACTCATGCCCCAGCACCTTCCATCCCAGCACGAACCGGCGCATGTAGAGGTTCGCCAGCAGCGGCGAGATCGGGGCTCCTTGCGGACAGCCCCGACCCCGGTCCCGATTCAGTGTCGTCCGATGCTTGCGACCCCGTCCGTCGGTCTCCTCCACCGGTGCCTGTAGCCACAGCTTGATCAGGTGCAGCATGTGCCGATCGCTTACGCGACGGGCCACCGATTTCATCAGCTCCGCGTGTGGGATCTCATCGAAGTACCCCTTCAGGTCCGCGTCGACGACCTCCGTATGCCCCGTACTCAGCAGCCGGCGCACCGCTCGCACGGCGTCCAACGCACTGCGACCCGGCCGGTAGGCGTACTGCTCGGGCGGCAGGTCGGCCTCGAAGATCGGTCCGAGGACGAGGACTGCCGCCGTCTGCATGACCCGATCCCGCACCGTCGGGATTCCCAGCGGGCGCCGGGTTCCATCGGGCTTCGGGATCCAGACCCGCCTGACGGCCTGGGGCCGGTAGGTCTTGTTCCTGAGCTCTTGCATCAACTCTCCCAGCCAACGATCCACGCCGGACGCCTCGATGTCCTCGATCTGCTCCCCGTCCACGCCTGCTGCACCGCCGTTCTGGCGGCAGAGCCGGTAGGCGAACGAAAGCACGTCCTCTCGGTACACCTTGTCATACAGCGCATAGAACCGATAGCTCGGAGATCCCTTCGCTTTGGCGTGCAGCGCCGCCTGCAGCTTCTCAACCTTTTCCGGAGGTCGTAGGCTCAATGCCAATCTCCTGGCTCTCGCTGCTTCTCGCGCTGACCTTGAACCAGGGCCCCTTCCCTCCACCGGCATTACCCGGCTTCCCTGGTACTACGGGCCCCTCCGCCACCTCGTCCGGCCCGGCCTATCCCTCGCGGGAGTCCGGTTGGGGGTCACGCGCTCCCACCCGACGAGGCTTCCCGTGTTGCGTCCAATCCCCGTTTGCATGCATGCCAGCGCCACTACCCCGGTGGGATCCCCGGCTGATGTCGCTCATCTTCACCAGGAACAGCGGCCTTCCCCGATATTCAGGCGGGTCGGCTCCCACATCACCCTTTTCGAGGCCTGCTCAGCGTTCACTCACGTTCCGGCCTGCATGCTCGCCAAGCCGCCCAAGGCGGCCCGCTACACCGAAGGCTTCGGTAGTCTTGTCACCTCCACTACCGCTCCGATTGCTACCGGCTGGAGCGACCAGTTGCCGGGCGGGACTCTCACCCACTGAGGAATGGCGCCTTCGCACGGCGCACTGAATAATGCGGGTTAGCGGGGACGGCGGCGCTGCGACGAGCGCGAGCTTGGCTGGTCCATCTGGAGTTGCGCTCGACGCCGCCGGCAACCTCTTCATCGCCGATCAGAGCAACCAGCGCATCCGGCGCGTGGATGGCAGCACCGGAATCATCACCACCGTGGCGGGAAACGGCACTTCCGGCTTTAGCGGAGATGGCGGCGCTGCGACGAGCGCGAGCTTGGCGAGTCCAATTGGAGTTGCACTCGACGCCGCCGGCAACCTCTTCATCGCCGATCAGCTCAACCATCGCATCCGGCGGGTTGATGCCGATGCCGATCCTTGTGAGAGTGCCGAATGCTCCGCGTACGACACGGCCTGCGCCACTGCGTCGTGCGATCCGAGCGGTGCCCCAGACAACTGCGACATCCTGACGCCGCTCGACTCGGGAACCGAGTGCCGCGCATCCGCGGACATCTGCGACGTCGCCGAGGTCTGCGACGGCGTGGCTGCGGAATGCCCGGCGGACGGATTCGCCTCGGCGGCCACGACCTGCCGCGCCGCGGCGGACGTCTGCGACGTGGCGGAAGCCTGCACGGGCTCGAGCGCCGCGTGCCCGGCCGATGGCTTCGAGTCGGCCGCCACGGTCTGCCGCGCGGCGGCCGGACTGTGCGACGTGGCGGAGAGCTGCACCGGCTCCGGGCCGAGCTGCCCGACCGACGCCTTTGCGCCGCCCGCCACCGTCTGCAACGCCGGCTCGGGCGATCTCTGCGATCCCGACGAGACCTGCACCGGCACGAGCGCGGCTTGCCCGGCCGACACCGTGGCTTCGACCGGCACGGTCTGCCGCGCGGGTTCGGGCGACCTGTGCGATCCGGATGAGGTGTGCTCCGGCAGCGCCGATGACGCGTGCCCGGTGGACACGATCGCGAGTGCCGGAACCGTCTGTAACCCCGGCTCGGGCGACCTGTGCGATCCCGACGAGGTCTGCAGCGGAAGCGCGGACGACGCGTGTCCGAGCGACACCGTCGCTTCGGCGGACACGCTTTGTCGCGGCCTGGCGGGTCCATGCGATGCCGAGGACTTCTGCTCGGGTGGCGCCAACGCCGCCTGTCCAGCCGACGCGAAGAGCACGGCGCTCTGTCGGGCCTCGGCCGGCGAATGCGACGTCGACGACTTCTGCGATGGCGTGAGCGGCGATTGCCCCGCGGATGAATTCCAGCTCGCCGGCTTTACGTGCGGCGACGGGACCGACACGAATTGTACGGACCCGGATTCCTGCGACGGCTTCGGAGCCTGCCTCACGAACAACGAAGCCTGCGCGCTGGTCACAGATTCGTCGCTGTGCCCGTTCGACGTGAATCCCGACCAGGGAGTCTGCGTTGGCGGAGTCGCCGGTGGCTCAGCCTGCCTCGTGGGTGACCCGCTCGACGCGTGCGTCGTGGGCTCGGGACTCTGCGTGCCGAACAGCCAGTTCCGCGTGGTCTTCACACCGGATGGGAAGATCTGGCCCGGCTACAAGCTCAACGCGAGCAATCCGGGGCAGTTCTTCTACAACCTGTTCTACGAGGGGATTCCCAACACCACCGTTCCGGTCACGATCGACGTCGCCTATCCGTTCGTGATGCAAGGGGCGACGACGGTCCACGTCTACGACGGCGCGCAGGTCGAGGGCGACGCGGGATGTCTGCTTCCGCCCGCCGATTCGCTCGCGTCGAGCGACGTCCAGATCGGGATCGACGACTACGTAAACGGTACGGCCGACGCCACGCTGACCTGCGACATGGTGTGCGACCCTGCGGGAATGGGCAGCTGTCGCATCCTGGTGGACGTGCCGGTTCCCGACAGCGGCATTGCCTACGTCAACGTTCACCTCGACTACGGGCTCAAGGGCACGGCCCTGGATGCGAACGTCTGCGGTGACGGCATCGTCGACCGCTATGACGCGGGTGCCCCGGATCTCGTGTTCGGCGGCGGGGATGCGCTCGTCAATGAGGACGGAGAGCTCAATGGGACCGGCGATCTCGCGCTCGCGAACTTCACCACGTATGCGTTCTCGCACACCGATGACGGCGTGCCGCTGTTCAGCGATGCCGTGGAGAACGTGAACGTCTTCAAGAAGATCGCGGGCGCGCTCGGCTCGGCGCTCGCGTCGAGTGACGGCTCGGCCGCAGCAGGCGTCTCCGTGGAACTGGTGCGGGTCAGCACGGGAGAAACCGTCGCCGCCGGCCAGACCGATGAGGACGGCTACTACACGATCCCCTTCAAGCACACGGGTAAGCAGGCGATGTACACCGTGATCCTCGGTGGGGCTTTCGGGCTGGAGCAGGACGTCCAGCTCAATGGCAACGGCTGGGCCGAGGTGAACTTCGACGTGTTCACCGGCACCTCGACAGGCGAGTTCAATCTCGATTCGAGCGGGAGCGGAGGCAACGGCAAGGGCGGCGGACCGAAGGCCAGGAAGAACTGAAATTCGAAAGCCGTACCGCGATATGCCGAAGTCGACTTAGCGAAAGCTAGCGCGAAACAGAGCGAACCTAGCGATTGCCCTCATCGATCGGCGTCGTCGATCCCGCGGTCGAAGCCAAGCCGTGATCTCTGCTTCGCCCAATCCAGAGGGAGGTCGACGCATCGTGTCAGCATTTCGGTCATCAGTTGGACGGATTGGGTTCCAGCGAGCACTGACGAGACGATTTCGGGTGCGAGAAATGCAAGTGGCAGAAGGCGAGTGATGTAGCGGACGGTGACGCCTTCGGCTCTTGCGATCTCTTGGAGAGATCGAAATTCGCCGCTCACGAGACCATCAAACCAATGGCGGCTGCGAACGATCGCTTTGATGAGGACGGGATCCAATCCGGGTGCCTCAGATTCGTTTTGGACGCCCGTCTGTTCTCAATATTGATCTGCGACCTCGGTTGAGCTGAGCGACCGCCACAAGACAGCCGATCAAGCAGCTTCGCGCCACGCATACCGATGGTGGAGACCACCGACCCGCGAATATCAGAGTGACTCGTCGTCGAAGCGATCTCGTCTCGCCCCCCCGACCTCCTCCACGTGGGATCGAGGTGTTGACAACGGTCGTTCCATATCAGACTGCGTTTTCGGCAATGCCCGATAAGCGGCATTCCGTCACCTCGCGCTGAAGAGTCGGGAAAGACTCCCGCATTGGAACCAGACCATTTCACATTTTCGGGGCGGATGTCCACCTTGCCGCCCTCCGAAGCGATGACGCGCGAACGCGACCATCTCAGGCGACGTGACGCGTCCGACGACCCCGAACGTCAGCGATGCCGCCTTCCTTTTCTCCTGGGCTCTCGAGTGACGACGGGCTTCGGGTCCAGCGCATCCAGCGGGTCCGTTCCCATCACATGGACTTCTTCGCCGTCTCCGTAGCTGTCGCCGTCGCTATCGAACCGGAGTGCGTGGGTTCCGATCGCCGCCTCGTCGGCGTCGAGCAGTGAATCGCCATCCATGTCGGGCACCGTGCGAACGCTGTCGCAGCCTTCGAAGCGCTTTCCGTCGAGCGTTTTGCCTGCGAGGCAGGCCATCCGGTCGCCAGATGCGATGCCGGTATCCTCAACCCAGAAGTGCGCCAACAAATCCTCGATGCCGTCGTGGTTCACGTCGTGGAAGTGTGGCCCGCGAAGATGCGCCAGCGCAGCGCCTCCGTGCCCGAACGCCAGCGTCGTGACATCGACATCTGCGACGTCGAAGATCTCCGAGCCAAGGATCGCCACCGGGAGAACTCCCTCGAGGGACGGGTTGATCGAGTTGGGATCGCTACCGGGCTTGATGTCGACCTCGATTTCCGTCGAGCCGGCGTACTCTGGCCCGAAGTCGATGATGCGCAGTCCCCGGAAGCCATCAGCCACGTAGACGAGGCCACCCACCGCCGCGACGCTCCGCACGTAGTCTGGCATGTTGACGGCGCCCCGCTCCACCAGAAGCGCGGCGTTGGAGACGTCGATCACGCGCAGTCCGGAACAGCCACTGGCCATGTAGGCCAGGTCGCCCACCACCTCGACGTCGCGCGCTTGGGGCCCCAAGACTGCGTTTTCGGCATGCCCGATAAGCGGCATTCCGTTAACTCGCGCTGAAGAGTGGGGAAAGACTCCCGCATTGGGCATGGGAGGGCGATATTGCGTGATCCCAACGTCCGGAACCAGTCTGAATCTAGGAAACGGCCTGTGGGATCATCGGAGGATGGCATTGCAGAGACGGGCCGAAAAGCTGAGCGATTTCAACGCGGACGAATATTGAGAACGGACAATGCTCGAGTTCGGCTTGCCACCGCACTACAAAACTGTAGGATTTACTACGAAAGCGGCGGACGTCAGGAGGAGCCGATGGATAAAGACAGCCAGATCTCGGCCGTGGTTTCCGAGACCACCAAGGAACTCTTGGAGCGTCACGTCCGGGCGACGGGGGTGAAGAAGGGGCATCTCGTCGAGCAGGCCCTTCGCCACCACCTGCAGGCGCTGCAGGAGCTGCCCACGGACGTGATCGTCCACCCGAAGCTGGTCGTCACCCGGAAGTCGGGAGCGGCGCTCTTGAAGGAGATCGAGCAGGCAAAGCCGACGGAGGCCCTCCGCGACCTTCTCCGCGATGGAGATTAGGGCGCTCCGCGAGGGGGACGACCGCTCGCCGTTTCGCTCCGGCGATCCCGACCTCGATCGCTTCCTCCACAAGTTCGCGAGCCAGAACCAGTTCCGGCACTACGTGGGCGTCACCTACGTGGCGGTGGAGGAGGGCCGGATTCTCGGCTACGCGACCGTGGCTGCCGGCCACGTCGAGGTCGAGGACCTCCCCGCGGCGGCTCGAAGGACGCTCCCGCGCTACCCGCTGCCGGCGCTCCGGCTGGCCCGGCTGGCGGTCGACGAGGCCGCTCGCGGTCAGGGTCTGGGTCGCCGGCTGCTGCGATTCGTTCTGGAGCTCGCGCTCCAGATGGCGCGCGACTACGGCTGCACCGGCGTGGTCGTCGACGCGAAGCCCGACGCGGTGGACTTCTACCAGCGGTACGGCTTCGTGTCGGTCGACGTGGTCGAGGGTCAGTCCGATGCGCGCCCGACGCCGATCCCGATGTTCCTTGCTATCCGCGCCATCCAGGCGGCGGTCGCCACGGGAAAGGGCTGAGTGGCCGTGCGGGAGGGGAGACGGACGCCGCAGGAGACGCCCTCGCTTCCGGCGAGGCCGTCGCGTCGCAAGGAGCTCCACGAGGCGATCGCCCGGGCGCAAGCGCGGCTCGAAGCCCTCGAGGCCGAGCAGGGCGAGGCGCGGGCGCGGCTCGCCGCGCTCCAGTCCGAGCTTGCGTCGCCCGGCGCTCCACGCGATCCGCGCGTCGGCTCGCGACCCGAGACGATCGCTCGCGTTCCCGAGACGCCGGCCGCGAAGGTCCGCCTGTTCCGCTCGCTCTTTCGCGGCCGCTCCGACGTCTTTCCCACGCGATTCGTGAGCCAACGAACCGACAAGGCCGGCTACGCGCCAGCGTGTCGGAACAAGTTCGTGCGGGGCGTCTGCGACCTGCCGAGGGTCAAGTGCGGCGAGTGCCCCAATCAGGCCTTCCTTCCCTTCGACGACGTGGCCGTCCTCGCCCACCTGACGGGCCGTCACGTGATGGGCCTCTATCCGCTCCTCGAGGACGAGACCTGCTGGCTCCTCGCCGTCGACTTCGACAAGGGCACGTGGACCGAGGACGCGATGGCGTTCGCAGAGACATGCAGGGACATGGGCGTCCCGGTGGCGATCGAACGCTCCCGCTCCGGGAATGGCGCCCACGCGTGGTTCTTCTTCTCGGCGCCGGTGCCGGCGAGTGCGGCACGGGCGATGGGCAGTCACCTCCTGACCGAGACGCTGGCGCGCCGCCACCAGCTCGGCCTCGACTCGTACGATCGCCTCTTCCCGAGCCAGGACACGCTGCCCCGCGGCGGCTTCGGCAACCTGATCGCGCTGCCCCTGCAGCACGAAGCGCGGCAGGCGGGCCACTCCGTCTTCCTCGACGCTGAGCTTCGGCCCTACGCCGATCAGTGGGCCTACCTGGCCCGCGTCTCGCGCATCGATCCTGTCGCCGCGGAGCGGATTGCGAGCAGGGCGACGCGGAAAGGCTCCGTCGTGGGTCTGCCGCCCGTGCAGGTCGACGACGCCGACCCGTGGCGTCGGCAGCCGTCGGCAAGGGCGCGGGGGAATCGCGTCACCGACCCGCTTCCGAAAGAGCTCCGCGCCGTGCTCGCGCAGAGGCTCTTCGTCGAAAAGACCGGTCTCCCCTCGCGGATGATCGACCAGATCAAACGGTTGGCGGCCTTCCAGAACCCCGAGTTCTACAAGCGAGAACGGCTGCGGCTCTCGACCGCCCTCACGCCGCGCGTCATCGGGTGTGCGGAGGATCTCCCGCAGCACGTGGCCCTGCCTCGCGGTTGTCACGGCGCGCTCGACGCGCTCTTGCGCGATCACGGTGTGATCTTGGAGCTCCGCGACGAGCGGACGTCTGGGAGCAAGGTGGCGTTCGAGTTCCAGGGCACGCTGACCGGGGCTCAGGAGCGGGCGGCGCGGGCGCTCCTCGCCCAGGACACCGGGGTCCTCGTCGCACCTCCCGGGGCGGGAAAGACCGTGATTGGGACGTGGCTCGTCGCGGCGCGCGGCTGCAGCACGCTCATCCTGGTGCATCGCCGGCCCTTGCTCGACCAGTGGAGGGCGCAGCTCTCGATGTTCCTCGGCCTCGAGCCGAAGGCGATCGGACAGGTCGGCGGCGGCCGGCGGACCCCGAACGGTCGCCTCGACGTCGCCATGCTGCAGAGCCTCGTGCGCGGCGGCCGCGTCGACGAGCGGGTCGCGAGCTACGGTCAGGTTCTGGTCGACGAGTGCCACCACATTGCCGCGGTCTCCTTCGAGCGGGTGCTGGCGGAGGCCAAGGCCCGCTACGTCGTCGGCCTCACAGCGACGCCGCAGCGCCGCGACGGCCACCACCCGATCACGGAGATGCAGCTCGGTCCGGTTCGCTACACGATCGACCCCCGAAGCCAGGCCGCGGCACGCCCTTTCGCGCAGCAGCTGATCGCCCGCGAGACCGGGTTCCAACCGGCGCGTGAGGACGGAGAGGGCACGATCCAGAAGCTCTACGCCGCCCTCGCAGCCGACGAGAAGCGCAATGCGTTGATTCTCGACGACGTGATCGGAGCGCTCGAGGAAGGGCGCTCGCCCATCCTCCTCACCGAGCGGAGAGATCATCTCGAGGCCCTGGCGACCCGGCTGGAGAAGTTTGCACGCCATCTCATCGTCTTGCGCGGCGGGATGAGTGCGGGCGAGCGGCAGCGCGTGAAGGAGCGACTCGCCGCCATTCCCGAGACCGAGGAGCGACTCGTTCTCGCGACAGGGCGCTACGTCGGCGAGGGTTTCGACGATGCGCGACTCGATACGCTCTTCCTGGCCCTTCCGATCTCGTGGAAGGGGACGCTCGTCCAGTACGCGGGCCGCCTCCATCGACCTGATCCGGCCAAGAAAGAGGTGCGGATATTCGATTACGTCGACCGCGGCGTGCCGATGCTCGAGCGGATGTTCGAGAAGCGGCTGCGGAGGTACCGCGCGCTCGGCTACGCGCGGGGCGAGGCGCCGCTGGGCTTTGGCGAGGCGCCGGCGGAGTTCGTCCTCGAGTACGACGAGGAGGCGATTTGAGCGCTCGAGCGGGCGGACGAGTTCGGGTGGGAAGCGGAGCGAAGCCGTCGCGCCGCAAGGGCCCCTCGCGGGCCGAGCTCGCGGCCGTGATCGAGGCGGCGACGGTCGGCTGCTACAACGAGTCCGAGGAGACCACGGCTCGTTCAAGAAATAGGTTGTGTCCCAAAGATTGTGCTGATGGCAGCGATTCCCGCGCGAGGCCGGGGGTTTGAGCGATCGCCTGTGCGTCGAGCGGGTCAGTAGGCGTAGCGGAGGCAGTGCCGCTTGCCGTTGGGGATGCAACGGGTCCGCACGTCACGACGGTAATAGCGCTGCCAGGGTGGTGGGAGGGCAATCCGCGATGGAAACAGCCGCCCCGCCAAGACCTCCCGCGTGGTGAGTTTGCGGTCCATGACGCCAAGCCGCTGTCCCGGGGTGGCGTCCCGCTTCTTCTCCGAGAAGCTCTTTTGGAAATTCAAGAACACGCCCAACATCGCACAGCG
>Ga0326597_10014739_pt1 | contig 10238 bp, 9 predicted proteins | sample RVTome_12_FD_203789 | JGI IMG/M metagenome (GOLD analysis project Ga0326597, IMG submission 203789) | Soil microbial communities from uranium-contaminated site in the Upper Colorado River Basin, Wyoming, United States - RVT100D185 | ecosystem: Environmental > Terrestrial > Soil > Contaminated >...
ACCACGTACAATCTGCCGCGATACCTGGTTTCCGGTTTCAATCTGCGTCCCTTCCCGAAAGAAGAGACGGTGCCCAGCTCTACGACCACGTCACCCGACTTGTGCAGTTTCAATATGCGTCCCTTCCCGAAAGAAGAGACGGGGCATCGCGGCTGCGCTTTTTCAAGACCGCTTTTTCGTTTCAATATGCGTCCCTTCCCGAAAGAAGAGACGGCCCAGCTCTACGACCACGTTGCCCGACTTGTTTTGCAGTTTCAATATGCGTCCCTTCCCGAAAGAAGAGACGGCGGCATCCTGGCGGAGGACGTGCAGATCGTGAGCGCGTTTCAATATGCGTCCCTTCCCGAAAGAAGAGACGGAGCCCCTGTCAGACGGTCAATGATTCCACCGACTTTAGAGGGCATTTGCGAGTGGTGCCCTGCGACTAGGCACAGGAGAGGGTATTTCTGGCAGTCCTGTGTTCGATTATCAATGAACACGGGAGGTTGGGGCTGCGAGCGACCCCGGGCTTTTTGGCATCACGGAGCCGCTCGCAGAGGAGGCTAGAGCACCGTGACGGTGGGTCCCGGGATGATGCCGTAGGCGTCACCGTAGGTGGTGATGGTGAGCCCCACCGTCTCGCGGTCGCCGCTCATCGTGGACCGGCGCAGCTCGGGAGCGTTGAGGATGCCCATCCAGAGGTGCTCCATGTCCTCCTTGGTCACGCCGAGCTTCTTGCCGACCTGACCCGAGTAGCGCCCCTGATGGCGTAGCACGGCTTCCATGACGAAGGAGCGGGTGCCGAAGGTGTTGTCGTCGGAATCTTCCTTCAGGATGCGCCCGATGGACAGCGTGATCACGTCGACCTTCCCATCGGTCACGCCCATGCCCAGATGGAGCGGACCGAGGATCTGGGCGTTCTCACCCTCGTTCTCGCTCCCCTTCTTCCCCTTGGCGAGGTACACCGCGCCACACATGCGGATGTCGAAGTAGTGCGCGATGGCGTCCAGCGCCAACGGGTACCGGGCGGACTGCTCCTTGAGGCTCTTGCCCTCTTCCTTCGCCTTCCGAGAGATGTAGATAGCCAGCTCCATCTCCTCCCAGTAGTCCCGGAGCATCCGCTTCGCGGATACGTCCGTCACGAACACCCGACCGTCATCGAACTGGCGAGGCGCCCCTCCGTTGTCCGGGTCGCCATTGGGGACGCCTTTCCGGCAGCGCCAACTCCACTTGAAGTCGTGCCGAACGTGGGGGTTGAGGATCTGAGGGTAACCGGTCAGAACGGACTTGTCGAACATGCTTGTCTTCCTTCTCGAATTGCGTTTCTGGAAGCCTGTAGCACCCGACCCACCGTGGGTCAGAGTGCTGTCACGAACATCTACTCAGGGGCGTTGTGCTCTGAACCCCCGTTGGTATCCTTGCCGGGTTCATCGTTCTGGAGTCGTTCCTGGTACGCCTGAACCTGTTCCATCTGATCGTCCGCGTACCCCTTCCAGACAGCCAGCTTGTCGTGAGGGGTTCGTCCCCCCGAGATCGCCGCGATATCCGTCAGTGCGGCGTGCAGAATGCGGTCCCGCTGCATGGATATGCCTGCTGCCTTGTTCCGGTACTGACCGGGAATCGCACGGATGTACATGGTGACCTTGTCAGCCATCTGATTGAGAGCCTGCACGGGGCTCGCTACCGCGAGCGGAATGAACCGCTGGGTGAACTGCCCCTTGCGATTCTTCGCGAAGGCATTGTCCTTGCCGTTCTGGTGACTCAGTGCCCCTGTCCGGTAAGCCAGGTCGGCGAACTTCGAGACACAAACACCAACTGCGTAAAAGGCCGGTGAGTCGACCGGGTGGCTTTCCATGTAGTCCTCCATGATCTTGATCTGGGCCACCGATCGCAGGGAGTCGTTTGCTCCAGACTTCAACTCGATCAGGTAGCGAGTCAGAGCCCGCATTGCTTCAGACAGCGTGGCGGAATCACCCTTGAACACACGCCTGATCCAGCGCCGAGCTTCCGCCTTCGTAAGCGGCTGCCGCTTCGACTTGGGGGCGGACAGACACTCAACCAGGGTGGGGATCTTGAGCTTGCCGTAGTGCTCGCGGAATTGACGAAGGGACCGCAGCAATGTGCTCTGGTCCAGCGGCTCATACGTCACCAAACGAAGGGACGTCTTCTCCGTCCAGTAGATCGCCAGACGAAGGTCCGGATTCGTCGGTGCTGGGGCGATTTCGGGCACATTCTCCCAGAAGGACCGAAGCTCTTGTGGGAGCCACAGAGACGGATCATTCTCGTCCTGCGGATTGAACGCCCAGGCGAGCAGCTTGGGGAAGGGGGAATTCTCCCGATTTGCCATGTCCACCAGGGCGATGTGGAGGTATTCCCGGTTCGTTTCACCCGTCGTGAGGGTGTACGACGCGACCAGTGTGTTCAAGCCCGCCAAGCGAGCCATGTACTCGTCATCGTCGATCCACATCCGGCTATTTCGATCGTAGCCCCAGCTACACGACTCTCGGTCGTTGGGCGGGATGTTGGACCCCAGACAGGCGCCTTTATGCTTACCTGGCGAAGTCAGCAAAACCGGATGCAGCTCCCCCAAGGCATCTGTCAGGACAACCGACTTCTTCGTTCGCTCCGCGTGGTACATGACCTTGCGGTAACGGCTATACGCTTCCTGCTCTTGCAGAGCCGCCCCGTTCACGTAGAACAGCAGATGAGTAGGGGGCTTCTCCCATGGAGGAAGACTCTTGTCCTTCTTCCGCTTCTCGAAGTACGCAATTTCGTCAGCAGACAGCTTTTTGCTGGCCTCCGTCAGTGCTGCTACGAGATCCTCTCGCTTATCGGAGAGGGTGCCCGCCGCGATCTGGAACAAGGGCTCTTTGGAGAACTGCCCAATCAGAGTCAGCTCGGCGATGAGCTTGTCCCAACCCGCCGGCTGCACGTTCCCCTTATCCGTCACACCTTCCTTCTTGATGAAGGACGTGATCCGGGGGCTGATCTCCTTGTGGGCCTGGTTGGGTCCGGACCACCCGTAGAATGTGGCTTCCGTCCAGAACTCCTTGTTGAACAGGGTCTCGGGGTCGAAGCCTTCCGCGTCCAGGTCGACACGGATCATCGACACCGGGGGGGCCTTGGCTTGGGGCATATCCAACAGCATCAGTCCCCCTCCCGCTCGTCGATGGACGTGAATTCCAGGGATACACCCCGGCGCCGATTTTGCAGTGCCTCACGGGTCTCGGGGGGGTACGTCACCACACCCTGCTTGCAGTAGACCGGACGCAGGGGACCGTTGTTCGACAGGCACATCGCGGGTTCGAACAACGTAATGTCCACGGGCGGGGTGTCGTCCACGGGTTCCAACACCGCCAGACACTCACGGGTGCCCAGGAACGGTGACATGCCGAACGCCCCCACATCCGCGCGCTGAGTCCACCGGCGGATGTCGTCTTGAGGACCCTTGACTTCATACGTGATCCGGTAGCGCACGTCGTGCAGGTAGATCGTCGAGTCTCGGGTCCCCTTCACCGCCTGATTGGAACCGTAAGTGATGCCCTGCAAGTTCCGTCGTGCCACATTCACCACACGAATGGGCGCCAGGATCTCCACCTTGAGGGGCACGAACTCCAGGCGCTCCGTGTGGTAGATCGTCTGGGGCAACCCGCGCAAACCTCCAGGGGTGGGGAACACGTACGTCTGCTTGTTTCGACCAGAATCCGGTCGGGTGAACAGAGCGAACGCTCCGCGCACCTGGAGTACGCGCTCGACCCTCTCTGTATGACGTTTCGACAAAACGAACTCCTTTGATGCGGGATGAACACGCCTCTTCGAACACTACTACGGAACCCATCTGGGTTCTGAGCCCTCAGTCCCCAAAGGCGTCCCAAATCGCCTCAAATAACTTCGTGCAGGGGTACTACGCGGTCGACCACGACTCTGAGCCCCAGCCGGGGCTAATTGTTCGGGGTCAGGATGTGAATTTCGAGGATCTGGACCCGCCGGGGGTCTCGGACGCACCATTCGCGATGCCGGAGCGAACCCCATCCGGTATCGACCCCACTTCCGATTGTCAGCGTGTCCACTTCGAGATTCTTGCAGTCCGCGGTATAGATGGAAATGTGCTGGACCTTCCCCAGATCCGCGCGACACTTCAGCAAGATCCCAGACCCACTCCGGGTGTAGTTGCGGGCTTTGTCCAGATCCCCCAAGTAAACCCCAGGTCCCAGCATCCCGCCCTGAGACGGGAGCAACCCGTGCTGGAGCAGTCCCGGCAGGGAAGACATACTGGTCCCGTGCCAGTACACCGGACCCCTCCGCGAAGACGACACCCCCTTGACCTCCCAGACGGAAGCCGAAGAGGTGCAACCCACGTACCGGACTTTCTTCCGGAGGCTATTCCCAAGGTTTTCCGTGATCTGAGTGATCAGTACATGATTGGTGATCGCGGCGCGACCTTCCTTGAGGATCTTACGGAACAACTCTTCGGACAGGTCAAGGAGAGAGCCCCGTTGCCGATACTTCGGGGGGGCATACCGGGGCGGCATCTCACCCGGCTTCTTCGCCTTCTTCTTGCGCTTCTTCGCCATCGGTGGATTCCTGCAACTTTGCAAGCACACTACGCGGGAGGGGGCTATTCTGAGCCTTCTAGCGGGGCAGGCATCCGAACAATGCTGGCAGGTGGATCTCCGCAGGCGCCTTGATGAGCGTGATGCCTTCTACCTCCTTGGCGCACGGGTCGATGTTGAACATCGGCACCGCTGCCTGGTACGCCGACGTCATCAGCAGGTCGGTCACGCTCACTGCGAACGACGTGCCGACGAACACCAGGCATGTCATTCCATCCATCAACTCGTTGAATCGCTCGAACCCGAAGCTCTCGTGATCGCTGTACGACTCGTCGAACAGAAGGACGTGAGGTCGCAGCAGCGCCGCACACGCTGGGCATCGGGGCAACGTCGAGAAGGTCGGTGTCTTGCGGAAATTCTTGAGCAGGTTCTCGTCCCAGTCCAGTGTTCCGGTCTTGCCACCGTGCTTGCAGTAGCCGTTGACGCACCGCATATGCCGGGCTGTGCCATGGCACTCGATCAGGTTCGCCGTGCCCGCCTTCTTGTGCAGCCCGTCGATGTTCTGTGTGACGACCGTGCATCGCTTGCCTGTTCGCATCACGAGCCACTGTTCGATGTCGATGAGTGCTTTGTGGGCATCGTTCGGTTCGGCTTCACGGCACTTGTCGAACCGTTCGAGGAACCATGCCCACGACCCCACCGGGTCCTGCGTGAAGTAGAAGTACGTCCCCTTTTCCAACACGTCCTTGTTCCAGACGGCGTCGGGGTCACTCCCACGGAACGGCGGAATGCCTGAAGCAACCGAGATACCAGCGCCAGTCAGGAAGACGATGTTGGCACCCGGGTACTTGAGCTGTTGGAGCAGTTGCTCGGCTGGTGTTGCGGACATAGGATTCTATCCTCCGAAGTAACAGGCAAGGCAGTAAGCACACCCACCACCCGTCCCTGCAATGATGAGACCCAAAACTCCGAATACGAACGCCTGATCTCCGAAGTCATCGTGCTCACGTACGCTCTTCGTGTAGAAGATCGTGAACAGGATCGTGACAAGGCAGAATAGCCCCCACGCAACACCCCAACCGAGAGTGGCATTTGGGTCCATCGGCTACGCCTTGTCCAGCAGGTCTTCAATGCCGCGAGTGAGGGCAACCGGCTTCCGCTTCAGCGCCTGGTTGATTGACTGAACGGTTCCCAACAAGTGTTCCTTGACGCTGCGAATCGCTTGAACGAGAACCTTCGGGTCGGTCGTTCTCAAGTCCCTGTGCAGGATCTTGATCGGGCTCCGTTGCCCAGGCGGCACGACTTTCTGGAGGAACCGGAAGTTGAATTTCTGGCTGTCCACGCCCCCACCCGTTCGGATGATTCGAATTTCGTACTCGTCGAATTTCACCTCTGCGACCGTGCTGGTACCCATCGTGTACGGGGTGTCGACGTGGCAGCCCTTGAACACGTCCTCCATCTCCGCTGCGATGTCTCGGATCGTGTAGACCCCAGGTCTGTCACTCATCGTCCACCTCCTGTTGCTTACCCTACCCGAAACACGCGACTACCAGGGCGGTCACAATTCTTCGGTCCTGGCAGACATGGATCACCCCAGAAGCAAATTGTCCGTCCGGTGTCACACCTTTACCGGTACTAACCGGTTCGTTTTGAACCAGGCGATGTGCCGGTAGAGGTCGTCCTCGACGATCTTCCACTCGGGCGTGAAGAGTGCAGGCAGGATACGCTGCCTGAGTGGGCAGCCTTCGTACTGGGGGAACCGCTGATTGATATCCCTCCGACTAATCTCAAAATCATGTTTTTGCAACGGAAACTCTGCCATGACCTGAGTCAGGTTCTGAAAAAGGAACTTTGATACTACGAGGAACCCCACCCGGGCTGTTTTGGAGATGGATCTCAGTTCCAGGCTTGGCACGTCCCACACGACCGCCAGGATGCCGTATTTCGTATGAGTGGTGTCTCTGCCCTCTGGCAGAGTGAACGTCTGTGTGAACCTGTCAATGATCGGTTGCCCCATGTGCAGATAGGGTGACACCCGCCATCTCGTATTGATCGGCACCTTCAAATAGTTGGGATGAAACCCAGGTGGAACGTACGCGGCGGCCGCCGCGTCCGCGAACTCGTTCTCGGGTGGCTCATCGTCCCAGAAGTTGTTGGGCAAAGGCATATGCAAACTCCTCCGTCGCCTACTACGCAGGAGTATCTTCGTCTGAGCCCGTAGCCCTACGCTTTGCGGTTTTGAGTCGGGTGAGCAGCGTTTCGCTGTCGGCGACGGCGGTACGTGCTTTCACGACAGCGGGATGATCGTCAGGAAGACCCAGTTCACGAAGTGTCGTGAGTTGGTGCATGTGATGCCGGATGTTGTGCTCGACGTAACCGATGGCTTCGGAGAACAAGTTGTTCACGCTGTCGTCCGTTTCGGTGGGCTGCTCATCGAACGGATAGGCACCTTCCAGGGTGAGCACGTAACGTGACTTGGCGTCCGCTTCCGCCTGGAAGGTGCAGTAGTGTTCCCCGTCCGTGTTGCCAGCCCAGATCGGGCGACCGCTCGCAAGGTGCAGGGCATGGTAACGCAGGGAGAAGTAGCCTCCGTGGTCCTCAATACAGACGCATGGTCCGAACCGATGGGACACCATCCAGTCGCCGGGTGCAGGTCGTCGTGGTCGTTTGTCCGCCATCGCCCTCGTCTCCCTACCAGGTGACGCAGTCCGACGCTTCGCCGGTGCGCACCCACTTGTCCTCGGCTTCGGTCAGCTTCGACGCTCTACGAGACATCGCTATCTTCCACTCCCCGAGCGAACCGGGTCAGTGCAACACAAACACCCACCGTCACTCCCGTTCCCAACAAGATGCCCGCAGCCGTCAGCAGTAGCTCAGACATCGAGCCCTGCCTCCGTAGGCACCGCGATGCCTACGACGATCTTGATCGACTCTTTCCACTTCACCTTCGGTTCGTCCATCAGACGAGCGTACAGCTTGGCGATACGCTCGTCCGACTGAGATGCCATCAGCATCGTTGCTGCATCCATCAACTCTTCGTCTTCGTTGAACCCATTGGCGGTCAGGCGCTCGATGACTCGGTTCATCTTGCCCAACCAGATCGCGTCCGTGACGAACGGCAGCAGTTCATAGAACGTCGAGACGATGTGATCCTCGTCTGTATCGAGGATTGGCTCCATCGACACGCCCGTAGCGAACCCAGAATTGCGGGCGTACTTGAGGGCGGAGAGCCGCTCCTGGTAGCCCGGTGCTCCCGGTTCCCACAGGGAGAGTGTCCGGTCATTCCTTGAACCGATGGTGAATCGGAACAGGATCTGTCCCTTGTACTCGCCGAACAGGGCGCATAGCTCCATGACCACTTCGCGATGTGGTTTCGTCACGACCAGCACGTTGTTGCCGGCGGCGAGCAACCGACGAAGGATCTCGCCTGTGTAGGGGAGATTCTCCGGCGTAATGTCGTGCTGCGTCGGGAACATCACGGTGCCCTTGCGTTTGCCAAATTCCTTGGCGAGCAGGTTGGGCTGCACGCTCTCATTCACCCAGGGACTTTCAATCTGGCTGGCCCTTGACCGGGCGTAACAGTAGCGGCAGTCGTGTGAACACCCCTGCATCACATTGGCACTGGTTGCCGCCCATTCTCGGGTGCCACTGACGGTCGTTTTGGTCACGATGTATCTCCCCTGATCGGTTCCGTGCATCCTACACGATCACGAATGCCGATCAGGAACTTCACGGCTTGCCTCCCAAGCGGTTCCACATTTCGTCGATGCCGATGACTTCGGTGCCGTACTGGCGAGCCTTCTGTGCCTTGCCCGACTGGCTGGTGTGATCCTTGGCGACCAGGATGTCGAGCCCCTTCGACACGCTCGACTTGACCGTTCCGCCCTGGTTCTCGATCGCCGTGACCATCGTGGCGTCGCGGAAACCAGTCATGCAGATGAACTTGCCGGTGAAGGCGCCGGTCGCTTTGGCTGCGATGGTGATGTGAGCCATCAGGCTGGTGATGACACCGCGGTCGAGCAGGTCCCAGATGCCGTCGCAGAACGCCTGTGCCTTCGTGCCACCGACGCCCGGAATGCGCTCGATGTCGGTGACCTTCGCCTTCGACATCTTGTTGAGACTGTCGAACCCGGCGTCCACGATGGTCTGCGCCATCGAGCGCCCGATGAGCGGGATGCCCAGGGAACCGACGAAGATCGACAGAGGCAGGGTCGTCTTGGCGTGCAGGTTGGTGAACGCCTTGTCCGCGGACCCGCCGACCTTGCGACCGCCCATGTCCATGGCAGCTACGACTGCGGGGTCGAGCCGGTACAGGTCGGCGATGCTGTCGATGGCGCCCGTCTCGCAGAGCATGTCGATGAGCGTCGTTCCGAAGTGCAGGACGCCGATCTTCGTGATCCACCGCTTGATGGCGCCGCTGATCTGCGCCGGGCACGTTTCGCCGTTCGGGCAGATGAGGTAGGCACCGTCGCGGATGACCGCTGTGCCACAGTCGGGACACGTCTCAGGCGTGTGGAATACTTTGGCGGTGGAATCCGTTGTGGTTTCCAACAGTTCCTCAACACCTGGGATGACATCATTTCTACGGGAAACAAGGATCTTGTCGCCGGACTCCAGGCATCCGCCCTTCGTTCGGGCGCCCTGGTGCTCGTCGACCAGCTTGCCGATGTAGTCGAGGTTGTGGAGCGACGCCTTCGAGACGTTCGCCCCTGCGAGGTTCACGGTGTCGAAGTGGGCGACCGGCGTGAGCCGCCCGGACGACCCGACCTGCCAGACGATGTCTCGGAGGACGGTCGGCTTCTGTGCGTGCGGGAACTTGAGGGCACGGGAGCCGTTCGGGCGCATGTTCGTGTCGCCCAGGGCTTCCCGGTCGTCCCGGTCATCGATGTCGACGACCAGCCCGTCCATGTCCCAGTCCGCGGCGTCACGCAGACGTTCCACGTAGGTCTCGAAGATGGTCGTGATACCGTCGAGGCTCGTCTCCGGGTACCACTCGGGGGTGACGAATCCAAAGTTCCGGAGAGTCAGCATCTCCATGCACTTGTCTGCCAGGGGCACGCCGTCCGGGAGGTACTGGTAAGCGACCACCGTGAGGTACTTTGCCTTGTCGTAGTCGGTCTGGCGCTTCGCCGTACCCGCCGCCGTGTTGCGGGGGTTGGACTCGCCGGGGAAGTGCGTCTTGAACGCGCTCTTGCGGCAGACGATCTCGCCCCGGACGTTGCAGTCGTCAGGCTCGCTCGGCGGCAGCACCCTGACCGCACCTTCCATGAGCAGGACGTTGCGGGTGATGTCCTCGCCCTCGGCCCCATCGCCACGGGTGATCGCCTGAACCAGCTTCCGCCCCCGGTACACGAGATCGATGCTGATGCCGTCGAGCTTGTGGGTGATGCAGACCGGCTTGCCGCCGATCGACTTCCACCATGCCCGCAGTTCGTTGTGCCCGTCGCTGCCGTCCGAGTCGTCGAACTGGCACTTCTTGAGCGACCCCATCGGGATCGCGTGCGCCGCCTTGGGCCACGAACCACCGACCGGCACCGGGGCTCCGATCTTCGTGAAGTGTACGTGGTTGGGTTCCAGCCTACGAAGCTGGTCTTCGAGCGCGTCGTAGGCTGCGTCCGACATGATCGGGGCGTTGTTGCGGTACGCCTCGTTCGCATCCTTGATGCGTTTGGCGAGTTGGTCGAGGGTGCTGCTCATCGTATCGGT
>Ga0326597_10014740_pt1 | contig 10238 bp, 7 predicted proteins | sample RVTome_12_FD_203789 | JGI IMG/M metagenome (GOLD analysis project Ga0326597, IMG submission 203789) | Soil microbial communities from uranium-contaminated site in the Upper Colorado River Basin, Wyoming, United States - RVT100D185 | ecosystem: Environmental > Terrestrial > Soil > Contaminated >...
GGTGGTGGGTAACAAAGTAGAAAAAACCGGTATTGCCGGAACCAGGCTTACCGACCTTGAAAAACTTGCAGACCGCATGAAACAGGCAAAATACGGTGTCATAGTCTGGGCACCTGGAGAACTCAAATTTCCCCATGCGGAATTAACCATACTCTCGATATGTGAATTAATTAAATACATGAACCGTACAACTCGTTATGCCGGGTTCTCTCTGGGCGGTAATGACGGTGGAATGAGTGCCCAGAATGTGTCTACATGGCAGAGTGGTTATCCCTTGCGCGTCAGTTACAGCAAGGGATACCCTGATTACGATCCTCACAAATATTCAGCGACCAACGTATTAAAGCGTCATGAAGTAGATGCCATGGTGTGGATATCCAGTTTCGGTGCCGCCAATAAACCACCGAAAGCCAGCATTCCATCAATTGTGCTGACGGATACATCTATCAAAATGGATTATACGCCTGATGTACACATTCCGGTCGCCACACCGGGAATTGATCACACCGGGCAATTAATACGTACAGACAGTGTAGTTTCATTATCCCTGAAACAAATCCGTACTAGCGCACTGTTAAGTGTCTCCAGCGTATTGGACCGCATTTTATCTTCACTAGGTAATAAATAATGCTGATTAAACTCTCTGGTGGTACTGTTTACGACCCGGTGCATGGCATCAATGGCGAACAACGTGATATTTATTTTCGCGATGGCAGGATCACCCGCAAACCCGGTACCCAGGAACGTATAGACAAAACTTATGATCTCACTGGCAAGATCGTTATGGCTGGTGCAATCGACATACACACTCACATTGGTGGTGGCAAGGTCAATATTGCACGCATGCTGTTACCGGAAGATCATCGTGAAGATCCAGTAGCCAGGACATCCATAACACGTGCAGGCTGTGGTCATGTTGCACCATCAACGCTTACCACAGGTTACCGTTATACAGAAATGGGCTATACCGCCTGTTTTGAACCTGCCATGTTACCTGTCAATGCAAGGCAGGCGCATATGGAAATGGCTGATACACCTATCGTGGATAAAGGTGCCTATGCCCTGCTCGGCAATGATGATTTTTTCCTGCGCATGCTGGCTTCCAGCAAGGACCAGGCTGCGATTACTGATTACGTTGGCTGGACGATTAATGCCACCCAGGCCATGGCAATCAAGGTGGTCAATCCGGGCGGCATCAATGCATTTAAATTTAATCAGCGCAAACTGGATCTGGATGAAGTGAACCAGTATTACAATGTGACGCCCAGACAAATATTAAAATCCCTGGCGCGTGCCGTGCGTGAATTAGGCATCCCGCACCCGTTACACGTGCATGGTTGCAATCTGGGTGTCCCAGGTAATATGCAGACGACACTGGACACCATTCGTGCGGTGGAAGGCATGCCCATGCATCTTACCCATATCCAGTTTCATAGTTATGGTGCCGAAGGTGACCGGAAATTCTCATCCGGTGCCGCTCAGGTTGCCGAAGCAGTAAATTCAAACCCCAATATTTCCATGGATGTTGGCCAGATCATGTTTGGCCAAACCGTCACTGCATCCGGCGATACTATGCTGCAATATAACGGTCACTGGCATGCCCATCCCAAAAAATGGGTGGTGATGGACATCGAGTGTGATGCTGGTTGTGGTGTCGTACCATTCAGATACCGAGACAGGAATTTTGTCAACGCATTGCAATGGGCCATTGGTCTCGAACTGTTTTTACAGGTCAACGATCCGTGGCGCATCTTCCTGACTACTGATCATCCGAATGGTGCGCCATTTACCACTTATCCGCATCTTATTCGCCTGCTGATGGATCGCAGTTTCCGCAATGACATGCTCTCTACTATCAACAAACATGCCGCTGCTGCCAGCATACTCGGTAGCCTGGATCGCGAATATACATTGTATGAAATCGCCATCATGACCCGTGCCGCACCAGCACGCAGTCTGGGTCTGAAAAACCGTGGACATCTGGGCGCCGGTGCCGCTGCTGATATTACTGTTTACAGTGATTTAAAGAATCGTGAAAAAATGTTTGAAAAACCATTATATGTTTTCAAGGATGGCGAGCTGGTTGCCCAGAACGGGAAAATTGTCAAGGTTGTCAACGGCAGCACACACACACTTCGTCCTGAATATGACCGGAGTATAGAAAAATCATTAAAACAATATTTTGATCGTTACATGACGGTAAAACTGGACAATTTCAAGGTGAAAGATGAAGAAATCACGGATCTGGGTCATGGAAATATTATTGTACAGCCCTGCCAGTGAGGTATGAGTTTGAAAATTAATGGCGTAACAATTGACGATACATTTGCAGAAGCCTTCCCCATGAAGGCCACGCGAATCATTATTACAGCAATGACGCTAAAGTGGGCTTATCGTGCAGCCAACTCTATTACCGGGTTTGCTTCATCAGTTATAGGTTGTGGTTGCGAGTCTGCTATCGAACAGGAACTGGATCCATCGGAAACACCGGATGGCCGGCCGGGGATTGCCGTCATGGTCTTTGCCATGTCTACCAGGGATCTGGCAAACCAGGTACCGAAACGCGTCGGCCAATCGGTGATGACTGCTGCCACTACTGCCTGTTATGCCGGTATTCACAGCGAAAAGGAAATTCCCATGGGTAAATCGCTGCGTTACTTTGGCGATGGTTACCAGATTTCTAAAATTATTAATGGCCGGCGTTTCTGGCGCATACCAGTCATGCATGGTGAATTTGTTTGCGAGGAAACCACAGGTGTAACGGATGCCATCGGTGGTGGCAATTTCCTGGTGATGGGCAAGACTGCTCGCCATGCCCTCACTGCCTGTGAAAAGGCCATCGAAGAAATCAAGAAAGTTGCTGGTGTCATTACAGCATTTCCTGGTGGTATTGTAGGTTCCGGATCCAAAGTGGGATCAAAATATAAATTTCTCGCAGCATCCACCAATGAAGCTTATTGCCCGACTTTAAAAGGCCAGGTCAAATCTGACTTATCTGAAGAAGTCGGATCTGTTCTGGAAATTGTGATCGATGGCCTGAATGAAGATGTTATCAAGCAAGCCATGCGTGCAGGAATTCTCGCTGTGTGCTCTTACGGACCCAAAAAGGGGATATATCGTGTCAGTGCCGGAAATTATGGCGGTCATCTGGGTGCTTATCATTTTCATCTGAAGGACATTGTGAAATGAAGCCCCTGTCATTCAAACTGAAAATAAAACCCGAATTTACTCTGGATGTTTCTCCACTGACACCGGACAAATTGGCCGGCAAGAAACTTGTACAGGTTAAATCAATCTATCTTAGTTATGGGAAACAGAAAATATCTGTAGACAAATTATTTTCAATTACCGGCAATGATACCGAAAACATCCAGTTTCTGTGCTGTACGGAAAAACTGATCTGTGTCGGACAGGACATGAGCCATGGCAGTATCGAAGTACAGGGTGATGTTGGCAATCTCGCAGGCCAGTATATGCGTGGTGGTACAATCATAATCCATGGCAATGCCGGTGCATGGACAGGTAACAGCATGAAAAACGGCCATATTGAAATCATGGGGAATACCGGTGATTTCCTTGGTGCCGGCCTGCCCGGTGACCCATATGGCATGTCCAATGGTCTTATATTTGTGAAAGGCCATGCCGGAGATCGCGCTGGTGATCGCATGCGCAGAGGCATGATAATCATCAACGGCAATGCCGGTGATTACTGTGGCAGCAGAATGGGTGCAGGTACTATTATTATTCTGGACAAGGCCGGTAATCACTCCGGTTTTGGCATGAAACGCGGGACTATCATTCTGGCCAAACAACCCAGACATATTTCTGCCACTTTCAAAAGTTGCGGGAACCTGAAAATGCAGTTTCTGCGACTATTGTTCAAACAGCTGAGTGAAATGGGCAACCATTTCGCCATGTTTAAAAAATATGGCCCTGAAGTGCACCGTTTTGCAGGCGATCTCGCCAGTAATGGCAAGGGTGAAATTCTGATATTACAAACGATCAAATCGAGAAATTAACAGCATGAAACGTACGCGTGGTAAAAAAGGCCGGGTCATGGGCCGGGTCATGGACAAGAAGGCCCTGACTGATATTCGTAATTTACTGAAAGACGAGCCACGTACCCGTGATATGTTGATCGAGCACCTGCACAAGATTCAGGACCGCTATCATCATATTTCACAAAGCCATATTCTTGCGCTGGCCTCAGAAATGAACCTGCCCATGGCGGAAGTGTATGAAACGGCCACTTTCTATCACCATTTTGATGTCATCAAGGAAGGTCATACTCCCCCGCCCTCATTAACCGTTCGTGTTTGTGATTCGCTCACCTGTGAAATGTTTGGTGCTAAAAACCTCATCAAGGATCTTGAATCAGATAAAAACCAGAAAGTACGCATCCAGCATGTTCCTTGTGTGGGCCGGTGTCATGCGGCACCTGTCGCTATCGTTGGAATCCATCCAGTTGAAAATGCTGATGCTGAAAAAGTCAGAAAAACCATTTCTGCAGGCAAAACCGAGGCAGAACCACCTGCTTGCATATCATATGAAGACTATAAAAAAGATGGTGGTTATAAAACACTGATTGATTGCATGAATGGCAAACATGATCGTGAAGATATTATAAAAATGCTGGAAGACTCAAACCTGAGAGGTTTGGGTGGTGCCGGTTTCCCCGTTGGGAAGAAATGGCACATTCTGAAAGATCAACCCAAACCGAAACTCATTGCGATCAATATTGATGAAGGCGAACCCGGTACATTTAAGGACCGTTATTATCTGGAGCGCGATCCACACCGCTTTATTGAAGGCACCCTGATTGCTCATTGGGCCATAGAATCTGAGGCCATATACATCTATCTGCGTGATGAATACGCCGGTTGTCGCAAATTGCTGGAACATGAACTTTCACTTTTGAAAAAGAACCCACCATGTGAATTACCCCCAATATATCTTCGGCGCGGTGCGGGTGCATATATCTGTGGCGAAGAATCCGCCATGATTGAATCCATTGAGGGCAAAAAGGGCATGCCGCGTTTACGTCCTCCCTATGTTGCGCAGGTGGGGCTGTTCGGCCGTCCCACCCTGGAACAAAATATGGAATCCATGCACTGGATCAGGGATATTATTGAAAAAGGATCAGAATGGTTTGCATCAAACGGCCGGAATGGCCGCAAAGGTCTGCGTTCCTTCTCGGTCAGCGGCAGGGTACAGAAACCCGGCGTCCATCTTGCTCCAGCGGGTATTACCATGCGAGAACTGATCGATGAATATTGTGGTGGTATGTTACCCGGACATGAATTTTACGGATATTTCCCTGGCGGTGCTTCAGGCGGGATTTTACCGGCTTCGCTTGCCGATATCCCACTGGATTTCGATACCTTGCAGCCCCATGGTTGTTTTATTGGCTCAGCCGCCATAGTCGTATTGTCCAATCAGGACAGCGCCAGGACCTTGGCACTCAATGCCATGCGTTTCTTTGAAGATGAGTCATGTGGTCAATGTACCCCTTGTCGCGTGGGGACAGCAAAGGCAGTCAAATTAATGGAACAAAAAGACTGGGATCAACCACTACTGGAAGAACTGGCACGTGCCATGGAAGATGCGTCCATTTGCGGTCTGGGACAGGCAGCGCCGAATCCTTTACGTTGTGCAATCAAGTATTTTCCTGAGGAATTTGAATAGTGGCAGCAAATCCGAAATACATGAATGAAAAAATCACCAGATTTTCACTCAATGGTGAAGAAATGAAAGCCTGTGGCGATGAAACTATTCTTCAAGTTGCCAAACGCCATGGCGTTGAAATTCCGCATTTATGCTACAAGGAAGGCTACCGGTCAGATGGCAACTGCCGTGCCTGTATGGTTGAAATCAAGGGGGAACGTGTTTTGGCCCCGTCATGCTGCCGCAAACCGGCGGAAGGCATGGAAATCAACAGCAAAAATGAACGTGCGGTCCATTCACAGAAAATGGTACTTGAAATGCTACTGTCCGATATGCCCCAGCAGGGCAAATCCCCCTACAAGCTGAACTCCGAACTCGATTATTGGGCTGATAAACTGGACATCTATAGTCCCCGCTTCCCGCAACGCGATCATTATCCCAAATCCGATCTGAGCCATCCCGCAATGGCTGTGAATCTGGATGCCTGTATCCAGTGTACCCGTTGCGTGCGCGCCTGCCGTGAAGAGCAAGTCAATGATGTTATTGGTTATGCATTTCGCGGCAAACATGCTGAAATTGTTTTTGATATGGGTGAACCCATGGGCGAAAGCACCTGTGTCGCCTGCGGTGAATGCGTACAAGCCTGCCCGACCGGCGCATTAATGCCGGCAAGAAATGTCGGCCTGGTCGAGCCGGACAAAAAAGTGGATTCAGTCTGCCCCTATTGTGGTGTGGGATGCCTGTTAACCTTCAATGTCAAGAACAACCATATTCAATATGTAGATGGCAGGGATGGTCCCTCCAATCACAGCCGTCTGTGTGTGAAAGGCCGTTATGGCTTTGATTATGTGCATCATCCGGATCGGCTCTCTACTCCACTGATTCGTAAAGACGATGCCGAAAAAACACCTGCGCTGATAGATCCCCTGGTAATGAAAAATTATTTCCGGGAAGCGACCTGGGAAGAGGCACTGGATGTTGCAGCGAATGGACTCAAGAAAATCCGTGACAGTAAAGGGCCGGATGCACTGGCCGGATTTGGCTGCGCCAAGGGCAGTAACGAAGAAGCCTATCTTTTTCAGAAACTGGTGAGGACCGGATTTGGCACCAATAACGTCGATCACTGTACACGTTTGTGCCATGCCTCGTCCGTTGCCGCATTACTTGAAACCATCGGTTCAGGTGCCGTATCCAATCAGGTCGCTGACGGGACTGATGCTGATGTGATTATCGTCATCGGTGCACGACCCAATGACAATCATCCAGTAGCAGCGACATTTATGAAAAATGCTGCTGAACGAGGCAAAAAACTGATTGTAATTGAACCTTATGGCTCTGAACTATCATTGCATGCTGAGCATTTTCTGCAATTACGTCCGGGGACTGATGTCCTGTTGTTGAATGCCATGATGCATACCATAGTCACGGAAAACCTGTATAACAAGAAATTTATCGCTGAACATACAGATGGCTTTGAAGCCATCAAGGAAACTGTCCTGAATTATCCTCCCGAGAAAGTCGCTGCTATTTGCTGTGTGCCTCCGGAAACTATCAAAACAGTTGCCCGGTTATATGCCACAGCTAAAACTGCAATCATTTTCTGGGGCATGGGAATATCACAACATATACATGGCACAGACAATGCCCGCTGCCTGATTTCACTGGCCCTGATGACTGGTCAAATCGGCAGACCCAGTACCGGCCTGCATCCCTTACGCGGCCAGAATAATGTACAGGGTGCATCTGACGTAGGATTAATTCCGATGGTTTATCCGGACTATCAACCCGTCGTCAATCCGGAAATCAGAAAGAAATTTGAAAAATTATGGAGCACTAAATTAAATCCCCATGCCGGCAAGACAGTGGTCGAAATCATGCATGCCATACATGATGGAGATTTAAATGGCCTCTATATCATGGGTGAAAACCCGGCCATGTCTGATCCCAATCTGAATCATGCCCGTGAATCTCTGTCCATGCTTGATCATTTGGTGGTGCAGGATATCTTCTTTACGGAAACCTGCAGTTATGCCGATGTCATACTTCCGGCATCTGCATTCCCGGAAAAAACCGGCACATTTACCAACACTGACCGGCGGGTGCAATTGGGCCGTCAGGCAATCAACCCGCCTGGGGATGCACGTCAGGACTTATGGATTATCCAGGAAATTGCCAACCGTCTGGATCTTAACTGGCAATATAAAGGCCCTGCAGATGTCTTTGAGGAAATCCGCAAAGCGGTACCGAGTATGGCGGGCATGACCTGGGAAAGACTCGAGAAGGAAGAATCGCTCACCTATCCATTGCTGAATGAAGGTGACCCAGGCCAACCTGTTATATTCAGGGACGGGAAATTTCCCACTGATGATGGAAGAGGACGGTTTGTCCCCGCTGAATACATAGAAGCCGCTGAATTGCCGGATGACGAATATCCCTTTGTATTTGTTACTGGCCGTCAACTGGAACACTGGCATACAGGCACCATGACACGCCATTCAAGAGTGCTGGATGCCATTGAACCTGGTCCGTGTGTGATGATTAACCCGGAAGATTTGAAAAAATTCGGATTAAAATCCGGAGATATGCTTGTCATAGAATCACGTCGCGGCAGAATTGCTGCTACTACCCGCGCAGATCAGTATATGCAGAAAGGCGTAGTCATGATGCCTTTCAGTTTCAGTGAAGCTTCCGCAAACCTGATTACAAATGATGCGCTGGATCCGTTTGGCAAAATTCCTGAATTCAAATTCTGTGCTGTACGGCTGGGTCCGGGTAAGCGCCCGGATGACCGGCGCGCAAAAATCAAGGAAGAAGAATTACACTAACTCTTGTATGTTGTTTCAATCAGCGTCAGTGTTTCTTCCATCAAGGGGGCTTTGTCTGGTTCAGTGGGATTACGAATAATTGTTCTAATCTGATATAACGTGCCTGGTACATCCTCAGACAGGATAAATTCATAGGTTTTTTGTGCAAATTGTTCAAAATCACTTTTATGTGGATCATTCAGGAATGGTGAGAATGAGATTTTATCGCCACTCACTTTTTTGCCATTAAAATCAATACTTACAGGCTCAACACTTGCATTTTCTCTTAACGCAATTTTGATCATTTTCTGAAAATGCCGCCAATGACCTTCTGTCAGACGATTCATCTCATATACATCGCCTTGCATGAAGATTGCAAGCACAGGATTGCCTGTAATATTTGTTACATTATCGGAACTGACGGCCTGTTTTCTGGCTGCTGTAAAAAAATCCAGTATAGCATTCTTGGTTCCGTCATCATTGACCTTGATGATGTCCAGATAAACTGCATCTGTAAATCCTTCCTCATAAGTGCCGGACTTCACAAACTCATAATAAAGTCTTACCGGACGGTCTATGTTGGATAAATGATCGGATAGCCAGAGTTTGTTTTCAGCATCAGAAAAACTGAAACCTTCAGGAATAGTTTCTACTTCACCCATTCTGCCAATTCTGGCATCTATCTCTTCCCGGGAAAGTTCACGTTTGAGCTTATCTTCTTCCGTATCTGTTTCTGCAAACACAGAATTTGAAATAAATAGAAAAGTACAAAAAACCGCGATCAACAATCTTGTCATAATATTTAGTTTTTAAAGGCTATTTTATGAGTGGTACACCATATTCAAGCAGTATCTGATCTATTTCTTCCTGGTTCTCCTTGATCAACTGATTAACTTTTTCTTTCCATGCCTTGTCCGCATACCGCACAGCCATGGCCATACTGAAACTAAACCTTAATTCCGGATTCTTGCCTTCCTTGTCTTCCCCAAGTGGTAACACAACCAGTTCCATCTTATCTTTATATTTCTTCGCAAAATAGCCTGCTGTTGGGCCCCAGACTACAGTTGCATCAATCTTGCCTGCGATAATTTCTTCTATCATTTTTTGACCTGGGTGCCACTTGGGATCACCTGGTCTTCCTTGATAAGATGTCACATTTCCCAATAAATCCTGATGGAACACCCAGGTTTGTCCTGCTCCAGTATCGGACATACCTATTTTAAAATCCGGTTTCTTCTCTTTTATAGCATCAGGAAACATTTCTGCAGATGTCACATTCTCAAGTCCAAGACTTTTCCGGTACACCAACACATAGGATGTTGTGTAATATGGATTGGTTGTTGCTGCGAGCTCAAACCTTTCCGGAACGGACATCACCAGATCACATTTGAACTTCCCGTTTTCTTCTTTCCTTAGTGTGTTGCGTATAAATCCTATACGTTGGGGAAACCAGGCGTATTCCAGTTCCACACCGAGCTTCTTGGCAAATAGTTCCGCTATTTTATTCTCAAACCCCTGTTCTTCCTGATTTGAAAACGGGAGCATGTAAGGGTCAGCACAAACCTTAAGCACTCCAGGAGTTGGAGGAATGGATGCTTCTTCTGCATATACATGGAAAGACATGGGTATTAATAAAAATACCCATGCTGTTATCCGGATTATCTGTTTTGTAAATAAAGACATTATTGAACCTGCACTTTCATTATTGAACCTGCACTTTCTTTATTGAACCGAGCAACCGGCGAAATGGCCCCTGCAATGTTTCATCCG
>Ga0326597_10014741_pt1 | contig 10236 bp, 5 predicted proteins | sample RVTome_12_FD_203789 | JGI IMG/M metagenome (GOLD analysis project Ga0326597, IMG submission 203789) | Soil microbial communities from uranium-contaminated site in the Upper Colorado River Basin, Wyoming, United States - RVT100D185 | ecosystem: Environmental > Terrestrial > Soil > Contaminated >...
GCCGAAAAAGACCTGGGGATGGGTCGACTGCAGGGTGACCTTGTCGACCACCGGCATTCCCCGCGTGTCGAACTCGACGCCGATGTCGCGCTCGATCCACGGGAAAGCGTTCTCCTGCCCGATCGCCACCAGCACGTCGTCGCACGGGTAGTGCTCGTCGGCTTCACCGGTGGGCACAAGCTTGCGCCGGCCTTTGTCGTCGTAGGCGGCCTTCACCTTCTCGAAGGTGGCGCCCGTCAGCTTGCCGTGGTCGTGGGTGAATTCCTTGGGCACGAGATAGTTGAGAATGGGGATGCCCTCGTGCACCGCGTCCTCCTTCTCCCACGGGCTCGCTTTCATCTCCTCGAAGCCCGAGCGCACGATCACTTTGACGTCATCGCCGCCCAGACGCTTCGACGAACGGCAGCAGTCCATCGCGGTGTTGCCGCCCCCCAGCACGATAACGCGCTTGCCGATCTTCTCGACGTGACCGAAGTAAACGCTGGCGAGCCAGTCGAGGCCGATATGAATGTTGGCAGCAGCCTCCTTGCGGCCCGGGACATCGAGGTCGCGCCCGCGCGGCGCGCCGGTGCCCACGACCACGGCATCGTAACCTTCCGCGAGCACCTGCTTCAGGCTGTCGATGCGTCCCCCGGCGATGAGCTCGATGTTGCCGATGCCGAGGATGTAGCCGACCTCTTCGTCGATCACCACCTCGGGGAGCCGAAAGTGCGGCACCTGCGTGCGCATGAACCCGCCCGCCTTCGCATCCGCTTCAAAGATCGTGATGCTGTAGCCGAGCGGGGCGAGGTCCCGCGCGACGGTGAGCGAGGCCGGCCCCGCGCCGATGCAGGCGATGCGCTTGCCGTTTCTGGCCGCAGGCGCCTTGGGCAGCCGGGGTTTGATGTCGTCCTTGAAGTCGGCGGCGACGCGCTTCAGGCGGCAGATCGCGACCGGTTCGGGTTGCGGCGTGCCGCTCGCGCTCGCTTTGCGCAATTCCGGGTTGCCTTCCTCGACGCGCCCGCGGCGGCACGCCGGCTCGCACGGGCGGTCGCAGGTGCGCCCGAGGATGCCCGGGAACACGTTCGACTGCCAGTTGACCATGTAGGCGTCGCTGTAGCGGCCCGCAGCGATCAACCGGATGTACTCGGGCACGGCGGTATGGGCCGGGCACGCCCACTGGCAGTCGACGACTTTGTGGAAGTAGTCGGGCCGCGAAATGTCGGTTGGTTTCACTGCACCTCTCCGTTACGCCGTGCCGTTCCTTACCGCTTGGCTGCACCGGATGGTGATACCAACGCCTGAGCCCACAAACGGTTTAATGGCGTCATTACAAATGGTTATCTTACGTCATTGCCCCGGTACTGGAAAGGCCGGTAGTTTTAGCCGCCTGCCGACCCGCTAAACCCGACAGGCTATCAGGACCCGGGAATCGGGGTTTCCCCGCAGGCGTTTTCATGCGGGAGCCTTCGGGGCGCGGGCGGCGTGCTGGCCCGACTGACCCCCATTTCGGCGCCGAGCCAGCTCACCCGCACGCGGTCGAAATCCTCGCCGCGCTCGAGCAGTTCCTCGAACTTCACCTGCGGCGGTTTCTCGCCCATCATGACCTCGAACAGGATGCCGGGCCTGACAAAACTGTCGCGCGCCACGATCAGGTCGTGGCCCGCCTCCGAGGTCGCGCCCTCGCCGAGGATCAACGCGTTCGCGTAGGTGAATTGGAACGACCCGGACGAAGTGGCCCAGTTGTCCGCTCGCTCCGCGCCTTCGCCCAGGCCGCGCAGCCAGACCGACATCGGCTTTTTCGCAAGAATCTCGACGCCGGCGTGCTCCCGGTCCTGCACGTCCCGGTACAGGCGCCGGATGACGCCCAGCCACCACACGTGGCGGCCGGCAGGCTGGAACGTGCACAGGGTGCCGATGCTCGCCCAGGACTCGTCCTGGCGCGGAATGTCGACACCGATTCCCCACTTCCCCGCGTCGCGCTCGATCCACTCGACGGTCGGCACGTCGACCTTTCTTTCCTCGAGCCCCAGGCCGGTCTGCTCCTTCATGCGGATCAGCTGGTCTCCGGTCATTTCCGCCATTCCGCTGAACTCGACGAGGGTGGCGAGCCCGGTCGCGCCGACGAAGCCGCGGGCCAGCTTGATCGGCGAATTGATTTTCACCATCGGCTCGACCTGCCGCGGCGGCGCCTCGTCCCAGCAGACGAGCAGGTGCTTCAGCACGATCAGCTTGTCCCCGATGGAGAACTCGTCGCCGAAGCGCCGCTCCGGCTCGTCCGCATGCGCCGTGTGGCGGTCGATGATTTCCCGGATGGCGCCCGGCACCCGGCCGGCGCCGAAGTAGCGCATCGATTCGCGCGCAACCTGCCCGGGCGGGCAGTGCGCCGGACGCGCCGGCTGGGCGAGGTCGAAGCAGAGGTTGCAGCCGGCCTCGGGCTTGGCGCTGAACGCAAAGCCGGCGGACAGCCGGGCGATCACGCGCGAGGCGATCTCGATGTGCTCGGGGCGCGCGGACTCGGGCCGGGAAAGATCGAGCATCAGCGCGCGCAGGAACTCCTGGCGGGGGGTGCTCGCCACGGCATCGCCGGCGTAGACCTTTTGCGACACTTCGGCGACACCGTTTTGCTCGCTCAAGTTGTAGACGTCGCTGAGGCCCCGCCAGATCGTGAGGGGCACCGGCAGATAGCGGAACTGCAGCTGCTTCGCCTCGTTCGAGAGCGCGCGCAGCGTGCGTGCGGCGAGCAGCGCGCGAGCGGCCTGCTCCGGCGAGCCCGTCTTTTCGCCCGGGGGCGCCTCCTTCAGGCATACGCCGTACGCGCCCGCCACGCACTCCCAGAAATCCACCACTAACTGCCAGCGGCGGAGCCGTTCGAAATCCTTGTGTGTGCCGCCGCGCAGAAAGATCATCAATTCCGCTCGCTCGCGGACCTGGCCGGTCTCGTCCAGGAGCTTCACCACGCCGGCGCGCTCGCTCGGGTCGAAACCCTCGGTCGCGGCCACCGTATCGAGCCAGGACGAGATCTCCTCCAGCGCCTTGCCGTTGTCCGCAGGCAGCTCCCGCAGCAACTTCTGCGCTGCCGCGACGTCGCGCATCGGGTGATCGGGCTTCTTTCCGATCGTGCTGCGCAGCCAATCGAGCATGACGACCCTCCTGGGCCCGGACGGCAGCTATGCTGCTAGCTTTCCGGCAGCCGGGATTCCGGCTGCCGTTTCGGCATATAGAGATCCGTGATCGACCCTTCCGCGATTTCCGCGGCAAAGCACACGGTCTCGGACAGCGTTGGATGCGGATGCACGGTAAGGCCGATGTCGGTCGCGTCCGCGCCCATTTCCAGGGCGAGCACCGTCTCGGCGATCAGCTCCCCGGCGTTGACGCCCACCACCGCAGCTCCCAGTATGCGCCTCGTTTCCTTATGGAAAAGGAGCTTTGTCACGCCGTCCTCGCGGCCGGTGGCGAGCGCGCGGCCGCTGGCCGCCCAGGGAAACACCGCTTTTTCGTACTCCACGCCCTGCGCCTTGGCCTGCGTCTCGGTCAAACCCATCCACGCGATTTCGGGGTCAGTATAGGCGACGGACGGGATGGCGCGAGCGTCGAAAAACGCCTTGTGGCCGGCGCTCACTTCGGCCGCGATCTTGGCTTCGTGGGTCGCCTTGTGCGCGAGCATCGGCTCGCCGCAGATATCGCCGATGGCGAAGATGTGCGGCACGTTGGTCTTCAACTGCCGGTCGACCGGGATGTAGCCGCGCTCGTCCACGTTGACGCCGGCGGCCTGCGCGTTGATCTGCCTGCCGTTGGGCCGGCGCCCGACCGCCATCAGGATGCAGTCGTAGACCTCGGGCTTTGCCGCGTTCTCGCCTTCGAACGTGACCGCGAGCCCGTCCTTCCGTGCATCGACCTTCGCCACTTTCGTTTTCAGGAGAATTTTCTCGTAGCGCTTCTCGATGCGCTTGTGCAGCACCTTCACGATATCCTTGTCGGCGCCGGGAATGAGCGAGTCCATCAGCTCGACCACGGAGACCTTCGCGCCGAGGGCGTCGTAGACGGTGGCCATCTCGAGACCGATGATGCCGCCGCCGACCACCAGCAGGCGCTTGGGTATTTCGGGCAGCTCGAGCGCGCCGGTCGAGTCGATGACGCGCTTGTCGTCGTACGGAAAGCCCGGGATGCGCGCGACGCTGGAGCCGGCGGCGATGATGCAATGGTCGAACGCCACGGTCTTGACCCCGTCGCCCGTGGCTACCTTGATGGTGTTGGGCGAAGCGAATTCGCCGCGGCCGGTGACGACCTGGACCTTGCGCTGCTTGGCGAGCCCGGCAAGCCCCTTGGTGAGTCTGCCGACCACGCCGGATTTCCAGTCTCTGAGCCTGGCAAGGTCGATTTTCGGCTTGCCAAACGCGACCCCGGCGTGCGCCATCTCGTCCGCCTCGGTGATCACCTTGGCGACGTGCAGCAGCGCCTTCGACGGAATGCAGCCGACGTTGAGGCACACGCCGCCCAGCGTCGGGTAGCGCTCGATCAACACGACTTTCTTGCCGAGGTCCGCTGCGCGGAACGCCGCCGTGTATCCGCCGGGGCCCGCACCGAGCACCGCCACCTCGGCATGGATGTCGGCCTTGATCGGTGCGGCAGGCCTAGCCGGCGTCGCGGCTGGCGCCTTGGCTGCAGGCCCTGCCGCAGGCGTTTTCGCGGCGGGGGCGGGCTGCTCCGCCTTGGCCGCACCACCCGAATCGTCCGACTCGAGGGTGAGGATCGGCGACCCCTCCGAAACCTTGTCGCCGTTCTTCAGCTTCAATTCCTTCACGGTGCCGCCGGCCGGCGACGGCACTTCCATCGTCGCCTTGTCGGATTCCAGCGTGACCAGTGGATCTTCCCTGCTGACGCGGTCGCCGGGTTTCACCAGCACTTCGATCACCGGGATGTTCTTGAAATCGCCGATGTCGGGGACCTTGATTTCAATCAGATTGGGCATGGTTTGCCATCGAGGCGTTTTCGTGGTTGGCAGAAGGTATGGCGTGAACGGCAAGCGGAAGCGGTAAACTTCGACTCGCGCCTTCGTGGAAGTCCCCGCTCACCGCTCACGCCTCACGTCCTTATATGTCCGTCGCCGAGGACCACGTACTTGAGCGACGTGAGCCCCTCGAGGCCGACCGGGCCGCGCGCGTGCAACTTGTCGGTGGAGATGCCGATCTCCGCGCCGAGCCCGTATTCGTAGCCGTCGGCAAAGCGCGTCGAGGCATTGATCATAACCGAGCTCGAATCGATCTCGGCAAGGAAGCGTCGCGCGCGCGTGATGTCCTCGGTCACGATGGCGTCGGTGTGCTGCGAGCCGTAGGCCGCGATGTGCTCGATCGCCTGCTCGAGCCCGTCGACCACGCGCACCGCGAGGATCGCGTCGAGATACTCGGTGTACCAATCGTCTTCGGTGGCGGCCTTCATCTCCGGCACGATCTTGCGCGATGCCATATCGCCGCGCAGCTCGATGCCCTTGTCGGCGTAGATCCTGGCGAGCCGCGGCAGCACTTTGTCCGCGATGCCGCGCGCAACAAGCAGCGTCTCCATCGTGTTGCAGGTGCCCAGGCGCTGGGTCTTGGCGTTGTCGGCGATCCTGATCGCCTTCTCGATGTCGGCCCGGTCGTCGATGTAGACGTGGCATACGCCGTGCAGATGCTTGATCATGGGGATGCGCGATTCGCGCGTCAGGCGCTCGATCAGGCCCTTGCCGCCGCGCGGGACGATGATGTCGACGTAATCCTGCATGGTGATCAGCTCGCCGACCGCGGCGCGGTCCGTGATCTCGATCACCTGCACTGCGGTCTCCGGCAGCCCGGCCGCCTTCAGTCCCTGGTGCACGCAGGCGGCGATCGCCTGATTGGAGCGGATCGCTTCGGAGCCGCCGCGCAGGATCGCCGCATTGCCCGACTTCACGCACAGGCCCGCGGCGTCGGCGGTGACGTTGGGGCGCGACTCGTAAATGATGCCGATCACCCCGAGCGGCACGCGCATCTGCCCGACCTGGATGCCGGAGGGGCGGTACTTGAGGCCAATCACCTCGCCGACGGGGTCGGGCAGAACGGCGATCTGCCGCAGCCCGTCCGCCATCGCCTCTACCGCCGTCCTCGTCAGCGCGAGGCGGTCGATGAGGGCAGCGTCAATGCCCTTCTTGCCCGCTGCGTCGAGGTCGCGCGCGTTGGCATCGAGCAACGCCCGTGCGGCGCGCTCGATCGCCTGCGCCATCACGGTAAGCGCATGGTTTTTCGCAGTGGTGCCGGCACGCGCCATCGCACGCGCCGCCGCGCGCGCCTGCCTGCCCACGCCGGTCATGTAGCTCTGGACGTCCACGGCAGGATTCTATCAGTTGCCCCGAGTCGGGGGCGAACCGCGCCGCTCAGAACAGAGCGGGCTGGCCGGCAGCGGCCTGGGCGATGATCTTGCGGGTCGGGCGCGGCGCGCTGATGCCGATGTTGCCGCGCGCGAAGCGCAGCGCGAGCTGCAGCAGCTCGTCCCAGACGTCGCCGCGGCCGAGGCCCTTGATCATGCGATCGATCGCCGCCGCATGGCGCAGCCCGTCGCTCACCTGCGCCAGCGTGAAGCGCCGCGAATTCTGCTGCATCAGGTTCTGGTGCTGCGCGCCCCACACTTTCGCGTCGCGCCACAGCATCGAGGTCGGACGCCCGGCGGCGAGCCCGGTCACCACTTTGCCGATGGCGCGGATTTCCTCGCTCACCGCCCAGAGCACGAGCGGCGGCGCAGCGCCTTCGCCTCGGAGCCCGTCGAACATGCGCGCCAGGCGCAACGGATCACCCTCGAGCACCGCCTCGCCCAGATTGAACACATCGTAGCGAGCCACGTCGAGCACGGCATCGCGCACCTGTTCGAAGGCGATCGGTCCCGCGGGAAACAACAGCGCAAGTTTCTGGACTTCCTGGTGGGCCGCCATCAGATTGCCCTCGACGCGCTCGGCGATGAACTCGAGCGTCGCCCTGTCGGCCTCCTGATCCTGCGCCTGCAGTCGTGCGGCCAGCCACTGCGGCAGCGCCTTGCGAGAAATCGCCTTCACTTCGACGGCGATCCCGGCACGGTCGAGCGCGGCGAACCAGGCGGTCTTCAGCACCCGCCAGTCGACGTCGGGCAGCCAGACGAGCGTGATGGTGTCGTTGGGCGGCGCTTCGCAATAGGCTTGCAGCGCCGCCGCGCCCTCGGTGCCGGGCTTCCCGGTAGGTATGCGCAGCTCGATCAGCTTCTTGGAGGCGAACAGCGACTGCGAGCCACCCGAGAACGCGAGACGGCTCCACTTGAAGCCGGATTCGGCGGTAAGGATTTCGCGCTCGGTGTAGCCGGCGGCGCGGATCTTCGCGCGGATGCGGTCTGAAGCTTCGAGCGCGAGCAGCGGCTCGTTGCCGAAAACCGTATAGATGGGCTTCAGTTCGCGCCCGAGATGGTGCTGCAGTTGTTCGCTGTCGATCCGCATTCTTGTCGCGTCAGGCGGTTCGCGACAGGATAGCAGAAAACCGGTTCAGGAGTTCTTTAGCTTCGCGGCCTGCAGTCGGCGCATCATCTGCTGCACGGCGTCCTGCCGCATGTCGCGGTAGAGCAGCGCCTCCTCCGCCTGCTTGGACAGCGCCTCCTCGTCGCTATAGGTGAGCGTGCGGCGCAGCACGATCTCGCTCAAGGGGATGTATTCCCGCGCGTTCTTGTTGTCGGTCAACCGGAAGGATACGTGGTAGCGCAGCTGGAACTCGCTCACGCGCCCGCCGCCGGAGAGCGCGAGGATCTCCTTCTCCTGCCGCTCGTCGGATATCTGCAGCACGACCTCGGCCTTCCCGGGCTGCTCGGCGATCTGCGCCTGGCTGCCGGACGCGACCGCGCGCTTCAACTGTATAGTAAGCGGGGAAGAGGCGGACGCCTGGATGAAAATCGAGTCGAACGGCATGGCGGCCGCGCCGCGCAGCTGGAAGCCGCATGCTGACAGCAGAGCTGCTGTCAACATGACGATGAACGATGAACGATGAAGGATCAACATCGTTCAGACGACCACGTTTACCAGCCGCCCCGGGACCACGACCACCTTTTTCACCGGCCGGCCGTCGATGAACTTCTGGATGGCGGGGTTGGCGAGCACCAGCCGCTCGATCGCCGCACCGTCCGCGTCGCGCGGTGCCCGCACGTCGCCGCGCTTCTTGCCGTTGACTTGCACCACCAGCTCGATCTCGTCCGCGATCAGCGCCGCGGCATCGGGCTCGGGCCAGGGCGCAGCGAGTATGTCCGGCCCGAACCCAAGCTCGCGCCACAGGTGGTGCGAGACGTGCGGGGTGATCGGCGAGAGCAGGCGCAGCAGGATCGAGAACCCTTCGTGCAGCAGCTGCTGATATGCATCCGCATGCTGGAAGCTCGGCGCATCGTCATGCATCTGTGGAAGTCCGCGCATTGCGTTAAGGATTTTCATTGCGGCCGACGCCACCGTATTGAACTGAAACTTTGCGAAGTCGAAATTAGCCTGCTTCAGATTTGCGTGGATCTCCTTTCGCGCCGAAGCGACTTCAGGAGATATCGACGGCAGGTTCGATGGAAAGGCGTATGTCTCGCCTCGCGCCGAATGTCGAGCTGCCTCAAATTTGATCCATGCCTGCCGATCATAAGCCAGCGTCCAAAGACGCCTTAGAAAGCCAGCTGCGCCCTCTACTCCAGCATCATTCCAGACGAGAGTATCCTCCGGGGGCGAGGTGAACATCATGAAAAAGCGCGCGATGTCGGCGCCGTACTCGTCGATCAGCGCCTGCGGGTCGACGCCGTTGTTCTTGGATTTCGACATGGTGCCGATGCCGCCGGACTCCACCGGCTGGCCGTCGGCGCGCAGCGCCGCGCCAATGCGGCTCCCCTTGTCGTCGACTTTGACTTCGACGTCTGCAGGGTTGAAGTAGGCGATGCGCCCGCTCGCGGTCTTGCGGAAGTAGATCTCGTTCAGCACCATGCCCTGGGTGAGCAGGTTGCGGAACGGTTCGCCGAAGTGCGCGAGCCCGAGGTCGCGCATCACCTTGGTCCAGAAGCGCGAGTAGAGAAGATGCAGAATGGCGTGCTCGATGCCGCCGACGTACTGGTCGACCGGCAGCCAGTAATCGACGCGCGCATCGACCATCGCGTCCATCTGGTCCGCGCACGCGTAGCGGATGTAGTACCACGACGAGTCGACGAAGGTGTCCATGGTGTCGGTTTCGCGCTTTGCCGGTTGGCCGCACTTCGGGCACTGGCAATCGACGAAGTCGGGCCGCCTGGCGAGCGGATTGCCGGTGCCGTCGGGCACGCAGTCCTCGGGCAGCACGACCGGCAGTTGATCGTCCGGCACCGGCACCTCGCCGCACGCCGGGCAGTGAACGATCGGGATCGGGCAGCCCCAGTAGCGCTGGCGCGAGATGCCCCAGTCGCGCAGCCGCCACAGCACCTGCTTCTCGCCCAGGCCCTTCGCCTTGAGATCCGCGGCGATGGCATCGACCGCCTGCTCGTAGTCGAGGCCGTCGTACCGGCCGGAGTTGACGCAGCGGCCGACGGTCTTGTCGGCGTACCACTCCTGCCAGCCATCGGTCGAGAAGGCTTTTCCGGCGGCGCCGATCACCTGCGTGATCGGCAGGCCGTATTCCTTGGCGAAATGGAAATCCCTTTCGTCATGGGCGGGAACGCCCATGACGGCGCCTTCGCCGTAGCCCATCAGAACGTAGTTGCCGACCCAGACTTCGACGTTATCGCCGGTGAGCGGATGCACGACGAAGATTCCCGTCGGCATGCCCTTCTTCTCGAGCGTCGCGAGATCGGCTTCCATCCGGCTGCCGCGCTTGCATTCGTCGATGAATGCCGCGAGCTTCGGGTTGTCATTCGCCGCGCGCGCGGCGAGCGGGTGCTCGGCCGCCACCACGACGAACGTCACGCCCATGATGGTGTCGGCGCGCGTGGTGAACACCCAAACCCGCTCCTGCTTGCCGTCGAGCGCGTAGGGAAAGGCGAAGCGCACGCCGAGGCTCTTGCCGAGCCAGTTCGCCTGCATGGTCTTCACGCGCTCGGGCCAGCCGACAAGCCCGTCGAGCTCGCCGAGCAGCTCCTCGGCGTACGCCGTGATCGCCATGTAGTACATCGGGATCTCGCGCTTTTCCACCGGCGCGCCGGTGCGCCAGCCGCGCCCATCGATCACCTGCTCGTTGGCGAGCACGGTCTGGTCGACCGGGTCCCAATTGACCACCCCGCTCTTCTTGTAGACGAGGCCTTGCT
>Ga0326597_10014742_pt1 | contig 10236 bp, 8 predicted proteins | sample RVTome_12_FD_203789 | JGI IMG/M metagenome (GOLD analysis project Ga0326597, IMG submission 203789) | Soil microbial communities from uranium-contaminated site in the Upper Colorado River Basin, Wyoming, United States - RVT100D185 | ecosystem: Environmental > Terrestrial > Soil > Contaminated >...
TAGCTTTGGAATTAACACACAGCTATTTACAGATTTTGATGATGTAACAACTATTCCTGGTGTTCGCATAATAGCGAGATTCTAACTCAAACAGATACTCTTTTCATTGCAATAACCTGCTGATTTGATTACTTTTGTAAACTAATGCCAAAAAGACTGTTTTTAATAGACGGTATGGCTCTGGCTTACAGGGCTTATTTTTCGCTTATCCGCACGCCGTTGATTAGCTCCAAAGGGATGAATACATCCGCTATTTTCGGGTTTATCAATACTCTTAATAAGCTCATCGACGATGAAAAGCCCGATTACATAGCCGTAGCATTTGATACCGATAAGCCGACTTTCCGCCATAAGCAGTATAAGGAATACAAAGCAACGCGAGAGGCAATGCCTGATGATTTAGTCCCCCAAATAGACAAGATTAAGGAAGTCATTTCCGCTTTTAATATTCCGATGATTGAGCTCCACGGCTATGAAGCAGATGATATAATCGGCACCCTGGTTAAGCGCGCGGAGAAAGAAGGCGTTATAAGCTTTATGGTCACAGCAGATAAAGACTATATGCAGCTCATTGACAAGAACATAAAGCTTTATAAGCCCACAAGAAGCGCACAGGGCAGGCAGATATCCGATGTTGAAATAATCGGCGTTGACGGAGTAAAGGAAAGATTCGGGGTCGGACCGGAAAGAGTCACGGACATTCTCGGGTTAATGGGAGATAAGGTTGATAACATCCCTGGTATTCCCGGAATCGGTGAAAAGACAGCATCGGCTCTGATTCAGGAATACGGCTCACTGGATAATCTTTACAAGAATATTGATAAAATAACCAAGCCGAAGCTGAAAGAAAACCTTTTAGCGTATAAGAATGATGCTTTTTTATCTAGAAAGCTTGCGACTATATTCACAGAAGTTCCGATAGATGTTGATTTTCATAAGCTCACTTATTCCGAAAAAAACTTTGCCATATTAGAGCAGTTATATTCTGAGCTTGAGTTTAAATCTCTGCTTAAAAAATTAATCGGCTCATCAGAGCAAAGCTTGAATATTCAAGCAGTTTCTGTTGAACAAACCGAAGAACCAAAACCTTCTCAGCCCCCAAAATTAGAGGACATTAATTCTTTCCCTCATAAATATTATACCATAAAAAATGATGATGATTTTAAACGATTATGCGAGAAGCTCGGCAAACTTGATGAATTTGCATTTGATACCGAAACAATAAGCGAGGAGCCAATTGGTGCGGGGCTTGCCGGATTATCCTTTTCATATGATGAGGGGGAGGCATTTTACGTTCCCTTAAAGTTTAAGGAAAAGCAGGAAACGGATTTATTCGGGCAGCCAGTCCTTCGGCTTCAATCAGAACAAGTCTCAAATAAGGGAGGCAAAGCGGGTGAATTGCCCGATGTAAATCTTGACACTGTAATAAAAGAATTAAAACCTGTTCTTGAGGATAAAAAAATTGCCAAAATTGGTCAGAATATTAAATATGATATGCTGGTAATGAAAAATTTCGGTGTTAATCTGCAAAATATAGGGTTTGATACGATGCTGGCTGCTTATGTTTTAAAGCCGGAATCGAACTATAAAATGGATTACCTTTCCGAGGCATACCTTAATTATAAATGCATTTCTTTCAATGATTTAACCGCCCATTCGACTTCGCTCAGGGCATCGAAGCCAAGTGTTCACTTGACTATGGACCAGGTGCCCTACCAGCAGGCGTCCGATTATTCCGCAGAAGACGCTGATGTTACGCTTAGACTTTATCACAGGCTGGAATATGAACTGAAGAAAATTAGTCTTGATAACTTATGCAGAGAAATTGAGTTTCCGTTGATTGAAGTTCTGGCGGATATGGAATATACCGGCGTGAAAGTTGATACTGAAATTCTAAGCGAGATAAATGAAGAATTAAAATCCGCGGAAAAACGATTGGAGAGAGAAATTCACAAGCTTGCAGGTGTGCAGTTTAATATAAATTCCACCAAGCAGCTTGCAGATGTTTTGTTTAACAAGATGAACCTTGCGGCAAAGAAAAAAATTAAAACCGGGTTTTCAACCGATACCGGTGTGCTTGAGGAGCTTGCATCGGAACATCCCATTGCAGTAAAGCTCCTTGATTACAGAACCGTTACCAAGCTGCGTTCTACCTATACAGAAGGACTGATGGCAATTATAAATAAGAAAACAGGCAAGGTGCATACATCTTTCAATCAAACGGTTGCCGCTACAGGTCGTTTATCAAGCGCCAATCCTAATTTGCAGAATATTCCCATACGAACGGAAATAGGAAGAAGCCTGCGAAAAGCTTTTGTACCCGAAAGGAAGGGAAATATAATACTATCAGCCGATTACTCTCAAATTGAGCTTAGAATTATGGCTCACCTTGCAAATGATGAGAAAATGATAAAAGCATTTGAAAAGAATAAAGATATACACGCTGAGACTGCATCAAGGATATTCAAAGTGAAAATGGACAAAGTTGATCAGAATATGAGGCGTAAGGCAAAGGAAGTCAATTTTGGGCTCATTTACGGCATACAGGCGTTCGGACTAGCTCAAAGACTCAACATAGACCAGCGTGAGGCGAGGGATATCATTCAATCTTACTTTGCAAACTTTCCCACAGTGAACCAATGGCTTGAAAAGACCAGACAGTTTGCGCGCAAGAACGGCTTTACCGAAACCCTTGCCGGAAGAAGACGATATTTGCCAAATATTAATAATAAAAACACCGTAGTAAGGCAAAGAGATGAAAGGATTGCAATCAATATGCCCGTTCAGGGAACAGCGGCGGATATGATTAAAATCGCTATGATTAATATTTATGATGAGTTTAAGAAAAAAAAGCTAAAATCAAAGATGATATTACAGGTTCATGACGAGCTCGTATTTGACTGCGAAAAAGAGGAGCTTGAACAGGTTAAAAAAATTGTCGAAAACAAGATGAAGCATGCCTTAAAGCTTAATACGCCTGTTGATGTTGAAATGGGTGAGGGGATAAATTGGTTTGAAGCCCATACTTAGTTTTTAATACTGATATGAGTGATAAAACTAAAGGCATTATTTATGTTGTAATTCAGTTTTTTTTGATTGGGATAATGCTCTTTGCCTGTTTTGCCGAAGCTCATTTTACTTTCCCTGCAGTTATTTTAAAAAACGGGATTGGTATCTTAATTGCCTTTTTGGGGTTAATTATGTTTATTATGTCATTCATCAGTTTCGGACAGATAGTTACACCCAGCCCTGTTCCGTTGAAAAGCTATAGACTCAAAACCTCAGGTATGTATAAATATATCAGGCATCCTATTTATTCGGCGGTGCTTTTAATGTGGCTTGGAGCTGTAATATATTTTTCGTCAATAGCCGGACTACTACTATGGTTTATTGGAATAGTTTTTATAATTTTCAAAATAAGGTTCGAAGAATCGCTTTTGAAACAAAAGTTTTCTGATTATCCAACTTACACCGAGAGAACTAAAAAATTAATCCCTTTCATATATTAAGTTTTACTTTATGATACAGCTTTAATTACATTTAATACAATATAGTTATACAATCAAGTTTTGTGTTAAAATTAACTATGTCAATTATTGAAATTAACCTGGTTTATTCTTATATTTGTATTCATTTCGAAGATTTAAATTTTACATAAGACCTTTTGGGGAAAAGGTGAATTAGCATTCTTCAGATTTCCACAAGGGAATCTGAAGAATGGTATTTATTAACCAAATATCATTCGATGGAGACTAAAAAAGTAACTTTACTCATTATCAGCAATGATGATAAGGAAGTAAAGTCGTTCAAGCTCAGCTCAAACCTTATAAATAATTACCGTAAATATTTAATTTGGACAACAAGCTTAATTGTTTTTGCCTTTATAATTATTGGCGGAATAATTATCAATACAATTGCTTTAAGCGTCAGCAACAGCAGCCTTACAAGTCAGATTGAATTAAAAAATAATCAGCTCGAAACTTATGACAGCTTAAAGCTTCAGGAAAAACTTAACGCAATTGATAATAATATATCTATGATTAGCACCTACTTATATGAGCGGGGAATGCTTGGAATTGGTAATGCTGCGGGCGGCGAACCGGTCTCACGTGTTAAGGGGAGAACATTTATCGATAAGATTGATTATTTTGAGAATAAATCAGTTCTTTTCTATAAGACTTTGAGAAATTTGCCTATCGGGCTGCCGTATTACGGGGAATTGAGTTCCGACTACGGTTACAGAAAAAATCCTTTTGGCGGGTATAGCGGTGAATATCACCCGGGGTTGGACTTTAAAGGAGAAACAGGAGACCCTGTTTATGCAACCGGCGACGGGATTATTGAACGGTGCGATTGGTACAGCGGGTACGGTAATGCAGTTGTTATAGCACACAAAAAAGATTTCAAATCATTATACGGGCATCTCTCAAAAGTTAACGTTGTGCAGGGACAGGAGATTAAAGCCGGTGACTTAATAGGATTTATCGGCTCTACAGGCAGGTCAACAGGTCCCCATTTGCATTACGAGATTAGAAAAGAAGGGGAAGATATTAATCCACAATCGTTTTTGAAATTATATTAACCCAACAGAAGGAGGGGAAAATGTTCGGACCTAAGGATAAACCAAGGGAAGCAGAAATTCCCGCAGTAAACAGCAAGCCGGCTTCATCAAAAGATATGAAGACACTTATTGGCGAAGGCTGTAAAGTAGAAGGCAATTTTTTTATTCCAACTCCGACAAGGATTGACGGAACAATTAAGGGTGATTTGACCGGAGACAGCGGAATTGTTATAGGTATACAGGGGAGAATTGAGGGGAATGTTTGTTCTCCAGAGGTTGTTGTTTACGGAACTATAGTCGGAAATGTTGAAAGCAAAAGACTTGAGCTTAAACGCGGTTCAAACGTTAATGGTGATCTGACGGTTAGCAATTTAATTACTGAGCAGGGCTGTACATTTAACGGAAAATGCAACATGAAGGTTGAAGAGAGCAATGTGACCGAGCTTAAAGTCGGCGAGGCTGCCGAGTAAAAAAATTTGTAAAAACTGTTTATTTTTAAACCACTTTCAATTAATTTTGAAGGTGGTTTTTTAATTAATAAAATTCTATGGAACAAAAACAAGTAGACTTGCTTCTTTACATGCTTGATGATATCCGTAAAATAACTCTTGCGGGTGTCAGGGGATTAACGAAAGAACAATTATACAAGTCGCCTGTTGAAGGTGAGTATCCTATCGGTGCGTATTTAATGCATTTGGGAGAAGCTGATTTGGGCTGGCTGGAGGTAATATCGGGTGAAGAACAGCCTGCTGATTTGAAGAAACAAACGTATTACGAAACATGGTTTGACCCTTATCCCGGAAAAGAGAACCCGCCCAAAACTCCGCCCGAAGCCGATGAATATGTTAATACTATTACTGAAATAAGAGAACGGCTCAAGAAATATATAATGTCTTTTACCGATGATAACCTTGAAGAGATAATTGTTAGAGGGAAAGATAAAATAACTAAAAAATGGATTATATATCATCTTATTGAGCACGAAGCACACACAAGGGGACAAATGTTTCTGCTTATGCGCAAAGGCGGATTAAAAAAACAGGGTGAAAATAACCGGCTGGATTAGTTTCTGTATTATTGAGACGGACAAATTAAAGCAGGGTTTAATCCTGCTTTTTTTATAAATTGTTAATAAAACATATTAAAAGTATTTTTGCATTATGATTTGATTTAGAAAGGCAAACCATGTTTTCAAAACTTCAGCCTGAGCTGCAGAAAGAAATCCAATCCATCAAGGAAGCGGGCCTTTACAAGAATGAAAGAGTCATTACTTCCGAACAGGGAGCGGAAATAACCATTGAAGGCGGCAAAAAAGTACTTAATTTTTGCGCAAATAATTATCTTGGACTCTCATCACACCCTAAAGTCATAGAAGCTGCAAAAAAAGCATTAGACTCACATGGATACGGAATGTCTTCTGTAAGATTTATCTGCGGAACTCAGGATATTCATAAGGAGCTTGAAAGAAAAATTGCGGAATTTCACCACACCGATGATACAATTTTATACGCTGCCTGTTTTGATGCCAACGGAGGTGTATTTGAACCGCTGTTTAATGAAGCCGATGCGATTATATCGGACGAGCTGAACCACGCTAGCATTATCGATGGTGTAAGAATGTGCAAGGCTAAACGGTACAGGTATAAAAATAACGATATGGATGATTTAAGGGTCCAGTTAGAGCAGTCCGTTAAAGACGGATGCAATCAGAAGATTATATGTACTGACGGAGTATTTTCTATGGACGGGTATATAGCAAAGCTTGATGAAATTGTGAAAATCGCAAATGAATACGGAGCGCTGACAATGGTAGATGAGTGCCATGCAGCAGGATTCATGGGTAAAAAAGGCAGGGGGGCGGCGGAACATTGCGGTGTGCTGGGCGAGATTGATATTATAACAGGGACACTTGGAAAAGCGCTCGGCGGAGCGATGGGCGGTTACACAACCGGAAGAAAAGAAATCATCGATATGCTCAGGCAGCGCTCTCGTCCTTATTTATTTTCTAACTCGCTTGCGCCATCGATTGTCGGGGCGTCGATTGCAGTCTTTGACTTGCTTTCAACAACAACTGAATTAAGGGACAAGCTTGAAACGAATACAAAATATTTCCGCACAGAGATGAGCAAACTTGGGTTTGATATTAAAGAGGGTGTTCATCCGATAATCCCCATTATGCTTTATGATGCCAAGCTTTCCCAGGATTTTGCAAACAAACTGCTTGAAGAGGGTATTTACGTAATTGGATTTTACTATCCCGTTGTGCCAAAAAGGCAGGCGAGAATCAGGGTGCAGGTCTCTGCTGCGCATCAAAGAGAACATTTAGACCAAACGATATCGGCGTTTTCTAAGGTTGGTAAAAAACTCGGGGTTTTGAAATAATAAGTTGTAATGCTAATCTATCGATACATACTGAGGTCACATTTTGCGCCGTTTGTTATCTCTTTTTTTATAATTATTTTTGTATTTACTTTCCAGTTTATTTATAAATATATCGATAATCTGGTGGGTAAAGGGTTAAGTTACTGGGTTATAATACAATTGATAACTTTGAATTTAGCTTGGATGGTTACACTGGCAGCCCCTATGGCGGTTTTGGTTGCAACGCTAATGGCATTTGGTTCTTTGACATCGACGAATGAAACGACTATAATGCAGTCGTCGGGATTAAGTCCGTTTAGAATGACATTGCCTGTACTGCTGGTATCGGGAGCTTTGTGTTACGGGTTGATTCTATTTAACAATAAAGTTCTTCCGGAAGCAAACCACAGAACCCGTGTGTTGATGATGGATATTCAGCGAACCCGTCCTACTTTTGTGATTGAATCGGGCAGGTTCACTGATGATATAAGCGGCTATAATTTGCTTGTAAGAAAGACTTACGAAAACTCCAACAAGCTTGAAGGAGTGTTTATAATAGATAATTCAAACCCTGTATTTTCAAATACCCTGACAGCGGACAGCGGGCAGATAAATTTTTCAACGGATTATTCAAAGATAATACTTGATTTGTACAACGGTGAAATTCACCAGATAGCCAAAAATGATTCAAGGGGTGATTACAGGAAGATTAAATTTGAAAAACACATAGTTACAATCGATGCCCAGGGTTTTGGCTTCAGCAAGTCAGATGAAGGCGCATTCTCTAGGGGAGACAGGGAACTAAGCGCAGATTCGATGCGAAGTATCGTCAAAAAGATTAGTAATGATTTCGAGACGGATAAGATGAACTCCATCAAACATACACAACAGCTTGCTTTGGATTATTGGAAAGTTAAGTATAATACCCGTGACTTGGATTCATCTGCTTTGCAGCAAAATGAATTTTTAACGCAGACATTAATTAACAGGTATAAGGGATTCAGGGCTAAGTTATTATCACAAAAAAGAATGTACGAGAGCAATCAGAGACAAATAAACATTTATCTCGTTGAAATATATAAGAAGTATTCGATTCCGTTTGCATGTGTTGTGTTTGTTTTAATTGGCGCTCCTTTGGGGATAATAACCAGAAAAGGCGGTTTTGGTGTAGCGGCAGGTGTGAGTTTGGGGTTCTTTTTATTATATTGGGCGTGTTTAATCGGAGGAGAAAAGCTGGCTGACAGGGAACTGCTCAGTCCTTTTTTAAGTATGTGGGCAGCGAATATTATTATTGGAATTGCGGGAACTTATCTTATATTCAGAAACAATTTGAATTTTAAAAAACTTTTTACATCAAAAACTGATTAAAATTATTAAGTCAAGTCCCGGGCAACAATTTTTTGCCCAACTCCGCCAGGTTCGAAAGAAAGCAACGGTAAGCGAACGATTGTGTGATCCGGGCAACTTGACTTTTTTAGTCCGTGAGATAATAATTATTTCACTAAGTGGATTTATCACACGGACTAAATCTCACGGACTAAATTAATGGAAAAAACCAGAGTTTTAATTTCGGGCTTGGGCGGTATTGCCCAGATAGCGCACCTTCCAATCCTCTCAAAAATGGATAATGTTGATATTGTCGGAGTCTGCGATATTGACAAGTCCAAAGCAAAAACCATCGCTCAAAAGTACAACGTAAAGAATTATTATTCCAATTTTGAAGAAATGATTGATTCAGTTGAATCAGATTGTTTAATGGTTGCAACCCCGACAAACTTTCACAAAGGACAATCCATTAAGGGACTCGAAAGCGGGTTAAATGTTTTAGTTGAAAAACCTCTTGCTAGAAATTATAACGAGGCCACTGACATAATTGAGGTTCAGAAAAAATCTAAAAAGAAATTGATGGTTGGAATGAATAACAGGTTCAGGCCTGATATAATGATGCAGGAAAGCTTTATTTCTGCTAAAGAACTGGGAGATATTTTTTACATTAAAACAGGATTTTTAAAAAAGAGAAGCACGATTGAGAACTGGTCTGTTAAAAAAGAAGAGGCAGGAGGCGGCGTTTTTATGGATTTAGGCATTGTAATGCTTGACATTGCTTTGTGGCTTATGAGATTTCCAAAAATTAAAAGTCTTACCGCTGTAAACTACCACCATACTTTTAAAGATGTGGAAGATTCTTCATTTGTTTTACTTCGTTTTATAAATGATTCAACCGTGACAATCGAGGTTAGCTGGACTCTGCATAGGGAAGATGACCTTTTTTACTGCAATGTTTACGGCAAAGAAGGAAGCGCCGCAATTAATCCGCTTAAGATTTATAAACATATGCATAATACATTGGTAAATGTTACCCCTTTAAAAATGGAGAAACCTGCTAATATTTTTAAAAGGTCTTATGAATATGAAATAAGCCACTTTATAAATTGTGTGAGGAGCGATACTCCAAACCTTTGTGACGGAGTCGAAGCTCTTGACAGGATGAAAATAGTGGATGCGGTTTATAAGTCAGCCAGAACAGGCAAAGAGGTTCTTTTTAAGTAATGAGTGCCGAAAACATTAAATCGATTGGAGTTATTGGAGCGGGAACAATGGGAAGCGGTATTGCCTCTGTCTGTGCCCTTAACGGTTATAAAACGGTTTTATATGATTTGAATCAGCAGGCATTAGATAAAGCAAGGGATAATATCTTAAAAGGATTTGATAAATTATTAGAGAAAGGGAAAATTAATGAAAGCAAGAGAAAATCTTCCGAAAAGAATATTGAGTACACTTTAGATTTTCAAAAATTTTCTGAGCCCGATTTTATAATAGAAGCCGCAATTGAAAAGATTGACTTAAAAAAAGATTTATTCAAAAAGCTTGATGAAATAACTAAGCCCGATGCAATCCTTGCAACAAATACTTCTTCATTTTCAGTTACAGAAATTTCAACCGCGGTTAAGGATAAAAGAAGAGTTATTGGAATGCACTTCTTTAATCCCGCCAATATTATGAAGCTTGTCGAAGTTGTAAAAAGCGAGTTTACTTCAGATGAAACCCTGAAAATTGCAATTGAGCTATGCAAAAAACTTGACAAGACACCCGTAACCTGCAAAGATACACCTGCATTTATTGTTAACAGGGTTGCCAGGGCGTTTTACCTGGAGCCGTTGAGAATTCTTGATGAGGGAAATATTACAGTCGAAGCCATCGATTCAATAATGAAAAATGAGGGCGGGTTTGCGATGGGACCGTTTGAGTTGATGGATTTAATCGGTATTGATGTTAATCTTTCGGTTACAAAATCAGTTTACGAGGCATTCTCA
>Ga0326597_10014744_pt1 | contig 10235 bp, 10 predicted proteins | sample RVTome_12_FD_203789 | JGI IMG/M metagenome (GOLD analysis project Ga0326597, IMG submission 203789) | Soil microbial communities from uranium-contaminated site in the Upper Colorado River Basin, Wyoming, United States - RVT100D185 | ecosystem: Environmental > Terrestrial > Soil > Contaminated >...
AAGCCGCTCGACACCGACCGGCTCCTCGTGACGCTCAAGCGGGCGCTCGAGCTGAAGGGCCTCACCGAGAGCGTGGCCGATCTCAGGAATCAGGTCGAGTCCCGGTACCGCATCGTCGGAGGAGCCCCTCCCATCCGGCAGGTGCTCGAGCGCGTGGAGCGCGTCGCGCCGACCGAGGCCCGGGTCCTCGTCACGGGCGAGAACGGGACGGGGAAGGAGCTCGTGGCGCGGGCCGTCCACCGGCTCTCACCCAGGGCGCGCAGCCCGTTCGTCGAGGTGAACTGTGCCGCCATCCCGGGCGAGCTCATCGAGTCCGCCCTGTTCGGGCACGTCAAGGGATCGTTCACGGGGGCCGTGGCCGACCAGGCCGGCAAGTTCGAGCAGGCGGATGGTGGAACGCTGTTCCTGGACGAGATCGGCGATATGTCCCTGGACGCCCAGGCCAAGGTCCTGCGCGCGCTGGAGCAGGGTGTGGTCACTCGGGTGGGTGGCTCCAAGGCCATCGAAGTCGATGTCCGGGTGATCGCCGCGACCAACAAGGATCTCTCGAAGGAGATCGAGGACGGGACGTTCCGGGAGGACCTCTTCTACCGCCTCAACGTGGTGCCCATCCACGTCCCGCCCCTCAGGGAGCGGCGTGAGGACATTCCGCTGCTGATCCAGCACTTCACCGAGCTCATGGCGAACCGCGACGGCATGACGCCCCGTGCGTTCACGCCCGGGGCGGTGGAGCGTCTCCAGTCGCTTTCGTGGCCGGGCAACGTGCGCGAGCTCCGCAACGCCGTGGAGCGGCTCCTGATTCTCGCACCCGGCGACGTCGTCGACGAAACGGACGTTGACCTTCTCGCCACCGGACGCGGTCAGGCCGCGGGGATGGGCGCGGGCGTGCTCTCCGCTGAGACGTTCCAGGACTTCAAGGATCTCGCCGAGCGGGCATTCATCCTGCAGAAGCTCCGCGAGCACGACTGGAACGTCGCGGAAACCGCGCGACGTATCGACATGCCGCGCTCGAACCTGTACAAAAAGATCGAGAAGTACGGGCTCGTCAGAGAGGACTGAGCGTCACGGCTCGAGCACCGCTCCGTCGGGCAGCGCGTAGAGCGCCTCCATGGACCGGTAATCCCTCGCCGTCAGGGAAGCGGCGGTGTTCGTCGGATACATCACGTCACGGTCGGAGTCGCTGTGCGGGAGGCCGAGCGCGTGCCCCATCTCGTGTGCCGCGGTGAGCCGGACGCGGTCGGGGTCTACCGGTGCGTCGGGCGCAAACGGGTTCCGTGTCGCCAGATCGATGGACGTTACCTCGAGCCCGCCGGCGGCGGACCATCTCGTCCGTGCCACGCCCACGGCTTCCCCGACGAGGGTGGGCACCCACCGGACGGCGAAATGCGCGCCCTCGGCGTTCCGGGTTTCGACCCGTACCGGAAACGGATGCCCGTTCCATGCCCGCACACCGGCAGCCGCGGCGCTCTGCAGCCTCGCCGCCTCCGCGGGAGCCTCGAAGTCCGGCACGGGCACGTGCACCACGAGCGTCGCCGCCGGACCGATCCAACGGCGGACCCGGATCTCGGCGGCCTGCTCCACGTTGGCGCACAGATATCCTCCGGTCGGGCAGGGAGCCACCACGAACGTGGTGTTCCCGCTGGAGGCGGTGACTGACCCGTCGCCCGGCCCCGGGGTCGATCGGCTCTCGGATTCGACGCCACCCGACGTGGCCAGCAGCACGCCGACGGCAATGCCTGCGACCGCGAAAAGGGGCTTCAACAGCTGGCTCATGGCGCTTCCCCGAGCGATGAGTGGAGCCGGATGGAGGCGCATCCTCCGGTCCGAGCCGCAGCCCCACGCTATATTGGCCCCGGCGTCCTGGAAAGCGCCCCGGACCGCCGGAACGAGGGGCGCCGTGGACGTGTATGGACGCGATCGGTTCATGTCGGCGAGGCCGAGCGGGTGGTCGGTCGCCATCGGTCCAGGCGAGGGACGATGCGGGATTCCGAGACAGCGTCTCAAGAACGGCGGGATGAACACGCCGACCGGGTGCGCCGCGGGTATGGTGCAGTCGCGCGCGGCGTTGCCGATTGGCTCCGGTCCGTGGTCGTGGCGCTGCTCCTCTTCCTGGTCGTGCGCGCCTCCGTCGTGGAGGCGTTCAAGATCCCCACGGGATCCATGGAAGGAACGCTTCTTGTGGGCGACTTCCTCCTCGTCAACAAGGCCGTGTACGGAACGACCCTCCCCGGTGTCGGCATCCGTATACCAGGGTTCGCGGAGCCCGCCTGGGGCGAAGTGGTGGTCTTCCACCCTCCGCACGAGCCCGAGAAGAACTACGTCAAGCGCATCGTCGGCCTCCCGCGGGATACCATCGAGATGCGGGACAAGCAGCTGTTCCGTAACGGCGCGGCCGTCGAGGAGCCTTACGCCCGATACATCGATCGGCGCGGTGACGCGATGCACCCGGACATGCGGTGGCAGTCGAATCATCTGATCGCGAGCACCCGACGGCGCTACGAGCCGACCCGCGACAACTGGGGACCCATCGTCGTGCCCACGGGCCGATATTTCGTGCTCGGCGACAACCGGGACAACAGCGAGGATTCGCGCTACTGGGGGTTCGTGGCCCGGGACCGGATTCGCGGAAAGCCCTGGCGAGTGTACTATTCATTCGATCCAGTTCCGCAGTCCAGATTCGCCTGGCTCCAGACCATTCGCTGGGACAGGCTGGGAGCTCCGATCCGCTGACCATCGTCGATCGAGAAATTCCGAGACGTTCAGAGGCGCCCCCCAGGGCCATGTCCCGACCGGTGCGGCGCCCGTGGCGCGTCCACACGACGTCGGCCGTCCAGGCCGTCACGGGGCTCTGGAGCGCTCACGAGATCTCCCCTCACGCGACGGGGGTTCGATGACGTTCTCCTCTCGAAAGGGCGCGAAGAGCGAGGGCTCGCTCGACCAGTACCTCAAGGATATCAGCCAGTACCCGCTGATCGATCGGGCGGAGGAAGCGCGCCTCGCGAAGCTGATACGCAAGAACGACCCCGATGCGCTCGACAAGCTCGTGCGCTCGAACCTCCGGTTCGTCGTTTCCGTCGCCAAGAAGTATCAGAACCAGGGCGTTCCGCTCTCCGACCTCATCAACGAGGGAAACACCGGGCTCATCCGGGCGGCGCACAAGTTCGACGAGACGAAGGGCATCAAGTTCATCAGCTACGCGGTTTGGTGGATCCGCCAGGCCATCCTCCAGGCCCTCGCGGAACAGAGCCGCATCGTTCGCGTGCCCCTCAACCGCGCGGGGGCGCTCCACCGCATCGGCCGACAGTCGTCGAGCCTGCTGCAGGAGCTCGGCAGGGAGCCGACGGTCCAGGAGATCGCCGAGGGGCTGGACATCTCGAAGGAGGAGGTCGAGCGCACGCTCGCCATCTCACACTCCCACCTCTCGCTGGATGCCCCGCTCACCCCGGGCGAGGACACCCGACTCCTCGATTATCTCCCCGACCAGTACGGCCCGGGACCGGAAGACGAAGTCTTCGAGCACGCGCTCAAGCGAACGGTGGAGGACGCGCTGGCTTCGTTGAAGGAGCGGGAATCCAAGATCTTGCGGCTCTACTTCGGATTGGACGACCAGGACCCGATGACGCTCGAGGAGATCGGGGAGCTTCTCGGTATCACGCGGGAGCGGGTGAGACAGATCAAGGAGAAGGCGCTCGTGCGCCTGCGACACCAGTCGCGCGCACGGTTCCTGGAGACCTTCCGCTAAGACGCAAGCCCATGAGTCCAGGCAAGGCGCCCCGAACGCTCTCGAATTCTGCCAGTTCGGCCCTCCTTCCAGGGCGCCCGCGCTGCAGCGATTCCCTGTGAGGCCGGTTACGTTCGGCGATCACCACCATGCGGGAGGACTCGATGACCAGAGGGTCCAACGGTGGTTTGCTGCTCGCAATACTCCTGCCCTTGGAGTGGGGCTCGTCACCGCGTGCAACCCAGTGGGCCCGAATCGGCGTGAGGTTACCTTCACAGGCGCCGTGTATTTCGATCTAGTGCCGGACGGCGGGTGGAGCGTGTCGCTGAACGCCGCATCCTCTGGCAGCGGTGGCTTCTACCTTGGGTTGTGTGGTGGGAGCAGATACACGGATATAGGAGATGCGGTATCCGGCGCCGACGGAACGTTCAGCGTGGAGAGCGGCTGGCCCTGAGAGCAGGGTTGAGCGATCGAGGGGTCGGGGGTGTCAGGTTTTCTGTAAACGGCCCACCACGCCCGTCTGCCCCAGGATCTCATCGGGTGCCTTTGCCCCGAATCAATCGGTCCAGGATCGCGTTCAGCTCCCGGTCATGAGCCACGGGGCCCCCCTCGAACCCCTGTGAACACAATCCGAAAGAGGACGCTTCTACTGCAATCAAACGGGCACTTCTGCTGCGACGTTACACCCACCAGCTGCCCGCCTCTGGCGACAGGACGTACCGCGGACTATGCTCCCCGTCCGGTCCCCTCCTGCTGGAACTGCATGGTCCGCCTCGCGATGCTCGTCGGTGCTCTGACCATCCTCCTCAGCCCGGCGGTCATGGGGGCTCAACAACCATCGACGGAGCCGGCCCGCGTGTGGGTCGCGGTCGGCCTCGGTGGAGGGTTGTTCTCCTCGGTGGACGGAGCGGCCAACGATCCGGGAATTGCGCTTCTGGCGGCGCTCGTGTTGAAGGAGGACGGGCACCGGGTTGCGCTCAGGGGGTCGATCGTGGCCGAGGTCCTCGGAGACGAGGTGGGCGACTTTGGCCTGCTGTACGGGCGAGCCTGGACCGGTGAGCGGAGTGAGCAGTCGCTCTCGGCCGGTGTCTCGCTGGTGTACGGAAATGACTGCCATGGGGTCTTCGGCGGGCCCTGCGATCCATCGAAGACCGTGGGTCTACCAGTCTCGGCCACCATGTCCTTCCGCCCGTATGGGTTCCTGGGGCTCGGGCTGGAAGCGTTCGCGAACCTGAACAGCCTTGCGAGCTTCATAGGAGTGAGTGGGATGCTGGAGCTCGGCGCCCTGCGCTGAGCTCCCCGCTGACCGACCGCGCTCCGGAGGGGCATACCACCGCGGCCTCCCGGCTCGCCAACGTGACGTTAGCGGTGTCCCCGTCCGCGACCGGGTCGGTGCTCGGGGCGGCGTGTCGAACCGGTGTGAACGAAGCCTGGCTAGTGTTGTCCGTCCCCGAAGTCTGTTGGAATGGATCTCCCTTCGGTCGATCGTCTCGGGGAAGACCCGCTCGGCGCCTGGCAACGGGTGGGCCCCTCGGCTCGTGCGCTGCTGTATCCGCTCTGGCGGCGTTGCTCCTCCCTGCAATAGCGCTGCTATTCCTCGTCGTCGCGCCTTGCCAGAGCGGCGCAGCGGCACCCTCGGTTCTTCAACAGACTTCGGGGACGGGGGGCGCCACGGCCAGGATGGCAGGCGACGTGCAGGGACCTGCCCGCGGCGCCTCCGGAACCCGGTGGAGCGTGGCTCGCCACGCCACTTCCGGAGCCTCCCGGCATGGGCGTCCCTCGGTTGACACCCCCTGGGCCCAGGACTATCCTTGATAGCTCCACTCCGGAACCGCCAAACTCTGCGAAATCGCGGGTATGAGAACCTACACTCCCAAAGCCGACGACATCGAGCGCCACTGGTGGCTCGTGGATGCGGCCAACAAGACGCTCGGACGCCTCGCGACTGAAATCGCGACCGTGTTGCGTGGCAAGCACAAAGCCATGTACACCCCTCACCTCGACACCGGTGACCACGTGGTGGTCATCAACGCCGAGCAGGTGCGTCTCACGGGTCGTAAGGCCGAGCAAAAGACGTACTTCCGTCACTCCGGCTACATGGGCGGTGAGCAGCACATCCCGTTCAAGCGGATGATCGCGACCCATCCCGAGCGCGTGATCGAGCTCGCGGTGAAGGGCATGCTTCCCAAGAATGCCCTCGGACGTGAAATGCGACGGAAGCTGAAGGTTTACGCGGGCGCGGAGCATCCCCATCAGGGCCAGCGGCCCGAGCCCCTGGACATCTGAAGAGGGATCGAACGACTATGCCGAAGCACGAAGGACAGATTCAGACTGTCGGTCGCCGCAAGACCTCCGTGGCGCGCGTCATGCTCCGCCCCGGCAAGGGTGAGTGGACCGTGAACGGTCGGGCGCTGACGGACTACTTTCCGCGCCCGACGCACCAGATCCGGCTCGCCGAGCCGCTGAAGGCCACGGACATGGACGGGCAGTTCGACGTCTTCGTTCGCGTGAACGGCGGCGGCCTGACCGGACAGTGTGACGCAGTGCGCATGGGCCTGTCCCGCGCGCTGGTCGTGCACGACGAGGAGAACCGTCCGCTGCTTCGCGAGAAGCGGATGCTGACGCGTGATCCCCGCCAGGTCGAGCGGAAGAAGCCCGGCCGTCCGAAGGCCCGCAAGCGGTTCCAGTTCTCGAAGCGTTGATCCCGACGGCGCGGCTCGCCGCGTCGAAATCCTGACCGGGGCGTACATCGGCCCCATGAAAGAGAAGAGTCACAACATGTCGGAAGTAGGTCTCGACCAGCTTCTGGAGGCCGGCGTACACTTCGGCCACCAGACCCGCCGTTGGAACCCGAAGATGAAGCCCTTCATCTTCGCCCAGCGCAGCGGCATCCACATCATCGACCTCCGCAAGACGCTCGACCGTCTCGAGGTCGCGCAGCAGGCGGTTCGCGAGGTCGCTCTCCGTGGCGAGCGTGTGCTCTTCGTGTGCACGAAGAAGCAGCTTCGCGGCGTCGTCGAGCAGGAAGCCCAACGCAGCGGCTCATTCTGGGTCACGGAGCGCTGGCTCGGCGGCATGCTCACGAACTTCCAGACCATCCGGAAGCAGATCCGGCGTCTGAAGGAGCTGGAGCGGGGCCAGGAAGAGAACGCGTTCGAGTTCTACACCAAGAAAGAGCGGCTCCTCCTCGAGCGGGAGCGAGCGAAGCTGGACAAGTACCTCGCGGGGCTGAAGGACATGGGTCGCCTGCCCGGCGCGGTCTTCGTGGTCGACGCGAAGCGCGAGACCATCGCGGTTCGTGAGGCATCCAGGCTCGGCATCCCGATCATCGCGATCGCCGACACCAACGCGGACCCCGATCTGATCGACTATCCGATCCCCGGGAACGACGACGCGATCCGGTCCGTCGGCCTCATCGCCAAGGCGATGGCGGACGCCATCGAGACGGCGCGTCGCGAGGTGCCCGAGGACGAGCGTCGCCGTAGCGAGGACGTCGAGGCCACCACGTATTCCACCGAGACCGGTGAGACCACGGAGAAGGAGCGCCCGGCGCGCCGGCGCCCGAAGCGGAAGCGTCGCCCGAAGCCCGAGATAATCGCCCAGCGACTGAAGGACGGCGAGGAAGGCGCGGACGACACGGATGAGGACGGGGACGCCGAGGATGCGGCCGAGGCTCCGCAGGGCGAGAAGGCCGCGGCCAAGCCGGAGCCGAAGGCGGAGGCCGGGGACGAGGGTTCGGAGGACGAGGCGCCGAAGCCGAAGGCCAAAGCGAAGAAGGCTGCCGAGCCCGCCGAGGACTCCGACGCGGACGAAGAGGCTTCCGAGAAGGTTTAAGTTCCGGACGCCCGGACGCCTCGAGGCGGTTCGGGTGCCGTACGGCTCCGTGAAAGCGGGGCGGTGAGAGGCGGCCGAGGACCCGGGATTCCGGTCTCCGCCGCCTCTTTTCACGATCGCGGTCCACCGGGCCGGATCCACATATACGCGAAGTACCGGAAGCGAGTCGTAAATGATCAACGCGAAAGACGTGAAGAAGCTCCGCGACATGACCGGCGCGGGCATGATGGACTGCAAGAAGGCCCTCGTGGAGACGGACGGGGATCTCGAGAAGGCGATCGATCTTCTCCGTGCCAAAGGCGCCTCCAAAGCGGCGAAACGGGCGGACAAGTCGGCGAACGAGGGCACCATCGGCAGCTACGTCCACTTCGACGACAAGACCGCCGTCATCGTGGAGCTGAATTGCGAGACCGACTTCGTGGCCAACACGGACGACTTCAAGGCCCTCGCCAAGGACATCGCGCTCCACATCGCTTCGAGCGCCCCGCTCGCGATCTCGAAGGACGAGATTCCCGCGGACGTCGTGGAGCGTGAGCGCCGCGTCTTCCTGGAGCAGGTCAAGGAAGAGGGCAAGCCCGAGGCCATCGCGGATAAGATCGTCGAAGGCAAGCTGCAGAAGTTCTTCAAGGAGAGCACGCTGCTGGCGCAGCCCTTCGTGAAAGACCAGGACAAGACCATCGAGCAGCTCATCACCGAGGTCTCGGCGCGGACGGGCGAGAAGATCCAGGTGGCGCGCTTCGCGCGGTTCCGCGTGGGCGAGAGCGCTTGACGCCGTCGCGGAAGCCGGGAATCGTCGTCGCGAGAGCAGGGAACACCGAAGGAACCGAGGAGATCGGATGAGCGCTCGAGGCGAGGATCTGCGGTACCAGAGGGTGCTTCTGAAGATCTCCGGTGAGGCGCTCGCCGGTAACAGAGGCTTCGGCATCGAGCCGGCCGTCGTCGATCAGCTCACGGACGAGATCCGCTCCCTGGTGGAGATGGGTGTCTCGCTGGGAGTCGTCATCGGCGGAGGGAACATCGTCCGTGGGGCGATGGCGTCTAAGGAAGGGATGGACCGCGTGCAGGCTGATTACATGGGCATGCTCGCCACGGTCGTCAACGCGCTTGCCGTCCAGGATCTCCTCGAGCACAAGAACGTCGAGGTACGTGTCATGACGGCCATCCGGATGGACGAGATCGCCGAGCCCTACATCCGGCGTCGCGCTATGCGGCACATAGAGCTGGGCCGCGTGGTGCTCTTCGCGGGTGGAACGGGCAACCCGTATTTCTCCACGGATACCGCCGCCGTGCTGCGGGCCATCGAGATGGAATCCGACGTGGTCATCAAGGCCACCAAGGTGCAGGGCGTCTTCACGGCCGATCCCGTGAAGGATCCGGAGGCCGAGTTCATCCCGACCATCACCTATCAGGAAGTGATGACGAGGGAGCTCGCGGTCATGGATACGGCGGCCGTGTCCCTCTGCAAGGAGAACGGCCTTCCGATCATCGTGCTCAACCTCGAGAACCGCGGTGCGGTCGCGAGCGCCATTCGTGGTGAGCGCATCGGAACGCTTGTATCGTAGTGTGGTGTGGGGGGAGTCGCGTGAGCATCGAGAGTGACGAAGCGCTCCTCCAGCGAGGCGCGACGACGAGGCATAGCACCGCGGGCACCGCGGCCGAAGGCCGTGGTCCGAGGAGGAGCAACGCAGCTGGAGGAGATGCAGCCTCGCTCGAGCCGAGCGGCGCACCTGTCAACGAGGGCCCGCCGGCTCTTCCGCGAGACGATCGACCGGAGGGAGATCCATGCCATGGGACTTCGGCCACACTACACTAATCAGCACGCGTACGAGACCCCGGCCCACGCGTAGGCCCCCGGCGAAGCCCCGGGCCCGGATCGTGGCCATCAGCCAGGAAGCGGAGGAAGGGAATGCCCAACGTTGAGGATGCCAGGAAGCGCATGGACGAGGCGCTCGAAGCGCTTCGGCGCGAGTTCGCGACGGTCCGGACGGGCAAGGCCACGCCCGCGCTCCTGGACACCGTGCGCGTGGACGCCTACGGCTCGAAGATGCCGCTCAACCAGGTCGCCACGGTCAGCACGCCCGAGCCGAGCATGCTGGTCGTCCAGCCGTTCGACAAGTCGCTGCTCTCGGAGATCGAGCGCGGCATCCAGTCGGCGGATCTCGGTCTGAATCCCGCGAATGACGGCAACATCATCCGCGTGCCGATTCCCCCGTTGAACGAGGAGCGCCGCAAGGAGTACGTGAAGCTCCTCCACAAGATGGCGGAAGAGGGCCGCATCTCGATCCGGCATGCGCGCAGGACGGTCCGCGAGGAGATCCAGAAGCTCGTGAAGGACCACGAGATCGGCGAAGACGAGGGTCGCCGCCGCGAAGACGCGCTCGACAAGCTCACGCACGATTATTCCGAGAAGATCGACGACCTTCTCAAGAGGAAGGAAGAGGAGGTCATGGCCATCTGACCACCCCGCCGCGCAACGGAGGACACGGTGGCCGGCGGTGAGCTCGCCCGCCGCTGGGCAGTGGCGCTGGTCGGGATCCCGATCGTCGTCGTGTTGTTGTATTTGGGGTCGTGGCCGCTCGCGGGCGCCGTGGGTTTGATGGCCGCCATCGCGACCGACGAGACGTATCGGCTGGTCCGCCGCAAGGGTGTGCTGCCGGTCGCGTGGCTGGGTGTGCCGGCG
>Ga0326597_10014745_pt1 | contig 10235 bp, 6 predicted proteins | sample RVTome_12_FD_203789 | JGI IMG/M metagenome (GOLD analysis project Ga0326597, IMG submission 203789) | Soil microbial communities from uranium-contaminated site in the Upper Colorado River Basin, Wyoming, United States - RVT100D185 | ecosystem: Environmental > Terrestrial > Soil > Contaminated >...
CCCCGGGCGCAAAAAGGAGTCACGAACCATTATTACAGAATCCGCGTTTCAGGGGACGGCGAGATCCACGCGTAAGCGCAGAAGGTTCCGCACCCCTTCATTGGCTCCTTGAAATCCGCCCGCCTTTTGGCCATGATGTCCGTGCGCCGGGGGTAGCGAGGGTACGATCTCGGAAGACCGGCCTTTCGCATCAACCTGCACGGAGTTGTTGAGCGACACGGGCGATCACCATGACCATTGAACTCAATGCCGTTCATCGGCGGGATTGCCTCGAGGGCCTCGCCAAGCTCGACCCAGGGTGCGTCGATCTCGCCTTCGCCGACCCGCCCTTCAATATCGGCTACGACTACGACGTGTACCACGACCGCCAGGCCGACGAACAATACCTCGACTGGTCCAAACGGTGGATCGGCGCCGTCGCCCGCGTCCTCAAGGACGACGGCACGTTCTGGCTGGCCATCGGCGACGAATACGCCGCGGAGCTCAAGCTCATCGCGACCAGGGACGTAGGCCTCACCTGCCGAAGCTGGGTGGTCTGGTACTACACCTTCGGCGTGAACTGCGTGCGCAAGTTCAGCCGCTCGCACGCCCACCTCTTCCACTTCATCAAGGACCCGCAGCGCTTCACCTTCAACGACGACGCCGTCCGCGTCCCTTCCGCCCGGCAACTGGTCTACGGAGACAAACGCGCCGACCCCAAGGGCCGACTCCCCGACGACACCTGGATTCTCCGCCCGCAGGACCTCCCGAACGGCTTCCAGCCCGATCAGGACACGTGGTACTTTCCCCGCGTCGCCGGCACCTTCAAGGAGCGGGCCGGTTTCCACGGCTGCCAGATGCCCGAGCAGCTCCTCGGCCGCATCATCCGCGCCTGCTCCCATGACGGCGACCTCGTGCTGGACCCCTTCGCGGGCAGCGGCACCACCTTGGCCGTCGCCAAGAAGCTCGGCCGCCGCTACCTCGGCTTCGACATCTCGCCCGATTACGTCAAGCAGGTTCGCGCCCGGCTGAAATCCATCAACCCCGGGCAACCCCTCGACGGCGCCCCCGAGCCGCTGGTCAGCGCCCCCACGACCGCCAACGGCCGACGATTGGATGACAGGATGAATCCCGACGGTCAGCGCGACGCCGCCCCCCGCCGCAAGCCCGGCCGACCGCGCCGCGTCGATACCGTCACGCCGGACCTTTTTGGCGATTCCGATGGCCCACCGGAGCCCATCGACGATGCGTCCGACGCCCGCCAAGCCATGTGACCTCACCGTCCCGGTGAGCCCCCTCATGCCCGACGCCAACCCCGACACCGACACCGACCCCGATGCCGAAATTGAACTGATTACGCTGCGTGAAGTCGTCCCGTCGGACCTGCCCATTTTCTACGAACAGCAGCGCGACCCGGAGGCCAACCGAATGGCGGCGTTCGTCAGCAGGGACCCCGACGACCGCGAAGCCTGTCTGGCCCACTGGGACAAGATCCTCGCCGACGAAACCGTCGTCGCCCGGACCATCCTGTATGGAGGGCAAGTCGCCGGACACGTAGCCAAGTTCGAACGCGACGGCCGACCCGAGGTGACCTATTGGATCGACCGTCAATTCTGGAACAAAGGCATCGCCACGGGTGCGCTCGCTCGGTTCCTGCACACGGTCACGGTCCGCCCGATCTACGGTGCGGCTGCGGCGGACAACGTCGCGTCCCTGCGCGTGCTGCAAAAATGCGGTTTCACGGTCGTCGCCCGCGAACGCGCCTTCGCCAACGCCCGCAGCGAGGTCATCCAGGAAACCATCCTCACGCTTACCGGCTCGGACTGAGTGGTGTGGCCCCGTGGCGCCGCGGATTCGTGTTGTGGTGACACGCTCTGGATTTGCTCAGGGTTTGGGGCGTTCACGCAGGTGTTCCAGGGCCCGCTCCAGAATGGGGTCGCCGTCGGCCAAGCCGTTTGGAACCGCGCCGGAGGATCGTTCCTGATCGCGCCCGGTTACGGACTCCTGTCTTGGGGCGACTGAAATGTCCGGCTCGATGCCCTGGCCCTCGAAGCCCGCTCCGTCCGGGCTCATGGTCTGCCGGCTCGGAATGTAGGCGGTGACGCCGTTGGGCAGGTTGGCGGGCGCGGGTCGACCCGATGCCCCGAACGTGCGTTGCCCGATGATGGCGGCCCGATCCGCCTGCTTCATCATCAGCAGGAACTCCTCGCACGCCCCGCGAACGGACGCATCGGCCAGCACCGCCACACGGCCGTCGAATCGTCGCGTGGGCGGGTTCGGCTCGATGGTGCGGGCCCGCGGCGGCGAGAAATCTGCCGGCCCCGGGCCGCGACGAAATCGGTGCCGGGCGTAGATGCGCTTCTCGCTGACGAACCATCGCGCAACGGCCTTGGCCAGTTCTTCGCTGCCGCCGGTGTTGCCGCGTACGTCGACGATCAGGCCCTTGGCGACTCGGTGGTCCGACAAGAAACCGTGCACCTCGGCCAACTGTCGGGCGGCACGGTTGGACCAGGTGCGAATCAGCACGTAGGCGATGCCGTCCGGCGTCTCGCCGACAACCAGCGCCTCGTTCAACGCGCGAGCGTCGGGCAGGTAGGGTCGCAGCAGTTCCGGGCGCATCGGCTCGACGGCCGGCGACTCGAACGACGCGACCCGCTCGTCGCCCAGCTCGAGCCACAGGTTCACGTCCCGCGCGGCGGCCAGCATCTTCGCGGCGCCCCGCAGCCATTCGCTCGTCGTCGGCTGACGCACCACGTCGCGCCGGTGCTCGGCGAACAGTTGCTCCCAATTCAGGCCCCGCAGATCGAGATGGGCGTAGGTCTGACGGATGGCGTCCGCCAGGGCGTCGAACGACGCGACGTTGACGCGCAGTTGCTCATCCGCGTCTCGCTGGACGCGGTCCATGCCGCCGGTCGAAAACCGGCACTCGGTGACTTCGGCGGGCACCAGCCACACGCTGCGGAAATTCCCGGCCCCGGGACCGTTCACCGAAAACCGGTATTCCCATTCCGCCCTCAGCTTTACGGGAATCACGAACGTGTAGGCGTCGCGCCAGTACGGGCGGTCGGTGACGCCGGGAAAGGCCGGCCCCTCGCCGACGAGCGAGTACCCGTTGCGGCTCATGGCTGTGTCGAACGTGAGGACGATCTCGCGCGTGCTCGGGTCAACCTCGGCTGCCCCGATGGCGGGCTCGACGGATACGACGCGGGGAACGCGGGACGTGTCGCGGTCGGGGGGCTCCTGTGCCACGCCCGGCGCGGACAGAATCAGGTAGATGAACATCCCTGCGTACGGCGGCTTCCGTTGCCTCATGTAACCTCCCCGGGGGGCGGACTCTCCGAGCATTCGCGTCGCGCGTCCGACGACCATTCTACGCGTTCCCGAGTGGCCACCAACCGTACTGGGGTTGTAAGGCGTTGTATATTCCCATGTCGCGTGGATTTGGCACCGTGTTCGCCGGCTGATACAATCTCAACTCATGTGCACGCGTCGCGCGAATCCATCGAAAAGCAGCGTTTGCGGGACGCGATTGTTCATTCCCCATTCCAGATACGACTCGGCCTAAAGAAAGGAACAACAGCCGTGAACGACCATCGACCTCGCCGACTGCTCGCCTGTATTGTCCTGGCCGCTTTCGCCCCGGCCCCCAGGTCATCTCCGGCGGCCGGCGCCAACCACCTGATGCGCTACGCCGACGTGCACAACAACAAGATCGTCTTCACCTACGAGGACGACCTGTGGCTGGTCTCCACCGACGGCGGCGACGCCCGGCGGATCACCAGCGACCCGGGCTTGGAGTATTTCGCCAAGTTCTCGCCCGACGGCTCGATGATCGCCTTCACGGCGGAATACGACGGCGATGTGGACGTGTACGTCATGGACACCGCCGGCGGCGTGCCCACGCGGCTGACGTATCACCCCGCCTCCGACCGCGTGCTCGACTGGTTCCCCGACGGGCGGGGCGTGCTGTTCCGATCCAACCGGGAATACCCCTTCCGGGGCGAGGAGATCTATCGCGTCTCGCTTGACGGGGGCATGCCGGTGAAGCTCCCCGTCGACCGCGCCGGGCTGACGGCCATCTCGCCCGACGGCGGGAGCATCGCCTACAACCGCATCTCCCGCGAGTCGCGCACCTGGAAGCGTCATCAGGGCGGGACGGCCCAGGACATCTGGATGGGCAGCTTGGACAAGGGCGACTTCAGGAAGATCACCGACTGGCAGGGCAGCGACAATTTCCCCATGTGGCGGGGCGATTTCATCTACTTCAACTCCGACCGCCGCCACGGCACATTGAACCTCTACAAATACAACGTCCGCAACGGCGACGTGACTTCGCTGACCGACTACACCGAGTACGACGTCAAGTATCCGTCCATCGGGCCCCGCCACGTCGTTTTCCAGAACGCCGAATCGCTGCACCTGCTCGACCTCGATACCGGCGCGGTCAGACGCGTGACGGTCAACGTCCCCTCCGACCGCGTGCCCATGAGACCGGAGCTCGTCGAGATCGAGCCCCGCACGGGCTCGTTCGGCCTGTCGCCCGGCGGCGAGCGCGTGCTGCTCGAAGCCCGCGGCGAAATTCTCACCATCCCCGTCGAGGAGGGCGAGGCTGTCAACCTCACCCGAGAACCCGGCTCACGTGAGAAGAACGCGGCTTGGTCGCCCGACGGCCGATGGTTGGCGTTCGTGTCGGACAAGACGGGCGAGGAGGAGCTTTGCCTGGTTAACCAGGACGGCGACAAACCCTGGAAGCAGCTCACCACCGGCGGGCTGGGATTCCGCATGCACCCCGTCTGGTCGCCCGACAGCAGGCATCTCTTGTTCTCGGACAAGTTTATGCGCCTGAACCTGGTCGAGGCCGACAGCGGCAAGCTCACCGTTCTCGACCAGGCTGACTACGACGACGCCTGGGAGCGCTGGGGCATTCAGGATTACGTCTGGTCCCCCGACTCCAAGTGGATCGCGTACACCAAGATGGAAATCAGCATGAACGACGCCGTCTTCCTCTACTCGATGGACGACAAGTCGATTCATCGCGTCACCGACGAGTTGACCGAGGACTTCAGCCCCTCGTTCGATCCGCAGGGGCGATACCTGTACTTCTTGTCCAACCGCACGTTCGAGCCGGTCATGGGGTTCGTCGATCAGAATCACGTGTTCCTGGACATGTGTCGGCCCTACGTCGTGTTGCTGAGCGCCGAGGAGCCCTCGCCCTTTTTGCCGGACGAGGGTCGCGTCGAAATCGCCGATGGCGACCAAGCCGCCGAGCCGGACAACGATAGGAAAGATGCGAGGTCGGACGACAAGAAGAAGGGCGAAAAGAACAAGGCCGCCAAGGACGCCAAGGACGTCGCGGTGCGCGTCGACGTGCAGGGCATCGCCGAGCGAATACTGGCGGTCGAGGCCGTCCCCGCGGGGAATTATTTCCGCCTTGAAGCCACCGAAGACGGGTTCCAATACCTGAGCAAGACGGAAAAGGAGTTCCTCAAGTACCAGGTGGTCACCGACCAGACCGCCGACTCGCTGGACCTTTATCACTTCGCGCTCGACGACGACGAGCCCGAGGAGGTTTTGTCGGGCATCGCCAACTACCACACGTCCGCCGACGGCAAGAAGCTGGTGTACCGTTCGGTTAAGGGCAAGAAGGTGAAGTACGCGGTGGCGGACGTGGGCAAGAAGGCCGACCTTGAGAAAGGGCAGGTCGATCTCGCGGGCGTGAAGGTCAGGGTGGATCGCCATCTGGAGTTCCTACAGATTTACAATGAGGCTTGGCGCGTGCAGCGCGACTGGTTCTACGACCCGGGGATGCACGGGTACGACTGGGAGGCGGTCGGTGAGAAATACCGCGTGTTCGTTCCGGATTGCGGGACGCGCGGCGACCTCAATTACCTCATCGGCGAGATGATCGCCGAATTGAACGTCGGGCACACGTACGTCTCGGGCGGTGACCTCGAGCGCACCGAAAAGCGCGTCTCCACGGGCATGCTCGGGGCGGTTTTCTCGGCTGAGCCGCGGGCGCCCTATTACCGCATCGCGCAGGTTATTCCCGGTACGCCCGGCGACCCCGAGGCGCGGTCGCCCCTGGCCGAGCCCGGCTGCCCGATCAAGGTCGGCCACTATCTCATCGCCATCGACGGCGAGCCGGTCACGACCCGCGACAACGTCTTCGCGTTCCTCCAGGACAAGGCCGACAAGACGGTCACGCTGACCTACAGCGACAGGCCCGACCCCGAGGGTGCGTCCAAGCACAGGGTCAAGACCATCCCCAACGAGAACGAAATCCGCTACCGCGAATGGGTGGGGCGAAACCGGGCCTACGTCGACTCGGCCACCGACGGGCAGGTCGGCTACGTGCACCTGCCCAACATGATGACCGACGGGCTGATCGAGTTCGCCAAGGTGTTTTACCCGCTTTACTACAAGAAGGGGTTCATCATCGACGAGCGCTACAACGGGGGCGGGTTCGTGGGCGACATGATCATCGACCGGCTGGAGCGCAGGCTTTGGGCGCTGACCCAGCCGCGCGAGGGCGGGTTCATCCGCGATCCGGAGCGCTGCTTCCACGGGCACATGGTGGTGCTCATCAACGAGGACACGGGTTCCAACGGGGAATACTTTGCCGAGGCCATCAAGCGCAAGAAGATCGCCCCGCTGATCGGGATGCGGACCTGGGGCGGGGCGGTGGGCATCGAGCCGCACCAGAACCTGATGGACGGCGGGGTGACCACGCCGCCGCAGTTCGCGCCGTACGACCTGAATCGCCAATGGATGATCGAGGGTCATGGGGTCGATCCTGATTTCGAGGTTCAAAACATGCCCGGCGACGTACTCAAGGGCATCGATTCTCAACTGGACGCGGCCATCAAGTACGTGAGCGACAAGCTCCGCGACGAGCCCATGGAGCTTCCGCCGCGACCGGACTTCCCCGACAAGAGTAAGCGGAATTTGGCGGGCTCGCCGGGCTCGGGTGGACAATCGCATTGAATGCGTCCTCGGGTCTCGGGTGGCCAATCGCATTGAACGCGCCCTCGGGGCCTCGGGTGACGAATCGCATTGAACGCGCCCTCGCGGGCCCCGGTTGCGTCGAATAGGTTCGTGCGGCGGTTGCGGCGCAAGCGTTCGTGCGGCGGGTGGTCGGGTTCGGGTGCATCGCGGGTTCGCTCCTTTTCGTTTCGCGTGGGGCCGGTGGCCGGTACGCGTCGCCAACGTCGCGGGAACGACCCCCGCGGATACCTCTATAACATGGGGCGCGCTTAAAAATTGGGGGTAAAAATTAAGCGCCCCCGTAGGAGCTCAAAAACGGGGTTTGCGGGGGTTGAGAGTGCCAGGAATTCAGGTGGCAGTTGATTGGAGATGTGGGTGGGATTGGTAAGAAGAAGCGACGTAGGGGCGGAAGGGGAAGCGACGAAGCGACGGAGCGACGGAGCGATGCAAGCGGTCGGGACCCGACCCGTCGGAAAGAACCGCTTGCTTACGCGCGCGGCTCGGATAAGGCGTTCGTCCGTCCCCCACCCTTGCTGCGCAAGGATGGGGCACGCGCAAACGCCGGGTCGATGACCCGACCTACGGACTGCCATCAGCGGGGAAGATGTTCACAGCGGTGGTCGATGACCCGACCTACGGACTACGGACTACTCGATAGTTAAGGCAGGTGCGAGCACCTGCCCTACAAGGGTGGCCCGTCGCTGGCGCTCCGTGGATCGGGGACGTGCATTATGATTCCCTCATAATTGTCGGTCCAGTCGGCGATAATGGATGGCTTCGGAGAGGTGATCGGCGGTGAGGTCTTCGGCATCGGACAGGTCGGCGATGGTGCGGGCGAGGCGGAGGACCTTGTCGTGGGCGCGGGCGGAGAGGCCCAGCTCGGTCATGGCCTGTCGCAAGACGAGTTCGCTTTCGCGGTCGAGCTTGCAGTTTTTTCGGATTTCGCGGGAGGTCATTCGCCCGTTGAACATGCTCTCGCGCGGGGCGAAGCGGGCGCGTTGGCGGGCGCGGGCGGCGACGACCTGGTCGCGCATGGCAGACGAAGGGGTGCCGTCGCGCTGGGTGCGCAGCTCTGAGAAGGCGACGGCGGGGACCTCGATGTGGATGTCGATGCGGTCGAGGAGCGGGCCGCTGATGCGGGCGAGGTACTTGTCGATCATGGGCGAGGTGCATTTGCAGGGTCGGCGGGGGTCGGTGAAGTATCCACAGGGGCAGGGGTTCATGGCGGCGACGAGGACGAAGGATGCGGGGAAGGTGACGGTGGTATGGGCCCGGGCGATGGTGACGCAGCCGTCCTCGAGGGGTTGCCGGAGTGACTCCATGGTGGTTCGGGCGAACTCGGGGAACTCGTCGAGAAAGAGGACGCCGTTGTGGGCGAGGGAGACCTCGCCGGCCTTGGGGACGCTGCCGCCGCCGACGAGGGCGGGAGTGCTGGCGGTGTGATGGGGGGCGCGGACGGGACGGGTGGCGAGCAGGGCATTGCCGGGTTGCAGGGCGCCGGAGACGGAGTGGATGCGCGTGGTTTCGAGCGATTCGTCGAGGGTGAGGGGCGGGAGGATGGTGGGCAGGCGCTTGGCGAGCATGGTTTTGCCCGAGCCGGGCGGACCGACCAGGAGAACGTTGTGCATGCCGGCGGCCACGATGGTCAGGGCCCGCTTGACGTGCTCCTGGCCTCGGACGTCGGCGAAGTCGGCGTCGTAAACGCAGGCTGCCGCCATGACTTGGTCGAGGTCGACGCGGGTGGGTTCGATGGGCAGTTCGCCGACCATGAAACCGACGGCCTGGGTGAGCGTGGCGACGGGGATGGCCTCGATGCCGTCGACGACGGCGGCTTCACGGACGTTTTCGGCGGGGAGGATGAGGCCTCGCAGGTTCTGCTTTTTGGCGAGCATGGCGGCGGAGAGGGCGCCCTTGATGGGGCGGATGCGTCCGTCGAGTGCGAGTTCACCGGCCACGAGGTATTGCGTGGTCCTTTCGGTGTCGGGCTCGACCTGACCGCCGGCGAAGATGACGCCCAGGGCGATGGGCAGGTCGAAGATGGGCCCCTCTTTGCGCAGGTCGGCAGGTGCGAGGTTAACGACGGTTTTGAAGCGGGGGAACTGGTAGCCGGCGTTGTGCATGGCCGTGCGGACGCGCTCGATGCTCTCCTTGACGGCGGGGTCGGGGAGCCCGACGAGGATGGGTCCGGCGAAGCCGCGCGGGGAGACGTCGACTTCGACTTCGATGGGGATCGCTTCGATGCCGTTGAAGGCGACGCTGCTGAGGCGGGAGATCATGGCGGGATTATAGCGAAGTGGTTGGCGCGGGCGACTTCCGATGTGGCGCGGTGACAAAAGTCGGCGTGGGGGGCGCGCGGTGACTGACGGCCGGGCGCGGCTACTGGGCGGCGCCGACCTGTCCGAGCATGGCCTCGATGACCTTGCGCCAGCAATTGGTTACGTCGTTGAATTCGTATTCGAGGATGTCGGCCAGGGCGACGTAGTCCTGGGATTGAACGGCGGACTTGATTTCGCCCAATTTTCGCGAGACGGGGTCGAGGGCGGAGGCCAGGGATTCAAGATCGACTTCGAAGGCGCCGGGAATGACGCCGATGAGGCCCAGGGATTTGGAGATGGCTTCGTTGATCTGGAACCACCGGCTCAGGCAGGTACCCAGGAGGATGATTCCATCGCCGGTTTTGCCCTTGATGAACATGTCGACGACCTGGGCGCGCTCGGACTCGGCGACGTCGAGGATGCGGGCGGCCTCGGCGAGCGCGTGGGAGATGAGCACGTCGGGCATGCCCGTGTGGACGTCGATGCGCTCGAATTTCCGTGCCGGTGCCGTCAAGTAGGAATTGAGATCGTCGCCGAGGATGTCGATGCCGTCGCAGGCCAGGCCCAGAATGGCGCGGTGGCTGCTTTGATTGCCCCGTCGAACGAGTTCGAGAACGTCGTCGAGCGTTTCGTCAGGTCCGGGTCGGCAATCATGGGCGTGTCCGTCGACAAAGAGATCCACGGGGGGTCCTTTCGGGTTAGGCAACGGAGGATGTATCGGCCAAAGCATGGGGTGGAGTGCAGGTGGTTTTTTGCGGAGTTGAGCCGCACATGCATCAGGTGGAACGGGGCGGGGATTGGGGGTCGAATGGCGGGGGCGTTTTCCATTCGCCAAGTAAGTGAATCATATCGCCGGCGCCGATGGGGCGGGGCAGGGCGTACAACTCGCCGTATGAATACCCGGCGTAGGCGCCCTCGGCGGCGGCCATTCCGCGGAGGTAATGTACGATGCTTTCG
>Ga0326597_10014746_pt1 | contig 10235 bp, 7 predicted proteins | sample RVTome_12_FD_203789 | JGI IMG/M metagenome (GOLD analysis project Ga0326597, IMG submission 203789) | Soil microbial communities from uranium-contaminated site in the Upper Colorado River Basin, Wyoming, United States - RVT100D185 | ecosystem: Environmental > Terrestrial > Soil > Contaminated >...
GTGCATGTTGGACGGGAGTGCACTCGCAAGCACCTCATGCACCACGAGTCCCTGGGCACTCAGCGCGGCGCTCAGGTAACGGCCAGCCTCGGGCTCGCTCACCGCGTGCAGCACCTTCGGTGCGCCCGTCACCTGCACGAAAGCCTGGAAGCGGTTGTTCTCCTGTTCGCTGTCCGTATCGCTGTTTATGATCGCCTCATATTCCTGCAGACCCGCCGCGTCTGCCTGTTCCACGAACGAGTAGACATTAGCGCCCGGCGCGAGCTGGACCTCGGACTCGTGCAACAGTGTGCCGTTGCGCATGATGATCAGCTGGGCGCGGCCCGATTCGTTGCTGTGCACCGCCGTCTGCACCTTGAAAGGCTCGTGCACGCGCACCCGGGAGGGAACCGTCAGACCTTGCACGTAGATTTCCCGCTGCAGCGAGGAGCGCTCGAGCGCGACCGTGTCGATTTCCACCCCGAGGGTACGCGCCACCGTAGCCACCGCCCGCGCATCGCCGAGGTTCTCGCGGCCATCGCTCAAAAGCACGATGCGCCGCTGCGCGGCGGAAGGAAACGCACTGATCGCTACCTCAATGGCCCGGCCGATATCGGTACCGCCGCGCTCGATTTGGGCCGTGATCTCGCGTATCGGCTCGCTGCCACTGCGCACCAGGGATTCCACCGCCGCGTCGGCGCCGAACACCACCAACCCCGTACGGACCTCGGATTTCTGGGCAGTGAAAACGCGATTGACGAAATCCAGCGCCTCGGCGCTAGACTCACGGGCGATGCTGCTGGAAAGATCGATAGCGAACACCACATCGGTATGGCGCGAGTAGGAGCTAGCGAGTGGCCCCGCGAGTGCGACCACTAGCGCAACGAGGGCCAGCACTCGCAGCGTGCCAGCGCTCACCTGCCTGACGTGTGCGCGCCCGGGCCGCCGCAACGACAGGGTAACGAGCAGCACCGCCACCGCGATCAGTACCAGCCATGCCGGTTGCGCGAATTCAAACACTGCCGTGGCTCCTCGTCCACACGTACCACTCCAGTGTCAGCAGCACCAGGGCCAGCAACAACAGGTAGGGCCACAGCGGCCTGAGCGCCTGCGCACCGCTACTCGCAGGCTGTATCTGCACCCGTCGCTCGCTGGGCGTCCAACGCGTGTTGACATCGGATTCCCGCGTGTCGTTGAGGCTGACCGCAAAGTACCGCGCCACCCCGCCAACGTTATATCGATAGATCCCGGCATCGGTGGTGGCGTCGAATAACAGCGAATCACCCTCCACCACCCGCGTCTCGGCGTAACCCGACGGCATGCGCATGATCACCTGCGTCGCAATCGAGGGCACCTGAATCGTGTACGTGGAGCCGGCCGCTATATGGGTGGCCGCGAAGCTACTACCGAGCGGGCGAAGCCACTCCAGGCTCTGGCTGAAGAACAGCGGAAACGCAGCCTGTAGCGGGAAGTTGGACTGGGCGAGATCGAAGCCGAGATAGACCAGTTTCAAGTTTTCATCGAGCAGTGCGAGCGCCAGCGCTGTTTCCGGCGACCAGAACAGGCGCTGCAATCCCTGGACCGGCTGATCGATGACGACGCGCCGAGCCTGGTCGATCCGAACAGCGCTCAGGTCCACGTCGCGCATCAGCGCGCTCGGTCCGGGACCAAGAATGCCTGGCCGTCTCACCTGCCCCGCGTCCGAGAACGGCAGACCCGGCGCCACAGTGTTCACGAGCAGGAAATTCCCGGCCGGCAGCTCCGGCGCAGCGATGCCATCGAACACCACCACGTCGTGGATGCGCGCAAGCCGCGCGATGTCCTCACTAGGCGACCAATCGCGCTTAACCAGGTCCAGGTTGGGTAATGCGGAAAGCACGCTCTCAAGAAAGAAGTTGCCGCGGGTGAACAACAGCACGCGCAGCGGATCGACCACGTTCACTGCGGCAAAGGCCTGATTGTCGGCCGCCAGATCGTCGTCCACGTCGATGCGCGCCACCGCCTTTCCGCGGGCACGACCTCGGAATGGAAGCACCAAGGTTTGCTCGGCATGCGCCGCAAGCTCGAGCGAACGCTTGAACAGCACGCCCTCGTCCAGGCTCACCGATGCCGGCGCCACCACCGGCGCGTCCGTATAATTGCGCACCGTCATCAGCACCTGGAATCGCTCGTCGTTGGCCACCTCCTGGCGGAAATCGAAGCGCGTGATCGCCACATTGCGCGCGGGAGCACCCACGATCCGAAACACCACTTTAGGCGAGCCGGGGTCCACGTCAGCGTCGAAAGCGCCGTCGGTCAGGAAATAGATGCGGCCGTTCTCACGGTTGCGCAGCAACGACAGCGCCAGCGCCAGCGCCTCGCCCGGCCGACCTACCTCGTCGCCAGGCCGCAGCTGCGTCAACACTCGGCGTAACCCTTCGTGGTTGGCCTCGAAACCGGTCCTGAGCACGGCCTTGCGTCCGCTGGTCATCACCAGCATGCGTCCCTCCCGAGACAGACCGTCCACGATGGCCTCAGCTTCGGCAAGCGCGAGATCAAAACGCGTTTTACCGCCATCTGATCGCGTTTTCATACTCGCACTTACGTCGAGCACGAGCACGGTATCGGCGCTTTCGCTCGCGCGGGTCAGCCACTCGGGACCGCCAAGCGCCAACCCGAGCACCAGCGCACTGGCGAGCAACAGCAGCAAGCTGATGTTTCTGAGTAGCCTGCGAAACCCGATACCGCGCTCGCGGTCCTGCAAGGCTGCCTGCCACAACGTCGTCGTCGACAGTACCACCGTGCGACGCCTCGGCCGCAGCAGGTGCAGCGCGAGGATGAGCGGGACGGCGAGCAGCGAGAGCAGCGCCAAGGGGTAGGCGAGTTGAATCACCGCAGGTGCGTCCCTTGGCGCAGGTATTTCAGTACCACGTCCTCGAACGCAATGGCGGTGCTGGCACGCAGGTACTCCACGCCTCGCTGGCGACAGAAGCGCTCCACCTCCTGCAGGTAGCCCTCGAGGTGGCGCTGGTAAAGCCTGCGCAGCTCCTGATCGACGGTCACGTCGAGTTCGTCCCCGGTCTCGCCGTCAACCAGGCGCAATGCGCCATCGAGCGGCGGATCGATTTCGGACTCCGCGAGTAGCTGGATCACCACCACGTCGTGACCGCCGTGGCGCAGCGCCTCGATACCATCCAGGCGGTCCACCGCGCCCAGCAGGTCGGAGATCAGGATCACCAGTCCCGGATTGCGCGTACGCGTTGCGAAGGTGCGCAATGCCGTGCCAAAACGCGTCGCACCTGTGCAGGGCAAATCGCGCAGATAAGCGAGCAGGCGTGCCATGTGATGCCGCGCCTTAATGGGCGGCAGCGCCGCACCCAATCCCTCGGCGAAAGCACTCACGCCGACCCGATCTAGATTGTGCAAAGCGATATAGGCCAGTGCTGCGGCCAGCCGGCGCGCGTAAACGAACTTCGAAGGCTCGCCGAAACCCATGCTGGCGCTAGTGTCCACGAGCAAATGCAGCGTCACGTCCTCTTCGGAGGCGTGCAACTTCAGAAAGAGCTGATCCAGCCGCGAGTAGATGTTCCAGTCGATGTGGCGGAAGTCGTCGCCTGTCCGGTAATGCCTGAAGTCGGAGAACTCGAGCCCGCGCCCGCGGCGCGAGGTCGTATGCTCGCCGCGGAGCAGGCCACGGAAGATCTTCCGCGCGAGCAGCTCGAGCCGCTCCAGCTTGCGCAGGAACTCGTCGTCGAAGACCAGATCGCGGACGGCGGAGGCGTCGAGCGGATTCATCGCCATGGCTACCGACTCCGGCTCAGGCGCGCGCCTCCCCAGGCACGGTAGGCGTCTCGCGCACGACCTCCGCGATCAGCGTTTCCACGTCGACCCCTTCGGCCTCGCCCTCGAAGTTGAGCAGGATGCGGTGCCTGAGCGCCGCGGGCGCGGCGGCGGCGAGGTCATCGAAGCTCACGTTGATGCGTCCGGCGAACAGAGCCAGGGCCTTGGCCGCGAGCACCACAGCGAGCAGCCCACGGGGGCTCGCGCCAAGGCGCACGTAGCGACGAACCATGGCTGTCGCCTCGGCGTTCCCCGGATGGGTGGCTAGTACCATGCGTATGGCATAGTCCTTGACGTGACCGGCGATCACCACCGAACGCACCAATTCTCTGAATTCCATTAACTCCCCGGCACTCAGCACCGGCTCCACCGGGGGCATGGGTGCGCCGGTGGCGCGATCGATGATCTGAGAGAGCTCGCCGGCGTCGGGATAGGTGGCATTGAGCTTGAGCATGAAGCGGTCGAGCTGTGCCTCGGGCAGCGGATACGTGCCCTCCATCTCAATGGGATTCTGAGTCGCGAGCACCATGAAGGGTTCCTGGAGCGCATGCCCGGTACGCCCGACGGTCACGCGCTTCTCCTCCATTGCCTCGAGTAGCGCCGACTGGGTCTTGGGCGTCGCGCGATTGATCTCGTCGGCGAGCAGCAATTGCGTGAACACCGGTCCTGGTTGAAATTGGAAATGTCTGTGGCCCGCATCATCCTGCAACACCACTTGGGTGCCGGTGATGTCGGCAGGCATGAGGTCCGGCGTGAACTGTATGCGGGCGAACTCCAGGTGCAGCGCATCGCTCAAAGTCTTCACGAGCAAGGTCTTGCCTAGGCCCGGCACGCCTTCCAGCAGCGCGTGGCCGGAGGACAGCAGGCAGGCGAGAATGCCGTCGACCAGATTATGATGCCCAACGATACGCCGTTGAATCTGGCGTCTCAGCGCATCCAGTCGCTCGCGCACCTGCTCCACTCGCGGCTCGGCACTCACGGCGTTCCTTTCTTGGCGGGAGGCTGATCTTGCGGGGCTTGGGCCTGGCCCTGGCTCAGGTTGAGGAAATACCTGCGAACGAACTCCTTGTAGTGGATCGGGTACTGGTCCTTGGCGAGCACCTCCTCCACCTGGGGCACAAACTCACTGCTCATCGGTAAATTCTCCACGCTTGGTCGTCCTGGCCTTGGCGGTACTCGCGCCTGGGACATGAACACCTCGCCCTTGCCCGCCTGGCTTGGCGGCGTCAGGACGGCCCCTGAGGTCCCGCTATCAGGGGACAGCGGCGAGTCCTGCCGCTCGAGCGCAATGCTGGAATCGCCCCGCGAACCGGCGCGCGTGCCTTTGTTCTCGGGACCTCTTGCGCGACGTCCAGCCTTGTTCGCGGCGAGGTCGCTACGTCCGCTACCTTCGTCCAGATCGTCCATTGCGTCCAGATCGGGAATCGGGTTGCGTCTGGCGTTCTCCCCCGAGAGCGACTCCCCCAAGTTCGCCCGCGCCGAGAGTACCTGCTCGCGCGCACTGCCCAGCTCCTTGTCTTCCTTGCGCGCGCGATCGATCTGCGCCAGTTTCTCCAGCATCTTCTCCAATCCCTCGTTGTCGCCTGCCTGATGACGCTTCAGGGCCTCCTCCAACTCGCGACGCGAGATGCCCGACCGCTCGCGGTCGTTCAGGTTCTCGACCAGGGCCTGAATGTCGTTGCTGTCCAGGGCACCACGGCGCGTGCGCGCGAGTAGCGCCGCCGGGTCCAGGCGCGGTGCGGCGGGCAAGCTCTTCTCTCTCCCGGCGTGCAGCGGACCGATGTTAGTCCGATTCGCTTCCGCCAGCACCTGCATTCGATCCGCCTCGAGGGCTTCACCCATGCGTTGCAGCTCCATCAGCGCCTCTCCCCGGGACAGCGCCCCGCCTTCCATACGCGAGCCCAAGCGCTCGAGTTGCGCGGCCTGATTGGCGCTGCGTGGCAGCTCGTCACGCCTCGCCCGCGTCTGCATTGCACGCCCGAACGCTCCTAGGCGCTGCCCCTCGCTTACAACCTGCTCATCGACTTCGTGAGCCGCCGGCGCGTGAATCCAGTCCAAGTCGAGAACGCTCACCAGCAGCAAAGCCGTTGCCGCCAGCGGCGCCAGGCGTCCCCAGCGGTTCACCTGCAATGGGAACACCATTTCGGGACGGACCGGCAGCCCCACCTTAACCGCTTGCACGGCAAGCCGCTCGGCCAGTTCATCGTCGCCGTGAATAGTCATGAACTCCCACGCCGTGCTCAGGCACTGCTTCAACTTGAGCGTCAGATCCGCGCGGATTGCGACTTCCAGAGCATCGGGGCGCCGCCACCAACCCACCAGCAGTCCAACAGCTATCGCAACACTCACTGCCGTCCCGGCCAACTGCCACGATGGAACCGGCGCGGGCAGCAGCCGTGCCACCAGCACGGCGAGCGTGGCTAGGGCAAGACCGACCAGCAAGCCGCCGAAGGCGTGGTCCACGAGCACCTGCAGACGTCGTGCGCGTATGAGCGCGGTCACCGCCTTGCTCAGCCTCTCCCGGGCCGATCTCGGGCTGCCATGCTGAATCCAGAGGCTGGGCGCGGAAGCGGCCTGGCTCATGACGTGACGCCCTCACCGACGCGGGCGCCGTCGTGACGATCCGTCGTAACACGCCGCTCGCGCACCAGCAGGCAATAGACTGCAAGCGCCGCGAGCACGCTGAGTGCTGCATAAATCGTCAGGAAGACCACCCGATCCGGCACACCTAGAAGGGCCGGTTGGGCGGCCAAGTGTTCGCTGAGTGCGCGGTAGGTGAACGCCGGATGGCTCGTGACAGGAGCGAGCACACCGACAGGAACGTAGATCACAAGCAATATGGTGCGCACGGTGAAGAGAGTCTCGCCGTGATGCTGTCCGATCGAGAGGTGCGTGAGCGCGCCGCACAGCCGGTAGAACAAAGCCTGGACCAGCAGCGCCGCCACGCACCAACCGAGCGCGACCCACTCGCCCCCCGACACGGTGAATGCAACTAACACCAACGGCGCGGACAATGCCAGCAAATGCAGGCTGTGAACGAACTGTCCCAGCAAATAGCCCCGGACGACCCGCCCCAGGGCTAGCGGAGTCGCAAGAGCCCAGTCCCGCAGTCCGTGCTGGCCGGGCAGTACGAATTCCTCGGCGCCCGCACGCAGCGCGACGTATGCAGTGGAGACACCCACGGCCATGACCACCGCCACCAGCGTGTTCGGACCGTGCTGGCTCGCCAGCGCCTGCGTCACTCCACTCTTGGGCCACCACACCAATAGCACCACCGCTTGCAGCAGCAGCAGGCCGAGATAGTCGAGCTGAGCCTTACCACCCGCGGTGAGTCCGACCAGAGCTTCTTTTACCAACGGATTGCTGCGCATCATTCGTCCTGCTCTGCTGCGGCGCGAGCCGCAGAATCACGCACCCGAGGCGTATCGGTGCGCCCAAGAATACCATCCCCTCGCGCCAGCACGCCCGTTGCGCTTTCACCAGCCGCTGCTTCGCCCTGCAACGCCGCCACTTCGAAAGCGACCAGCGCCCGCTCTCGGCGGGGCCAGGCCGCACTGGCGCCCGCGGGGCGTAACGGGTTTGCCGTATAGCCTATCAGCAGTGCATGACCCGGGCCGGGATAACCGCTTTCGCTCGCTGCTCGCGCTCGGCGCTCGAGTACGATTCGGGTCGGCGCCGACATCAGATCCGGAATCCCGGGCGTGAGCTTGAGCACGCGCCGCCACGAAGCTTCGCCCACCTCGACGCCGTGCGCACGCCGGCTGAGCGTACGCTCGAATCGCCCAGCGCCGGGTATGGAACCAAGTTCGTAAGCGTAACCGTCGAACACCAGCCACACGTCTTCCAGAATTCGTCCGCTAGCGTTGTCCAGAACGAGCCGCGGCCCTGTGGTCCCCCGGTGCACCGAAGCCTCGACCTGAAACACGATCACGTCCTCCCCCTGCAGCGCGTGCAGTACATAGCGTCGCTGGTCCATTGGTTCGAGGAAGCGCCGTGCTCCCTCGCCGAAAACCCAGTCCCCCGCATCTCCATCAATCTGCGCCTGGCGGGGTGGAGACAGCACTGGCTCCGCACCGCGATACTCCAGGCGGAGCGCGCCGCTGCGATTGGCATACACCCCCAGATCGAGCGCGAGCCGCGCGTAAATACTGCCCGGGAGCGGCTCGATCACTGCCATCGCCACCGCCGTGGCGCCACGCGGAAACACCGACGGCCCGAATAGCAGCCACGCCGCCGGCGCGAACAGTACCGGTGCAGCCCAGCTCCACAGCGGTGTCAGCCAGCGACTTCGTTTCCCATGCACGGGAAGCTGGTACCCTGCCAGCAGCAGGCCCAAATAGAGGATTAGAAAGAACAGTACCGCCGCAATAGAGGGGAAATCGGCGGACTCGGCTTGAACGAGTGCCGGGAGCGGGCTCTCGATCTCCGCTTCTGGTCCGCTCAGCGCGTCCGTTGTCGGCGGCGGCAATCGCAGGCTGTTGAGCCACAACTCGCGCATCCCATCCCAGCGATCGAACGGATAGCTCGTTACGTCGAAGGTCAGATAGACCACCCGCCCGTATCCGAGCGTGCGCTCCACGATGAGCGGAACGGCGCCCGCGTGCAGAAGCGCGCGCCCGCGCAAGGCGCCGAGCCGATTGACATGCACCGGGCGCGAGACGTCCAAGGTGGTGGAGAAGGCGCTCTGGAGGGCGTCACCATCGATGCGCGTCATTCCCAATGGCTGGCTAGGCAGCAGCGCAGCCAAGCGCGGACTGCGTAGCAGCGCATAATTCGGTCCGCCCGATACGGCGAGGATCCCGCCCTGCGCAATCCATTTGTGCAGGGCTTCGAACTGGCTGGTGCTCAGCCGCTCCAGGGACACCCCATGGACCACGACGGCCGCCACCGCATCGTATCCGCGCCAGTGCACGGGTAGCAGCTCCGGATGCGGGTAGAGCACTCGTAGACCGTCAGCACCGCCTTCGTTCAGGTAGTCCAGATCCGCATCCCGGCTGAGCACCAGGAGCAGACGCTCGGCGGCGAAGCGTGTGCGCATATCGACCTGCGTGCGCGCCACCTCCTGCCCGCTCGAGTGCACGCGAATCACCAGCGGATGCGACAGTTCCTGCGGGAACACGGTGAACTGCAGACTCTTGCGTGAATCGCGGTGGAGCTCCAGCTTGCGGCGGTGGGAGGTGACGAACAGCCGACCGCGCAGCTCGTCTCCTCCGGTGACTTGCACCTCCAGCTCCCCGCTCAGGTCGCTACGGTGATTGGTCACCGTGACGTTCAGAGGCGTCCACCGTCCGAGTTGAAAGGTGTCGCTGAACCCCACCACCGCAGTGACGTCGACGGCGTCAGCGGCGATCACGCTCGGCGCCGCACACAGCAGCGCGAACAACAGTTGCACACCGAGCAGGCACCGAAGCCAACGCTCAACAGTGCAACACTGGTGTCGTCCACAGCCGCCGTGCCCGCTGGCCATATCGCCATTTGCAACCATGCGCCATTGTAGGCCCGCCCCGACAGTACTCGGGAACAGATCGTACTGACCGGAGCATTTCCCGCCCCTATCAATCCACCTTCCGGTTGCCGCACGCACTTTCACGCAGGGGAGAATGATGTTGTGACACACCTGCGCGCGCGCTACTATGCCCTTCTCGACTCAACCGATGAAGGAACAACATGGACACCAAACAGGCGGCGACGCTGTTTCACTTTTCGTTTGCGGTGAATGATTTGGACAAAGCACGCACCTTCTATGGCGAGTTTCTCGGCTGCCCCGAAGGCCGCAAGCTCCCCGGAAGAGCGGATTTCAACTTCTTCGGGCATCACATCGTCGCACACCTCGCACCGGGCGATGTTGTCGGTGACCAGGGCAAGAAGATCGGCGGCGCACTGAAAACGCCGCTCCGCCACTTCGGTGTGGTCATGACGCTCGAGGACTTCGGGAAGACCGCGGACAAGCTGCAGAAACTAGGCGCCACGTTCATCAACCAGCCAAGCGTCACGCAAAAAGGTACGGTTCGCGAGCAGATGCTGATGACGCTCAGCGACGGCTGCGGCAACGCTATCGAGTTCAAGGGCCTGCGGGAGATCAGCGATGTCTACGCCGTGGCCGAGCGGGAAACGGCCAAGGCGTAAGACGAGACGCGGTTGCAGCCGATGCCCGGTCTTACTGAAACGATCGCACGTTTTATCGCTGACGCCGGCTTGCGCAGCGTACCGGCCGAGGCGATCGAGAACTCCAAGCGCGTACTGGCGGACACTTTTGCCGTCATCCTGGCCGGTGCAGGCAGCGAGGTTGCCGAACCGCTGCGCACCTATGTTGGCCGATCCGGCAGCACAGGCGAGAGCCCCATACTTGGCACCGAGCTCACGGCCTCGGCGGAGATTGCGGCGCTCGTCAATGGAACCTTCGGACACTCGCTGGATTTCGACGATGTGCTGACGAT
>Ga0326597_10014747_pt1 | contig 10234 bp, 10 predicted proteins | sample RVTome_12_FD_203789 | JGI IMG/M metagenome (GOLD analysis project Ga0326597, IMG submission 203789) | Soil microbial communities from uranium-contaminated site in the Upper Colorado River Basin, Wyoming, United States - RVT100D185 | ecosystem: Environmental > Terrestrial > Soil > Contaminated >...
CGGCGCGGATTTAAACCCGCTCACGCGCGTGGACTATTTCTGGCAAGCAAGACAGGACTGATTTTGAAAAGCGCCTCAGTCCACGAAGCAGCCGTCGTTCTTCTTTCCGGCACGCCCACGCGTGAAGGTGATCTTTTCCTGCTGACAATAGCGCAGCAGGTGGTTATTGATGAATTCCGAGCCATTATCCGAATCGATGCCCAGCAATGGGAACGGCAGCCGGGCGCGGATACCCCCAATCAGGTCTGGGCTACTGACATCAGTGCGCCATGCAGGCGCGGTTGGAGAAATCCCAACCGAGCCGGCTGGTTGCCGACCGGCAGCTGGAATGCTGCCCCACTCGGGAAGGAAACCGAGCGGAAGGGGGCTGCAAAGCTCCGCCAGGTGCCAATGGCGGGGTGTCATAAGCAGAGCAGCCTGAACAGTACCGGGCGTGGGCCACTCTCCACGAGCCGGGCTACCACAGTGTCTATGGTGAGACAACGAAGCGTGCGTAGGAAGCCTCTGTATTTACAGCAGCCAATCCGATGAAAAACGAAGCGATGCCTTCAACCCATGCGATTTCGGCTAGGGCCTAATCTCCTGTTCACGCCGGTCAGCGCGGCATTCCCGAATGTCAAGGCGTTTAATTATTTAAATGGATGGCTATTCCTGGTCAACAGCACATGCTGGACTGGTTGCCAGCGAGAATACGCGTTTGCCGTTGTCTCTCCTTTTCCACTTCCAGGATTTCCCATGATCATTTCCATGTATCAGGCGAGCGTGCCGCGCTTCGTCAACATCCTCGGCAACCTGTCAAACATCCTCGACAAGGCGCAGGTCCATGTCGACGCCAAAAAGCTCGACACTGCCACGCTGACTACCTACCGCCTGTTCCCTGACATGCTGCCCATGACCACGCAGGTGCAGATCGCCTGCGATACAGCCAAGGGCGTGGTGGCACGTCTGGCCGGGGTGGAGATCGCGGTGTACGAGGACAACGAGAAGACTCTGGCCGACCTGAAGGCGCGAATCGCCAAAACCATTGCCTTCATCCAGACCGTGACGCCGGGGCAGATCGACGGCACCGAAGACAAGGAAATCGTAATCAAGCGCGGCGACAAGGAAACCCGCTACAAAGGTATGCAATTCCTGCTCGGCCATGCACTGCCGAATTTTTATTTTCATGTCACCACCACCTACAACATCCTGCGCTACAACGGCATCGAGATCGGTAAGCGCGACTACCTGGGCAATCCTTAGGCAGCCTCGGCGGCGGTGGAATATGCAGGCCGCGCGAGGCGATGCTCAAAGAACCTGCTGCCGCCTAATTTCTCTCAGCAGCCCTCAAACAGACCCCGCTTCGGCGGGGTTTTTGTTATGTGCCTCACGGGCGGAGGCGTCGCCACTCCCATGGTGGCATAGGATCAGGATCGGCGTCGGCGATGCCGCTACTCATCCTCTGGTATTACGGGGGAAAGTAAACCCATAGGTCCCCTCGCGCTGGTCGTCCTCGATCTCCTGTGCTATCAGGCGCAGGACGGCCAGCGTTTTCACATCGGCCTGACACGAAAAGTCTGCACCGTGTTCGCCGTTGAACATGATGAGGATCGCGGCAGTCGATCCGCACTGCTCGCGCGTTTGCGTGAGAACATCGTCATACTTCCCCGGTCCGATCGCCACGTCACCCCTCCAAATGGTCGCGCAAGAATTCGGCGCGCGCCTTTCTTCCCATGCGCAATGCCCGGCTGAATCCGTAGCGCTCACAGCTAAACTCCCTCCGACGCTTGCCGCTCGGATGGAGGACCAACACGTAAAGCACCCGATAGGTGGATATGCCCCGCTTGGTTCGGCGACACCAATGCCTGAATTCGCTAATCGTTGCAGGAAGTGCTGTTGCCGGCGATCAGGTCTTGCGCCGCGGCAACGCGCTGCTCCTCGTTTGCGACAGGGTGAACGCAGATGCAATTTGCTCCGTGTTTGGCGAAACGCTCGAGCTGAGACTGGATCGCCAGCGAGGCACTCAGGTTTTCGGTCTGACCGATGAAGACGACTTCATGGGAAGCCCTGCGGCGATAGGTCTTGTCGTTGTAGACGCGTTTGGTGACGAAAAAAACAGCGCTCATGGATTTGAACCGCGTCTCGAGGGGCCATATGTGGAAGTAGTATTTTTGCCCCGACTTCCCGGTAAAGGTAATGCTTCCGTGTGTTGCGATATCCGTCTCCGCTCGCGTGATGCGCGAATCCTGATATTAACGGCGCTGTTCCGCATTAGCAAACAGCTGCCCCATAAAGCGGAAGCCGGGCGCATGCGGTTGGAAAAAGCTCTTGCAACGAGCGCTGGAGGTTTATACTCGTGACGGATGGACTCAATCGGGGGCTCGGTGTGGCCCTTTTCCCAGTTCGGGACCGTCTAGGGGTTGACCCCGAGCCGATGGGCAACGTGCTTCTGAGTTAACTTCGCACTCAGCCATCATTTCCACGAGATCTCGGTAACTCAGCTTGTAGTTCACGTACCAGCGAACGCAGAGGATGATGATCTCGCTGTCGAAGTGTCGGTATTTGAACAGCTTGTCGAGGGTACTCGAGGACGTCATGATCGGCTCCGAGGATGAATCCGATCAGTGTACGCCTCCGGTGACCCCTCAAGTTGTTGCACCAGAACCGGACCATGACAAAAGCGAAAAAAGTGAAGGCTAAGTCTGTGGCACGCAAGAAGGTGGCCACCAAGGGCAAGGCGCGGATCGCGCGCGCTCAGGCGACGCGGGGAGGCAAGTCGCGCTCGACCCGCGGGCCGACCGCCAAAGAGAAGGCGCTGGTCAGGGACTTCAAGCGTCGAGAGCTCTCGCCCGCCGACGCCGAGGCATGCCGTATGCGTCTGAAGAACCTCATTGTGCTCGGCAAGGAGCGTAGCTACCTCACTTACACCGAGATCAACGACCATCTGCCCGACGACATGCTCGATTCCGAGGAGATCGAGAATATTGTCAGCATGATAAACGACATGGGCATCCAGGTGTACGACGAGGCACCGGATGCCGAAACGCTGCTCATGTCGGAAGTGATGCCGGCGGTGGCGGACGAGGAAGCGGTCGAGGCGGCGCTTTCCACCGTGGACTCGGAATTCGGACGCAGCACCGACCCGGTGCGCATGTACCTACGTGAGATGGGCTCGGTGGAACTCTTGACGCGTGAAGGCGAGATCGAGATCGCGAAGCGCATCGAAGACGGCCTGAACCACATGATCCAGGCGATTTCGTCGTGTCCGACTACGATCGCCGCAATTCTCGCTCTCGTCGACGGGATCGAGAAGGACAAAATCCGCATCGATGAAGTCGTCGACGGCCTGATTGATCCCAAGGCCGAACAACTGATCGAGAAGCTCGCCGAAAAAGAGGAGATGAGCGAGGAAGACGCCGCAGCGATGCGGAGCGCCGAACTCTTGCGCCTGAAGCAGGATGCGCTCAGGCACTTTACGATCATCCGCAACCTCTATAACAAGATGCTGCGGGCGCTGGCCAAGAATGGCCGGCGCAGTCGCGCCTACCGGCAGGCGCGCGATGCAATTTCCAGCGAGCTGATGAACATCCGCTTCTCACCCAAGCAGATCGAGGCGCTGTGCGACAGCCTGCGCCGGGTGGTTGACCGGCTGCGCGCCCACGAACGCGAAATCATGGAGATCTGCGTTAACAAGGCGAAGATGGCGCGTCAGCATTTCATCAAGGAGTTCCCCAGCGAGGAAAGGAACCTGCGCTGGACGGCGAACGAAGTCGCCGCGCGCAGACCATGGAGCGATGCGCTTGCCCGCTTCGAGCCGGCGATTGTCGAACAGCAGCAGAAGCTTCTCGACCTGGAGAAGGAGGTCGGCATCCCGATCATGGCGCTTAAGGAGATCAACCGTCAGATGTCCACCGGCGAAGCGAAAGTGCGCCACGCCAAGCGCGAGATGACGGAAGCGAACCTGCGGCTCGTGATTTCAATGGCCAAGAAATACACCTATAGCGGCTTGCAGTTTCTCGATCTCATCCAAGAAGGCAACATCGGCCTGATGAAGGCGGTCGACAAATTCGAATACCGCCGCGGCTACAAGTTCTCGACCTATGCGACGTGGTGGATCCGTCAGGCGATCACGCGCTCGATCGCGGACAAGGCCCGCACCATCCGCGTCCCGGTGCACATGGTCAATATCATCAGCAAGGTGAACCGGATCTCGCGCCAACTCTTGCAGGAAACCGGCAAGGAGCCGAATTTGGCGCTGCTTTCCGAAAGGATGGAAATGCCAGAGGGCAAGGTCCTCAAGATACTCAAGGTTTCCAAGTGGCCCATCTCGATGGAGACCCCGACCGGCAATGACGGCGATTCGCATCTCGGCGATTTCATCGAGGACCAGGCGACCATGGCGCCGGCAGATTCCGCAGTCTATACGAGCCTACGCGATGCGACCAAAGACGTGCTCGACACACTGACGCCGCGCGAAGCAAAAGTACTGCGCTTGCGCTTCGGCATCGAAATGAGCACTGACCACACGCTTGAAGAAGTCGGCAAGCAATTCGACCTCACACGCGAGCGCATCCGCCAGATCGAAGCCAAGGCACTGAAAAAACTCCGTGATCCGTCGCGCACCAAGCGGCTGCGCAGCTTCGTCGACCAGGACAACTAGTCGGAACAGGCACGTTCACGCAGCGAGCGTGGCGCCGAAGCCGGCGGCCTGATGGCGTATGGTGTCAACCGACTCGAATCGTTTCGCCGCGCGGCCACCTTCGTGGGCAAAATCCTCAAAGGCGCCAAGCCCGCCGACCTCCCGGTGGAACAGCCGACCCAATTCGAGTTGGTGGTCAACGGCAAGACCGCCAAAGCACTCGGCATCAAGATTCCGCAAACGATCCTGGTACGCGCCGACAAGGTGATCGAATAATGGCCGCGAATGACCGGTAACGGGAACGAGCACTGACCGCTTAGGGTCGAAAGCGCCATCTGAAATTTTTCGGGACCGGCCGCTCAAATCCGAAGCTTCGACTACCTCTTGGGCAAATCGCCAGCGGCCGCTGTGGCCGACTACCGGACGCTGATGGTAGTCGCAGTGAATGTCTCTATACAGGATCGAACGGGTGAGCTCGGGTTTTGCGGGACCGGACGCTCAGCCCGGCCGTCCTTACTATTCAAATCATCAGACCACCGCCAGTGGCCGGACTGGCCGATTATGCAAAGCTCGCGATTATGGAAAGTAACAGGCCGGAATGTGAGCCAAACGCTGGTTGTTAGCGGCAGGCGAGAATTCCGTGCGTATTCCGGACCATCCCCGGGGTATTAGAGCTTCTGGATTGCCAGCACGACGCGGCCTAACACCAGCACATCGCGTGCATTTTCCGAATCATCGTGGTGCGATCCCAGCCGATCGATCGTCTCGTTTGCGATCGCGGGATTGTCGCACGCGATCAAGTAGCCGCCCTGCAAACGGTGCTGGACGCGCCGCACGATCACCGTCTCGCCGAGGAGCAGGGCGTAAATGGCGTTATCTTCGGTGATCTGTGTCACGTTCGTGTCAATCAGCATGGGCGTGCCGTCCTTGATCCGCTCACCCATGGTGTCGCCCTTCATGCAGAGCAAGCCGAATCCGTTAAGATCGCCTCCGACCAGGTGCTGCCAGATCCGATTGGGCAGCGCGGTGTGATCCCATTCTCCGTCAGCAGCCTGCAGTTGAGTGAGCGGCAGAAGCTGATCCGATTCGATGAGCCGCGCGAGGCGTTTGGAGACCGCGGGGGCAGCAAGCGTAGGCTTGGCACTCGCTCGCTCCAATTCGGCAGCACCGGGAAACAGACGAGAAGGATCCACACCCAGCCGTCCTAACCGCGCCAGTTCTTCAAAGCTGGGATAGCTTTCTCCGCGTAGCCAGTTCGACGCGGTCGCTCCACTTACACCGACCCGATCTTTGATGAGCCTCGCGCGACCGCGTTCGGGCAGGCCCAGGGTCTCCAACATCAAATTCAGGCGCCGAGCGAACGCCTTCAGCCGCTCCGGGTCTGTGCGCGTTTTCTTACCCGGCTCGGCAGTTCCCGCAGCCGGTGCTAGTTTGGGTTGTTCAAGGGTCATGTCGTCACCAGGTCCTATCACCCCGCCCGACCAAGAGAACTGGCGGCGAAGTCAAAAATTAAGATATCGAAGCTATATATAAATGAAGTAGAAATATAGATGAAAATATATTGACATCTATACGATATGGATATTATATTAATAGAAGTATGATTGTTATGCAAGAAGTATATTCATACACGAATTAAGGAGTTTTGGGGCAAATAGCAAGGGCACAGATCCGGCTCCGTCACTTTTCGAAGCCTCGATCGACGAGAACCCAGGCACGCACTAAGCCCTTGATTTGTAGTGCAATAGCGAACGAGAACACGTATTTATCGGCAGCACAAACAGATCCGGTGACCCATTTCATCACAGTCACTCGCATTTGCCCGAAAAATGGAAGAACTCGTAAAACTCAATCGTCGTATTGCCGCGCACTGGTTTGGGGTTCTCGATGCCGATCAAATGGCTTACCTCTCCTACGCCTCTGCCTGTCTTGGCGAATTCACCCCCAGTGCGGCTGAACTCGCGCAGGTTCTCGGGCATACAAGAATTCCGAACCCCAATTCACCGCCAGTCACAAGATTAAATCGCCAATACCTGCGATTCGCGCGTCTCGCGGCCAAGGATGTGGCTGCGGGCAATCCGGAAATGGTGTTGAGGCTCGGCATCAACCGGGAGCAGGCCGAGTTTCTGGCCAATATGACCAATGAAGCGGTGAATCGCCTCGCGTTCGGTTGGGAAGGCCCGATCATTCGCTTCGCGCGGCAAGCGTTCGATCGTGGCATGAGGCTGCACGTGTACGGAGCGCAACATCACGCAACTGCAATTGTCGCAAACCAATTCCTGCATTACGTAAGGGAGGAGCGAGCATGAATCCGATACCGGAGCATGCGAGGCCGGCCGATCCCCGCTGGGCCGTCGAGTTTCAGGCGCTCGCGCGCGGCCTCGTGATAGCCGGCGCAAAAGGCAAAATTATCGAGCGTTTTACGGATCTGCCCCATCGCAAGGTGAGCGAACTCTACAAGGCGCTGCGAGGCTTCACCCCACCGACTGGCCCCGTCACGCAAGGAAGTGTTCGGCAGTTCGCGGTACCGAGCAATCACATTTCCCCCGAGTGGATCATTCAGTGTGCGATTTTCATGGCCTGCTACGAGCGCATGGGGAAATTTACTGCTGAGCGGCTGCACCGTGGATGGCAACTGCTGACCACGTTCAACGGATACCTGAGCCTCACCGACAAGTTAAGCCAAACGACCTCCGTCAAGCAGCTCGACATCAACCAGGCCTATGCCCTGATGAGTTTCTGCGGATTCATGACCTCTTCAGCCGGTGTGGAGCTGCAGCGCACGGTGTGCCCCGTTTGCTCGATCAAGTATCCGGTGGTCGCCGGCGAGGAACTCGCGCGGCAGCACTGCCCGGTGTGCACTGTCAGTGCCACCGGCCCGAGTCTCTCCCGTACCGATTGCGCATCCGACAGCGAAGACACCCCGCTGAAACCCGCATAGATAGGCCGTTTCCGCCATTCCCCACAATTTCTGGGGGGAATTGTCGAGGCATCGATTCTTGAAAGTCGGGAGAATTGGTGCATGTTCGAACGCCTCATTGAATTTGCCCGAAGCGCAAATCATGCCCCGCTCGACGGCGCTGATGCCCGTCACGCGCTTCATCGCTGCCAGATTTCCGCATCGGCGCCGTCCACGCAATCGGAGATAAGCCAATGATCAAATTTACCGTGCTTAGCACCAAAGGTGGTGTTGGCAAGACGACGCTGACGGCCAATCTGGGCGCCGTACTTGCCGATATGGGGCTGCGCGTCCTGCTGATCGATGCGGATGTACAGCCGTCGCTCTCGAAGTTCTTCCCGCTGGAAGTCAACCAACCCGCGCACGGACTCACGGAGGTTCTGACCTCCGGTGCAGTCAGTCTCAGGTGCATTACGCACACGATGTTCGAGAACCTCGACATCATCGTGTCCGACGATCGGGAGGGCAAGCTTCAGCACTGGCTGCTGACCCGGATCGACCGGGCGTTCCGTCTGCGCATGGCGCTTGCCTCACCGCTGATTAGAGAGAACTACGATTGCGTGCTGATCGACACGCAGGGCGCGGTCGGGCCGCTGCAGGACGCCGCCGCACTCGCGGCCGACATCCTGGTCTCCCCGATCACGCCCGAGATCCTTTCTGCCCGGGAATTCAAGGATGGCACGATGGAACTCCTCGAGCGGCTCGAGCCCACCAGCGCCATGGGCGTGACGCTTGCCACCCTGCGCGCGGTCATCTACCGCCAGGACCGAACCACCGATGCCCGCATGATTGCGAGCGGCATTCGGGAAGACTTCATCCGGTTTAAGGGCAGGGTCTCCGTACTGGAGACCATCGTGCCGCATGCCAAGGCGTACAAGGAGGCCGCGACCCTGCGCATCCCGGTGCATCGCCACGAAATGAAGCGAAACGGCGTTGCCCCCAGCGCTTGCACCGTGATGCACGAACTCGCCTGGGAGCTGATCCCCTCTCTGCGCGGGCACTATGCCGGGGCGCGGCTACGCGAGCACGCCGACGTATGAAGGACGCTCGTCAAAAGTCGAGGCACGCGATGCATACTGAAACTGAGGGCGCTCAGCCGGTCAAGTCACGGCCGCCCACCGATGAGGGGCGCCGCCGACTCGTCAGGGAGTCCCTGAACGTGGGCAATCCGCCGAATAATGCCAAGGAACTTCCCGAGCTGACCGATCCGAAGTTCGATTGCCAGCTGGAGCTTGCCGTTGATGCGATCCAACCCTATGAGCGTAATCCCAGGCGGGCGAACAACGTCAAGTTCAACGAGATCAAGGAGTCTATTCGTGCCTGCGGCATCCGCAATCCGCTTACGGTAACCCGCAGGCCCGGGGACACCCATTTCATCGTCGAAACCGGCGGCAACACGCGGCTTATCGCGATTCAGCAGTTGTGGGCGGAGACCACGGAACCGCGTTTCCAGAGATTGACCGTGATGTATCGTCCGTGGCGGTCGGAAAGCCATGTATTGACGGCGCACTTGATCGAGAACGAACAGCGCGGCGAACTCACATTCTGGGACAAGGCGGTGGGCGCCATGGCGCTCAAAGCAGAGATCGAGACCGAGCAGGGTCGAGCACTGTCCATGCGCGAGTTCGAGGAAGAGCTGAAACAACGGGGCATGTCGGCGAACCGATCGAGCTTGAGCCAATACCAGTTCGCCACCGAGAAATTGAGCGCGCTCGGCGCGGCACTAGCCAGCGTTTCAGGGCTGGATGTGAAGATCCTCCAGCCGCGCCTGAACCTTATCAAGCGTTACGCCGAGAAGCGTGCGGGAACCGCGGAGGCGGATTTGTATGCCCAGGTCCTCAATCGCGTCTTTGAGAGGCATGGGAATCGATATCTGGAAACGCACACGTTCAATGCCGCAGCCTTGTGCCAAGACTGCGAACAGGCGCTGGCCGGGCATTTCGACGTGCCGGTTGCGCAACTCAAGATAAGGCTCGACCAACTGGACAAATTGCCGGACCTGCCTCACGTAGCGCTTGAAGCGACGGTGACGACCGGCGCTACGACTGCACGTGGCGCGCAGTCGATGGCAGTCCAGTCCGCCCCCGGGACTAGCGCCCCGGGTGTCAGCACTGCTGACACCCGGACTTCGCCGGTCCAGCGTGTGGACGGTGAATCAGCTGGTCAATCCGCCGTGGCACCGGTGGGCACCCATCCTCACCCAGATTTGCCGCGTACGAGTCCCGACGCGGCGCCGGCTCAGTCTCGCGACGGCTCGACGCTGTCCGCATTGCTTGAGGATGTAAGGCAATGCGTGGCTTACTTTGCCCGACTCACGGGCGTTGCCGATTGCCTGAATTTCAGTGAGGTGATGCCCTGCGGCTATTACATGGACGCACCCCCTGCGCCTCTTGATCTGGAACCCGATCAACCGCTTAGACACCGGGCGTGGTGGGTCCTTGCCTTGATGTCAGGGCAGATGCACGAGCAGGTGAGCCGGCAATTACCTGCGAAATCACGGTGGGCTCAAGCGCAGGTTCACGACGAGATGAGCGAGAGCGAATTGCCGCTTTTGATCGAGAACGAACTCGGCGGGCCCTTAACTCTGGACGCCGTGCTCACCGATTGGCTGCTCGATTCGACCAACGAGGCGGCGGCACTCTTCTGGGAGATCGTGG
>Ga0326597_10014748_pt1 | contig 10234 bp, 8 predicted proteins | sample RVTome_12_FD_203789 | JGI IMG/M metagenome (GOLD analysis project Ga0326597, IMG submission 203789) | Soil microbial communities from uranium-contaminated site in the Upper Colorado River Basin, Wyoming, United States - RVT100D185 | ecosystem: Environmental > Terrestrial > Soil > Contaminated >...
TGGTGCTGCTGGCGGGCGGCACGCCGGTGTTTGTCGAAGGCCCGATGCAGACCGGCTACAAGATCACCGCCGAGCAATTGGAGGCGGCGATCACGCCACGCACCAAGTGGTTCATCTTCAACTCGCCGTCGAACCCCTCGGGCGCGGGCTATTCGGCGGCGGAACTGAAGGCGCTGACCGCTGTGCTGACGCGGCACCCCCATGTATGGGTGATGTCCGACGACATGTATGAACACCTCACCTTCGGCGACTTCGAATTCGCCACCCCGGCGCAGGTCGAGCCCGGGCTTTACGATCGCACGCTGACCTGCAACGGGGTGTCCAAGGCCTATGCGATGACCGGCTGGCGTATCGGCTATGCCGGCGGTCCGGAAGCGCTGATCAAGGCAATCGCCAAGGTGCAGTCGCAATCGACCTCGAACCCCTGCTCGGTCAGCCAATATGCCGCGGTCGAGGCGCTGAACGGCCCGCAGGATTACATCGCCACCAGCCGCGCGGCATTCCAGCGGCGGCGCGACCTCGTAGTGGCGGCGCTGAACGCCTGCCCCGGCATCCGCTGCCCGGTGCCCGAGGGCGCATTCTACGTTTACCCCTCGATCACCGACTGCATCGGCAAGACTTCGGCGGGCGGGGTGAAGATCACCGACGACGAGGTTTTCGCCTCGGCGCTGCTGGAGGAAACCGGCGTGGCGGTGGTGTTCGGTGCGGCCTTCGGGCTTTCGCCCGCTTTCCGCATCAGCTACGCTACTTCGGACGCGGCGTTGACCGAGGCCTGCGCGCGGATCAAGACGTTCTGCGAAGGCTTGCGCTGACAAGACTGGCCCGGAACGGGCTGCGGGGGGACCGATGGCGGGCGATCTGCCTGACTATTACTTTCGCATTCGCGAAAATGGCGCGGCGGTGTTTCGGGTTGAAACCGAAAACCGCCAGCGCCGCATCGAGATGGACCAGATTGCGCTGGTCAACACGCGTAACGGCGAGATCAAGCCGCATGGCGAACGCGCGTTGAGCGAACCCGACATGGTCGCGATCCGCGACTGGCTGGAAAAGCGCGTCGCTTTGCTGGCGGCGCGCGACATCGACGATATTCACCGCGCCGTCGATTATCTGAACCTGACCACGCAGTGGGCGCAGTCGAAGGCCAGCGACGCGCAGCTTGAGGCGGTGACCGATGCGCTGCTGCTGGCAATGCACGATCTGCGCACCGTTCTGGTGCGGCGCAAAGCGGAACGGTTGTCAAAGGGCGACGCCGGCGAGGACTGAACCGAAGGCCGGGGTATTTTGGCAATGAAGAAACGGGTTTCGGCGCGGCCAGCGCCGTTCAGCGCTGCAGCCGCCGGCGCCAGAACCGCGCCATCAGCAATATCGCGGCAAGCGCCAGCCCGACCACCAGCCCGAACCAAAGCCCGACGCCACCGAAGCCAAGCGGAAATGCCAGCACATAGCTTGCCGGGATGCCCACCAGCCAGTAGCTGATCGAGGCCAGCCACATCGGCGCGCGGGTGTCCTGCACGCCGCGCAAAAGGCCAAGCGCCATCACCTGCATCGCGTCGAACATCTGAAACAGCGCCGCCACTGCCAGCAGCCGCGCGCCAAAGGCGACGATGGCCGCGGTGCCGGGATCGCTGTCGTCCAGAAACAGCGCCACCAGAAATTCCGGCGCGCTGAGGAACAGCACCACCATGGCGGCGCCAAACGCAAGCGACAGCACAATGGCGGCGGCTGCTGCATCGCGCAGGGCGCGCGCGTCGCGTGCGCCGTCGGCGCGGCCAACCCGCACCGTGGCGGCGTTGGAAAGCCCCAGATGCACCATGAAGGTCAGCGCCGCCAGTTCCAGCGCGATGCCATGCGCCGCCAGCGCCGCCGCCCCCAGCCAGCCCATCATCAGCGCCGACGCCTGAAACAGCCCGCCTTCGGCCAGCCCGGTCAGCCCGATCGGCAGACCCAGACGGAACACCCGGTGCATGGCCTGCCAGTCGGGCCGCCAGAAGCGATGAAACAGCTCGAACTGGCGCAGCGCGGGTTGCCAACCGGCATAGGCCGCCAGCAGTGCCGCTCCGCTGGTCTGCACCGCCAGCGTGGCGATTGCGGCGCCGCGCACGCCCAGTTCAGGCGCGCCCCAGTTGCCGAAGATCAGCGCCCAGTTCAGGCCGGCATTCAGCCCAAGGCTTGCCAGCGTCACCCAAAGCACGACCTGGGTGCGCTCAAAGGCCGAAAGATAGCTTTTCAGCACCATGATCAGCAGCGCCGGCGCCATGCCGAAGCCAGCGATGCGCAGATAATCCTGCGCCAGCGCAGCCACCGCCTGCTCTTGCCCGGCGGCGCGCAGGATCGGCCCCGACCACCACATCAGCGGCACCACCGCAATGCCGTAACCCGCCGATAGCCATAGGCCCATGCGCGTGTCGCGCCGCACCTGCGTGGTGTCGCCCGCGCCAAGCGCCGAGGCGACCATGCCCAGCACCGCGATGCCGAACCCCGAGCCCAGGATGAACACGATGAAAAACGCCGACGAGCCGATCACCACCGAGGCCAGCGCGGTCACGCCATACCAGCCCAGCATCACCGTATCGATCACGTGCAAAAGCATCTGCGCCAGATTGCTGCCGATCAACGGCAACCCAAGCGCCAGCAGCGCTCGGACGTGGGCGGAATAGCTGCGGGTGGCGCGCGCGGTCATGACCCCCGTGCTTAGCCCTGGCGCCGGCCACGGGCAAGACCGGCCCTTGGGTCAAGGTGGCCGCCGCATTGCCGGGCACCTGCGGCCTGCCCGGCGCCGGGCAAGTGCCCCGGCGGGCTGCACAGCGGCGAACCGCGGGGCCTTTTCATTGCGGCGCCAAAGCGTCAGGATGGCGCCGCAAGATCGGGGGCAACATGCTGACGCTTTACGGGATCTATCGTTCACGCGCGACGCGCAATATCTGGCTTCTGGCCGAACTGGGGGCCAGCTATCGCTTCGTTCCGGTGGTTCAAGGTTACCGGCTGCCCGACCCCTCGGCAGCTGATGCGCCGCTGAACACCACCTCGCCCGCATTTCTGGCGATCAGCCCCGCCGGGGCGGTGCCGGTGCTGGATGACGATGGGTTCGTGCTGTCAGAATCGCTTGCCATCAACCTTTACATCGCGCGCCAGCAAGGCGGGCCGCTGGCGCCGGGCGATCTGCGCGAAGAGGCGCAGATGATGCAATGGGCGCTTTACGGGGCCAGCGCGATCGAGGCCCCGGCGCTTGAACTGACCTATACCTACGCGCGCGGCGAAGCGCAAACCGAGGCCGGGCAGGCTGTCATCGCCAGCGCCGTGGAAGTGCTGCAAAGACCGCTGAAGGTGCTGGAACAGCATCTGGCCAAGGCCGGGCATATGGTTGGCGGGCGCTTTACCGTTGCCGATATCAACATGGCCGAAATGGTGCGTTACGCGCAATCGCACGAACCGCTGATGGCGGCGTTTCCTGCGGTTCACAAATGGCTGGAAAGCTGCCAGGCGCGCCCCGCCTTCCGCGCGATGTGGGAAAAGCGCATGGCCGAACCGGCCTGAACCCGCGCCCCGGATGCGGCAGCCCGCTGCTGGCTGGTCGGGCCGTCGCGATCAGACCACGTGGCCCTCGTGCAGCCGCACCACGCGGTCCATCCGCTCGGCCAGCGCCATATTGTGCGTGGCGATCAGCGCCGCAAGCCCGGTTTCGCGCACCACCTGCATCAACACGGCAAAGACCTGATCCGAGGTGGCGGGGTCGAGGTTGCCGGTGGGCTCGTCGGCCAGCAACAGCGCCGGGGCATTGGCCAGCGCCCGGCAAAAGGCAACGCGCTGCTGCTCGCCCCCCGAAAGCTCGGCAGGCCGGTGGCGCGTGCGGTCGGCCAGCCCGACGCGACCCAGCAGTGCTGCGGCACGGGCCTGCGCCGCGGCCTTTGGCACGCCGTTCGCCAATTGCGGCAGCACGATGTTTTCGGCCGCCGAAAACTCGGGCAGCAGGTGGTGAAACTGATAGACGAAGCCCAGCGTCTGGCGCCGCGCCGCGGTGCGGCGCGCGTCGTTCAGCCCGCCCATGTCACGCCCCATCAGCCGCACCCGCCCGGCGTCGGCGCCATCGAGCAGCCCGGCAATGTGCAGCAGCGTCGATTTGCCCGCGCCGGAAGGGGCGACCAGCGCCACCACCTCGCCGCGCGCCACTGTCAGCGACACCCCACGCAGCACCGCGACCGCGCCCGGCGTGCCCAGCATGTAGCCCTTTTCGATCCCGTCAAGCGCCAGCACCTCATTCATAGCGCAGCGCCTCGACCGGGTTCAGCCGCGCGGCACGGCGCGCCGGGAAGATGGTGACGACCAGCGAAAGCCCAAGCGACAGCGCCACCGCCTTCAGCACATCGGCCAGTCGCAGTTCAGCGGGCAGTTCGTAAATTCCGCGGATTGAGGGATCCCACACGCCGCCGCCGCCGACCCAGTTCACGAAAGACATGATCTGGTCGATGTAAAGCGCGAACAGGCAGCCCAGCAGCACCCCGGCGATGGTGCCGACGATGCCGGTAAAAGCGCCGCACAGAAAGAACACACGCAGCACCGAACCCTCGGTCAGCCCCATGGTGCGCAAGATGCCGATGTCGCCGCCCTTGTTCTTGACCAGCATGATCAGCCCCGAGGTGATGTTCATCGCCGCGATCAGCACCAGGATCGAGAGGATCACGAACATCACGTTGTCTTCGATGCTCAGCGCCCGCAGAAACCCGCCCGAGGCCTCGCGCCAGGTCCAGATCAAGGTGCCCGGCGCGGTCGCGATCAGCGCCGGGGCCCAGGCATCGACCGCCTCGGGCTCGGCCACGAAAACCTCGATTTCATCCGCGGCGCCTTCGCGGTTGAAAAACACCTGCGCCTCGGCAAAGGGCATGTAGGCGCGGGTGCGGTCGATATCCCAGCGGCCGGCGGTGAAGATATAGACCACCTCATAGGTGGAAACCCGCGGGCTGACGCCAAAGGGCGTTTTCGCACCGTTGGGCGAGATCATCCGAAGCCTGTCGCCAAGCCCCACCCCCAGTTCGCGCGCCAGCCCCGAACCGATCGCGATGCCCTCGTCAAACCGCGCCAGCGAGCCTAGCGCGGTCTCGGCGCTGGCAACGCGCGGAATGGTGGCAAGGTCTTCGGCCTTGATGCCGTAAACATCGGCCACGTTCGAATTTTCCCCAGCCGTCAGCATCACCTGGCCGCGCACCAGCGGGGCGGCGCGGGTGACGCCCGCAATCGCGCGGATCGCCTCGGCACGCGCCGCATAATCCGGCATCAGGCGCGAATACTGGCCGGATTCGGTGGTGAAGCCTGCGGAATAGACCGTGACATGCGCGTTGGCGCCCAGAATCGTATCGACGAATTCGCCACGAAACCCGGCGCGCACCGCCAGCGTGGCGATCAGCGCTGCGACGCCAAGCGTGATGCCCAAAAGCGAAATCCAGGTCATTACCGAAACCCCGCCCTCGGCGCGCCGCGCCCGCAGATAGCGCCAGGCGATCAGGAATTCAAACGCGGCAAAGGGGCGGGTGCTGGCCAAGGTTTTCTCCGTGCAAACCGGCGCGCAGATTGGGCTGCGGGCGCGGCGGGGTCAAGGTGGGGTTTGGCGTCAGGGGGCGGGGGTGATGCGCACCACGCTGCCGTTGGCGGCATCGACCAGCGCCAGTATCGCGCCGTCGGGGGCAATCTCGATATCGCGGATGCGCTGCGTGCCGTAAAGAAACCGCTCTTCGCCCGTGACGCCGCCGCCCGAAAGCGTCAAGCGCACGATGCCGCCGGGGGTCAGCGAGGCGGCGAGGATGTCGCCCTGCCAGTCGGGGAACATCGCGCCCTGATAGAAGACAAAACCCCCCGGCGCGACTACCGGATCCCAGAAATAGCGCGGCTCGGTGAAACCTTCGGCGCGCGCCTCGCCGCTGCCCACCGGCGTGCCGATGTAGTTTTCGCCATAGCTGACCAGCGGCCAGCCGTAATTCGCGCCGCGCGCGATCAGGTTCAGCTCATCCCCGCCGCGCGGACCGTGTTCCAATGTCCAAAGCTGGCCGGTGCCGGGGCGCAGCGCGGCGCCCTGCGGGTTGCGGTGGCCAAGGCTCCAGACTTCGGGCGCCGCGCCGGGCTGCCCGGCAAAGGGGTTGTCGCGCGGCGGGCTGCCATCGGCCCGCAGGCGGATCACCTTGCCGTAGCTTTTGTCGAGGTCTTGCGCAAAGACTCGCTCGCGGGTCGAGGAATGCTCGCCCGTGGTGATCCAGACATGCGCGCCATCGGGAATGATCCGCGATCCGTAATGCGCGGTGGTCGGCGAGGGCGGGGTTTGCACGAAGATGTCGCGCAGATCGGTCAGGCTTTGCAGATCAACCGACAGCCTGCCCCGCGCCGCAGCGGTTGCGGAAAGGCCGCCGCCCATCGGCTTGGCATAGGTCAGATAGACCAGCCGAGACGTGGCAAAATCGGGCGCCAGCGCCACATCCAGCAACCCGCCCTGCCCGCGCGCCAACACCTGCGGCACGCCCGAAATCGGTGCGCTGACCGTGCCATCCTCCGCGATGTGGCGTAGCGTGCCGCGCCGCTCGGTCACCAGATAGCCGCCCTCGGGCAGCACCGCGATGCCCCAGGGATGGCCAAGCCCGTTGGCCAGCGTTTCGACCCGCAGCGCGACACCGCTGTTCAGCCGCTGTGCACGGGTCTGGTTGGCGAATGCGGGTTCGAGATCGGTGTTGCGGCGGCCGAAATCCCAGGGCTGCGCGGCTGCCGGCGCGGCAAGGGCAAGGGCAAGCTTCAGGGCGACGTAAAATGGTGGCAGGCGGTGCATGGGCAGAAGACCGTCGATGATCGTTTTGGCGCAGCTTAGCGGAAATCGCTGCGGGGCGCGCCGGGTCCCGGGTCACGATCCCGTCAGCGCACCTTCGTGCATCGCTTGACACAGGGGCCCGGCAGTCTGCACCCTGCTTACGTCAGACCATTCTGACTGCTTCTGAAATTGGGGGCGAGACCATGAAAATCGCGATGATCGGCGGCGGCATGGTGGGGCAGACGCTGGCTTCAAAGCTGCTGGCGGTTGGTCATGATGTAACAATCGGCATTCGCGCCGCAACCGGGGCCGAGCTTGCCAAGCCGCGCAACTATACCGCCACGCTGAACGACTGGCAGGCAGCGACCGGCGGCAAGGTCGCCAATTTTGCCGGGGCGGCGGCGGGAGCCGATTTGGTGTTCAACGCCACCAGCGGGCTGGTTTCGTTGGCCGCGCTGCGGGCGGCGGGGGCGGAAAACCTGTCCGGCAAGGTGCTGATCGACGTCTCGAACCCGCTCGATTTTTCAGCCGGCATGCCGCCCTTCCTGCCCGCCGCGCTGAGCGAGCGGACAAGTGTCGGGGAAGAAATCCAGAAGGCGTTTCCCGACGCGCTTGTGGTCAAGGCGTTCAACACCATTTCGGCGTCGGTGATGGTTGATCCCGCATTGGTGCCGGGGGTCGAATTGCTGATTGCGGGCAATTCTGCCGCTGCCAAGACGCAGGTTGCCGATCTTGCCCGGCAGGCGTTCGGCTGGCACGGCGTGGTTGACCTTGGCGACATTTCCGGGGCGCGCGGCACCGAACACCTGATGCCGATCTGGCTGCGGCTTTACATGACCGGCGGCTCGCCCCTGGTGGCGCTGAAGATCATCCGCGGCTGAATGGGGCGGCTGGCGCCGGTTCAGCGGCCTGCGTAAATCGCAAGCAACTGCGCCACCGCGGACTCGGCAGTCATCTCGTCGGACTCGCCCGAGCGCCGCGAGGTCAGTTCCACCACGCCTTTCGCCAGCCCGCGCGGCCCCACCGTCAGTCGCCAGGGCAGGCCGATCAGATCCATCGTGGCGAACTTGGCGCCTGCGCGTTCGTCCCGGTCGTCATAAAGCGGGTCGAGGCCTGCCACCTTCAGTGCCGCATAAAGCCCCTCGCAGGCGGCATCTGTGCCCGCGTCGCCTTGCTTGAGGTTAACGATACCGGCGTGGAACGGCGTCACCCCTTCGGGCCAGATGATGCCGCGCTCGTCATGGCTGGCCTCGATGATCGCCCCCAGCAGGCGCGAAACGCCGATGCCGTGGCTGCCCATGTGCACCGGCACGCGGCTGCCATCGGGGGTGACGACCGTGGCGCCCATCGGTTCGGAATATTTGGTGCCGAAGTAGAAGATTTGCCCCACCTCGATGCCGCGCCCGACGCGGCGGCGATCCTCGGGGATCTGCTCGAACAGTTCTGCCTTGTGGGTTTCATCGGTGCGCGCATAAAGCGTGGTGAATTCGCGGCAGACATCGGCCACCTGCGCGCGGTCGTCGTAATCCACCGCGCGCGCGCCCAGCTTCAACCCGGTCACGGCGGCATCGTAGAACACTTCGCTTTCGCCGGTGGCGGCCAGCACCAGAAACTCATGCGTATCATCGCCGCCGATCGGGCCACTATCGGCGCGCATCGGGATCGCGGTCAGCCCCATGCGCTCATAGGTGCGCAGATAGCTGACCATATGGCGGTTGTAGGCGTGCAGCGCGGCGGCCTTGTCGAGGTCGAAGTTGTAGCCGTCTTTCATCAGGAACTCGCGCCCCCGCATCACGCCGAAGCGCGGCCGCATCTCGTCGCGGAATTTCCACTGGATGTGGTAAAGCGTCAGCGGCAGGTCTTTGTAAGACGACACGTGGCTGCGGAATATGTCGGTGATCATCTCCTCGTTGGTCGGGCCATAAAGCATTTCGCGGTCCTGCCGGTCGCGAATGCGCAGCATCTCCTGCCCGTAATCGTCATAGCGCCCCGACTCGCGCCACAGATCGGCGGGTTGCAGCGTGGGCATCAGCAGCGGGATATGCCCGGCGCGGGCCTGCTCCTCATGCACGATCTGCTCGATCCGGCGCAGCACCTTGAAGCCCAAGGGCAGCCACGAATAGATCCCCGCCGCCTGCTGCTTGATCATCCCCGCGCGCAGCATCAGCCGGTGGCTGACAATCTGCGCCTCGGCGGGATTTTCCTTCAGGACAGGCAGGAAGTAACGGGTTAGGCGCATGGCGGACCTCGGCTGAATGGCTGCCGCATGGGCTATCCGATTGGGCCGGGTGAGGCAAGTGAGGGGCTTTCCCTGACGGGGGGCGATGCGGCATGGTGGGGGGGGCGTTTGGACCCCGGCGCATGGCGGCCGCTGGAGACTTGCATTGCGATGCCACCCCCTGACCCCACCCCGCCTTGCCACCCACGCGCCTTTGCGCGATGCTGCGCGCGCAGCAGAAAGGAACCCGCATGGCCCTGCCCGTCCGCCAGCAACTGACCTATTGGAGCATCGCGCTGGTGGTGCTGCTGGCAGTGCTCTGGGGGCTTGGCTCGGTGATCTTGCCGTTCATCCTCGGCGGGGCGCTGGCTTATTTCATGGACCCGGTGGCCGACCGGCTGCAGCGGCTGGGGCTGAGCCGCACCTGGTCAACGCTGATGATTGCGCTGCTGCTGGCGGCGGTCTTTGTGGTGATCGGGCTTTTGGTGCTGCCCACGCTGATCCGCCAGACCGTGCAACTGGTCGAGACTGCCCCCGACATTGCTGCCCGCCTGCAAGGGTTTCTGACCGCGCAGTTTCCCGCCATCATGGTCGAAGGTTCGGTGGTGCGCGACACGCTGATTTCGATTGGCGAGGCGATCAAGTCGCAGGGCGGCGCATTGGTCTCGGGCGTGTTGACCTCGGCCATGAGCGTGCTCAACGCGATCATCTTTGCGGTGGTGGTGCCGGTCGTGGCCTTCTACATGCTGCTCGATTGGGACAATATGGTTGCCCGGATCGACGCGCTGTTGCCGCGCGAGCACGCGCCCGTCATCCGCGATCTGGCGCGCGACATCGACCGGGCGATGGCCGGGTTCCTGCGCGGGCAGGTTTCAGTCTGCCTGATCCTTGGCAGTTTCTATGCAATCATGCTGATGCTTGCGGGGCTGCAATTCGGGCTGGTGGTTGGGGCATTCGCGGGGGCGATCACTTTCATTCCCTATGTGGGCGCGCTCATCGGCGGCGCGCTTGCGCTGGGGCTGGCGCTATTCCAGTTCTGGGGCGACTGGGTCAGCATTGGCGTGGTGGCGGGCATTTTCGTGCTCGGCCAGTTTCTTGAGGGCAACGTATTCACGCCGCGGCTGGTTGGCTCATCGGTAGGCCTGCACCCGCTTTGGCTGATATTCGCGCTGTCGGCGCTGGGGTCGGTCTTTGGATTTGTGGGCCTGCTGGTAGCGGTGCCCATTGCCGCGATG
>Ga0326597_10014749_pt1 | contig 10233 bp, 8 predicted proteins | sample RVTome_12_FD_203789 | JGI IMG/M metagenome (GOLD analysis project Ga0326597, IMG submission 203789) | Soil microbial communities from uranium-contaminated site in the Upper Colorado River Basin, Wyoming, United States - RVT100D185 | ecosystem: Environmental > Terrestrial > Soil > Contaminated >...
TCGATCCTAGGTTGATGATGTGCCCCTGCCCGCGCTGCAGCATCCACGGAATGACCGTTCGGCTGACGGCCAGCAGGCCGCGTATGTTTACGTCGATAACCTCATCCCAATCTTCAAGATAACCGGTCTGAAGGGGGTCAGTCCCGCGGGCGAGTCCGGCATTGTTCACGAGGATATCGACCTCCTTCCACGGGGAGGGGAGACTCTCCAGGGCCGAGACCGTCTTGGGGGTATCCCGCAGGTCAGCGACAAGCAGTTTGCACTCGCACTTGTGCTGACCCGAAAGCTCCCGGTCCAGGGCCTCGAGTAGCTCGCCACGCCTGGCCAAAAGGACTAGCCGCGCACCTGCCCGGGCGAATGCCACCGCGGTTGCCCTGCCGATTCCCGACGAAGCCCCCGTAACCAGGACGGTCTTTTGTGCGCCTGAACTCATGGAACTCCCTCACTCCGTTCAACCAGGGGAGAAATCTAACTGTTGCGGCAGGCGGGTCGAGGCAAATTTGCTTGGGCTCGGGCCGTGGATCGCTCATGGATCGACCCCTTTCGATTTTTTTCGTTGACTTGTGCCTGATTCGACCTAAATTTCACAATGTTAGGAGAATAGGTCGATTTTTGGTCCACTCCGGCCCGGCGACCCTGCGCCGGCGCTGGGTGTGCTGTGCCCCGGCCGGAGATTCGTTTGTGGGGTCCTGGAACGACCCGCGGCACGCATAGTGCAGAAGTTGGGGTTGGTCTGGCTACGTTGTAGAGATATTTGAGTGGAACAGCCGGGCAATGAGTTGCATCCCGGAGCAAGGTCATCGGACCATGGGTCCGCGTGACCCGAAGTCGAAAAGTGGGTCCCCGTAAAGCGTCCTCCCAGACGAACGGAACAAGCCGATATTGAGCATTTGTCCAAATGAAACCTGAATCCTCAAAACCAGGGAGACGGACCCGACTATTCGAGCGCAAAAACATTTAGGAGCTACGACGCGAACTTGCTTGACGCCGAGAGGAGGTGGTAGGCTCGGACCCCGCGCACGGCACGCAGGGGACACTACGTTGGTTTCGTTTTTGAGTCTTGGAAGGGACATTCGGTGTGGTCGCCCCGGGCGCTCGCATCGACGGAAAATGTTGAACCCGCAAAGGAGAAATTTAGATGTCGAGAATCTCTAAGAAGCTCGCATGTGTTCTCGCGGTTGTGTTCGTGAGCAGCGTGGCCTGGGCGAATGACAACGTCATTCCCAAGTACCACATGCGCACAGGGCACACCCGGGTCGACGCGCGCAACTATCCCACGCCTCAGTCCGGGAACTCCGGGGGCCGCACGTTCGGTTCGCAGGTGCGCATGGGCGCGGCCACGATCTCGCCCGCCACCCAGATGGGGGATACCTGGTACGACGGTCAGCACAACAGCACCGTGGGCCGGCAGGTGGACCATGGTCCCGGCGCAGCACCCGGCTCGCATTACGTCCAGGCGGCCTGGATGCGTGGCGCCGGTCCGTCCGAGACCATCCGCACCGTACAGTGGAACCGCGTCTCGGTCACCGGCAGCCCTGCGGACTTTATTCTGGACAACGGCGAGACGCTGCGGCGGGTCCCGCTGGGCTCAGCTCTGCTACCGGGCGGACAGCCGTTTACGGCCGTACGACCGGGCTTCGCAAACTTCAGCAATCAGCCCAACGGTAAGGGCGTGGTCCAGTACCACGACGCACCGGAGCCGGGGCAGGTAGGCAACCAGTACTGGGAAACCCAACTCGACCAGTCGATCGGCAGCGGCATTTTCGGATCGGCCTCGAAGTCGCCGAATCCTCCGCTCCCCGACCACCAGGCCGACGCGGTGATCTGGCCCAAGTCGGCCATTACGCAATGCGGTGCAGACTACATTCATCACGGGATCGGCACCTGGTCCGGCGCGGCCCCCGAAGTCTGGTACTGGCGCGGTGTGATTTCCACGGTTCCCGGCACGATTTCCTGGGCCAGTATGCCCGGCGGCGTGCCGATTATGCTGGACTCGGTTTCGTCGGGGGGCGTGTCGGCGACGGTCGCGGCGCGCGGTAACAACGTTGCCGTCGTTTTGGGCAAGAACCTCAACAGCACCAACGCCGACGTGGTTTACTACAAGTCCACCGACTGCGGCGTGAGCTGGGGGCCGCGCATCAACATCACGAATTTCGCCAGCTCGGACCCGGATGGCTTCTGGGATGAGCTCGGCTGCGTGTTCGACGAAAACGATAATCTCCACATCGTCTACAATACGGGTCCGGCATCGGGCCTCGAATTCCCGGTCAACCTTTACCACTGGGATGCCGTGAGCAACACCAACCGCCTGATCTCCTCAAGCAACTGGGTGAACAGCTGCGGCGGCGGCACCATCGCGACCGGAGCAGGCAACGGTGCAGGCTCTGGTCGTCTGGCGATTGCCGACGTCGGTATTTCCGTCAAGCCCGACCCGGACGGCGGGGGAATAGAAACGCAGCGCGTCTATGCAATCTGGACGCAGTATGGCCCGACCGACACGGACTGTTCGACGGTGGATGCCCTCGGGACACTGGGCGGACTGGTGAACTCCGACCTGTGGGTCTCGGTGTCTTCCAATGGCGGATCCACGTGGGACCGCCCGCAGAACGTCACCGGAACGGAGACGCCCGACTGTCTGCCGGGCGATTGCTTTGCGGAAGCCTGGGTGACACCTGCTCCCTTAGCCGATTCGGGTTTGTATCTCTCCTATGTTGAAGATACGCATTCGGGCTGGGTCGTGCAGGGCGGTGGTGCCTGGACCTTGAGCCCCTACAGCGTGCTCGCGGCTGAAGCGCGTGCCCCGGTACTCGAGCCGGTCATCGCGGTTTCGCCCTCGAACATCATCGAGCTCAATGCCAAGACCTCGGGCGGCACCGAGACGACGCAGTTCAGCGTCATCAGCGTCGGCAACGCCGATCTCACCTTCAGCATCGCGGTGACGAACGACGAGGGCGGCGCCTCGCACGTGCTGGTCAACGGCGGCGGCACATACGGAAACACGATTCTTGCCGGCGGCCCGCCCGACCTGATCACGGTCACGTACGATGCCATCGGTCTTACGGATCCGTCGGAGCACAACTGGCGCCTTGAGGTCACCTCCAACGACCCGACGAACGACCCGGGTCAGGGCGGCGCGCCGATCGACGTCATGCTCGAGGTTTTCGCAGCCGAAGTGTGGTACACCTGCAAGGATGACACGCTTACCACAGGGACGCACACCATGAACATCAGCTCCTGCCTTGAAATGGGCAAGTCGGGCGTGAACGGCACCGGCTTCGTCTCGCCGGCCGAGTGGATGTATTCCGGTTCGCCGGTGGTTACGCGCAAGAAATTCCCGGCCGACCCGGACACCCTGATCGCGTATCACAATGCGTTCATGAACTTAGGTGAACGTGTGCGCGCCAAGAACAAGTCGTTCCGGGCGCAGTCGGAGATGTACATCAAGCGCGACTCGTCGGTGACGTCAGGAGACAGCACGTTTACGGCCGACGTGGCCAAGGGCGAGGTGTCGTCGACCGACTCCACGATCGGGCTGGATTACGAGGTGCTGTTCTTCAAGCACCCTGCCCTCCAGAACGGCGCGGTGTACAAGTTCAACATGTTCAACCGCACCGCCTCGACGATCTCAGGCATCAGCTACGGCGTGGTGGCGGACCTCGACGTGGGTGACGACGCCGGGGCGAACGACGGGCGCGGCGACGAAGGTAAAGGTTGGATCGGCGGCGTCGGCGGTGATAACGCGAGCGGCGTGTTCGTACCGGACAACAACTTCATGTCGCTGTTCTACCTGCCTCTGGTAGGCCCATGCGACAAGGCCGGCGCCAAGGCGGCGCAGGTCATTGCCAACAACGACTACATCGTGCCGTCAAGCAGATACCGGCCGGACTCGCTGTATGTATTGTTCGACACCTTTGGTGCCGCCTCATCCTGGGGCACCAACATTCACATCGATACGGGCCAGACGTCGGACGACATCTCGGTCATGATGGTGAACGCTCACAACCAGAGCCTTACGGCTGCGGGCACGATCCAGTGGGGTTACGGCTTCGCCGTCTCGACCGTCGGCATCTCCGACATGGAGTCGACGATCGAAGTGCTTCGCTTTGCCGCCAACTCGAATTGTGCGCTCGGCTGTCCGATTACGCTCACGGGCGACTTGAACCTGACCGGCACGATCACCTCGGCGGACATCATCGTCGCGGTGAACTACGTGTTCAAGGGGGGGCCGGATCCCCAACCGTGCCCGGCTTCGGCCGATGTGAACTGCGGGGGCACGGTCACCTCGGCGGACATCATCATCCTGGTGAATTACGTGTTCAAGGGCGGTCCCGCGCCCTGCGACGCGTGCATAAGCCCGCTGGCGGGCGATTGCTGATTTGAACCTGACCGCAGGCGCCGTAAGGCCCCTGCGCTGTAACTTCGCCGGCCCGGGGCATCCATGGCTCCGGGCCGGTTCTTCTCTAGAGTCGCGCAAGCTCGTGGATTGTCCGCTCGGACTGCCGGGTCAGGGCATGCAATCACAGTCGATTGCAATTCACCGGCCCTATCAAAGGCATGGCACGCACCAAGGCAAAACGTATGGCGGCCCTGTGGACGCTACCCACCGTCTACCCGGCCCCTCGAGCCGCGACACGCGGGGGGATTCAGGCCTGTTTCCCCGTGCACCGGCCCCTGACCCTGGAGATCGGTTGCGGCAAGGGAGAGTCGCTTGTCGCGCTCGCGGCAGCGGTCGCGGAGAGAAATCACGTCGGCATCGATCTTAAGAGCGCGCGGCTCTGGAGTGGTGCGCGGGCGGCAGAACGACAGGGACTGCAGAACATCCTGTTCGTGATGGCCGAGGCCAGACAGGTGCCCCGGATATGCGGCCCGGCGTCCGTCGACGAGATCTGGATCCCGTTTCCCGATCCCGTGGCGCGCGGTTCGAAGGCACACAAGCGCCTCGTTTCGCCGGAGCATCTCGGCATCTACGGGCGGGTTGCGCGACCCGGCGCCCGCATCCATTTGAAGACCGACGACGCAGCCCTCTTTACCTACGCGCTCTCCACTATTCGTAAGACGAACTGCCTGGTGCACGCGATCGTGCCCGATGTGTACGCCTCGCCGCCGGACGGATTTCCGGTGTATGCGCGCAGCACGTATGAGCGACGCTATGCCGCAGCCGGTCGATCTATCCGCTACGTCTGCTTCGAGCTTAACTCCGACGTTTCCAGCTTCGCGACGCTGTCACCGACCCGAGGCGCGCGCGAGGACCGCCTCCGTGCGGCGTACGCCGGGCACCAGCCTGATTTGGGGGGTATCTCTACAGCCGACTGATCCTGGGGCTGTTGGGGCGGCGAATTTCGCGTTGCCCGCCGGATCGGCGTGATCTACCGTGAGATTTCCGGTTAAACGGCTTTATCAACCTCGAGGGAACATATGAATATTCACGTTCGTGATGCCGGGCCTTTGGGAAACAAGAGTTCGCTGGTGGCGCTTCCCGTCCCCCAATTTGCCGACCGTCTCCCGCGCGCCCTCGAGCCGTACGATCTCGCCGTCGGAGGTTCGCTGAAAGCGGCCATGGCCGATTTCGGCGGCAAGGTGGGCGATCAATTGGTTCTCTATCCAGGCTCGGGTCCCAGCCGCCTTCTTTTTATCGGCATGGGCGAAGCGGGCAATATCGATGCCGATTCCGTGCGCCGGGCCGCGGGGAAGGCCGCAGCCAAGGCCCAGACCCTGAAGTGTCCCGAACTCCTCTTCGTGCTGCCGGCCGCCGGGGGTGCCCGAGCGCGCGAGTACGCTCAGGCTGCTGCCGAAGGCCTCATGCTCGGCGGGTATACCTACAATCGTTACAAGACCCTCGATCCGAAACCTGATACCCTGAGAGAGGCCACGCTCGTAGTGTCCACTGGTGAATTGACCGGGGCCAGAGCGGGCGCGAAGACGGGTGCAGCTATCGCCGACGGCACCCGGGCCGTGCGCGATATGGTGAATACCCCCGCCGCCGATTGGAAACCGGATTCCTTTGCCAGAACGGCCGTGGCGTGGGGAAAAGAGTACGGCTTCAACGTCGAGGTAAAGGGTCCGGCCCAGCTTGCGAAGGAGAAATTCGGAGGAATCCTGGCAGTGGGGCAGGGCTCTGCCAACACGCCGCGGTTTGTGCGCATGGACTACCGGGGTGCCTCAGGCGCTCCCACGGTACTAGTCGGCAAGGGGATTACCTTCGACACGGGCGGCATCTCGCTCAAACCCGGCGCCGACATGGACCAGATGAAGGGGGACATGGCCGGCGCCGCCGTGGTCCTGGCCACGCTTGCCACCGCGGCTCGCCTCAGATTGCGCGTGCACCTGGTCGGGCTCATCTGTACGGCGGAGAACATGCCTTCCGGTACGGCGTACCGACCGGGCGACGTGGTGCGTGCGTACGGCGGCAAGACCATCGAGGTGTTGAACACGGATGCCGAAGGGCGTGTCGTTTTGGCCGACGGTCTCACGTATGCCGCAAAGCTCCGGCCGCGCGCGGTAATCGACCTGGCCACGTTGACCGGGGCGATTATCATCGCCCTGGGGCACCACACGGCCGGCGTCATGGCCAATGAACAGAGGCTCGCGGATGCCCTGCTGAAGTCAAGCAAGCGTACCGGGGAAAAACTCTGGCAGATGCCGCTCGATTCGGAGCACGAGGAGCTGGTCAAATCGGATATTGCCGACGTGAAGAACACGGCGGGACGACCGGCTTCCAGCTGCACGGCGGCGGCCTTCCTGAAGACCTTTATCGGCGACCATCCGTGGGCACATCTCGATATCGCCGGCGTGGACCTGGAGCTTAAGGGGCTCGATTACGTTCCCAAGGGACCTTCAGGCTTCGGCGTTCGACTCTTGATCGACTACCTGCAGCGTCTCTAGCGTGCAGTTCGATCCGCCGCTTATTGCGGGCACATTCCTCTCGCGGCCGAACCGTTTTCTGGCTTATGTGCAGATCGGCGGCAAGCGTGCGCAAGCGCACGTCCATGACCCCGGTCGCCTCGAGGAATTGCTGCAGCCGGGTGCCCGGCTCCTTCTGCGACCCGCCGGCGTGAATCGCAAAACCTCGCACGACGTCATGCTGGTCCGCAAGGGAGGGGTCTGGGTCTCCGTGTACAGCACGCTCGCCAACCGGTTGGTGAAGGAAGCCCTGTCCACTGGCAGCCTGCCCGAACTTGGTGTTTATGACGGGTTCGCTTGCGAAGTGCCGGACGGGAGGAGCCGCATCGATTTCAGGCTGCGCGGCTCAGAGGTCACCTGGCTCGAGGTCAAATCGGTGACCTTCGTTAAAGGCCGAACGGCGCGATTTCCCGATGCTCCGACCGAACGCGGTCGCCGACACCTTGATCACCTGGCAGAGTTCGCCCGCCGGAGTGTGCGCGCTGCCCTTTTGTTCGTGGTGGCGCGCTCCGATGCGGACTGTGTGTGCGCCAACCGGACCACGGATCCCGCCTTTGCGGATGCTCTCGCGCGGGCTCATGCCGCCGGGGTGCAACTCATGGCGCGCCGCTGCCGCATACGACCGGACAAAATCGAGCTGGCCGGGAGCATACCCGTTGAGCCCGGGTGATAGAGGTCGCTCGCCGGGGCAGGCTGCCGGGGACCAAACGCCTTGCCTCACCCGAGCTTGGAGCTATATTGCACAGCTTCGGGGCGGGCAACCGCCTTTCCCGCGGCAACCGAGAAGAACCGATGGCTCTCAAGAACGACGTCTGGATCGCCGGAATGGCCCGGAAGCAGGGGATGATCGTGCCCTTTGCTACCCGAAAAAGTCGTCCGGGAAAGATCTCCTACGGATTGTCCTCCTATGGATACGATCTGCGGGTTGCCGACGAATTCAAGATCTTTACACCCGTCGTTTCAACGATCGTGGACCCCAAGCGCTTCGATGCAGGGTCCTTCGTCGACGTACGGGCCAGGTCCATCCTCATCCCCCCCAACTCCTTTACCCTGGCGCGGTCGGTCGAGTATTTCCGCATTCCGAGGAATGTCCTGACTTTGTGCGTGGGTAAATCCACTTACGCCCGTTGCGGTATAATAGTCAACGTGACCCCCTTTGAGCCAGAGTGGGAAGGGCACGCGACGCTGGAGATCTCCAATACCAGCCCGCTTCCGGCGCGCGTCTATGCCGGTGAAGGCATTGCCCAGATCGTGTTTTTAGAGTCCGACCAGGTCTGCCGCGTTTCCTATGCCGACAAGAAGGGGAAATACCAGGCGCAGCGCAAAATCACCCTCCCGCGTCTGGACAAATGAAGGCCGAACACTTTGAAGGAGCCATCTTGTGAACAACCGCACCCGTAAGTGTCTTCGAAACCTACTCCCCTTGGCGGTCACCGTTGGGTTGGTCGGCCTTGCCCTGCCCGTCAGGGCCCAGTTCAAGGCGGCGCCGGGCGGGGGCTTCCCGCCGCCGGCCGGAGAGATTGCGTTTATTCGCGATCTCAACCTCTGGCTCATGAATTCCGACGGATCCAACCCGCGCGAATTGGTGACCACCGGCCGGATCGCCAATAAAGTGGACTGGTCCCCGGACAATTCCGAGATTCTCTTCTGCCAGGCGGGCATGCAGGCTTACCAGCTTCCCGAAGGCGGGGGAGGCACAGTGAAGCTTTACGACATTTTCTCCGTAGGGGTTGCGGAGCCGACCCAGATCACCCAGCGTTCGCGGGACGCCATAAGCAGCACACCCGAGTATTTTTCGGACGGGAAACAGATGGTGTTTACGCGCAACCTCCATGCGTTCGACGTGCACCAGGAGATTCCCAATTTCCAGGTGTTCGTTCAGTCCCTTGCCGGTCCCGATCTGCCGGCCAAACCGCTCAATCAGGGAGACATTTCACCCCGGCTGCAACTCCTCACCCCGGCAGTATCTCCGGACGGACAGGCCATAGCCTGCGTCGTCACCAACGAGGCACAGGTGACATCGGTGAAGCAGAGTCTCGGAATAGTCATCTTCCCGGCGGCCGGGTTCAAAGGCACTCCGGGAGAGTGGATCAGGAAGGCGGAAGAAATTCCCCTGGGCTATGCTCCGTCCTGGTCGCCCGATGGCCGCTATCTGGCGTTCGTGGACATGGAGCCCGGCGTGCGATCGCTCGCGATCTGGGATACGAAAGATAAGACGAAGCGGATCATCTACACGCCGGCGACAGGTTCCGGCGTGAGCACCAGCGCGCCCTCCTGGTCCGCGGACGGAAACTGGCTGGTTTTCTCGGATGCCAATCGCAACATCACGGTCGTGGATCGCAACGGCAAGTTTGCCCGCCAGCTGACGTCGCTGGGTACCGATACGAATCCCGCCTTCTCGAATTGATGGCAGCGGGCGAGAAAGCGGCACCGCGCGGCATTCTGGCCGTGTATACCGGCGACGGCAAGGGCAAGACCACCGCGGCGCTGGGACTTTGTATCCGAGCTGTCGGGTACGGCTACAAGGTGGCGATCATTCAGTTTGTCAAGGGCTCCTGGCACTACGGCGAAAAGGACGGGATCAGACGGCTGGCACCGGAAGTGACGTTCGGGGCTTGGGGGAAGGGGTTTGTAGGAATCATCGACGATAAGCTGCCGCGCTCGGAGCATGAGCAGGCCGCGCGCGATACGCTCGAGGAAGCCCGGCGGATTATTCAGGACGGACTGCACGCCATCGTAATACTGGACGAAATAAACGTGGCCCTTAGTCTCGGCTTGCTGTCTGTCCAGGAGGTGCTCCCGGTGCTCGCGTTGCGCCCCAAAAAGATGCATATCGTCTGCACCGGCCGGGGTGCGCCACCCGAGTTGATCGAAGCTGCCGACCTGGTGACGGAAATGAGAGAGATCAAGCATCCGTTCAAAATCGGGATGATGGCCCAGCGCGGTTTCGACTTCTAGGAGGACCGCTATTCGGCTATCCTCGCGGAATTCAAGCCGGTCATGTACCCGGGAAGGCTGACATGGAAAAGCACGCCATGAACGATACGTATGACCTGATCATTGTCGGCGGCGGCCCGGGTGGGCTCACGGCCGGACTGTACGGGGCCCGCGCCAATCTGAAAACGCTCCTACTCGAACGCTATCTCCCCGGCGGGCAACTCGGGAACACCGAGCTCGTGGAAGACTACCCGGGCTTCGAGTCCATTCTGGGGCCGGATCTGGCTGCCAAGATGGAAGCTCATGCCAAGAATTTCGGGCTGGTAATCGAGAGCGCCGAAGTGAGCCAAATCCGGGCGGAGGGCGATGACCGCATCGTGGTCACCGACGACGAGG
>Ga0326597_10014750_pt1 | contig 10233 bp, 8 predicted proteins | sample RVTome_12_FD_203789 | JGI IMG/M metagenome (GOLD analysis project Ga0326597, IMG submission 203789) | Soil microbial communities from uranium-contaminated site in the Upper Colorado River Basin, Wyoming, United States - RVT100D185 | ecosystem: Environmental > Terrestrial > Soil > Contaminated >...
GTATCGGGGCGGGGACGTAGCGGGGCGGCTGGTCGGGGAAGGGGTTGGTTTGCAGCAGGGCGAGCACCGGGTGAGGTCGTGTGCTGCTTTAGTTCTTGTGTTCCGCGTGATACTTCCGACTGTCGGAGGCCGGAAAAGCGCTGGATTTTCGGACCAAGGCATGCCGATTGCTAGGTAAGGTAGCTGGCGGAAGGGACATGGTGCCGTCCGGCCTAGGGCACTTCGACAGTGAGGTTAACTAATGAAGACACGAATGTCGTTTTGCTGCGTGGCGATTGGGGTTTTGCTTCAGCCGCTGGCGTTTGGTGAACCCGTTCTGCTGCGGTCGCTGGACTTGAGGGAGGGCGGATCCTCTGCCCCGGAGACCGAGTTTGAAGTGCAAATCATCCTACAGCACGAGTTTAAAGTTCCCCCCCTTGATCCTCTGCGGCTCGGGGAGGGCGTCTTCTGGACCGCAGGCGCGTCCGGAGCTGTTGACTTCAACCCCGCAAATGACAGTTCATTTCTTCCATTTGCCCGTCGTCTCTCTGACGGGCAAGACGACTTATTATTCTTGCTTTTACTAAGCCCTGACGGAGGCGGTGGTGGAGGGGGAGGATTCGAATCGCTCTGGCTCGGAATCTCCCCTGACTTACAAGGCTACGAGTTGGACTCGATCCGCCTCATCGTCCATGACGTATCCATCGAACCGTGGGAGAAATGGGGACTCTCCGGGGTCACAAAGACGGCTGACGTGACCTACGAGTTCTGGGGACATGTGATACCGGAACCCACGAGTGTATTATTTGTGACAATTGGTGGGCTCATTTTGTCGAATCGGCGACGCGAACCGCGTTGTACTCGGGAATCAGGGCGAGAGAATCGTGTGTCGTGATCGGATGAGGATCGAAAGCGCGAATCCCTCCATGAAAGGTCGGGGCAATGAAGCACCGCACTTGCATATTAACGGCGATGTCAGGAGCATTATCAATAGCCACCACTGGAATTGCCTTTGAAGTGCAAGAAGAGGATACGGACTTTTTTTCTGGACCGCCGATCACGGCAATAACGAGCTTGAATTTCACGGGGCTGCCCGTAGCAACCAGTGATTGCGTCTCTGTACAAGTTATGATATGGGGTGACTTTGCTCCGTTTGGCAACTACTGCACGGCCCAGTTTGGGTCTATTCCGATCAACAGTGGTACCGTATTGGACTTGAAGGGTATTCAGGGAATTAATCCGGATTCAGGTATCCCGGCCGACGGACGGCTCTTGTTTTCCGATGGGGATACGTATTGTAATTCCGGCTTTTGGTTTACGTTTATTTTTCAGATATCAAAAGCGGATTTCAACAGCCAACTCAATGGAGGAAGCCTGCAGTTCAGGTTCACAATCTCCGGAGCAAGCGGGGAAGTGGAGCGTATTTGTGAAGCATGTGCCTTGGGATGCTGCTTCGCGGACAACGATAGACGGTTAGGGAATTGTAGCGCGCCCTTGTCCCGCGTCCGAGTGAAATTAATTTACAATCCGGCGCTCTATACGTGTTCGGAGTGCTGTGCGGGATGCGCGCAGCCCAGCGATTGTAGCGACGGCAATGAATGCACGAACGATGTCTGCTCGAATGGTGAGTGTACGAATCCAAACAAGCCCAGCGGGACCGCTTGCGGAAGTGAGTTGAACACAGACTGTGACAATCCGAACACGTGCAACGGGTCGGGTACATGCCTGGACAATTTCGAGCCGAGCGGGACGCTCTGCACGGACGACGTAGTATCATGCACGATAGACGAATGCAATGGGCTGGGGACGTGTACGCATTCGGTGAGCCACGCATTGTGTGACGACGACCAGTATTGCAACGGGACGGAGACGTGCCATGCGACGCTTGGGTGCCAGTCAGGGACGGCGCCGGATTGCTCGGTGATCGGTGATGACGGGGTGGGCTGTACGGACGACGTGTGCGATCCAGCCGCCGCCGGCGGCGAGGGCGCGTGCACCAACACGGTGAACCACGACCACTGTGACGACGGGCTGTTCTGTAACGGGGCTGAGATCTGTGACGCCGAACTTGATTGCCTCGATGGAACGCCGCCGCAGTGCTCGGTTGAGACGCCTTATTGCGACGAGGAATCGGATGCGTGTGTGGAGTGTCGGATCGACCGGGATTGCGAGCTATACGACGTGTGCGTGGCGGACGCGTGCGACACAGGGGAATGCGTTTATGATGAAATTGCCTACGGGGATATTGATCAAAACGGGATCGTGAATATTTTTGATTTGTTCTGCGTGCTGGATGGGTTTGCGGGAGACTTCAGTACGTGCACGGAGGAGCAATGTGACATTCACGGTACGCGGTTTGAACAGTGTTACGGAGAGGCGGAGCCGCCGTGCTGCCCCAACGGACAGATCAACATCTTCGATCTATTCGCGGTGCTCGGTGCGTTTGAGGCGAGTGATCCTTGCTGCGGGGGGACAGCGCCGCAGGGCGCCGGGCCGGAGAGCGCGGGGAGCATCACGATGTGGCCGGCGGCGAGTCCGACCTCCGGCGGGCCGAACGACGTGTTCGAGGTGGAAGTGTACGGCACGGTGTTTACGGGGCTGGCCGGGTATGAGTTGGCCGTAGCGGTGACGGGCGGGACCAGCGGCAGCCTCGAGCTCGAGGAGCTTCGCCTGGACGACGAGGAGGCCAACTTCGTGTTCTACGGTTTGACGGAGTATCACGCCTTCGACGCGTCCGTGCCGCGGATGGGCTGCGCGTTGGCCGACGGCGGGGTGAACTCGTACGCTCCGAAGTACCTGGGGACGTTTGTCTTCCGCGCGTCTGGAGACGCTGTCGGGACGTTCACGGTGTCGCTGGTCGAGGGAGACGGTGAGACCGGGACGCTGGCGGTGGATTCGTCTGGGGAGACGATGTTGGTGACGATCTTCACGGAGACGACGATTGAGGTGTCGGCGCCGTGAATGGGGTCTTACGAAGTTCGGTCAAGGCGATGTACCGGTGCGGCCGGCGTCTAGGAGTGCTTTGGATGGGCGGTTGTTGTTGCGTTCGTCGGAGAGGACGATTCCGTCGCGGAGGGTGACGATGCGGTCGCAGCGGCCGGCGACGTTGAGGTCGTGGGTGACGCAGAAGATGGTTTTGCCCTCGTCGTGCAGGCGGTCGAAGATGTCGAGGATCATTCGGCCGGTGGCGGTGTCGAGGTTCCCGGTGGGCTCGTCGGCGAGGATGAGCATGGGGTCGTTGATAAGGGCGCGGGCGATGGCGGCGCGTTGTTGTTGGCCGCCGGACAGCTCGGTGGGCCGGTGGTGTCCGCGGTCGGCCAGATCGACCATTTCGATCATGCGCTGGGCCTGGGCGCGGCGGTCGCGGAGGGGGACGGACTGGTAGAACAGGGGGACCTCGACATTCTCCAGGACGGTGAGTTGGGGGATGAGGTTGAAGTTCTGGAAGACGAATCCGATGCGTTTGTTGCGTACGGCGGATAGCTCGTCGTCGTCGAGTCGGGATACGTCCTGGCCGCCGAGGCGGTAGGTGCCGCCGGTGGGGCGATCGAGGCAGCCGATGATGTTCATCATGGTGCTCTTGCCGGATCCGCTTTGGCCGCAGAGGGCCACGGACTCGCCCTCGTAGAAATCGAGGCTGACGCCGCGGAGGGCCTTGACCGCGATGGTGGAGCCCGGTTGGCCGTAGACTTTTTGAAGGTTTTCAACGGACGCCGTGATGGCGGTCATGGTGAAAGGCACCGTAAGGTAAAAGGTCTCTATCAAAACCCTCTAAAGACACCCCCGAGGCCTTCGAGACTCCGCGCGGACTGAAGTCCGCGGCTCGTTTTGTTAGAACCCTTAAGATCGCCCCGCGGAGCGCCGGCTGTTTGGGCCATCGCGGCCGGTGCGTTGGGGTTGGCCTGGCGACGGATTGGGTCCGTTGGGGGCGTTCATCGAGCGAGCCTGTTCCGGGCGAATGAACGGTCGGGAGTTTGGCGCGTCCTTGGCGGTCAGCGGGGGCAGTTCGGGGAGGAAGCGCGTGGCGTCGTCCCCGACGGCCAGTAGCACGCGGTCGCGTTCGGCGACGCCGGAGACGATTTCGACGTATTCGGTGCTGGATTGGCCGACGCTCACCTCGACGGGCGTACCGTCACTGCCGCCGGGCGCGAAAATGTAATGTCGTCCGCCCTTGCTGAAGACGGCCTGCAAGGGCACGCAGAGCACGTCGTCGAGTTCTGAGACGACGATCTCGACGCGGGCGGTCATTCCCGGCTTGAAGGAAGGGTCGGAATGTTCGAGGGTGATCTCGGTCTCGTACTCTTTGAGTTCGGGGTTAAGCCAGGTGTTGCGGGAGTCGGCCAGGGGCGCGATCTTGGTGACGGTGCCGGCGAAGAACTTGTTGGGGAGCCCCTCGATCTCGACGTTGGCCCGCTGGCCTTCTTCGATCATGCTGGTCTTGGCTTCGTGAATACGGACGATGACGTTCATCACCGACGGATCGGGTAGGGTGACGATGGTTTGGCGCTCGTAGACCTCGCTGCCCTCGGCGATTTTGCGCGGGTCCCATCGGTGGCCTGTCTCGTAGACCACCAAGCCTGGGGTGGGCGCGATGATTTCGGTGAAGCCCTTCTGCTCGCGGAACTTCTTGAGGTTGGTCTGAATGTTGATGAGGTTTGCCCGCTTGGCTTCGACGTCGGCGACTTTCTGGGCTTCCTTGGCCAGAGCGCTCTTTCGTACGCGTTCGAGGTCCTTGCGGGCTTCGTCGAGGTCGGAGTCGAGCTTGCGCAACTCCTTGGGGTGCGTGTAGGTCTGGAGGATGTGCAGGCTGAGCCGGCCCTTCTCCAGTCCGCGCTGTGATTCCTCGAGATCGAACTTGGCCTGTAGCCATTCGCTCTTGGTCTTGTATTTCTGCTCGTGGAGCTTTTCGGCGGCTTCGAAATCGAGCTTGGCGCGTTCGAACATCTGTTCGGCCCGTTCGAGTTCGAGCTCGGCGTCCATGAAGGCCTTTTTGGCGTCGCCCTCGAGGTATTTCTTGCGGTCGATTTCAGCGAGCTCGACCTTGAGTTCGGCCTTTCGGATGTCGCTCTTGTTCTGGTCGATGAGGATTTCGAGGTCTTTTTCGGCGGCTTCGAGGGCGGCGATGGCGCTGGCTTCGCTGGCCTCCTCGCGGAGGATCTTCTCTTCGATCTCGTCACTGGCGAGCCTCACGAGCAGGTCGCCCTCCTTGACAGAGACGCCTTCGTCGATGACCCAGATGATGGTGGCCCGGCCTTCAACGCGACTCTTGACGTCGGTGGTGATTTTGGCCTTCAGCTCGCCCTTTGATTGAACCAGCACTGGAAAGCTCCGCCGGGTGACGGTAAAGATCTCCGGGTTCTCCGCGCCGGTGGCGAACCTTCCTCTCAGGAAGGGGATGCCCCACACGTAGGATACGGTTGCCAGGAAGGCGACGACGGCGCACGCGGCGAGCAGCTTGCGACCCGTGGTGCTGGTGCGGACCGACTCTGAATTCCCTCGGGGGACGGCGACGGAAGCGGCAGAATCGATCATGGAACTCATGCGAGCGTTCCCCCATAGGCCTGCGTGGGACGCGATCGGTTACGTTCGGGCGCGCCGTGGGACCACCTTCATTTTAGAGTCTAAACGCCGCAACACCATTATTGTCGTCCGGGGCGTTGTATATTCTTGTCAATTGTCCGTGGGGGTTGGGCGGGGCCCGTCGTCGGGTGGGGCAATTTCTGCGCCGGTGGCGGTTTCGTAGGCTACCCATTTTCCGTCGCCAGCGACTCGGAGGGTGCCGGTGTCGCGCAGGAATTCGAGGACGGCCCGCCGATATTCGGAGACGGCTTCGGCGTAGTCGTTTCGGGCGGCGCGGAGGTCGTCTTCTGCTTCGACTACGTCGCGGTTGGAGGGTAGCTCTCCGAGGACGAATTTGGCGCGGGCCATGGCCGCACGGGCTTCGTTGACGCGGATGTTCTCGGCCTGAATGTCCATGCTGGCGCGGGCGCGGGCGGTGCGGCGGATGGCACGTTGGACTTCGAGGCGGACGTTGTCGGCGGATTCCTCGTAATTCCGTTGGGCCTGCCGTAGCGAGATCAGGCTGGCGCGGAAGGCGTTGCGCTCGGCTTTTCGTTCGAGGGGCACCTCGACGCTGAGTCCGGCCCGCCAGGTGGTGCGCTCGGTGTTGTACCCAAAGGTGTTGGGACGGTCGGGATCGGTGTCCATGGTGACCGATCCGCTGAGGTCTACCTGTGGGAGCAGATTGTTGCGGGCGACGCGGATCTGTCGGTGGGCGTCGTCGATCTGATCCTGGACGTTGAGGAGGTCGAGGCGGTACTTCATGGCGGTGTCGATGGCCAGCGCAATGGTCACGCCGGGATCGCCGAGATCGACCTGCTCCTCGACGACGTCTATGTTCCGCTCGGGTGACATGCCGATGCGGACCTTGAAGAAGTCGAGGGCGGTGGCGTACTCCTCGCGGGCATTTACGGCGGCGTTCTGGGCGTTGAGCATGGCCACGCGGGTTCGGTCGGCCTCGACGGGGATGATCTGCTCGACTTCGAGGAAGGCTTTGTCGCGTTTGTAGTCCTCGGTGAGGCTGGCGGCCTGTGCTTCGGAGCTGTCGATTCGGGCCTTGGCGGCCAGGAGGTCGAAATAGTCGGCGGCGATGGAAACGAGAAACTCTCGCCGGAAACGTTCGAAGGCGCGGACGGCGTAAACGAGATCGCGTTCGGCCTGGTAGCGCGATTCGTAGGCGACTCGTCCCGCGCCGCGCAGGAGTGGGATTCGCGATTCGAGGATGAATTGCCCTGACTCGCCGTTGGTCACGCCGCTGTTGAGATCGCGAATCAGGGTGTCGATGACGCGGGCGGTGACTTCTCCGCCGTAGGGCAGGCGTTGTTCGAGGGCGACGTTGGCGACGGCTTCGAAGGCCTGGTCGAACCGGGCGATCTTGCCGGGGTCGTCGGGCCCGTCGTTGGTGTTGAAGCGGCCGACCTGGCCGAAATTGGTGTAGCCGAGGCTGAGAACGCTTTCGACGAATCGGGGCGTCCAGAGGTGGCGTTCGAGGGTGAGGTCGAGGGCGGTGAGGTAAAGGATTTCCTTTTCGGTCTGGTATCGCCGGGCCTGGGTCATGGCGAAGGCCAGGGCGTTGGAAAGGGTGAACGGCTCGGCGGGTTGGTCGTGAATTTCGGTTTGGTCCTGGGCGGCGCCATACGGAGGTTTGGCATCGTCCGTGGGCTGCGGCTCGCCGGCAGGGTCGGCTGGGGGGTTTTCGGGCGCAATAGCGGTGGCGGCCAGGAACGGTTCGGGGACCGCGGAATCGATCGGCGAGGGGACCATGCGGTACATGTCAGGCGTGCTGACGTATTCGTCGAGGGCGGGGCCTGGATCGGCGTCGCTGGTGGCGCCGAGGGCGGCGTGCTGGCGGGCATCGATCAGTCGGGCGACCTCGCGGTCGGCATCGTCGAGAAACCACTGTTGGCAGCCGGGTTCAAGGAACAAGAGGCAGATCAAAAAGGCGGATCGCAGGCTTGGGCGGGTCATGGGTGACAGGACACTGCGGTCACGTTCAATTGTCAACGACAAAGTGTATGATGTTGTCATGTCGTCGGGCGAGTTGAGCGCGTATTCGGATGAGGTTCGGCGTGTGGCGGAGCGCGTGTCGAAGGCGCGGCGGGTGGCGTGTCTGACGGGCGCGGGGATCAGCGCGGAGAGCGGCATCCCGACGTTTCGGGGGGCGCAGGGGTTCTGGGCGGGGCGTCGGGCGGAGGAATTGGCCACTCCCGAGGCGTTCGCCCGCGATCCGGAGGACGTGTGGAAGTTCTATTTTTGGCGGCGGGGGCTGCTGCGGGAGAAGCGGCCGAACGCGGGGCACCATGCGTTGGCGGCGATGGAGGCCAAGGCGGCGGAGTTCACGTTAATCACACAAAACGTTGACGATCTGCATCGACTGGCCGGCAGCCGAAACGTGCTGGAGGTGCACGGGAACATCTGGATCGACCGGTGTACGGGATGCGGGCAGGAGGTTCGGCGGACGATCGAGGATCACAGCGACGAGATTCCGTGGTGCGGTGCGTGCGGGGCGATGATGCGTCCCGGGGTGGTTTGGTTCGGGGAGATGCTGCCGGACGGGGTGTTCGAGCGCGCGCAGTCGGCGGCGGGGAATTGCGACGTGATGTTCGTGGTGGGGACGAGTTCGGTGGTCTATCCGGCGGCGTCGCTGGGTTCGTGGGCGAAGGCCAACGGGGCGTTCGTGGTGGAGGTGAACCCGGACGACACGCCGTTGTCGGGAGTGGTAGACGTGCGGTTTCCGTTTGCGTCCGGAGCGGTTCTTCCGGCGATAACGAACGCGCTATCGGCCATTAGAGAATTGAACAGGGGTTCCGTGTCGGCGCGGGGCGCCGGATGATCAATACGGGCGTCAGTTTTTTCGGACGTAGCGGACGCAATTTGACATGTGGAAAGCCCATGCAGGCCTACAATAGAAGGCAGATTATGTGTTTTCGATTGGAGGAGCGGCCATGAAGGAACTGAACGGAAGACGTCTCGTGAAAATCTGGCGTGAGTGGATCAAGCCGATCCTGGTGGTGTTGATCGTGTTGAGCACGTTTCGGTCGGCGGTGGCGGACTGGAACGACGTTCCCACGGGCTCGATGAAGCCGACGGTGCTGGAGGGGGATCGGATCTTCGTGAACAAGCTGGCGTACGATTTGAAGTTCCCGTTCACGACGTGGCGAGTGGCTCACTGGGCCGATCCGCAGCCGGGGGACATCGTCATCCTGTTCTCGCCGGCCGACGGGACGCGGCTGGTGAAGCGGGTGGTGGGCACGCCGGGCGACGAAATCGCCATGGTGAACAACCGGCTGATCATCAACGGCCGGCCGCTGAAGTACGCGATGTTATCGGCGGAGGGTGTGGAGGGGGCGGAGCCAATCGGTGGCTGGCGGCCGGTGCTGGCGGGCGAGACCCTTGGTCAAACGACGCACATGGTGATGGTGTATCCGGGTATGTCATCCAAGCACACGGTGGGGGTGTTTGTTGTTCCGCCGGGCAAGTACTTCGTGATGGGCGACAACCGTGACGGCAGTCGCGATTCCCGTTATTTTGGGTTTGTCGATCGGTCGGAGATCGTGGGCAAGGTGCCGGCGGTGGTGCTTTCGGTGGATCCCAGTCGGTATTACCTGCCGCGTTTGGGGCGGTTCTTCAAAGGGCTGGATTAGATCGGGCGCCGGGCGCTAGTGGTTGACCGACGAGGTCCCGGCGTTTGAATTGGAGTTTCCCGGTGAGTGATTGGCTGGCGACGTATAAGCCGGCGGCGTCGGCCCGGGTGCACCTGCTTCTGGCGGCGACGCTCTGGACGGTTGTGGGTGCGGCGTTGGCGTTCTTCGGCGGGCGGTGGGCGCTGGTGTTGGAGAGCACCTGGGTGTGGGTGTGTCTGGGGTTCGCGGCGGTTGTGGGGTTGGCCAAAGGCCGGTTCGTGTTGCACAAGACGGCTGATCGTATCATCAGGCGAATCGTGAGCCGCGGCGACGGGCGGTGTGTCGGGGGGTTTCTGTCGCCCAAGACGTGGCTGGTGGTGCTGTGCATGATGGCCGCGGGCAGGCTGCTGCGCACGGGTCTGGTGCCGCGCGTGACGGTGGGGATGGTGTACGTGGCCGTCGGAGTGGCGCTTCTGCTGGGCTCGGGGCCGTTGTGGGTTGCGTGGCGGCGGTCGGGCTCGGCGTCGTAAAGCCGGCCTCGACTCCTGATGGCGGAATCTCCTGCTGGCGGCATTCCGGGACGACCGGTAATCGGGACGTTCAGCGATAATGAGAGCTCCGGCCGCGACGGTCGGCGGTCGGATTGAGCGGCCTGGGGGTTACGAACTCGTTGCGCGCCGCCTGACTGGGGCATGTCGCCTTAGCCCGCGTTCGTCGATAAAATAAGGAAGGAACGAGGGCAACTCTCGGGGCGTGATCGAGGTCACCCAAACCGCCGAAGCGAAACGATGTCCGGTCGACGCATCATAGTCATCGAGGATGAGAAGCCGATCCGCAAGGGTATCGTCGATGTTCTGACGATGGCGGGCTATGACCCGTTGGAGGCGTGCGACGGGGAATCGGGGTTGCATGCGGCGCGGGGGCAGGGCGTCGAGCTTGTGTTGTTGGATCTTCAGTTGCCCAGGATGGACGGTCTGGAGGTGTTGAAGGAGGTTCGCAAGACGCATCCGACGTTGCCGGTGATCGTCCTGACGGCGCGGGGGTCGGAGGATGATCGGGTGGCTGGGTTGAA
>Ga0326597_10014751_pt1 | contig 10232 bp, 8 predicted proteins | sample RVTome_12_FD_203789 | JGI IMG/M metagenome (GOLD analysis project Ga0326597, IMG submission 203789) | Soil microbial communities from uranium-contaminated site in the Upper Colorado River Basin, Wyoming, United States - RVT100D185 | ecosystem: Environmental > Terrestrial > Soil > Contaminated >...
GCGACCTTCGTCGTGGGCGCTCTGGTGGTGGCCCGGCTGTGGTTCGTGGGCTTGCAGTCCCTGAGCACGTTCCTCGGATTGTTGACCGCGGCCCTGGCCATCGCCCTGCAGGATCCCATCGTGAATCTGGCCGGCTGGCTCTTCCTCATCTGGCGGCGGCCGTTTCGCGTCGGAGATCGCATTCAGATCGGCGACATCCGCGGCGATGTCATCGACATGCGGATCTTCCAGTTTTCGCTCCTGGAGATCGGCAACTGGGTGAACGCAGATCAGAGCACGGGCCGCGTGATCCACGTTCCCAACGGCAAGGTCTTCCGCGAACCGCAGGCCAGCTAAACGGAGGGGTTCCAGTTCATCTGGAACGAGATCGGCGTGCTGGTCACCTTCGAAAGCAACTGGCGCAAGGCCAAGGAGTTGTTGGCCGAGATCGCGAAGCGGAATTCGGCTCACCTGACCGAGGCGGCGGCCGAACGCGTCCGGCGCGCGGCGCGCAAGTACATGATCTTCTACTCCAAGCTGGAACCGACGGTGTACACCACCGTGGCCGACAGCGGCGTGATGCTCACCATGCGCTACATCTGTGACCCCAAGCAGCGTCGCGACACGACGCAGAAGATCTGGGAGGAGATCCTGGACGCCTTCGCGGCCGAGAACGACGTCGACTTCGCGTATCCCACCACCCGCTTCTACGACAATCCCGTCGAAGGCAAATCCGGCGCCCGCGCCGAAGCGCCAGGCCGAGCCTCCGAGGCGGAAGGAGGCGGAGATGGCTGACGTCAAGATGGCTTCGACGCCGACCAAGGCGGGCTTCGGCACCATGGCGGTGTTCCTCACCGCCATCTCGACCATCCTGGGCGCGGTGCTGTTCCTGCGATTCGGCTACGCCGTCGGCAACGTGGGCTTCCTGGGCACGGTGCTGATCATTGCCATCGGGCACATGGTCACCATCCCCACCGCCATGGCCGTGGCCGAGATCGCCACGAACCAGAAGGTGGAGGGAGGCGGAAAGTACTACATCCTCTCGCGCTCCTTCGGCCTGGACATCGGCGCGACCATCGGCGTGTTCCTGTTCCTGTCACAGGCCATCAGCGTTGCCTTCTATGTCATCGCCTTCGGCGAGTTGGCCGAGCCGGCGTTCGGCTGGATGAACGGTCGCTTCGGCTGGGATCTCACGGACAAGCGGCTGGTGAGCGTCCCCGTCACGGGCATCCTCACCTGGATCATCATCCGTTTCGGCGCCGGCTCGGGCATGAAGTTGTTGTACGTGGTGTGCACCGTCCTCTTCCTGTCGCTGATTTCGTTCTTCATGGGTCAGGCGCCGGGGGCCGACGCGTCGTTCCATCGCCTCCTGCTCACCGTCGAGGACCCCGATCCTCTGTTCAAGGTGTTCGCCATCATTTTTCCTGCGTTCACCGGCATGACGGCGGGCGTCGGCTTATCGGGCGACCTGCGCGACCCCAAGCGGGCCATCCCGCTGGGAACGCTGGCGGCCACCTGGGGCGGCATGGTCGTGTATCTGGGCGTGGCCTGGAAGTTGGCCGCATCGGCGACCCCCGACGCCCTGGCCGCCGACCAACTGATCATGGGCAAGATCGCGATCTGGGGTCCGCTGGTCTATGCGGGTCTCGCCGCGGCCACGATCTCCTCGGCCATCGGTTCGTATCTGATCGCGCCGCGCACCCTGCAGGCCATGGCCGGCGACCGCGTGTTCCCCGCCCCCGGCCTCAACCGCTGGCTGGCCCGCAGCGCGGAGGGCAGCGCCGAGCCGGTCAACGCGTCGATCATCACGGGCGGCATCGCCATGGTCTTCGTCCTCATGGGCGACGTGAACTTCGTGGCGCAGATCATTTCCATGTTCTTCATGGTGACCTACGGCGCGGTCTGCCTGGTCTCGTTCCTGGAGCACTTCGCCGCCGACCCGTCCTACCGGCCCACCTTCCGCTCGCGCTGGTACATCTCGCTCTTCGGCGCGGTCATGTGCGTGTGGGTGTCCTTCCAGATGAGCCCGCTTTACGCGTCGCTGGCCATCTCCCTGATGTTCATGATGTATCTGGCCATCAGCCACGTGCATTCCTCGGGAGAGCGAGATCTCTCGTACATGTTCCGGGGCGCGGTCTTCCAGCTGAGCCGGCAGCTGCAGGTGTTCCTGCAGAAGTCGCAGGGGGTCGAAGAGCTGGCCGTTCGCTGGCGGCCCAGCGTGGTCTGCATCTCCAGCACCAGCTTCGATCAGCTCGCCGCATTCGATCTCCTGCGCTGGGTCTCCCATCGGTATGGCTTCGGGACCTACCTGCACTACATCGACGGCTATCTCTCGCGCTCGACCAACGAGGAGGCCAAGGATTCGTTGCAACGACTGGTGCGCCTGGCCAACGTGAGCGGCAGCAATGTCTTCGTCGACACCCTCGTCAGCCCCTCGTATACCAGCGCGGTCGCCCAGGTGATCCAGTTGCCCGGCGTCTCGGGCAAGGAAAACAACACCGTCCTCTTCGAGTTCTCCCGCGAGAACCCGACGGAACTCGTGCGGATCCTGGAGAACTTCCAGCTGGCGTCGTCGATGGACTTCGACGTGTGGATCCTCGGCAGCAGCAAGCGCGCCTTCGGCTACCACCGTGAGATTCACGTCTGGATCACGCCGGAGGACTATGACAACAGCGGGCTCATGATCTTGGTGGCCTACATGCTGCTGGGCCATCCCGACTGGAAGCGCGCGCAGATCAGCATCTCTTGCATCCTTCCTGCAGACGACATGGCCTCACGCACCGCCGAACTGCACGAGCTCATTCACTCCGGCCGCCTGCCCATCTCCGACAAGAACGTGGAGATCCTGACCGAGGAAGCGGGCCGCCGCCGCGACATCATCCGCGAGGGCTCGCGCAACGCGGACCTGGTCATCGTGGGCTTCCGCGGCGAGGCCGTGAAGCACCAGGGCACCGAACGCTTCGAGGGTTATGACGGCCTGGCCAACGTGCTCTTCGTGAACACCCGCAAGGAGATCGACCTCATCGCCGACGCGGATGCGCCGCCGGTAGTCGAGGAGGCCCCGACGAAGACGAGAGTGCGGGTGAAGAGACGGTGGCGCCGGTCGAGTAGTCCGAGCTGCGGGTGTGGAAGCGGAGTTTTCGGCCGGCCGAAATCGCTACAGTCTCGCACACGCCCTCTTCAACCAGACTTTCTCATCCTTCTTCAGTTTCGAAGCCAGCTTCCGATACACACGCGCATGATAGTCATCGAACCAAGTCCGCTCTTCCTTCGTCAATAATCTCTTGTCGATGAGTTTCTTGTCGATGGGACACAAGGTCAGCGTTTCGAACGCCAAGAAACTCTCGCCGGTCCGAGACAGTTTCTTGTCCTGCACCACGAGAATCAGATTCTCGATGCGAATCCCATACTTCCCCGGCAGATAGAACCCAGGCTCGTTCGACTGGACGTTCCCGGGCTCCAGCTCGGCCCCCGTGCACCTGCCCGGGCTGATGGACTGCGGCCCCTCGTGGACGTTCAGATAGGAACCAACCCCATGCCCCGTCCCGTGGTTGTAGTCGAGCCCCGCCTCCCACATCGGCACACGCGCCAGCGTGTCCAGGCGCATGCCGCGCACGCCCTCGGGAAACTTCGCCCGGGCCAGACCAATGTGTCCTTTGAGCACGCGCGTGAAGTGTTCCTTCTGCTTCACGCTAGCCTTGCCGCCGAGCAGGATCGTCCGCGTGATGTCCGTCGTCCCGTCGAGATACTGCGCGCCGCTGTCGATCAGATAGAGCCCCTTGCGCTGCAGAGTCGTGTCGCTCTCGGGCGTCGGCCCGTAATGGATGATGGCGCCGTGTTCGCCGTACGCGCTGATGGTGCGGAAGGAAAGCCCGCGGTAGAGATCGCCTTCCGACCGGAATTTCTCGAGCTGGTCGGCGGCGGCGATCTCCGTGACCGTCCCTTCCTTGAGAGCCTGCTCCAGCCAGATGAAGAAACGCACCATGGCGACGCCATCGCGGACATGGCAGGCGCGCATGCCGTCGATTTCGGCGGCGTTCTTGCGCGCCTTCCTCAATGCGATGGGCGAACGCTCCTGCATGATCCGACAGCCGCTCAGGTTGTCCAACAACCAGCGATTCGCATCGCCGGGATCGATCCACGCCGTCACGTTGGGATTGCTGCGCTTGCGCAGCGTCGGCCCGAAACGGTCGTAGGCCTGCACGTGGACGTCGCTGCCCAGGCGCGAGCGCAGCTGCGTCGGGATCTTGCCGGGCGGAATGAAGAGCTGCACATCCTTCTGCGTAACGTAGGCGTAGCCGATGACGACGGGGTTGTAGGGCACGTCGTTCCCGCGGATGTTGAAGAGCCAGGCCAGGCTATCCAGCCCCGCGACGATCAACATGTCGGCGCCACGCTGGCGCATCTCGGTGCGGATCTTGCGCAGCTTCGAACCGCTGCCCTCGCCGGCGAAACGCTGCGCCAGGAATTCGGCGGGCGCGGCGGGAAAGCTCGGCTGTTCGGGCCAGCCCAGGTCGACGAGATTCTCGTCGATGAGGCGCAGGCTGGCGCCGACCTCGCCGACGGCCTTCTCCAGGCGCTCGGCCCGGGCGGCGGAGAGCAGGCGCGGATCGCATCCGACGGCCCTACCCCGCTGTAGATTCTTGGCGAGCCACTCCTCGATGCTCGGCACCCCGGGCTCGCCGCTGCGCATGAGGCTGATGCCGCTGCCGGCCAGCTCTTCGGCGGCCTGCAGAAAATAGCGCCCGTCGGTCCAGAGTCCGGCGGATTTCTGGGTCACGATCAACTCGCCGGCCGACCCGCTGAAGCCGCTCATGTACTTCCGCCGCTCCCAGCGCTCGGGCACGTATTCACTCAGATGGGGATCGGTGCTGGGAATCAGATAGGCGGCGAGGCCGCGCTGTTTCATCCGGTGGCGGAGACTGGCCAGGCGCAAACGGACCGTCATACTCACTCCAGCATCTCGGGCGAAAAGCCAGGGAATTCCGCAGTATAGGTCCTCGCCCTCCCCCTCTCTAGCGCGGATCGGTCTCCGCCTCGGAAATCTGTCCTAACTCACTACAATATAACAAGATAGATCGGACGCTGTCGGCGGCGTAGACGTCGAAACCGGGCGGAAGTTCACCGTACACGCGCTCCACGATCTCCTCCATCTTCTTCGCCCCACCCCGCACGGCCTCGAGCACCGCTCGCTGCCGCGCCTGTCGGTGGGCCAGCTGCTCGCTCAGCAGCGCCCGGCCCGCGGCGGTCGCCGGCCCATGGGCTGGAAAGAGCATCCGCGTCGGCAACTCGATGAGGCGCTCGAGCGACGCGAAATACTGGCCCATGTTGCCGTCCGACGGATGGATCAGGATGCTGCTGAGGGTCGACACCATGTCGCCGCAGACGAGGCTTCCGTATTCCCGCTCGAAGAAACACAGATGGCCCGGCGCGTGACCGGGCGTATGGAGCAACTCCAACTCCCAATCCTCTTCGCCGCTGGGCGCCGTGCCGAGCGGTAGGCGCTCGCCGTCTTCGAGCAGGCGGTCGACCTGGATGTGCCCCGCCAAGAGCTCGGCCGTGACGCGATGCGCCCAGACCGGCAGCGAGAACTCGCGCGCCAGCGCATTCACGCCGCCGACATGGTCGGGGTGATGGTGGCTGAGCACGATCGCCGCAAGGCGCCGCCCCTTCCGCTGCGCCGCACGCAAGGCGCGTGAAAGCCGCCGCTGCTCGTCCTCGTAGGGCGACGCCGGATCGATGACATAGGCCGGATCGCGTCCGACGAGATAGGCGTTGGTGTGGGTCGCCGGCGGCAGGGTGGGCGTCAGGAGCGGCAGCAGTTGCACCGCGGCGTTGTTGAAGATGGGGTGGATCTCGCCGTCGGCGAATTCCCGCTCCAGTTCGGCCAGGGCAGGCGTTGCCCCCTCCCAGCCGTGTTGATCCAGGAGATCCAGAATCAAGACAACGGGCGGCGCGATGAGAATCTCGCCGCGCCGCCAGCGCTCGAGCCACGCGCCAGGCGGTGCCCAACAGCCGTCGACCAGCTCACCCTGGACGATGGTCGGCTCGCCGGCGTGGTCGAATAGGTCGAGATCGAGCCGCAGGAACAGCGTGTCGAAGCGGATGGGGCTGAAGGGCGGCGTCAGCAGGCGGATGGCGTGGGCGAATTTCGCGGCGTCGATACGGGCCGCGCGCTGCACAAGCCAGACCGCGTAGCTCTCCTCGCCCTGGATGACCGCTGCCCGCAGCGATTCTCGCTCGTCGGTGGTGAGCGAGGCCTCGCTCAGGTCGAGACCCAACTCCTCGAGGGCCTCGCGGGCGCAGCTCACGATGAAAGCGGCCGCCTCGGCATCGGCGGCGCCGATCACGGACGCCGACGCCCCGCGATCGCTGGGGTGGATGCCACCGCCGGGAAAGGCCCAGAAGCCGCCGAAGAAACGCAGAACATCGTTGCGGCGCACGAGATAGACCGCGGAATCGTCCGGCCTTCGGAGAATCACGCTCGACGCCTGGCGAATCTTCTTCATGCGTTCCCCGATGCAACGGGCGTTTCGTGCGAGCTGGACCGCCTTGCCGCGGCAGCATACCATCGCGCCGCTCTCCCACCAATCGAGGCTCCATGAGCGTGGCCCGCCGCGTCGTTCAGCTCCCTGCCGCCGTCGTCGTCCTCTTGCTGGTGGGATTCGCCACCTTCTTCGCGCAGGGGCTGCGGATGGCGCGCGATCGCCACGAGCGCCTGCTGCCGCATCGCGCCGCCACTACGCTGCGGATTCCCGCCGTCGAGGCGTTGGAATTCTCAAAGGGCCAGCAGCGGTTCCTGATCGTCGAATTCGCCGCCCCCGCCCAGGGAAAGCTGGGCCTCTACCAGAGCTTTCCCGAACGTCTCGTCCCCCGCTGGGTCGAAGCCGAAGCCTCACGGCGCGGTGCGCTGGTGATTCCCCTCGAGGGACTCGCCGAAGGCAAATATCGCCTCGTCGAATTACCCCTCGACGGTCGCGCGGAACCGCGCGAAATGGACGCTCCAGCCGAGAATCTGAGGGTTTTGGGGGAGTTTCGCCTGCTGCCCTGATGCGGAGTCCGGATATTGTGATGTCGGGCGAAAGGCGGATTGGACCCCACCCGGCTTCGAACTATATTGGGGCTTGCCCGACAGCGGGCTCCCAGAAGAAAGGTCGCTGGATGAAACCGCGTTTTATCATCGTCATCGCACTCATCTTGGGCAGCGCCGGCTATCTCGCCTTCCTCGGGTTCCAGCAGGGGCAAACCTACTATCACTTCTGTAACGAAGTGGCCGCCATGGGCGACAAGGCCATCGACCTGCCCATGAAGATGCACGGCCGCGTCGTCGAGGGCAGCGTCCAGCGTGACGGCGCGCTGCTCCGGTCCTTCGACCTGGAATACGAGGGCGCCCGCTTCACCGTGAAATATGTCGGGACCGAACCCGTCCCCGATACGTTCAAGGACGGCATCGAGGCCGTCGTGGACGGACAGCTCAACGCTCAGGGCGTCTTCGAGGGTGCTCGCATCCAGGCGAAGTGCGCCTCGAAGTACGAAGCCGAATACGAGGTCGAGTCATCAGCTCCTGGCAACACTGCCCGCTAATCGCTACCCGACGAGGAAATCATGATCGCAGCTGACCTGGGCAACTACGCGCTCATGGCCGCGATGGTGTTCGCAGCCTTCGCGGGCGCGGCATCCATCTTCGGAACGCGCCGCGGCGACCCCCGCCTCCTGGAAGTCGGCCAGCGGTCCGTCTACGTGATGACGGGCTTGGTCACCATCTCTGTGATCATCCTCTGGAGCCTGATCCTCAAGGACGACTTCCGCTTCAACTACATCGCCGGCCACAGCAACGCCGATCTGCCCATGATGTACAAGATCGGTTCGCTCTGGGCCGGACAGGAGGGATCGCTGCTCCTGTGGACGTGGATCCTCTGCCTCTACTCCAGCGCCGCCGTCTTCAGCCAGCGCCGCCGCCACAACCGGCTCTTGCCCATTGCCATTCCGGTGATGATGATCACCGCCCTCTTCTTCCTCTACCTGAACAACTTCTCGAGCAACCCCTTCGCGCAGCTGGTCGCCGTCCACACGGGCGGCGGCGAATCGGCCTGGGCTCCCCAGGACGGCCGCGGCCTCAATCCTCTGCTGCAGCATCCGGCCATGGTGATCCATCCGCCGATCCTCTACATGGGCTACATCGGCTTCGTGGTCCCCTTCGCCTTTGCCATCGCGGCGCTGTGGACGCGGCAGCTGGGCTCGGCCTGGATCTACACCATCCGGCGCTGGACCCTCTTCAGCTGGATGTTTCTGGGCACTGGCATCTTGCTGGGTGCCAAGTGGGCCTATGTCGAGCTGGGCTGGGGCGGTTACTGGGCCTGGGACCCCGTCGAGAACGCGTCGCTCATGCCGTGGCTCACCGGCACGGCCTTCTTGCATTCGGTCATCGTGCAGGAGAAGCGCGGCATGCTGAAGGTGTGGAACGTCAGCCTCGTCTGCCTCACCTACCTGCTGTGTATCCTGGGGACCTTTCTGACGCGCAGCGGCGTGGTCAGCTCGGTGCATTCCTTCGCTCGCAGCGACATCGGCATCCCCTTCGCCATCTTCATCCTGGGCGCGCTGCTGTTCTGCACGGTGCTCATCCTCAAGCGCCTGCCGTATCTGCGCAGCGAGAATCAACTGACCAGCATTCTGAGCCGGGAGAGCGGCTTCCTGTTCAACAACCTGCTCTTCCTGGCGGCCTGCTTCAGCGTCCTGTTTGGCACCGTGTTCCCCATTCTCTCCGAGCTGGCGACGGGTCGGAAGATCGCCGTGGGACAGGCCTACTTCAACAAGGTCGAAGTGCCGATCGGACTCCTGCTTCTCTTCCTTGCCGGCGCCGGACCTCTCCTGGCCTATCGCAAGACCTCGGTCGAGAGTCTGCGCAAGAACTTCCTCTGGCCCGTCGCGCTCGGCCTGTTGACCATTCCGGCGTGCATCGCCACGGGCGTGACGTCCATCTGGGCTACCATCTCCCTGTCCCTGTGCGTGTTCGTCACAGTGACCATCATCCAGGAATTCCACAAGGGAACGCGCGCCCGCATGCGCAGCGTGGCCGAGGGCTACGCGACGGCCCTGGTCCAGCTCACCCGCCGCAACAACCGACGCTACGGCGGCTACGTCGTCCACTTCGGCATGGTGCTGCTCTTCCTGGGACTGACGGGGTCCGCCTTCGTGCGCGAGGGCCGTGGCATCGTCAGCGTCGGTGAGGACTTCAACGTCGGCGACTACACGCTCCGCGTGTCCGACGTGTCCGAGGAGACGTTGCCCAACTACTGGTCCGGTACGGTCAACGTCGACATCTTCCGCGACGGTCGGCAGATCACGTCGCTCGATCCCGAGAAGCGCTACTACTTCGCCAGTGAACAGCCCAGCAGTGAGGTCGCCATCCATCAATCGGCGGCCGCCGATCTCTATCTCGTGTACGCCGGACAGAGCGATGACGGGAAAGCCATCGTCCAGGCCTATGTGAATCCCCTCGTGATGTGGGTCTGGATCGGGGGCCTCGTCATCATCGCCGGCACCTTGTTCTGCATGTTGCCACCCCTACGGAGCCGTGCGGTCTGATGTTACCCTTCGCCTTGGCCATCATCTCCCTCGTCGCCGCCGGATTCGCCCTGTGGCCGGTCCTCAATGGCTCCCCCGCCGGGGCACTCGGCGGCGAAACGGACAGTGTTTTGGGACGCCTCCTGCAGCGCAAGCGGACGCTCTTCGAAAATCTCGGTGATCTCGAGCTGGAGCACTCGATGGGCAAGATGCCCACGCAGGACTACGAGAGCATGCGCGACGCCCTCGAACTGCAGGCCGCGCTCGTCCTGGAACACATCGATCTATTGCAGCGCACACGCGCCAGCGACAATCACGACGCGGCGGCGCGCTTCTGCATTCTGTGCGGCGAGTCGCTTCCCGCGCGCGCACGCTTCTGTTCGGCTTGCGGTGGAAAGGTGGCCTGACATGCGGAGCTGCGTTGCCCTCTTGATCCTGGGCAGTCTGACCATCCAAGCCAGCGCCACCACCCTGCGCGGGACGCTACGCAACATGACGACGGGCGAGGTCGGCAGGGCCAGCAGCGTGCGCCTGGTCGACGCGGCGGGAGGCATGAATCAGATCGGCACCTTGATCGACGTCGAGGGCGACTTCGTCCTGACCGATCTGCCGCAGCGCCCCGGCGCCCCCTATCTCATCCAGACTCAGCACGACGGCGTGCTCTACAGCCAGTCCGTCATGCTGAACGC
>Ga0326597_10014752_pt1 | contig 10232 bp, 8 predicted proteins | sample RVTome_12_FD_203789 | JGI IMG/M metagenome (GOLD analysis project Ga0326597, IMG submission 203789) | Soil microbial communities from uranium-contaminated site in the Upper Colorado River Basin, Wyoming, United States - RVT100D185 | ecosystem: Environmental > Terrestrial > Soil > Contaminated >...
CTTCCTGCAGGACTACAATTACGCTCGGCCGCACACCAGCATCGGCAATCTGCCGCCGGCCTCGCGTCTGTAAACAACGCTCGTGGGAAGTACAGCTAGGCGCCGATCCGCTAACCTGGAGGCATGATCGATCTCCGCCTGCCGCTCCTCGCTGCCTTGGCGCTGGTGGCCGTCGCCTGCTTCGGCGGCGGCGGCGAAGAGCCGACGCCCACGCCGCCGCCCACCGCGACGCCATCGCCGGGCGCTCGCGCCGAGGAGGCGCTCGCCGCCCACGTCGCGACGACCACCGGCAAGTCGTTCCTCGCCGACTGCTCCCTCGCCGACGTCGCCACGGACGTCGGCAAGATCTGCGCCTCCTTCCGCGGCGAGCGTGGGAATCAGCGCGCCTACGTCCTCGGCGAGACCTTCTCCGAGTTCGGCGAGTGGGCGATCGTCGAAGAGACCGACGGCCACTGGCGCCTCGTCCAGACCATCGCCCTGACGATCGACAACGCGGGCTTGCCCGGCATCCCCTGGCCGCTGCGGACCAGCGTCGACGTCGTAGTCACGGGCACGGGCCGCTGCCTCAACGTGCGCGAGGGCCCCTCCCTCGCCGAGACGGCCGTCGACTGCATCGACGACGGCGCGACGATCACGCTGGCGTCAGGGCCGACCCTGGCGGACGGGATCGAGTGGTGGCAGGTCGATGGCCGCAACGGCTGGGTCTCGGGCGACTACCTGCGCTACCCGGACGCCACCGAGTAGCTACTTCGCCCGTCTATTCTGAACGGCCAGCGAGAATACCGCCGATATCTGTCTGAATGTCGCTGGAACTGTTGCGGACAGTCTTGTGGAGACGAGTCTGCTCTTCCCAATTCCTGTCGTGAGCCCTGCGTTCTTTGGTTTGCAGGTCTTCAAGATCCTCGACCGCGCGGAACACATAAGTCCAGCGCGTTATGAACGCAAGAAAGCTTGGTCGTAGTTAGGATATGGCGATGGGGCTGGCCGGGAGAGCCCGGCGTGCGCTACTTCGCCGCGGCGCGATGGCGGCCGACGAAGCGGGCCATGCGCGCCAGCGCCTCGCTGAGGAGGTCGTAGGTCTGGGCGTAGCAGATGCGGATGTAGCCGCTGCCGCCGGCGCCAAAGGCCGAGCCGGGCACGACGGCGACCTTCTCCTCCATCAGCAGGCGCTCGGCGAAATCCGCGTCGTCGAGGCCGGTGCTCGTCACGGACGGAAAGGCGTAGAAGGCGCCCTGGGGCTCGACGAGCGCCAGCCCCATCTCGCGGCAGCTGCGGATCACCAGCTCGCGCCGGCGGCCGTACTCCGCGAGCATGCCGCGCGCATCCTCCTCGCCGGAGCGCAGCGCCTCCACGGCAGCATGCTGGGCCGCCGTCGGCGCCGACATCATCACGTACTGGTGCACCTTCATCATCGCGTCCGTGAGGAAGGCGGGCGCACACACCCAGCCCAACCGCCAGCCGGTCATCGCGTAGGTCTTCGAAAAGCCGCCGAGGAGCAGCGTCCGCTCCTTCATCCCCGGCAGCGAGGCGAAGCAGACTTGCTCAACGCCGTAGATCAGGCGGTCGTAGATCTCGTCCGAGATCACGAAGAGGTCGTGGTGCGCCGCAACCGCCGCGATCGCCTGGAGCCCGGCGCGGTCCATGACGGCGCCGGTCGGGTTCGCCGGATAGCCGAGCAGCACCGCCTTCGAGCGGGGCGTGATCCGCGCCTCCAGCTCGCTTGCCTTGAGGCGAAAGCCGTCCGCCGCCGGCGTCGGCACCGGCACGAACTCGCCGCCGGCGAAGGTCACGGTCGGCATATAGGCAACGTAGGCCGGGTCGGCGGAGAGGACCTGGTCGCCGGGGTCGAGGATCGCCTGGGTCGCCAGGTTCAGGCCCTCGCTGACGCCGCTCGTGATGATGATCTCCGTCTCCGGGTCGTAAGCGACGCCGTAGAGGCGCTCGAGGTGGGCGGCGATCGCCTCACGCAGCTCGATGATGCCGTTGTTCGAGGTGTAGGCCGTCTGGCCGGCCTCGATCGAGCGGATCGCCGCCTCGCGGATGCGGCTCGGCGTGACGAAGTCGGGCTCGCCGACGCCGAGCGAGATCACGCCGTCCGTGGTCGCGATCAGCTCGAAGAAGCGGCGGATGCCGGAGGCGGAGACCGCGTCGAGCTTGGCCGCGATCGACCCGCGCCGCGCGGCGGCCTTGGATTCAAGCATGCCGGGAGTATATGCCAGGGCTTCACCAGGCGGCTAGACGGGCTGGCATCGTCATTTGCTCGCCGTCTCCTTAAGTCGATGGCTTCAGATCTCGTCCGCGTCGCTTCTCTCAGGAAGGAGAGAAACCTCAAACTCCCCAGTCCACGCCGACCTTACGTATGAATACGCCCTCGCTGGGCGCGCCGGCCGCTGGGCCCCTCAGAGGGGCGGCCGGCGCCCATGCCAGGCCGTCGCCTGCTCGTAGGCGTGGGCGACGCGCAGCATCGTCGCCTCGTCGAACGGTTTCGCCAGGACCTGTAAGCCGACCGGCAGCTCCTTGCCATCGACGGTCACGAAGCCGCAGGGCACCGACGCCCCCGGCAGGCCGGCGATGTTCACGGGCAGGGTGAAGATGTCGCTGAGGTACATCGCGTAGGGGTCGTCCACCTTCTCGCCCAGCCGGAAGGCCGCCGTTGGCGTCACCGGCGTGAGGAGAACGTCGTACTTCTGGAAGGCGGCGTCGAACTCGCGCCGGATCAGCGTCCGCACTTTCTGGGCTTTCAGGTAGTAAGCGTCGTAGTAGCCGGTCGAGAGGGCGTAGGTGCCGAGCATGATCCGTCGCTTGACCTCGTCGCCGAAGCCGTGCTGACGGGTCGCCTCCATGTTCTCCCACATCGAGGCGCCCTCGGTGTAGGAGTAGCCGTACTTGACGCCGTCGTAGCGGGCGAGGTTCGTCGAGGCCTCGGACGGCGCCAGGACGTAGTAGACCGCCAGCGCCGCCGCCGTGCTCGGCAGCGACAGGTCGAAGTCGACCGTCGCCCCGAGGTCGGCGACCTGCTCGATCGCTTTCATCACCGCCGCCCGCACCGCCGGGTCGAGGTCGTCCGGCAGGTACTCGCGCGGCACGCCGACGCGCAGGCCGCGCAGGCTCGCGGCGCCGGCCGCCGGCAGCGCCGCCGCGAAGCCGGGCACGGCCAGGGGCGCCGATGTCGCGTCGCGCCCGTCCTGGCCGCTGATCGCATCAAGGACCAGTGCGGCGTCGCGGACGCTGCGGCCGAAGGGGCCGATCTGGTCGAGTGAGCTCGCGAAGGCGACGAGGCCGTAGCGGCTGACGCGGCCGTAGGTCGGCTTGACGCCGACGACGCCGCAGAGCGCCGCCGGCTGGCGGATCGAGCCGCCCGTGTCCGAGCCGAGCGCCACCAGGCACTCCCCGGCCGCCGTCGCCGCCGCCGAGCCGCCGGAGGAGCCACCCGGCACGCGCTCGAGGTCCCAGGGGTTATGGGTCGGAAAGAAGGCGGAGTTCTCGGTCGAGGAGCCCATCGCGAACTCGTCCATATTCGACTTGCCGACGATCACGGCGCCCGCCTCCCGCAGCCGCTCGACCACGTGGGCGTCGTAGGGCGGCACGAAGCTCTCGAGCATGCGCGAGGAGCAGGTGGTGCGGACGCCGGCCGTGCAGATCAGGTCCTTGACGCAGACCGGCACGCCGGTCAGGGGACCGCCCTCGCCGGCGGCGATGCGGGCGTCCGCCGCCGCCGCCTGCTCCAGGGCGAGCGCCTCCGTCACCGTGACATAGGCACCGACGCGCCCGTCGACGGCCGCGATCCGGTCGAGCACGGCGCGCGTCAGCTCAACGGCGCTGATCTCGCGCCGCTTGAGCAAGGCGCCGGCTTCGTCGACGGTGAGGTAGTGGAGGTCGGCCAAGCAGCTGTTCTTCTATTCTTCCAGGACGGCGCGCACGCGCAGGTGGCCTTCCTGCGCCAGGGGCGCGTTCGCGAGCACGGCGTCCTGGGGCAGCGATGGCCGGGGCTCGTCCGCCGCCATGACGTTTTCGAGCGGCAGTGTGTGGGTCGTCGGCGGCACGCCTTCGGTATCGAGGCGGCTCAGCACGTCAAAGTGGTCGAGGATCTGCGAGAGCTGGTCCTGGAACTTCGCAACGTCCGCCTCCGTAAGGCCAACGCGCGCGAGCTTGGCGACGTGCAGTACTTCCGCTCGAGTCAAGGCCACGTCGGGAGTGTAGCACCGGCGGTCAGACCGATCGAGCCGAGGTTCTCACACGGAGCCCGAGCACACCCAAGCGAAGGCTCTCATGCGCCAGAGGCGCATCCTGAGCGTTTCAATCAATCGAGGCTCTCATGCGCCAGAGGCGCATCCTGAGCGTTTCAATCAATCGAGGTTCTCATGCGCCAGAGGCGCATCCTGAGCGTTTCCGTCAATCGAGGTTCTCATGAGCCGCAAGGCTCATCCTGAGCGTTTCAATCAAGCCAAGTTCTCATGCGAAGCGCAGCGGCGCATCCTGAGTGCTTTCGATCATCCCAGGCCCTCATGCGTTGCCGGGGTAAGGCGTCCCGCGCGATCAGACCGATCGAGATTCTCATGCGTAGCCCAGGCACACCCAAGCGAAGGTTCTCATGAGCCGCAAGGCTTATCCTGAGCGTTTCAATCAATCGAGGTTCTCATGAGCCGCGAGGCTCATCCTGAGCGCTATCAATCAATCTAGGCTAGGATGGATCGCGGTGGGGGTAATGGGGAGAAGGGCGTGAGCGACACCGCGACCCGGCCTGCGGGCCTCGATCAGGTCGTCCTCGGTCAGCCAAGCTACGTCTGGCGCTTCGGCCAGGAGCGGCGGCTCAATATGGTCCGCCGGTTCCTGCCGCTCGAAGGCGCCCGCGTCCTCGACGTCGGCTGCGGCCTCGGCGCCTACGTCCGCCGCCTCGCCGACTTCAGTAAGACCGCCTGCGGCGTCGACCTCGACGTCGCGCGGGTGCGGCGCGGCGCCGAGAGCGGCGTCGCCGGCCTCGCCGCCGCCAGCGCCGAGGCCCTGCCCTTTGCCGACGCCGCCTTCGACGGCGTCCTCCTCAACGAGGTCATCGAGCACGTCACGAGCGAGCGCGAGACGCTGCGGGAGGCGCTGCGCGTCGTCCGGCCCGGCGGCCGCGTCGTCATCTTCGCGCCCAACCGCCTCTACCCGTTCGAGACCCACGGCGTCTATCTCGGCAAGCGCTACGTCTTCGGCAACATACCGCTCGTCAACTACCTGCCCGACCCCTTGCGCAACCGCCTCGTGCCCCACGCCCGCGCTTACACCAAGCGCAGCCTCGAGGCGCTCACGGCAGGCCTGCCGGCCCGCCGCCTCGAGTGGACCGTCGTCTACCCCGGCTTCGACAACGTAGTGGCGCGCAAGCCCGGCCTCGGCGAAGCCCTGCGCAAGCTGACCTACCGCCTGGAGCGGACGCCACTGCGGCGCCTCGGCCTCTCCCACTTCCTCGTCCTGGAGCGCACGGAATGAGCGCCCCAACGCCCAGGCAGGCCGCCGATGGCTTCTAGCAGCCGTAACGGCAACGGCAACGCCCGCAAGCGCCGCGCTCGGCGCAACCTGCGGCGGCCGACGAACCGCGGCCGCTCCTTCCCGTTCTGGCTCAAGGGGCTCATCGCGCTCGGCGTCCTCGGGTTCGCCGGCCTCCTCGCCGCCTTCGCCATCGGCGTCGTCCTCTACCGCAGCTACGCCGCCGACCTCGTCGCGCCGGACGAGCTCGCGATCAACGAGCCCTCCTACGGCGCCAAGATCTTTGACCGCAACGGCCTTTTGCTCTACGAGTACGTCGACGACCGCTCCGGCCTCCGCCGCCCCGTCAAGCTCGACCAGATCGCGGACGCCTTCCTCGCCGCGACGATCGCCACCGAGGACGACAGCTTCTTCACCAACCCCGGCGTCAACATCAAGGGCCTCGCCCGCGCCGCCTGGGAGAACCTCAGCCCTCTCTCCGGCACGCCGGGCGTCCTCGGCGGCTCCGGCGGCAGCTCGATCACGCAGCAGCTCGTGAAGAACGTCTACATCGAGGCGGAGGAGCGCCAGAAGCGCTCGATCGACCGCAAGATCAAGGAGACCGTCTACGCGATCGAGCTCACGCAGCGTTACGAGAAAGAGCGCATCCTCGAGTGGTACGTCAACCAGATCAGCTACGGCGGCGTCTACAACGGCGTCGAGGCGGCGAGCCTGGGCTACTTCGGCAAGCCGGCGAGCGATCTCAGCCTGGCCGAGGCGGCGCTCCTCGCCGGCATCCCCCAGTCGCCCGCCACCTACGACCCCGTCAACCACCCCCAGGCGGCGGCTGCCCGCCGCAACCAGATTCTCGACCTCATGGAGCATCAGGGCCGCCTCCAGATCGGCGACGACGCCTTCTTCCTCCCCTCGCGCGCCGAGCTCGCTGCCGCCCGCGCGGAGGAGGTCTCGATCGCGGAGAAGCGCTTCCCGATCGAGGCGCCCCACTTCGTCCTCGAGTACATCCAGCCCCAGCTCGAGGGCCTCTTCGGCCGCGACGCCCTCTTCCGCGACGGCCTCGTCGTAACGACGACGATCGACCTCGAGCTCCAGCGCGAGGCTCTCTTGACTCTCGAGAGGTGGATCCAGGAGTTCGAGGAGATCTCCGCCAGCCGCAACGGCGCCGTCGTCGTCATCGACCCGGTTAGCGGCGAGATCCTGACGATGATCGGCAGCCGCGACTACTTCCGCGAGGACATCGAGGGCAAGAACAACAACGTCACAGCCCTCAACTCGCCCGGCTCCGCCTTCAAGCCTTTCGTCTATCTCACCTCCTTCCTCGAGCTCGGCTGGGGGCCGGGCACCGTCATCCTCGACACGCCCGTGGTCTACGAGCAGCCGGACGGCACCGAGTTCAAGCCCACGAACCCCGCCAAGGACTTCCACGGCCCGATCACCATCCGCAACGCCCTCGGCAACTCCCTCAACATCCCGGCCGTGAAGGTCGCCGACCAGACCGGCGTTCAGAACATCGTCCGCCAGGCGAAGAAGCTCGGCTTCACGACTCTCGGCGGCGGCTACGGCCCGGCGATCGCCACCGGCGGCGTCGACCTCAGCGTCATCGACATGGCCTACGGCTACAGCGTCCTCGCCAACGGCGGCGTCATGCGCGGCCAGGAGCCCTTCGTCCGCCACCGCGCCGACGAGCGCCAGGTCGACCCGATCTCGCTGCTGCGGGTCACCGACTTCGACGGCCGCCTCCGCTTCGACATCGAGACCCGGCGCAAAGAGGAGCGGATCGTCGATGAGGAGTACGTCTACCTCGTCACCAGCGTCCTCACGGACGGCAGCGCCCAGTGCATCACCTTCGGCTGTGGCGGCATCACGGTCGGCAGCGGCGCCGTTGCCGTGAAGACCGGCACCAGCGAGCCCTTCGACCCCGCGGGCCCGAACGCCGGCAAGATCGGCGACACGTGGGGCTTTGGCTACACGCCCGACCTCGTCGTCGCCGTCTGGGCCGGCAACTCGGACAACTCGCCGATCGTCAACATCTTCAGCACCTCGATCTCCTTCCGGGCGATGCGCGACATCCTCCTCGGCTACTACGACGGCAGCCCGATCACGGCCTTCGAGCGGCCCGAGGGCGTCGTCGAGGAGACGCTATGCGTGCCTTCCGGCCTCCTGCCCTCCAGCCTCTGCGGCCGCACCAGCCAGGACCTCTTCGTGGAGGAAGACCTGCCCAAGGAGGAGGACAACTGGTGGCAGCGCGTCCGCATCGACGCCCGCAACGGCCTCCTCGCCGGCCCCCTCACGTCAGACCAGTACGTCCGCCAGGAGATCATGCTCGTCCTGCCGCCGGCGCTCCTCCTCACCGAGGCCGACCAGAAGCGGGCGCAGGAGTGGGCCGAAGCGCTGGGGCTGCCGCTGGCGCCGACCGAGACCAGCACCGCCGCCGACGGCCTGAACCTGCCGGCGATCATCTTCTCGCCCGCGCCCGGCGCCTACGTCAGCGGCAGCGTCGAGGTCAGCGGCCGCGCCACCTCGCGCCGCTTCGACGAGTACCGCCTCGAGTACGCCAGCAGCGACGACCCGACAAGCTGGACCCTGATCCGGCGGCGCAACCGTGACGTCGAATCCGGCAGCCTCGGGATCTGGGACACCGACGGCCTCGCTGACGGCGTCTACGTCCTGCGACTCGTCGTCACCGACGAGCGCGATGGCGACCTGACGGCAACCGTCGTCGTCAACGTCGGCGCGCCGGCGCCGCCTGGGCCGGACGAGACGCCGTTCGCGCCGCCCTAGCCGAGCCCTTCGCTGCTAGGGCAGCGCCGCCAGCGCCCGGTCCAGGGCCGCCACGCTCGTGAGGTCGCCCGCTACCGCCAAAAAGGCCGCCAGCGAGTCGCTGCGCCGCCGCAGCTCGTCGACCTTCGGCCCGATCGGGCTCACCGCCGCCGGGTTGCCCGCCTCGCCGGCGTAGAGGTTCGTGAAGGCGAAGTAAGCCTGGTTGATCTTGCGGATCCGCACCCCTTTGGCGGCAAGCTCCAGGCGCTTCGCCTCCATCAGCGCCTCTGCCGCCGCGACTTCGCCCCGCGCGAGGAGCGCCACCACCTCGGCCCGCAGCCGGCGCAGCTCCGCGCCGAGGTCGACCTCGGCGGCGGCCGGCGGCGACGGCGCTCCGCCTTCTTGCCCCGGCAGCGGCCAGGCGGCGAGCACGAGGCCGGCGATCTCGCGGCCGACGAGGTCCGCCACCGTCTCGTTCAGGGTCCGCAGGTCGTTGCTCTGCCCGTAGCGAAAGCCAAGCGGCCGGAAGAAGAGATAGTTGTGCAGCCACTCGTGCGCCGCCAGCTCCACCGCGGCGCCGTAGTCCGTCTGATAGCTGACGATCGTCGGGTAGGCGCCGATGCCGCTCGTCCCGAAGGCGACCGCCGACAGCCCGTCGCCCAGGTGCTCCGTCTCGATCGCCTCGACCTCGGCGAGCGTGAGGCCGGGCCGCAGCAGGGTCGTGCCGAGGAGGAGGATGCGGTCCCGCGGCGAGGTCGCGAGCGACCGCGGCGAGTCCGCGAACTCGAGGTCTACCGGCGGCCAGACCAGCGCCGGCAAGAAGAGCAGGGAGCGCTTGAGGCCCGCGCCGGCCGCGACCGCCGTGATCCGGCCCTCGATCGTCGCCTCGACGCCGTTCTCGAGCCGGTCGCGCTGCCGCCGCAGGGCGGCGAGCTCGCGGCGCGACGCGGCCGCGGCGCCGCTTGCCCGCTCGAGAGCGTCGATCTCGCGCGTGAGGGCGAGGAAGCGGGCGAGGTCCGCGTCCTCCTCGGCAATGGTCCGGTCGCCTCGGAAGAGCCGGCCGAGGCCGTAGAGCCACTTGTCGGGGAAGTTGCGCACCTCCCAGGCCGCGATGTTGTACTCGTCCGGGCCCAGGGCCAGGCCGAGGCCGCCGTAGACGGCTCGTGCCCCGATCAGGGACGCGAGCACCAGCGCCAGCGCGACCGCCGCCGCGACCGTGCGCGCCGCCTTCCGCTCCGACCGCGACCGCCTCGGCGCTGCCATGACTCCACCGTACAGCATCAAGCCCGGGCTCCGGAGCCGGCCGCTGAGCGCCGGACCGGGACGCCGTCGATGCTATAATCGCGACACGATGGCGGAACGGCTCGCGGCCTCCCCGCCTGCGGCGCGGGCAGACATGAGCGCCGGCCACGAGCGGACGCTGGACCTGAGCGCCAGCATCGCCAGCCGGATCCTCGCCTACATACTCGACAGCGCCATCCTCTTCGCCGTCGCGATGATCTTCGCCACCATCGGCTTCCTCAACATCTTCCTCCGCAGCGACTTCGGCGAAGAGAACGCGAGCGACGCCGCTACCTGGAGCACCGCCGCTCTCCTCCTCCTTACCGTCCCGGCCTGGGCCCTTGCCAGCCTCGCCCTCTTCCTCCGGCGCGGCCAGTCGATCGGCCAGTACCTCCTTGGCCTGCGCGTCCGCCGCGAGGACGGCAGCACTGCCACGGGCGGCCGCCTCGCCTTCTACCTCCTCGCCCTCCACCCCCTCCTTTATCACCCGCTAATCGCCGGCCTCTGGGCCTTTTTCGCCGCCGTCTCACTCTCCTTCTGGGCGACCGAGGCCGTCTTTCTCGCCGCCGTCAGCCTTACGATCCTCAGCCTCGTCGCGCCGCTCGCCGCCCTCGTCTCCAGCCTCGCCAGCCGCGAGCGACGCGCTCTCCACGACCGCCTCGCGGACATGAAGGTCGTCCGCATTGCAGAATGATGCGTCGCTCGCAGCGCCCCGCCATCTACCAGCG
>Ga0326597_10014756_pt1 | contig 10231 bp, 11 predicted proteins | sample RVTome_12_FD_203789 | JGI IMG/M metagenome (GOLD analysis project Ga0326597, IMG submission 203789) | Soil microbial communities from uranium-contaminated site in the Upper Colorado River Basin, Wyoming, United States - RVT100D185 | ecosystem: Environmental > Terrestrial > Soil > Contaminated >...
TCCGTTCGCTCCGACCCTCGTGCCGACCGACGCGAGTGTGGTGGGCATCGTGGATCACTGGGACACGGTGGACGCACCGCGCTGACGCGTCACCAGTGCCGCTCGCGCAGGCTCACAGGTCCTAAGCAAACACCGTGCAACTCGCTCGAGTCATTGGCACCGTCGTGGCAACCCGAAAGAACGAATTACTCGTGGGTGCCAAGTTGCTGCTGGTCCATCCAATCGATCCGGAAGGGGCGCCGTGGGGTTCGGCCATGCTGGCCGTGGATTCCGTCGGCGCGGGTGTGGGCGAGACCGTACTGACCGTCCACGAGGGTCGGGCCGCAGGTCAGGCGCTCGGCAGACCGGGTGCTCCGGTCGATGCCGCGATCGTGGGCATCGTCGACCGCATGGACGGGGCACGCGGCCACGACGGCACCTCCGACGATCGCATCGACCCCGAGGTGGTGCCAGGGCCGGCTCCGCGGCGCCGTCCCAAGCGGTCTGGACCGCCGACCGCCGAGCAATGATGGCCACGGAAGCCAAAGAATCAACATGGATGAGCGGGAGCTTCGGTCCATCGTGCGCGCCGCCGTCGAGCGGCACCTCGACGGCCGAGTCGATACGCCCGCGGCGTCGCTCACCGCGAGGCACCCGAGTCACGCACGCTTCACGCTTTCCGAGCGTCGGTCCGAGCCGACCCGGTGCCTGATTGAGCCGGCCGTCGCCTGCGTCCACTGTGGATACTGTCAATCGTACGGGCATTGACATTCGACGCTCGAGTCCCGCTCGCGCACGAGCGTAGGCTGAGTGGATGTCGTCGCCCGATCAACCACGGGTTCTCGTGACACGGCCGGTGCCGGCCGTCGTACGCGACTTCCTCGCGCGTGATTGCGCGGTCGATGTCTGGTCGGGTGCGGACCCGATGCCACGCGACGTGCTGCTGGAACGGCTCGCGGATTCGTCCGGCATCGTGTGCGTCGTGACCGATCGGCTGGACCGCGCGGCGATCGACGCGGCGCCCGGCTTGCGAGTGATCGCGAATATCGCGGTGGGGTACGACAACATCGATGTTGCGCACGCACGCGCGCGCGGCGTCATCGTGACCAATACGCCCGATGTGCTGACCGAGGCGGTCGCAGAGTTCACGTGGGGCCTGATGCTCGCCATGACGAGACGGGTGGCGGAGGGCGACCGCCTGGTGCGCAGCGGGCGGTGGGAGGGGTGGGCGCTCGATTTCATGCTGGGTTCCGAGTTACGTGGCAAACGGCTCGGGATCGTGGGGGCCGGGAGGATTGGGCGTGCCGTGGCCGCCCGAGCGCCCGCCTTCGGCATGGAGGTCGTGTTCGCCGTTCGCAGTGGCACGCCGGTCGACCCTCAGCGGCTCTCACTCGATGACCTGCTCCACACGTCCGATGTTGTCTCCCTGCACGTGCCGCTGACGCCGGAGAACCGTCATCTGATCGATCGGCGACGGCTGGCCGGGATGAAGCGGTCGGCGTACTTGGTGAACACGTCGCGCGGCGCCGTCGTCGACGAAGCCGCGCTGGCGTGGGCGCTCGAAGAGCATCTGCTCGCGGGAGCCGCCCTCGACGTCTACGAATCGGAACCCGACGTCCATGCCACGCTGCGTGGACTCGACAACGTGGTGCTCGCTCCGCACCTTGGCAGCGCCACGTTCGAGACTCGCGCCGCGATGGCGGAACTCGCCGCGCGAAATGCGGTCGCGGTGCTCATCGGGAGACCGCCCCTGACGCCGGTCATCGGCTGAGATTCCCCGTGACGCGTCAACGAAGCACCTCCGCCAGCCCGCGACCAGCGGCCACGACCGTCTCGGCCGTCATGGGGCGCCTGCGGACGGCGATCGCGAGCCTCGAACTGCCGGCCGTCGAGAAGATCTCGGAGAGCGAGCCGCACGACGCCTTTCACGTGCTCGTCGCGACTCTGCTCTCGGCCCAGACCAAGGATGCCGTGACTGCCGAGGCGTCCGAGCGTCTGTTTCGGGTCGCCCCGACCGCCGCCACCGTCGCGCGCCTGCCGGTGCGTCGGCTCGAACGCCTCATCTACCCGGTGAGTTTCTATCGAACCAAGGCCCGCCATCTGCGGGCGACGTGCCGTCTACTGCTCGATCGGTTCGGAGGGCGGGTGCCGGCCACCATGCCGGAACTCCTGACCCTGCCTGGCGTCGGACGGAAGACGGCCAACCTGGTGCTCATCCTTGCGCACGACAGTCCGGACAACATCTGTGTCGACACCCACGTCCACCGCATGGCGAACCGGCTCGGCTGGGTGACGACCCGTACGCCGGATCGGACCGAGCAGGCGCTATACGGCGCGGTCGCCAGACGCTGGTGGCCGATGATCAACCTGTACTTCGTCACCTGGGGACAGAATGTTTGTCGTCCCGTCTATCCCGTGTGTGGCAACTGCGCGATCCACTCGCTGTGCCCCAGGGTGGCCGTGACGCGCGTCGGTCGGTCGCGAGCCGCGGCCTGGAGCCGGTAGGCCGATGCTGGCGACGGCGCTGGCACGCAGGGCGACGAACGCGGTGAGCCCGATATGATAGCCTCGTAACCTTTGCGATGTGCGGCGCCGCCGGGCATCCTGATAAGGAGCATTCGATGTTGAAATACTACGTGGGAGCGTGTCTCGCTCTGGTCCTGTCCGTTGGTTGCGGGGGCAGCGCGCCGCCGGCCAGTGAGTCGCCAGCTGAAGCGCCGCCGGCTCCGCCCGCCGCGGTCGAACCTGCGAACAGTGCGCCGGCCGAAGAATCGATGCCAACCGGTCCGGTGACGATCGTGCTCGAGACGACGAAGGGTGTCATCGAGTTCGAAACGTTTCCCGTCGAGGCGCCCAAGACGGTCGCCCGCATTCTGGAACTCGTTCACAGCAACTTCTACCGAGGCCTGCGGTTTCACCGCGTCGTGCCAGGATTCGTCATCCAGGTTGGGGATCCGAAGACCCGCGACATGACCCAGCGCGATCGCTGGGGCCAGCCGCCGGCCGGTACGGGCACGGCGATCGGCGTGGCGGAGATCTCCGACTTGCACGAGCACGCGCACGGCGCCGTGGCGATGGCGCACGCAGGGGATCCCGCTGAGGCCGACAGCCAGTTCTACATCACGATGGGCGCCAAGCCGGCGCTCGACGGCAAGTACACGGTCTTCGGACAGGTGACCAGCGGATTGGACGTGGTCGATCGGATTGAAGAAGGCGACGCGATCAGGAATATGACCGTAAAGGCAGCCGAGGTGACGCAGTAACCACCAGGCCCTCGATCTCGGGATAGCGTGCCACGAACGCGTCAGCGTAGATGCCGCGCACGGGCAGGTGCAGCAGGTGCGTCAACTGCACGGCGTTCACCACGGCCTTGGCGGCGAAGTGATTGTTGAAGTAGAGATAGGCTCGGCCGACGCGGCGGCTCGCGCTGGTGACCGATCGCCCGATCGGTGCCAGTTCTGCTCCGTCGTAGAGGTAGTCGTATCGGTCTTCGGCTCGGTCGTGTGACCACCAGGCCTTGGCGTTTCGGCCGTGCAGTCGCACGTAGTGCAGTCCGCCCGTGCTCGGCTCGCCGGTCTGCCGAATCGACGAGTCGAACTTCGGTTCGTCGATGTGCACCCATGCCGCGCCCAGGCTCTCGAGCAGGGCCTGCGTGCCGACCCGGTCGTCGCTCCAGGTGCGGTGCCTCAACTCCACGGCCGTCGGATACCCCGCGAAGGCGCCGAGCAGCCAGGACAGATGGGCGCGGGAGCGGTCTCCACACGTGAAGCTGGCGGGAAACTGCGCGAGCAGCGCGCCGAGCTTGCCGCCCGACACGAGGGGATCGATGGCCGCCTTGAAGGCGTCGACGTCGCCGAGATTCGGGTGCCGGGGCGCACCGACCGCACGGGCGAACATGGCCGGGTGGGTGAATTTTTGGAACAGTTTGACCGAGAACGAGAAGTCCGGTGGCGTGCGCCGCACCCAGCTTCGCGATGCAACGGGAGAGGGCAGTCGGTAGAACGTGGAGTTCACCTCGACGGTGTCGAAGTGTTCGGCGTAATAGGCCAGCTCGTCGAACCGGCCTCGACGGCCCTCCGCCCGGGCTCCTGTCGCCGGATAGAAAATCCCGTTCCATGACCCTGCGCCCGACGGATAGCTCCAGCCGCAGGTGCCGATGCGTGGTGCGGTCATCCGACGATCTTCTCGTACGCCTCCTTGTCGAACCCGAAGATGGACGTGCGTCCCATGATGAGGATCGGTCGTCGGATGAGATTCGGCTGGTCCATCATCAACGTGATGGCCTCGGCCTTCGACCGGGGCAGCGGACGCGTCTTGAAGACCGGGCTCCGCGTGCTGACGAAATCGAGAAATCGCCTCGCGTCGACGTGCCGCTCGAGAAACGCCCGCGACGGGGGGGCGTCGTTGATGCTCCGAGCCTCGAGCTCGAGTCCGTCTCGCGCCAGAAACCTTCTGGCGTTGCGGCAAGTCGTTCACGTTGGTTTCCAGTAGAAAACGGCTTTCGCCATCGGAGCGCCTCCGCCGCCATTGTACCGACTACCGGAGCGTTTTCAAGGATCCGCTACACGGGCCTCCCCCTGCGGGGTGGGCAGGTATGATGGAACGGTTCTGGCGGGTGCAATTGTCATGCTGACGGTCAACGAGATCTTCCATTCGATTCAGGGCGAGTCGACGTTCGTCGGGTTGCCGTGCGTCTTCGTACGCCTGACCGCCTGCGATCTGCGGTGCGTGTGGTGCGACACGCCCTACGCATTCACGGAAGGCGAGAAGCTGAGCGTCGACGAGGTCGTTCGCCGCGTGCTGGCGAGCGCGTGTCGCCTCGTCGAGATCACCGGCGGCGAGCCGCTCCTCCAGGCCGACGTATACGAATTGATGGAGCGGCTCGTGGCCGAGGGCAAGACCGTCATGCTCGAGACCGGCGGGCATCTGAGCGTGGCTCGAGTGCCGTCCGACGTGGTCAAGATCGTCGATATCAAGTGCCCAGGCAGCGGCGAGTCCGGCAAGAACGACTGGACGAATCTCGGGCACCTCTCGCCAATGGACCAGGTGAAGTTCGTGATCGCCGACCGGATCGACTATGAGTTCGCTCGCGCCACGGTCGACACGCATGGACTCGCCCGCGGCGAGTCGACGGTTCTGTTTTCGCCAGTCCACGGGGTGCTCGCCTCGTCAGAATTGGCGCGGTGGGTGCTCGAGGATGGCCTGCCGGTTCGCCTCCAGCTGCAACTCCACAAGTACATCTGGCGTCCAGATACGCGAGGCGTGTGACGTACCCCATGAAGGCGATCCTCTTGCTCAGCGGCGGACTCGATTCGTTCACGACAGGCGGAATCGCCCGCGAGCAGGGATTCGAGCTCTACGGCCTCACCGTGCGCTACGGCCAACGGCACCACGTCGAGCTCGAGGCGGCGCGGAAGGTCGGGCTGACGCTCGGCGTCGTCCGGCATCTCGAAGTGGCGGTCGACCTCGCCGCGCTCGGCGGGTCGGTGCTGACGGGTGAGGGGCGGATCACGACGGGTTGGCGGGTCGGCGACGCGACGATTCCCGAGACGTACGTTCCGGCGCGGAACACGGTGTTCCTGTCGCTCGCGCTCGGATGGGCTGAAGTCGTCGGCGCGACCGATCTGTTCATCGGCGCCAACGCGGTCGACTATTCGGGGTACCCCGACTGTCGCCCGGCCTACCTCGAGGCCTTCGAGCGTCTCGCGAAGCTGGCCACGCGCGCCGGAGTCGAAGGGGCGTCGTATCTCGTGCATGCGCCGCTGCTGCACGTGTCGAAGGCGGACATCATCCGCCGAGGCCTTGCGCTGAAGCTCGACTACGGCCTCACCTGGAGTTGCTACGACCCCGGGCCCGACCGCGTGCCGTGCGGTCGATGTGATAGTTGTCGTATCCGGGCCGGAGGGTTCAGGGAGGTCGGTGTCGGCGACCCGCTCCTCGCGGCTCCCGACCCTACCCGGCCGTGACCTCGGGCGCGCGTGGTTCGCCGTGGCCCGACCGACCCAGCCATCATGACCGATCGCCTCTACTACGACGACCCGTACCTGACCGTCTTCGACGCCCACATTGCGCGCGTCGATCGCGAGCATGAACGCACGCTCATCACCCTCGAGCGCACCGCCTTCTATCCGACATCGGGAGGGCAGCCGCACGATACGGGCCGCCTGGCATCGACCACCGTGGTCGACGTCTTCGAGACCGCCGCCGGAGACCTCGCGCACGTGGTGTCGGGGGACAGCGCCAATCTCGCGACTGGCGCCATCGTGTCGTGTGCGATCGACTGGGACCGTCGTTTCGATCACATGCAGCAGCACACGGGTCAGCATGTGCTCTCCGCCTCGTTCGACCGGCTGCTGCGAGTGCCGACGAAGAGCTTCCATCTGGGCAACGAGCGGTCGACGATTGACCTCGCTCGGGAGATCTCCGATGACGAGGCACGTCAGGCGGAAGCCGATGCGAATCGCATCGTGTGGGAGAACCGACCCGTCGTCATCCGATACGTCGATGGCTCGGACGTCGCCACATTGCCGCTCAGGAAGGCATCGACGCGGAGCGGTCGCATCCGCCTGATCGACATCGATCGCCACGATCTCTCCGCCTGCGGCGGGACGCACGTCGCCCGAACGGGTGGTGTCGGTGCGGTGGTCATCACGAACGTCGAGCGGCACAAGGCCGGATCACGCGTCGAGTTCGTGTGCGGTGCCCGCGAGGTACGAGTGATGCGCGACGTGCTCGACAGTGTGTCCAGGTCGATACGATTGCTGTCAGTCCTTCCAGCGGAGTTGCCCGCCAGCATCGAACGCCTTCAGGCCGACCACCGCGCCGCCGTGCGCTCGGTGGATGAGTTGCGCTCGACGCTGGCCGGTCACGACGCGGCTCGACTCGCCACGAGGGCGGTGACGGTCGAGTCCGTCCCGATCGTGTGCGAAGTCAGTGAGGCAGACGACGAGGCCATCAAGCAGATCGCGGGGCTCGTGGCGACTGAACAGGGGATGGCTGCCGTGTTGGTCGCGAACCGAGTGCCATGCTTCGTGGTGGCCGCGAGTCCAGATGGTCGCCTCCTCGATGCCTCGGACGTCATCCGAGAACTCGTCGGCCGGGTTGGCGGACGAGGCGGGGGCAAGCCGCGCCTCGCCCAGGCGGGAGGGATCGACGCCGATGCGGACCGTGTGCTGGCGGCGGCGCGCGAGGCAGTCGCCAGCGTCATCCGGGCGAGGCCGACGACGTGAGAGTAGCCTCGAGCCGCGCCCAATCAGCGGGCGCGCGTGAAGTTCACGAGTCGCTCGACGGCGAGATCGATCCGGTCCAGCACGACCCTCGGCGGCAGCCTGAAGTGATTGGCAATGATCGAGAACGCGAGGATTTCGTCGTCGGCGGTTGGCAGGTATCCGGAGAGGGCTCGCGTATTGGCAATCGAGCCCGTCTTCGCGCGAACCCGACCCGCCGCCCGCGTCGCCACCAAACGTCGCTCCAGCGTGCCGTCGACCCCACCAATCGGAAGCGTCTCCAGGAACCGTTCAGCCGCCGCGCCGCGATGGATGACGCGAAGGAGCGTGATCAGCATGTCCGGTGTGACGTAGTTGTTTCGCGACAGGCCGGAGCCGTCGTACATCACGTATTCCGTCTCCGGGATGCCCCAGCCGGACAAGACCGCTGACACGACCTCCCGGCCAGCCCGGGCAGTGCCCAGGCCCGTGGCGAGCCTCCCGAGGGCCTTGAGCAGCGTTTCCGCGTATAGGTTCTGGCTGTCCTTCATCAAGACGCGGCCGATTTCGGCCAGCGTCGCTGACTGGTGTCGGACGAGGACGCGCGGCGCGTCGGTCGCGAGGTCTCCCGTGTCATCGATGTCATCGATGTCGACGGCCTCGCCCTGCACCTCCACGCCGTGCTCGATCAATGCTGCTCGCAGACCCCGAACGAAGAAGCGCGTGGGGTTGACGGCCGAGGCCGTCCGCACGATCGGCGTGCCATCCAGCGGCACCGTTCCCCGGACGTCGAGTTCCTCCCGCGTCGGGAGTCTGGCCAGTGCGACCGCTGGTCGGTCGCCTGGCGCTCCGGTGATGACATTGCCGTGCACCACCAGATCGCTGCCCGGGGGCGAGACGGACACGCCTGCGGCATCCCCGACCGCCGCTCCCGGGTTGATCGTGAGCTCCACGATGCCTTGATGGAACTGCAGCGCTCCCGACTGTGCGGCGTATCCGAACGGGATGTCATCCCACGACCAGGCGGCGCCGAACCCTTCGTCGTCGAACGCATTGTCGTCTCCGATGATCCGCCCGTCGATTCGCTGAATGCCCTCGGCGATGAGGCGGTCGGCCCAGGCGATGAACGTCGCATCCGGCGGATCCTCGGCTCCGATCGTCGGGTCGCCTGTTCCCTGGACGATGAGGTCGCCGTGCAGGACGCCGCTCTCGATGTGGCCGCTCGTTGCGAGCCGCGTCTCGAACCGGTAATCCCAGCCCAGACGTTCTGCCGCAGCCGCCATCGTGACGATCTTCATGTTCGACGCCGGCATCATGAGCTTCGACGGATTCAGCTCGTAGAGGATCTGACCGGAGTCCATCGATTGCACCTTGACGCCCCACAGCGCGTGGTCGTACGCCGGCTCCAGGAACAAGTGGTCGAGTTCGGCCCGGAGGGCGGCGAGCGGGTCAGCCGCGACGGGCGGCGCCGGCGCGACGGTGGGTGCCGTGCGGGCGCAGGCGGGCGTCCAGGCGAGCAGAAGGGCGAACAGGAGGTGGGAGGACGCGGTCCGCACTATTGCGGCTCGAGGACGTCGTCGAGGGCTGATACGACGTCCTGGTAGGCGGTCGCATCGATCGTCGCCGGCGGGTCGTCGTCTCCGGTGAGGGCGAAGACACCCGTGATGGTGCGCCCGAACAGCACGCGCTCGTGCTTGGCGCCGTCGTCGAATTCGACGTCCACGGTGAGTGCGGGCGTGTCCAGCCCCGTGCCGGCCCGTGTCTCGGCGAAGTCTTCGGCGCGGAGCCCGGAGAGTTTCGTCAAGAACGTTTGCATCCGGCCTTCGTCGAGGTCGCTGGCCGGCTCGACCCCATGCCACCCAGCGGATTGACCATCCTCCGCGGTCCGCTTTTCGAAGCGGCGCGTGACTCCGTCCCGTGTCACGGCGAGCGTCGTCGCATTCCATGAACGGAAGTCGAACATGTCCTTCCGGCGATAGTCGTTGGCCGGCTTGGAGACGTCGTCGAACAGACTCGGGTCGACCGTGAACACGACGCCGCGCGCCTCATCCCTCGCGTACCGGTCGCCCGCGTCGGACGTGGTGCCGAAGGCCAGGCTCGCGTGCGTGCTGCCGGCACCAACCGTGACGCGAGTCGGAGACGGATCGAGTCCCAGCGCGGCCAGGTCGATCGGCGCGCCGCCCTCGGCGACGATCGATTTCATCTGGACCGTCTGAAGGCGTGTCAGCAGACTCTCGAACGCGGGTGAGTCCGCGCGGCCGCGTGCGGGCGCCTCGAGGAGCCACCGGTCGTCCCGCTTCGTCGCACGCAGCGTCTCCGCACCCCGGACGACTTCGACACGCTCGACCGCGTCGCGATCGAACTCGAGGATGGACTTGTCCCGGAGTTCGAATGGGCTGCGATCGAACGTGCCCTCGAGATAGCCGGCGATCAGGAACACCCGCGGGTCATCCGAGATCTGCGCGTACAGATCACCGCCCGTGGCGGTCTTGTCGCCCAGCCGGAGGTGACGCATCGTCTCTTCACCGGCCTGTCGGAACCCGATGTCGATCCTCGGCTCGGACAGGCCGAACGGGGTGACGTCGGTCGGCTGCTCCTCGAGGACGCGCTCGATCTGGAGCGAGGCGAGCGCGTTCGCGATGGCGTCCACCTCCATCTCGGCCACGCCCGCGTCGACCGGCTCGAGGAGTCGCCAGGCACCATCCTGCTTCTCGAGCACCGACGTCTCACCGGACGCGGTCACGCGAAGGCCTTCGATCTGTTCGGCCTCCAATTCGAACACCGAGTCCTTCGCGGTGGCGGCTTCCTCGCTCGTCGGTCGATCGGATTCGACGAAGTAGATGTAGGCGCCCAGGCCCAGCAGGATGGCCAGCAGCACGAGCGTCGAGCGCAGACCCCGCATCACCGTCGCTCCCACCACGTGTAGACGCCGGACGCCAGCACGAGTCCGGGAATGATGAAGATCGACAGCCAGAAGATACGTGCCTGCTGATCGGCGGTGAGTGTGATGCGGCGATCCTCGGGCTCCCGGGCACGCACGGCGATCA
>Ga0326597_10014757_pt1 | contig 10231 bp, 10 predicted proteins | sample RVTome_12_FD_203789 | JGI IMG/M metagenome (GOLD analysis project Ga0326597, IMG submission 203789) | Soil microbial communities from uranium-contaminated site in the Upper Colorado River Basin, Wyoming, United States - RVT100D185 | ecosystem: Environmental > Terrestrial > Soil > Contaminated >...
CCGGCCGAATAGTCGTTGGCCAAGATTGCAAAGGCGAACTCCTCGCCGTCGCGGCTGGCGACGTAGCCGGCGATATTGGTCACCCCGTTGAGATGGCCGGTTTTGGCGCGCACCAGTCCAATCACCTGCTGCGTCAGCATCCGATCATCGATCGAACCTTCGTAGCCGTTGATGCCTAGCGAGCCGACGAATTCGGTGCGCACCCGGAAGTCCGAATGCGCCGCGCTCAGAAGCTGGACCATCTGAGCCGCGGAGTAGCGGTTCTCGTAGGTCAGCCCGCTGCCGTCGAAGATCTGAAATCCCTGGCCATCCAACCCGCTGTCGATCAGCGTCTGCCGCACCGCCGCCGCACCGCTCTCGGTGGTTCCGGGCGGCCCGGCGGCGTCGGCGCCCAACAGGCGCAGCAGCTGGTCGGCGATGAAATTGTTGCTGAACTTGTTCATCAGCCGGAGGATCCAAGCCAGGCTGCGGCCGTTGAACGTGAGGTAGGGAGCGGCGGGTGGGGCCAGTCCCGAGCGCAGCCCGCCCTCGACTTGAATGCCTTGCTCCTGCAGCAGCCGCAGAAACGCCTCCTGGTAGTTGCGCAGGGGGTCGGCCACCGAGAAGTAACGGATTTCCGGTTCCCTCCGGCCAAACGGCAGGGTACCGATGACCACCAGCTTGTAGGTGCCGTTGGCGGAGCTCTGGTAGGCGGCGATCGAGGTGCGGCTGCCGCCCGACCCGGTGCGGGCGCGGTTGGTGACCTGAATGTATTTCGACTCCGGATCGGTGGCGACCGCGGCGGCCGCTCCCGGCGCGGCTCCCGGACTGATCTTGACCGCGACGATGTTGAAGTTGAGCGAGAAGGCCGACAACGGCGCATAGTACGACTTGGGATTGGGAACGTTGCGCCAGCCGGGTGGAAACAGTTTCGCATCCAGATAGCTGCCGTCGAAGACCAGATCGCCGTCCACCCGCTGAATACCGCGTTGGCGAAGCTCGCGAATCAACAGCCAGAGCTGCTCCTGGACCATCGCCGGATCGCCGTAACCCTTGACCACCAGATCGCCCCGGACGCTGCCGGCGCTATCCGGCGCCCGGCAGTAGATCTCGGTCGGGACGCTGTGGGCCGGCCCCCAGTGCTTGAGCGCGGTGAGGGTGGTGCCGAGTTTGGTCAGCGACGCCGCTTTGAGGGGCAGGTCGGGATGGTAGCTGAACAGCACCTCACCGCTCGCCAGCGATCTCACTTGGGCTCCCACTTGGCCGCTGCGCCAGCCGGGATGGGAGACCAAGCTCTGCAGTTTTCGCTGCAGCGCTGCGCTGCCGCCGGCAGGTTCGCTGGCAGCGAGCCGCCTGGCGCCGGCGGGCGCAGTCGCCAGCAGCCCGAGGAGCAGCGCGCAGCAGCTTAGCCGTAGGCGAATCAACTCTAAGGCCGCCGTGGTTCGTGGAAGTTGCAGCTGCACAGTCCCGAAATCACCAGCCCATACGGTTTGAGCTCGGGCCGCTGGCAGCGCTCGACCGCCAGCGGTTTGTTGGGCTGCGGAAAATGTTTGCAGCGGTGACAGGGGCCGATCTGGTGCTCGATTCTTACCATGCGCGCCGGCTCCTGGGCATTTGATTAGGTTCGATCCGCATAGCGTGGTGCAACCCAGCCCGCCCGCGTCGGCTCAAGGGCGGGGTTTGAACTTGTTGCAGCTCCCGCCGCCCCAGACCGTGAGCTGGTAGACGATCAGCTGCGAATGAAGGCAAGGGGCCAGCAGGCGCTCGCTGGGGACCGCGTCGCCGTGGTGAAAATAGCAGCAATCCAAACAGCGGCCCGGCGGGCCGACCTCCGATGGCAGCGGCTCTATTCCTTCGCTCATGGCAACCGCTTATGGCGCAGCACCGCGTCGATCTGATGCTGAATTCGGCGGCGCAGCCACAGCGCTAGCAGCGCCAGCAGCAGGGCTCCCAGCAGACCGTATCCCCACCACGGCATCCCTTGGTTTCCCGGGCGTCATTGTAACACGGCCGAGCCGACCCGAGCCGCGGGTCACTCTTCGATCCAGGCTTTGGGGACGTTGAAGACCTTGCCTTCGGCGTTGCGGATCAGGTAGACCTCATCGAAGGCGTGAATGATCTTGACCTCGTCACCGGGGTTGAACTGAAACTGCTTGGGCTCTTCGCTGGCGGTGCTGGCATAAAGGCGGGTAAAAGCTTGCTTGCACTTGGCCATCGATTTCAGCCTCCCGTTGTCTTTCGCCGCGGCGAGAGGGGCGATCATAGCCCAGGTGGGACACTGATGTTAACATGAGCGGCCGACCTGCCGGCGGGCCCCGGCGGGGCCTCTGTTTGGGAACCAAGGATGAAGAAAAAATCGCAGCTCAAGGGCCGGGTGATCCGGCCCCGTCCGATCGACGCCAAGGGCGCGGTCGCCGATCTGATGGAAAACTCGTTTCTGGCCTACAACGCCGGCCGGCTGCTGGAAGCGAGCCAGTTGTTCGCGCAGCAGATGACTCGCGCCGATTGCACCGTGGGGCTGTCGATCTCCGGGGCGCTGACCCCAGCGGGCTTGGGCTTCTCCTGCCTGATCCCCCTGATCGAGCACGGCTGGATCGATTGGATCTGCTCGACCGGGGCCAACCTCTACCATGACATGCACTATCACCTCGGCTTTACCATGCACCAGGGCGGCCTGCGCTGGGACGACTTGACGCTGTACCAGAACCGCATCATTCGCATCTACGACATCCTGTTCGATCAGCAGGTGCTGCTGCGCACCGACCGGTTCGTCTATGAGTTGATGGAGGGACCCGACTTTCAGGCCAAGCTCTCGACCCCCGAGCTGCACTGGCGGCTGGGCCGCAAGATCGCCGAGCGCGAGGAGGCCGCCGGCGGCGCCGTCACCTGCATGCTCTCGGCAGCCTACCGCTACGACGTGCCGATCTTCACCTCGTCGCCCGGCGACAGCACCTTGGGGCTCAACGCCGCGGCGCTGGCGCTGCGCGACAACCGGTTCGAATTCGACGTGCTGGCCGATGTCAACCTCTCGACCGCGATCGTCTTTCAGGCCAAGACCGGCGGCGGCCGCAGCGGGGTCTTGATTCTGGGCGGCGGGTCGCCCAAGAACTTCGTGCTCCAGACCGAACCGCAGATCCAGGAGGTCCTGGGCCTCGACGAGAAGGGTCACGACTACTACATCCAGTTCACCGATGCGCGCACCGATACCGGTGGGCTTTCGGGGGCCACCCCCAGCGAAGCGATGACCTGGGGCAAGGTGGATCCCAACCAGCTGTCGAGCAGTGTGGTCTGCTACGTCGATTCGACCATCGCCACCCCGCTATTGGTGGCTTACACGCTGGCACGAGCCAAACCGCGCAGGCCGCGCCGGCTGATGCGAAAGCTGCCCGATCTGCTCGAGCGGCTGCGCGAGGCCTACCGCGGCGTGCGCCTGGGCTATCAGGGCAAGCACCGCCGCAGCGACTCGAGCGGCCAGCGCCGGCGCCACTGACGGGTGCTGCATTGAATAGCGGGCGTTTCGCGGGCGCGTTGGGCCAGGCGGCGGCGGGATCTTGGGCGCTACTCGGCTGTCCTTATGACGGAACGGTTTCGTTTCGCCCTGGTGCCCGTTTCGGTCCCGAGGCGATCCGCGCGGCCTCGTGGGGCATCGAGTCCTACTCCTGGGACCAGGACCGCGACCTCGAACAGCTCGGCTTCACCGATCTCGGCGATCTCGAGTTGCCCTTGGGCGCGGCCGAGCGCGCCTTGGAACAGATTCGGGAAGTGGCCCGCGGCGCTTGGCAGAGCGGCGCGCGGGTTTTCGGCCTGGGGGGCGAGCACCTGGTCACTTTGCCGCTGGTCGAAGCGGCGCTCGAGCGCCAACCCGACCTCGCGGTGCTGCAGCTCGATGCTCACGCCGATCTGCGCGAGGAGTACTTGGGGCAGCGTCTCTCCCACGCCTGCGTCATGCGGCGCGTGGTCGAGCTGATTGGGGCCGAGCGCCTGGTGCAGGTGGGGATCCGCTCCGGCACCGAGGAAGAGCGCGCCTTCGTGATGCAGCACGGCACGCTCTGCGCGCCGGATGCCGCCGGTCTGCGCGCCCTGCGGCAGCGGATCGGCGCGCGTCCGGTCTACCTCACGCTCGACCTCGACGTGCTGGATCCGGCGTTCCTACCCGGCACCGGAACCCCGGAGGCCGGCGGCTGGAGTGCTGCCGAGCTACTGCGCCTGCTGGCCGAGCTCGGGGACCTGCGTGTGGTCGGAGCCGATGTGGTCGAGCTCGCCCCCCAGCTCGATCCCAGCGGCTGCTCGGCTGTCGCCGCCGCCAAGCTGGTGCGCGAAATGCTTCTGCGCTTCTAGTTCTGCTACTATGTCGCCGATGGCCGGCAAGACCCTGTTCTCCAAGATCATCGACGGCGAGATCCCGGGGCGTTTCGTGTACCAGGACGAGCTCGTGGTCGCGATCCAGGACATCAACCCGCAAGCGCCCACCCACATCCTGGTGATTTCGCGCAAACCAATCGATAAGCTCGGCGCCGCCAGCGCCGAGGATGAGGGCTTGCTGGGGCATCTGCTGAGGGTCGCCGATCAGGTTGCGGCCCAGCAGGGTTTGGACCAAGGCTACCGGCTGGTGATCAACTGCGGCCCGCACGGCCAGCAAACAGTGCCCCATCTTCATGTTCATCTGTTAGGTGGCCGGCAGATGAGTTGGCCGCCCGGCTGAGGGGAACGACCATGAGCGACAAACCTAGCTCCACCGCCTCGATTGATCCCGAGCTGCTCGAGATCCTGGCCTGCCCGCTGGGTAAGACCCCAGTCAAACTCGAAGGGGAGTACCTGATCTGCACCCAGTGCGGTCTGCGCTACCCGATTCGCGACGGCATCCCGGTCATGCTGATCGATGAGGCGGAGCTGCCGCCGGGTGTCTCCTCGATCGAAGAGACCGTGTGCTGGAAGAAAACCGAGGGCGCTGGCTAGAAATCAGATCAGATGGAGCTTCGATTCTGACTCGCCGACCTCGATCACCCCAACCGGCGAGAGGCTGGCACCGCCGCCGCCGCCATCCCCAGCGCCGGAGCCCGAGCCGGGCGTGAGGCTGAGCAGTCTGCTATTGATGCGGCCTTCGCCGGCGCCGCCGCCACCACCGAGCCCGAAGGCGATCATAGCCACCGGAACCAGGGTCCGACCCTGCACCGAAACCGGCGTGCCGAGCAACCGGTTTGGGTCGGTCAGCGAGCGCAAAGTCTCCGAAATACCCGAGAGGATTTCTACCGTCGACGAACGTTCCTGGGCCATAGCATGCCTCCTTACGATCTCAAGGGGACCGTTTGTTCCTACTATAGGCTACCGCTGGCCCAGGTCAAGCAAGGTGCCAGCCCGCTAGTTCTCCAGTTCGAGCCGGTGGGCGGCCAGCGTCATCGTCTTGTCGTTGAGCACCAAGAGGCGGGCGTTGAGCTTGCCGTGCGGCAAGGCGTCCGCCGGTATGAAGATGCTGTAGTCTTCGTAGAGGCCCGAATCCAAATCGGGCACGAACTCGGACTGCGCCACCGCTTTGCCCAGCAAATCGAAGCCCTTGCGCCGCGCCGCCACCGGGGTCCAATACTCGTTGCTGAACTGGATCAAGACCCGGCAACGTTTGCCCTTCAGTCCCTCGGCGGTGAAGCTGAACACGAAACGCCAGCCTGGACTTCCGTCAGGGCCGTTGGCGGGCTCGACCCGAGCGCCTTCCTGGAACTCGACGAACTCGACCGCGCCGGGCGCGCCGGGAGCGAATTCGGACAACTTTTCGCTGATCCGGTTGGCTTCGGGCCCGGATAGTTTCTCCCCCCACTCCTGCGGCAGGAGCGACTTGACTTCCTCGGGCGATGAAGCCGCCGGCGGGCTCGAGGGCTTGGCGCCGGTGGCGCCGGCCGGCGGCTTGGTTGGCTTAACTTTCAACTCGGGAGCCTCTGGCGGCGGCGGCTTAGCGGCCGGCGGCGCCTTTTCGGGCGCTTTCTCAGCCGCTGGAGATTGGGGCGACCGCGCCGGTGGTTCGGAGGCGCCGCCGGTGGCGGCGCCTGGCGGAGCGGTTGGCGCCTGCTGAGCCGCCTGTAGCTTGGCTTGGGCCGCCTGGGCCAGAGCTTCAATCTGCTTGGCCGGTTCGCCGCCGGTCTGGGCGCTCGCCTGCACTGCGGCGCTGATGTCCTGCGGTTGGGAGGTCAGGGTGGTGAGGCGCCTGGGGTCGAAACTCTGGATCACGATGTCCTGGTCGGCGAAATGAATGTAGAGCTGGCGCTTGAACAGGGCCCAAGTCACCATCAACCAGCAGTCGATCTCCATCCGCAGCTTCTTCTCGACGAAAATCTCGCTCATCAGCTTGGTGATCTGATCGACATTCTGAAAGTCGGCGGCCCGCACCTCGACCGGCAGGGTGAGGGCGATCTGCCCCTCTTTGGGCAGCTTGAACTTCTGGGCATAGACCCCGCTACCGACGTTGACCCCGTTGAGCGTCGGCGTGTAGCGCAGCTCGGCGACGTTGGCGTTGAACGCATTGGGGTTGAACAGAACGGTGTCGAGCAGCAGCGTGATGCCCTTGCCGGGGTCGTACTGCCCGATCCCGACGTTGACGATGGTCAGTTTGGGAGTGTGGATCTGGCCCGGTTTGGGATTGTAGACCTTGACTCCTTCGAACGGCGGCGGGCTCTGGCCGGCCGGCGGCTCGCTCTGGCCGGCCGGCGCCGGCGCGCCCGCCAGCAGCAGGGCCAGCAGGGCGGCGAGCTTACGAGGAACGACGCGAGACATAGGGCAAGATCTGATCGATCGGAATACAGTAGTTGCCGGATACCACCATCGCCACCACCTGGCCGCTCGGATCCAAAACCGGGCTGCCGAGCTGCGGTTGTCCGACCGCTTTGTCCAACTCCAACACCTGGTCGCGCTGGCGCAGCGAGACCACGTCGGGGACCGCTTGGGCGCGGTTGCCGGTGATTCCGCCAGCGAAACCAAGCACGGTGAACTTGGCGCCGAGCGCGCCCACCAGGCTGCTCTTGCGCACTTCGGCCGGACGGCTGGCCGGATCTGCGGCCACCTCCAGGACGGCAAAATTCCACGGACTCTCGGTCCGATGCACTTGGACCGAGAGCTTCTGTCCGTCGGAAGATTCGCCGGTAACCGAGCTCCAATCGTCGCGGGGCAGGTAGGCCACCTTGACCCGGCCGCGCTGGCTGGTGACGGTCTGGCGGGCCGTATCTAGCTGATCTTCGCCCGCCACTCGGACCAGCGTCTCGCCATGGCGCATCAGCACGATGTTGGTGCGGGCGTCCACCACCTTGTAGCCGCCGCTTTGCATGGTCGCCAGCATGTCAGGGTCGAGGAACTTCCAAGGCTGCACCGCCATCTTGGTGGTCACCAGCTTGGTCCCGTTTGCGAGAAAGAAACCGGACGCGGTCTGCCACTGCGCGACCTCGTCGCCGCTGGACAGGACATAGCTGGTATAGACCAACACGACCGAAGCGGTCGCCTCCTGGGCCGCGGCCCGCGCCTGGGTACCGGCCTTGGTCTCGGCCTGGGCGGTCTGGCGCAAGGATTTGACGCCGGACAGATCGCGCTCGATGCCAGCCCGCGCCTGCTCGAACTCTTGCCGCATGCTCTGGACCCGCTGCTCGAATTCGGCGCGGGTGGCCGCGAGCTCGGCGTTGAACTGACGCTGGAACTCGGTCTTGGAGGCCTCCAAGGCCCCGCTGATCTCGCCGCGCGCTCGGGCTTTCTGCTGGCCGAGCCATTTGAGCAGCTCGGACATTTGAGCGTCCATGCGGTCGAGCCGCTGCTCCGCCCGTGCCGCGCGGTCGTGGAGCCGGTAGAGGCTGGCTGCCAGCGTCGCCATCAGAATCAAGACCGCGCCACTCAGCCCGAAGAGCAACGCGCGCAGTCGGCCGAGCTGCCGGCGCAGGACCGCGTCACCCAGCGGTGGGTGGCGCATGCGGTCGGTGGCCGGCCCCGGCCCGGGCCGCGCGGCCGGCGCTGCCGGCGCGGCCGCGCTTCTGCTGACACCGGCGGTCGCGGCTGGCGGAGACTTGGCTGGCCGGGCCAGGCCTATCCCCAGCTCCTCAGGATTGACCAACCGAGTCGAGGCCGGGGGCATTCCCGCTATCGGCCGCCCGCCGGTGTCGAGGAGCTGGTCCGCTAACTCCTTCGGCAGTTCTTCGCCCGGAAGATAGAGCCGCGTCTCGGCTATCGCCGGACCGCGTCGCACGGCCGGCGGCGGCGGTACCGAGGCCGCTTCGCGGCTTGCCTTGGGACTATCTTTTGACGCCGGCGGTGCGGGGGGACCGCTTTCCTGGCGGCCCGGATCCAACGCGGCGGTGAGCTGCTCCTGGGAGTAGCGGGAAGTCGTTTGGATCGCGGACGGATCCGTCTGGACGGCGGCGCCGCCAAGCGCCCCGGCCTTGAAACGGTCGGTCTGCTCCGGCCGCGCGATCTGGATCGAGATCTCGGGACCCGATTCTCCCAGGCGCAAGGTCGAGCTGGAGCCGATCTGTTCGCATAGGATCCGGCGCTGATTCAAAAAGGTGCCGTTGCTGCTTTGGAGATCTTCGACCAGCACGGCCTCGTCGCTGGCGGTGAGTCGCAAGTGGTGTCGCGACACCTCGGAATGGGGCACCACCAGATCGCTGCTCTGGTCGCGTCCAACCACGATGGATTTGCCGGGTTGGAGCTCGCGGACGGTCTCGCCCGGCGGATCCAGATATCGGATAGTGACCGTCACTCTCTTGCCCCGTCCTTGGGGCTTGCCCCCAACTCCATCGCGTCAGACAGCCGGGGGCAGCGTCTCATGACTTGTGCAAGCGTCGGTCTTGCCAGCCCATTATACCAATCAGCAGGAGCAGCTCGAGTAGACCGATCCCGGCCACGGTCGCCAGCGCGGTCGGGAAGGGGTAGTCCAGCGCCAGGTAGTTGTGAGTGAACTCCTTTTGCTGCTTGGACTGACGGGCATAAAGATCGGCCATCGCTTCCAGACCCCAGCGCGCGACCACCACGTAGGAGATGCCGCGCGACAGGTCCGACATGCCGGGACGGTAATCGATCCGCCGCGGAATCTGGTGCACCACCTGGTCGCCCCAGCCCGGCGGGATCTCGACCCCCAGACGTTTGACGTCCGCGGCGGTCACCGCAATGGTGATCTCGGTCTGGATGCCATGCAGCGGGGTGATCGCGCCGGCGAACAGGATCTGCGGGAACAAGACCATTACCCCGAGCGCGAGCGAGGTCTCGGTGGTCTCGACCAGGGCGGAAACCACCAAGGCCATTAGGATGCCGGCCCAGGTGGCCAGGAACACGATGCCCAGGCTGAGCCCGAGCGGCCCATCGAGGCGGCCGGCGCCGTAGAGCGTGAGCAAGATCAGAAAGCTTTGCACGGCGCCGAATCCGCTGAGCACCAACACCTTGCTGGCCAGGTACGGCACTAGGCGCAGAAAGGTCTGCCGCTCGCGGTGGTAGATCGAACGCTCACCGACAATCTCGCGCAGCGAGTTGGTGCAACCGAACCACAATGCGGCGAAGATGATCAGGAAAAACATCAGTGGATGGTTGGGTCCGTTGAACAGCAGGGCATCGGTGAGCCCGATGAAGGGCGCCTGCACGATCAGCAGAGTGGAATAGGCGCGATCGTTGAGCTTGATCTCGAGATAGCGGCGCATCAGGATCCAGGCCTGCGCCAGCGCGCTGCGCCGGCCTTGAGCCTCGAGCCGCATCTGGGTGGCTTTGTGCTCGGCGGCCCGCCGCGGCGGCAGCACCACCGCGTAGGGCGAGCGCTGAAGGCTCTGTTTCCATTCCTCGGGGGTTTTGGTTTCCAGCCGGTAATAGATCTCGTCGATCTGGTTGACCGCGAAGTAGCGCATGGCGTCGGCCGCGGTGCCGGCAAAGGCCAAGCGCCCGCTGACCAGCAGGACCAACTTGTCGACCAGGTTGAGGCTGGACATTAAATGAGTGGTGCAGACCACGGTGGTGCCGGAGTCAGCCAGCCGCCGAAACAGATTCATCATCAGCGCCTCGGTGCGCGGATCCAGCCCCGAGGTCGGCTCGTCTAGAAAGAGGACCGCCGGCTTGGTGACCAGTTCGACCCCGATGTTGACCCGCTTGCGCTGGCCGCCGCTGAGCCGCCGCACCAGGGTGTCGCGGCGCTCGCGCAGCTCGAGCGTGTCGATCACTTCGAGGACGATGGCGTCGATTTCCGCATCGGAAAGCTCGCTCGACAGGCGCAGGCGGGCGGCGTAATACAGCGCCCGATAAACGGTCA
>Ga0326597_10014758_pt1 | contig 10231 bp, 10 predicted proteins | sample RVTome_12_FD_203789 | JGI IMG/M metagenome (GOLD analysis project Ga0326597, IMG submission 203789) | Soil microbial communities from uranium-contaminated site in the Upper Colorado River Basin, Wyoming, United States - RVT100D185 | ecosystem: Environmental > Terrestrial > Soil > Contaminated >...
GACTGACCATAAAAAATCTCTAAATGCAGTTTTTATCACTGCGGTTTCGCTAACATTGGGATTGATTTTCCACTGGCTATTCTATGATAAATTAATTGGGATTTCATACCCGCTATTCATAGCTGTCACACTGCTAAGTTATTTTGGCTTTTCGTTTTATTTCAAAGTCCGGCTCGATTTATCGAGTTGGTTCGTGAGTATTATAATTATGGTTTTGGCCGGCTTTGTGGCGGTGAGAGAAAGTATATTTTTGAGCTTTTTGAATATTGTGACCTCATTTTTTTTGTTGCTGATTTTGGCCAGTTCTAGCCGCGGCCGAAAGCTCGGGGATTTTGAAATAATTGATTATCTCAAAGCAATTTTCATATTGCCTTTTCAGTTTATAGCCAGCATACCGGCGGTAATAGCGAACCTTTTCGTTTCTCGGCAGGAACAGCGGCAGGGAAGCAAAATATACCCGATCATCAGGGGTCTGGTGATCACGGTACCGGTATTGATTGTTTTTATTTTGCTTTTCACATCAGCTGACCTGGTTTTTCAAAAATATTTAGGGAGTCTCGCTCAATTCGATCTTGATGAATTTTTTCCGAGATTCGTTCTGATAGCTGTGGTAACATTCGCTTTTGTTGGAGCTTTTGGCTACCTATTCCTAAAAATTAATATTTTCACGCCCCGAACGCCAAGCTCCCATACAAACATTGGTTTAACCGAGGTTAGGATGTTATTTGGCGCAGTCAATGTTCTTTTTCTGATATTTATTCTGGTGCAGATCACTTATCTTTTCGGGGGTGAAAACAACATCACCAAACTTGGTTTTACCTACGCAGATTACGCGAGAAAAGGATTTTTTGAGCTTATTGTAGTAGCGGCATTTTCTTTTTTGTTGGTATTTGCCGTCGAAAGGCACGCGCCACGTCCCACGGAAAAACATACCACTTCGTTCAAGGTGCTCGCGGGAGTTTTAATCCTGCAAGTTATTTTGATCATGGTTTCCGCGTTCAAAAGATTGCTGCTGTATGAAAATGCCTATGGTTTTACGGCGGAACGGTTCTATGCCCATGCTCTGACTCTGGGATTAGGACTGATTTTCTTGCTGCTCTTTTACAAGATCGTTACTGATCAAAAAGAGAACAGGTTCGTGTTCAGTGCATTTGCAGCGACAATCCTATTCCTCGTCGGTCTTAACCTATTCAATCCCGATTTGTTTATTGCCAGGAAAAACATAGACCAGAGACTAGCGCAAAATGAACTAGGGAAATTGGATACCGGGTATTTGCAAACACTGTCTACGGATGCAACCAGTCAAATAGAGCGGTTGCTTGATTTTCCCGACAAAGAGGCGCAATATCAAGCAGTGATGATGCTAACGAGCGATAGAAACAATGCGCTTGTGCATCCATGGCAGTCTTTCCATTTTGCGCGGGAAAGATCGCTGGCGATCATAGAGGCAAATTCATCCCGCATCAAGCAGGTTTTGGAAGAGCGAAATAATTAATAATTTCCACTATTTAAAACCAATAGTGATTGCGCCTCGGCAATCCGACCGTCATTAGCGAAAGCCAGTGTTTTTTGTTAGACTAGCTTTATGAAAGATATATATCTAACAGGAACATTTCGGAACGATTGGAATCGCGATTTTAATTTAAAGTTGGTCAAAATCGCCGAGCTTCTTAGCACGATAAAATCTCTTCTCTAACAATCAAGATAGTTCCAATACTTCATACTACCGTGTCCTCCGAAGCTTTGGCGAAGGAAGGATGCGGCCTCAAGCTAAGCTCTTGACAATGTATAGTTTACCATATACAATAGAAATATGGATATGGTTTTAGATAATCTAGAGGGATTTGAATGGGATAGAGGTAATCAGCAAAAGAGCATGGAGAAGCACGGGGTTAGCCCTCTTGAAGCCGAAGAAGCATTTTTTAACTTTAACCTGTTAAATCCCGACCCTCTGCATAGCCAACGGGAGCCACGTTATAGATTGTTGGGGCAAGCTAATAGTGGCCATATACTTTTCATAATTTTTACAGCGAGAAATCATAAAATAAGAGTAATTTCTTCAAGATTAGCTAATAAGAAAGAAAGGAGCATTTATGCCAAAGCATCTAAAGAAAATTCCTAAATTCAAAAATGAAGCCGAAGAGAGGAAATTTTGGCGAAAACACGATTCTGTCCAGTATGTGGATTGGTCTAAGGCCCAGCGCGGCGTATTCCCAAATTTAAAACCATCTTCCCAGTCTATTTCGCTTCGCGTGCCGTCTCATATTATGGCTCGTGTGAAAATGCAGGCCAATGAATTAGATGTGCCCTATCAGACTTTGATGAAGCAATATATTGCTAAGGGGGTGTTAAAGAGATAGGGTTTGCTTTGCAATCGCAGTTTCAACCTCCCTGCCTACCGGCAGACAGGCTGTACCCTCTTTCGTCCCCCTGAGGCGGACTGTGGACGGGCACAGCTATCTGTCCTCCGAAGCTTCTTGACCGTCCGTAGCCTTGTGCGAAGGAGGTTGGCGAAGCGAAGGAAGGATGGATGCGGCCCCAAGAAAATTTCCGCTAAAATAAGCGGATTTTTTATTGACCCCGCAAGGGAAAAGAACTAGGATAATGGCATATGCCCAGAGGAGAAGAAGAAAATTTTTTTGAGGGTGATTTCCATTTACCGCAGGAGTTTTTAGAACAAGAAGCGAAATTTGGAGATGCCGCTTATCATCCTGCTATACTTACGTCTTTGATGCACGGAGCAGCAGATGCGGCCCTGGCTTACTATTTGCGCTCCCAAGAAAAGAACGCTAGGTTTGACATAAAACATACGCTAAGGTCATTTTTAATCAGCTCAATCACTGCTCCAGAAAAACCATCAGCTGAGCACGAATGGATCCTCAAACCTGAAGGGGAACAGCCGTTTGACCCCAATGCAATCAACACTGACGTTGTATATGATTTTTGTGCCAGGGCGGAAATAGATTTTCAATTGGAAGAAGAATATCAAAAATTGATGGAAGAAGCTCTTGCTCAAGGCGGGTATTTATATGGTGAGAAAGGCCAAAGAGGTTACGATAAGCTGGAAGCATTTGCCAATGAAAGGCAAATTCCCGTGGATTTTAGCACTGCCGAGATAGCACTCGCTCTGCAGAAAAATTTGGAAAAAGTATGTCTCGGAAGATTTTCTGATAACTTGGAGCACCAGATAACAAATTCCACCTCTGTTGATACTGTAGTAGAGATGGTAGAGCAAGTTGTCTCTTTTGCCAAGGAGAAAGGGATTCTCCTGGATCCAAAGCTGGCGTTTGACGGTGAAATGGAAAAGCTTTCCAATTTGCAAGATAATCCTGGTTATGAAGAGCAGGTCAAAGAGCTCAAACAAGTCGCAGAGCGAGTTGGAATTTCCTTAGAATAGTTCTAACATCCTTCACCTCTCGACAAGCTCGAGATATTCTGCAATGCGACCCATTCGACGCACGATAAAATCTCTTCTCTAACAATCAAGATCGTGGAAGAACTGAATAATATTATGAAAGAGTACGAGATAGCGACTAATTCGCACAATTTTGATAATGTAAAAAAATTAATTGCGGAACAAGCTATTTACTGGTTTTCGGATGGATCGTTTCAAGGGTTTGATAGTATAAGAAAAGCCTTTGAGAATACTTGGAAAAAAGTTATGGACGAAGCATATCAGATAAAGAATCTGAGGTGGATTGCGATAAGTGAAAAAGCAGCAGCGTGTATTTATGAGTTTTATTGGACAGGAATGATTGATGGAGAGAAAAAATCTGGCAATGGCCGAGGAACAAATGTACTCGTTAATGACCACGGCTGGAAGATTGTCCATGAGCATTTAAGCAGGATTTGCCCCAAATAGTAGTTTCAACATCGCTAAATTGCCGCATATGCTGGAAAATAGCGAATAATTTTAAAATGGTGACTAGCCGCCCAAAGGATCGGAGATTCCGAGCTTTGTCGAGGGGCGGTTTTTTTGGTATTATGTCAATATGCAATACAAAGATTTCGCAATTGATATAGCCAGAGAAGCGGGCAAAATAATAAAAAATAATTTTGTACTCGGAATGGAAAAGAAATGGAAAAGCGATAACAGTCCTGTAACTGAAACCGATTTAACTGTCAACGAACTTTTATTGGCGGGAGTTAAAGCAAATTTTCCAGACCACAGAATCAGAGCCGAAGAAAAAAGCGATATGAAAGGTACAAGTGAGTTTGTCTGGGTTTGTGATCCCGTGGATGGGACAATACCATTTTCTCACGGCATACCGATCTGCACATTTTCATTAGCTCTAACAAAGAATGGTGAGAGTATTCTAGGTGTGGCTTATGATCCGTTCCAGGATCGATTATTTACGGCCGTAAAAGGTGAAGGCGCGCATTTAAATAATAAAGCAATACACGTCTCTAAGGCTAATCGCTTCAAGGGTTCGGCAGGTGAATTTGAGATGTACGAGACCGCATATTTTAATTTTTTTGAACTAGCAAAACATTTAACATTCAAAGAAGGGGTAAAGTTAATGAAATTCAGCTCCTTTGTATACCCTTCGATGCTTGTAGCCGCGGGTGAGTTAGCATTTAGCCTTTTTCCAGGCACCGCACCTCATGATGCAGCGGCAGTAAAGGTCATTGTAGAGGAAGCTGGTGGAAAAGTTACTAACATTTTCGGGGAAGAGCAAAGATATGATCAAGATATTCAAGGCTTGATAGTATCAAACGGTGTTTTACACGACCAGTTAGTCAAACTGGCAAAAGAGCTTGTTACAAAGACGCAACCCTAGTTCCACAACATTCCACACCCTCTTTCGTCCGCCTGAGGCGGACTGTGGACGGGCACAGCTATCTGTCCTCCGAAGCTTTGACGAAGGAAGGATGCGAGCCCAATAATATCCAAACTAATGCCAAGAGGCTGGTCTTAAGCACTTTGACCACCCATAGTGAGTTTGATACAATATCCATATATGGCTATAGATTGGACAAAAAATTTCAATCGGCTTTTCTTACGACATTGCCAAAGATGGCTACGGCATCCTCGGCCAAAAGGGACTTTTGATATTTTCGCTGTCAAGTTTGATTATCTTAAAGAAGAAATAGAGCTTAAGGAGCGAAAATAATCCTGGTTTCAATATCGGTTTGCGAATTGCTAGGATAATCGTTAGCTGTAGTTCCGTAGCGTTAGGAGACTGCGGCGGCCGAGCTGAATGCTACTGAACCGTTGTACAACTCTACCGAATTGTACAGTGGGTAAATTAGGCTCAATCGCCCAAAGGATCGGAGATTCCGAGCTTTGTCCATGGGCGGTTTTTTTGTTATGATTTAGTTATGTATAATCACGAACCAAAAAATTATGTTTGCCCTTTATGCCAAATCGCGAAGGGTGAAAATACAGAACACGGCAATCAGGAAGAGAGTGTAATTTTCCGAGGCGATTTTATCACAGCGTTTATTGCCGGCAAATGGTGGCGATCAAATCCCGGCCATGCAATCATCATTCCAAATCAGCATATCGAGAACATTTATGATATGCCGGAAGAGATTGGCCACAAGATTTTTGATTTTTCAAAACGGGCCGCCATAGCTTTAAAGAAAACCTACGGTTGCGAGGGGACATCTACTAGACAGCACAACGAGCCTGCTGGCAACCAGGATGCCTGGCATTTTCATCTGCATATTTTTCCAAGGTATACGGGAGACAATTTATACTTCAATTACAAAAATACCTATTGGCCGCCGATGAAAGAGAAGAAACCTTATGCAGATAAATTAAAATCCGAGTTCAAACAACCTTAGCAGATGGGTTCTGCAATGCGACTCCAGCAAAGGACATTAGTCTGCCAGTTGGTGAAAACCAGTGTTTTTATTTTTTAAGAAATTCTGCAATTCACCGCATATGCAATGAATTGCAGAATAAAGGGGAAGCTGGTTTTTTGAAATCCTTCAGAGCAATGAAAGCGGGATTTGCCTCAGGTAATTTTGTTTATGGTTCTATTGTTGCTAGTAAAAGCTGAATTCTGATTAAAGTTCTAATAACCCGCATAATCCGACCACAATCAAAAGACATTAGCGAAAGCTAGTATTTTTTGTTAAGATTGGAATATGAAAATAATTATTTGCGGTTCGATTACGGCCGCTGAAGAAATTGAAAAAATCAGAGATGAGCTGGTTGGCAGGGGACACGAGGTAGAAATACCAGAAGGTGTGAAAAATTTACGGCTTCGCGGCCGAACCGAAGTATCCACCACTGAAAAAGCAGAAGACAAAATCCAGGGTAATCTGATCCGCGGCTACTTTGAGAAAATGAAAGACTACAATGCGGTGCTGGTGGTCAACCCCGAAAAGCGAGGAGTAAAAGGCTACATTGGCGGCAATACTCTGATCGAAATGGCCTTTGGCCACGTGCTAGGAAAAAAACTTTATGTCCTCAATCCGGTACCGCAGTTATCTTATACTTCTGAAATTCTCGCCATGCAGCCAGTTGTAATAAAAGGAGATTTGGATAAAATTCAAATCTAAATTATGGATAAAGCAGAAATTCGATCCAAAACAGTTGAGCTGCAGAAAGTATTATTGAAATATCGAGAGCAATTAACTCAATACGAAAAAGAGCTTTTTGAAGTCATAAGCCGATACCAAAAAGCAGTAGATGATGAAAAGATAAAGGAGCTGCGAGAAAGCTTATAAACTGTGAGCAACGAATCCGAAAAATTCAATCCACCGCCTGCAGAGGTCAAGGAGCTATCTCCTATGCCTCAACAGCAAGAGGCTGCCCACGAGCCGACCGAGGACGAACTTGAGCGCGGCCGAGAGCAGGCATTGCGAGAAGTGGAAAGCAGACCAGCCGAGATGATGGCTGCGGCCGATAAACGGATTGAAAATATCCCCCCGTCTGTCGGCCTGGATCGTGAAAAAGGCGCAGTTATTTTTGAACGAGGTGGCTTTGGTGAAAAGATAAAAGCCATCAAAGAAAAAATCAGCAAGCTGGTATCCACAACAAAAGAGCAAATCCAAGGACTTTTATCAGCAAAGTCTCACGGTGAAATTGAAACTCAGCCACCTGAAACAAATCTTCCAAGCGAATCTTTGCCTGAACATCAACCTGAAAAATTCCAAGAGCATGAGATCGCTTCTGAAACCCAGGAGGACAAAGAAAAACGAGAGATAGATGAATACTTGCAAAAAGAGGTATTTGCAAAATTGGATTTGACCAAAGAGGCCGAAGATAAAGCATTAGCAGAAGCCCCGGAGAACAAACGAGAAATTTTGCAAAGATCGTTTCAAAATATCCGAGATACTATTAAAACTTCGTTCGAGCTTGACTGCGTGGAAGGCAGGATAGATCGCAATGCTTTGAAACTTGAATGGGAGAAAAGAAGATTTGAGGTGATGTCTCCAGTGCTGGAAGAAAGCCTTAAAAAAGTTCAGCCAGCCTTGGCCGAGTATGGAATAGATGTTTCCTCTGCCTCCCCAGGCTTTGACAAAGAGCACACTGATTTAGAAACTTTGCGCTCGAAAACTTATGAAATTCATGATCGCCTAAAGGAAGCTATTGGAAATAAGATTGACCACAAAATTGCCTCGGCACTGACTGAATCGGGTGAATACCGCGGAGTTACGATGCCCACTGACGAGCAGATGAAAGACGAACAATTCATGGACGAGAGGTCAAATCTCCTGAAGTCCATTATGCGCGAGGAAGAAAAGCAGCAGTTGGATACTGTCGGTTTTCAAAAATGGATTTACGAAACTGATGAGAGTTTGAGAAGGCTTATCCCAACTATATCTCCTCCTGACGTTGACCAATTCAGAGTCAAAAAAGCTCCACAAGAACTTGCGCGAGAGCTGGAAGATAATTTAGATAAGGCGCGTTCCACTGGTTTTATAAGCGTGAACATGAGTGCCAGCAAACTGGAGCAAGTTTTAACCGCAGGTCAATTCAAAGATATGTTTGCACTCGATGAACAAGAGCTGGCGGAGATGAAAAGAGAATTTGGACGCGGTGATGAATTTTACTTTAATCAGCGCGAAGTTATGGAAAAAGCACTAGGAACTTATGACCCTAACGAGCCAACAATTTATGGCACTTATGCGAGTGAAAACGGGATGGACGAAAAGCGCGGCGGGGCGCAAATGTATGGCAGTATTTTTTTGAAAATAAGACGAGAGGTCAAGGTTGCTTATTGCGAGGGTGATTCAATGAGCGGCGGGGGTGGCGATGCCGTCCAAAGAAAAATACAGAACGCTAATATTAACCGTCTGGATTATGCAAGCTACGCAAGAGCTAGGCAAGTCGCGCCTGAACATGTTGGAGTGGCAAAAGCTTTACTGAACATAGAAAAAACCCGCAAAGCCGAACTCTCAAATGAAGAATTAACATCCATTGATTACATTGAGGCGCATATAAAGAACCTGAAGCTCGAAGATATAGAGAGTATCAATGTTCCCAAAAGCTATGCTACAGGAGAGAAGATAGATTTTGGCGGAGAGAGTGGCCGTGCACATAAGCAGTTTATTGAGAAACTTTTGGCCGATCCGCAGTGGAAAGATAAAATTAAAATCATTGACAATGTCTAATCGTGAGAGCGAGTCTCGTTTCGAGCTGATGCCTGATGCAAAAGTCCATGCCGTGGCTTCATTGGATGACGCTGGCGGCAAGCGCCATTTTCTCAAATCCGAAACAGGACAGTATTTTTATTTGGATCAGGGCTTGGAAAAATACGAAGAGGTCAACGAAGATACTGTGTTATCATCAATCGCTAAGCACGGCTACAAAGCAGAGCATGGTGAGATGTTTGAGTTTGGGAAACGGCAGGAGTTTTTGAAATAAAAGAGGGGCCAGCAGCCCTAGACTGTATTTGAACAATCGCCTAAGAAGCGTTTTTTTGATATGCTTCTGTGCATGGACAAACACGACCAGTCAGTAATTGAGAAAGTATCAAAGGAGTTTAAAATTGTAGATTCCGCGGAACCCAAACGCTACACTAGCGGTATTGTTCACCATGTTTATGATCTGGGAAAATATGTGGTCAAAATCGAGGGTGATTATGCCGAGGTGCTCGGGCATCAGGCAGAAATTCTAAACAAGCTCAAATCTCTGGGAGCGAAAGTTCCTAAAGCTCTTGATTATGGGAAAATGGATGGCAAGGCATATTTGGTTATGGAAAAATTAGAGGGGGTAAACATCGTTTACGATTGGATGAAAATGACCATGGCCGAGCGGGAAAAAATTATCGTCCAGCTTGCGTATGAACTACAGATTTATCACTCCATCAAATTTGATAAATATGCCATCTCGATTGCCTCGGGCACAAGTTTTGCAAATTTGGAAAACGCCATGGGCAGGGTGGCGAATTTCAACCGCATAGATAAAAGTGCCTTGGAGCCACAATATCGCCAGGATATAGATTTTTTGGAAGACTATTATCATCAGCATAGCAATATCCTCAACGAAAAAGGCACAGCCGTTTTGGTGCATAATGATATACATTTAGAGAATATATTTCACGTCGGCGATCAGATCAGCGGTATCATTGATTTTGACTGGGTCTGCCAAGCACCAAAAGATTATGAGCTGTGGAAAATCGTTGAAGTTGTCCATGAGCCAAAGCTGACAGTGGAGCAAAAGCTAGAGCCTCTTTATGAAGGTTACCAGATGACCGCCGAGCTCGGCTTTCTCAAAAAGCATTATCCTGCGCTCTTTGATGTCCCTAACCTGGCCGAAAGGATCAGGCTGTTTTACCTGGGCAACAAGATCATTGATAGAATCGAGGATTGGCAGAAACAAAAAGTTAATCCATCCACTTTCTCGCAGATAGTTCAGAGGGAAGTGCATGATTTGTTCAAGACAGGCTGGCTTGAAAATTTATTGGCCTAAATGAACTCGACATACGTTACTGATTTATATAACAAGCTAGACGCTCTCGGCATCAAGATTTGGCTTGACGGCGGCTGGGGTGTTGATGCCTTGCTGGGCAAAGAAACACGGCCTCATAAAGATTTAGATATAGCCATAGACTGGAAAGATGTGTCGAAGCTCCGCGAGTTTTTAGCAGAAAAAGGATATAAACAAATCAAAGAAGACAGTAAATGGAACTTTGTATTAGTTGATGATCAAAGCCATGAAATTGACGTTCACGCCTTTGTTTCTGATGACAAAGGTAATGTTGTTGACGGCATTATGTATCCTCCAGGATCGCTAGCTGGCCGTGGCATGATGCACGGGCAGTTCGTCAGA
>Ga0326597_10014759_pt1 | contig 10230 bp, 9 predicted proteins | sample RVTome_12_FD_203789 | JGI IMG/M metagenome (GOLD analysis project Ga0326597, IMG submission 203789) | Soil microbial communities from uranium-contaminated site in the Upper Colorado River Basin, Wyoming, United States - RVT100D185 | ecosystem: Environmental > Terrestrial > Soil > Contaminated >...
ATCTCGAGATCGGCCTGGGAGAGACCGACCGGCAACTGCGCTCCTACGAACGGTCGGTGGTGACGGTGGTGGAGCGTGTCCTCGAGGACGGGCCGCAGCCGCTCACCGAGTTCCGCACGCATATCCGGGGGGACGCCGCCGCCAATGCCGCCACCTACAAGGTGTTTCGCGACAAGGTCAACCAGGCGCTGGTCTCGGCGGGCCTGGTCAACGATCGGTCGCGCTACATGGGCCCGATGATTCTGGCCGTGGTCTTTGTGATCATCGGCGCCCTCGGGTACATGCTGTTGGCGCCGATCCTGGCGTCCGCCTTCGATCTGATCGACGAGGAGTTGCTGCGCGGCGGGATCGTCCTCGTGACGCTGTTCGCCGTTGGAGTGACCGTCGCCCTGGCGTTCCGTCACACTCTGTGGGTGCGTCGATCGGCACAGGGGGCGATGATGAATGCCCGCTGGACGGCGTTCCGCCGATACCTGCAGGACTTCAGCCGCCTCGAGGAGGCGCCCCCGATCTCGCTCGCCCTCTGGGAGGAGTACCTGGTCTACGCGATCGCTCTCGGTGTCGCCGAGGACGTGCTCGAAGCGGCCCGGCTCCACGCCCCCCCCGACCTCGAGCAGGGCAGCGACCTCTATTGGTACGGGAGTCACGGCTATGGGGGCCATTCCTCCAACGCCATCAACGGGATCTCGTCGGCCCTGAGCGGCGCCTTCACCCCACCGTCCTCGTCTGGTGGGGGAGGCGGCGGCTTCTCCGGCGGCGGTGGCGGCGGCGGAGGAGGAGGCGGCGGAGGGGCCTGGTGAATACCGTTTCTCGCTGCCCGTTAGCCGTTACCCGTGCGTCGGCCCGCGCCACTCGCAACGGGTAACGGGAAACGATTCCCCGTCGCCCGCCTCCAGCCCTACGCCTTCCAAGAGAGCGTCCTCCTCCGCCGTCTTCGGTGGGGGAGGTGGCACCGCCGTCTTCGGCGGTGACGGAGGGGGCGGCGGAGACAGCGTGCGCGCCGGTTCGGCTCTTGCTGGTTGCTGGTCGCCCCCCGATCGCCAAAACTGGGAGTCGTCCGAGACACGGGTACGATCTTTCTCATGCCCACGGATTCCGAGCTTTTCGACGCGCTCTCGGGTGTCGTCGACCCCGACCTTCGCCGGCCGATCGGCGAGCTGGGGCTGCTGCGCGAAGTGTCGGTCGGTGATTCGGGGCTGGTGACCGTGGGGATATCTTCGCCCTCGGCCAATTGGGATACCCAGCGGCTGGGACAGGCGATTGCCGATGCCGCCAAGCAGCCTGACGGCGTGGGGGAGGTCCAGGTCGACGTCGCCATCCTCGGTGAGGATGCCCAGCAGGCCCTGGCGAGCCGCCTGAAGGGCGAGGCGACCGGGGGCACCGGCTCACGGACCCGTGTGATCGCCGTGTCCTCCGGCAAGGGCGGCGTGGGCAAGTCGTCGGTGACGACCAACACCGCAGTGTCCCTGGCCCGGTCGGGGCACGACGTCGGGGTGATCGACGCCGACGTCTGGGGTTTCTCGATCCCTCGGATGCTCGGGATCGTTTCGCCGCCCCAGTCCGTAGCCGATCTGATCGTGCCGCCTTCCGCCCACGGAGTGCGGGCGATCTCGATGGATTTCTTCGTGCCGTCCGACCAGGCCGTCGTGTGGCGCGGTCCCATGCTCCACAAGGCGCTCGAGCAGTTCCTCAACGATGTGTTCTGGGACGAGCCCGACTTCCTGCTCATCGACATGCCGCCCGGGACGGGCGATGTCGCCATCTCGATCTCGCAGTTCCTGCCCCGGTCGCAGACACTCGTGGTGACGACGCCGCAGCCCACCGCGCAGCGGGTTGCCAAGCGCGCCGCGGCGATGGCAGCAAAGGTGAACCAGGAGGTTCTCGGCGTGGTCGAGAACATGTCGTGGTTCACCGGTGACGACGGCAGGCGCTACGAGATCTTCGGCTCAGGCGGGGGAGAGTCGCTTGCCGAGGAACTGGGTGTGCCGCTCCTGGGCCAGGTGCCCCTGGTGCCGGCGATGCGGGAGGGGGCGGATCACGGGGTGCCCGTGGCGATCGCGGCCGAGGGATCCGAAGCCGCCCGGGCATTCGATGCCATCGCGGCGCGCATCGTCGACCTCCGCCCCCGGGTCAGGACCCATCCGGAGCTGATCATTCGCTGATCGGTCGCCCGGCGACCGATCAGCCCCGGCTCCGGCTCCAAGCTCCAGCCAGAAACCAGCCGACACGCTTCGATCGCGTCTGGTCGGGTCTGGTGGTTGAGGCTGAAGCTTCCAGAGCTGATCATCCGGTAGGGCGGATCGCCAGACGGTCCGCAGCCCCGGCTCCGGCTCCTGCTCCAGCCAGAGACGGTCCAACGCGCTTCGACCGCGTCTGGTTGGGTCTGGCCGGAGCTGTGGCTGGGGCTGGAGCTTCCAGATGTACCATCCCGCCATGACCACCACGAGCAAGAAGACCAGGGTCAAGATCGGGATCACCTATGCACCCCGCGAGATCGACATCGACGTGGCCGACGGCGATGCCTTCATGACGGAGTTCGAGCAGGTCGTCAACGGCGATGAAAGGGTGTGGTGGATCGACGACCAGGAGGGCCATCGTCACGGGATCGTGGTCGACAAGATCGCCTACGTCGACGTCGAGGCGGAGCGGGAACGGCTGGTCGGCTTCGGCTCGTGAGAGGCGGCCGGGATGCCAATCGAGATGTCAGACCTCAGATGTCATCAACACCTGAGACCTGAAATCTGAGATCTTCCGTGGGTTACGACGCCCGCTTGCGGCGTTCGGCGAGCCACCGCTTGCGCAGGCGACGGCGCTCGTCTTCGGCGTAGCCACCCCAGACGCCTGCCTCCTGGTTGGTCTCCAGTGCGTAGTTCAGGCACTCCTCCTGGACGGGACACTGGGCGCAGATGGCCTTGGCGGCCTCGATCTGCTCGATGGCGGGTCCGGTGGTGCCGATCGGGAAGAAGAGGCTCGGCTCCGAGTCTCGGCAGGCCGCGAGCTCTCTCCAATCGGTAATGGTCAGCATGAGATTTCCGTTTCCTCCTCCGCGCGCCCCGTGAATGTGAAATCCTTCACAAGGCATCCGCAAACTTAGGCGCGATCTGGGGGCCGGTCAAGGGGTTTTCTGGACCGTCGCTTCCACCACAACACCGGCGCCAAACCCTTTTCTTCCGCGCTATTGCCCGACTGGGCGCACACCCGGATTACCCTTTCGCCCGCCATGTCCATCCACGACGACCTAACGGCAGAGCTCAGGGACGCCATGAAGGCGCGCGATCGCAATCGTCTCGACGTGATCCGTCAGATCGAGACCGAGGTGTCGCGGGCAAAGAGCGAGCCCGGCTTTACCGGCGACCCCGACGATGCCCTTTACCGGTCGGTGATCTCCGCCTATGTGAAGAAGATGGAAAAGGCGATCGAAGAATTCCGCGCCGTGGGCGAGCGTGGCCAGGCCGCGGTGGACAAGCTGTCGTTCGAGATCGAGTATCTGTCGCGCTGGCTTCCGTCCACGCTTGGTGAAGACGAGACCCGGAAGGTCGTCGACATCGCCATCAAGGAGCTGCGGGCGAGTGATCCCAAGCAGGCCGGCCAGGTCATCGGCCACATCATGAAGAAGGGGCCGCTCGGCGTCGACGGGGCGATGGTCAGCCGCCTGGTCAGGGAGGCGCTGGGCGAGGGGTGAGACCTCCCCGATACGAGCCCATGCTCGCCACCCCGTGGCCGAGACCATTCTCGAGTGACGCCTGGACGTTCGAGCCGAAGTGGGACGGCATCCGCGGTATCGTCACCTGGGATGGCGAGGCGGTCGCGATCCACACCCGCCGCGGTACCGAGGTGTCGTCGCGCTATCCCGAGCTGGGCAGTTTCGGGGTGCATCCGGCCTGTGTGCTCGATGGTGAGATCGTGGCGTTCGACGACGCCGGCCTTCCCTCCTTCCAGCGCCTGCAACAGCGGATGCACCGGAGCGGTGGCCGTGGCGCCCGCCACGCCGTGGGGTTCATTGCGTTCGACCTCCTCCACCTCGGCGGCCAGCCCCTCGTCGCCATGCCGCTTGAGGAGCGCATGGCGCGCCTGAGCGCCATGCAACTGCCAGCCCCATACACCCACGTCAGACCGACCGAAGCCGACGGCGAGGGATTGTGGGAATTCGTGCTGGACCGCGGCCTGGAAGGCATGGTCGCCAAGCGAATCGGAAGCGAGTATCGCCCTGGGGTGCGGAGCCCCGACTGGCGCAAGATCCACAACCTCCACACGGTGCGGGCCCTGGTGGGCGGCTATACGCCGGGCGAGCGGGGGAGGTCGAGGACGTTCGGTGCGCTACTCCTCGGGCTGCGCGACGGCGACAAGCTGCGCTGGATCGGCGCCGTCGGCACAGGCTTCTCGGACATGGCGCTCGCTTCGATCCGGGCCGGGCTCGATCAGAACCGGCGCGCCGCGTCGCCGTTCCATCCCGACTCCGAGATCCCGTCGGCGACCTGGGTGGAGCCCTACCTGGTGGCAGCCGTCGAGTACTCGGCTTGGACCGGGGCCGGGCGTCTGCGGCGTCCGGTCTTCAAGGGGTTCACGGACGACGATCCCGAGACGATCACCTGGGAGGCGGAGGGACCGCAGTGAGTCTCCAGTCTCCATCCACCGGGCTTCGTGACTTCTAGAGTCGGTCGTCTCAGGAGGGGGAATTGACCGACACTCCCAGCGTTCCCGACCGGCTCACGTTGGCCGCCTTCTCCGCCGCCGTGCTAATCGGGGGCGTCAATTTCGTCGCGGTTCGGTACTCGAACCGGGAGTTGGAACCGCTATTCGGCGCCGGCGTGAGGTTCTCGATCGCGGCGCTGCTGTTCCTGGGATTCATGGCTCTACGGCGCATCGGAATCCCCCGATCGCGTGATCTGGCGGTGGCGGTGGTCTACGGCGTGCTGTCGTTCACCCTCACTTACGCGGCGATTTACTGGGCCCTTCAGGAACTGTCCGCCGGGATCGCCGCCGTGGTGTTTGCGGCGACCCCCGTGATCACTTTGATCCTCGCTGCAGTCCACCGGCTGGAGCGGATCACCGGGCGGGGGTTGGCCGGTGCTCTGATCGCCATCGGCGGGATCGTCGTGCTTGCCAACCCGGGCGGAGAGGGGCTGCCGATGATGAGGCTGGGCGCCGTCGTGCTCGCCTCCATTGGCGCCGCCGAGGCCTCGGTGATCGTGAAGCGGTTCCCTCCGAAACACCAGATCGCCACCAACGGGGTGGCGATGGCGGCGGGATCGGCCCTGCTGCTCGCGGTATCTGCCTTGACCGGGGAGTCCTGGGTGGTGCCGGGAGCCGCCCAGACGTGGACGGCCCTCCTCTATCTGAGCGTGCTCGGGTCGGTCGGCCTCTTCGGGCTGATCCTCTTTACCCTGGGACGGTGGACCGCCTCGGGCGTCGCCTACATGGCACCGTTGTTCCCGGTGGTGGCGATGATCGCTGGTGCCGCGATTGCGGGGGAGGAGATCACCGCCAACGGCGTCGTCGGCGGCATGATCGTGATCGTCGGCGTCTATGTGGGGGTGCTGCGCCGGTCGCGCCGACGAGAGAGACTCGAATCGCAGGTGGCGGAGGCTGGATAGGCCGCCGCCCGCGCCAGGCCGCACGCTGTCTCCGCCGCCCCCTCCGCCTCGCTCCGCTTCGGCACCTCCCCCGGAAGCCGGGGGAGGACGCACCCTCGAGTCGCCAGTCACCAGTTGCCAGTCGCCAGTCGCCAGTCGCCGGACGAGCTAAGCGAGCCCTTACCCCGCCTTCCGCTTCTCCTTGGTGGCTTCGACGCTCGCCTTGAGGGCCTCCATCAGGTCGACCACACCCGCGGGTTGCTCGGCCTCGGCAGGGCTGACGATCTCCTCGCCCTCGAGCTTGCGCTGCGCCAGTTCCTCAACCGCCTCGCGTGACACGTCGACCCAATCCGTCGGCACGAACGGGGCGGTGAGGTTCTCGATGATCATCTCGGCCATCTTGACCTCTTCGGGCCGGATCTCGACCTCCTCCTGGAGCTCCTCGAACGCCGGCTCCCTGATCTCATCGGGCCAGAACATCGTCTCCATCACGATCACGCCCTCTTCGGATCGCAGCGTGGCCGGGTACTCGCGATCCCGGATGGCGACCCGGGCGAGGCCGACCATGCCCTTCTCCTCGAGGGCGGAGAGCAGGATTCGGTACGCCTTGATGCCGGACTTCTCGGGCGAGAGGTAATACGAGGCCCGGTAGTAGATGGGGTCGATCTCCTCGGCCTTCACGAACTGCACCACGTCGACCATCCCGGAGCCCTTCGACTTGAGGGCAGCCTCCAGCTCCTCGTCGGTGAAGACGACGTAGCGGTCCTTCTCGAACTCGTAGCCCTTGACGATGTCCTCGTAGGGGACCTCTTGCTCGTCGCTCTCGGCGACCCGCTTGTAGCGGATGCGGGAGTGGTCGCCCGAGCGCAATTGCCGGAACTTGGGGCGCTTGTCCTCGGTCGCGCTGTATAGCCCGACCGGGATGGTGACCAACCCGAAGGAGATGGCGCCTTTCCAGATGGGACGCGGCATGTGGCTCCGGTTTCGCGTTCTCGAATGATACGCCTGATCCAGATGCCAGCCACTGCTCCGGCTCCGGCAGATGAGAACGGCCGACTCCACAGCTGCGTACCGCACAGCCGCGTGTTGGCTGTGGCCACCGTCTGGCGTGGGTATGGTCTGCGGCGAGGATGTTCCCATGAATCGGTTCGCCGTCACCTCCATGTCGCTCCTGCTCGTCATCGCCGGGTGCGGCGACGACGCTTCGGAGACCACGACCACCACCACGCTGCCGGCGACCACCACCGCGCCGACCACCACGGCGCCGACGACCACCACGAGCACGACGACGAGCACCATCACGACGTCGACCACGACCACCACCCTCGCTCCGACGACCACGACGGAGCCGCCGCCCGAGTTCGAGTTCCGCATGGACGGGCTCGGTGTGGCCGACTTCGGTGACTCGCCGGCGTCCGTGATCGCCGCCCTCACCGCGATCTTTGGACCGCCCATTCGCGACACCGGCTGGATCGACGAGCCCATCTGTCCCGGCCCGATGACCCGGGTGGTCGGCTTCGGCGCCGACATCTTCGACTTCGACGTCTACTTTCACAACGGGGATGCCTTCGCTCCCGCGGGCACCGAGCACTTCCATGGATATGACTACGAAGGCGCGACGCCGGTCCCGGTGAGCCCCCCGCAGCTCACCGTGGGAACGACGCTCGCTCAGCTGCAGGCCCTGTATCCGACGGTCACCTACCCCGACAACCCCTTCTTCGCCGGGGAGTTCGACTTCCATGTCGAAGGACCGGGCAACCAGCAGCTACATGGCCGCGTATCGGGGACCGGTCCCGGCGATGTGGTGGAGACTGTCACCGGCGGCCTTCTTTGCGGCGAGTGAGCGAGCGCTGACGGGGAAGGAGCCGCCCTCCGCCGGCGAGCCGAAGCTCGAACCCCGCGACGTGTTCGCGTCGTTCGACCGGCAGACGCTCGTCGTGTTCGTGTCGGCGACGGTGCTGCTCGTCGTCTTTGAGTACTGGGGCCTTCCCTCCTGGTTCCGGGGCTCGAGCCTGCACGACACGGTCGCCGACGCCCTCGGATCGGGATACCGGCCCTATTACGACCTGCTTCCGTATCAGTACTGGGGAGTGAGCAGCCTGCTCATCCGGGTGCTGATGCCGGTGCTCGTCATCACCCTGGTGTTGCACCAGCACCCCCGCGATTGGGGGTTCCGGGTGCGGGGCCAGTGGCATCAGCTGCGGCCCTACGCGATCGCCCTGATCTTCATGGTGCCGGTGGTCTACCTGGTGTCGGCCCTCGGTTCGTTCCAGGCCACCTACCCGTTCTACGACTTTGCCGCGGAGGGGGGCTGGCACTTCTGGGGCTACCACCTCTTCTACGCGCTCCAGTTCCTCGGGCTCGAGGTGTTCTTCCGCGGGTTCTTGCTGTTCGGCCTGTACCGCCGGTTGGGCTTCTACGCCATCCCGGTGATGGTCATCCCGTACACGATGATCCACTTCGGCAAGCCGATGCCGGAGACGTTCGCCGCGATTATCGCCGGGTTCGTCCTCGGTTATCTGGCGCTGAAATCGAGGTCGGTCCTCTGGGGATTCGCCGTCCACTGGGGGGTGGCGATCACGATGGACCTCGTCGTGATCGGGCGCGAATTCGGCTTCGATCGCATCATCGACGTCGTGTTCTGAGCAGGCGGCGACGAGATCGCGCACTTCGTAGCGTTTCCGACTTGCGACGGGCGACGGGCGACGGGCAACGCGGCAGGATTCGAACCCTCGCTGGTTAGTGGGCGAGCCGGCTGTTGCTGAGCGGCGGTCGGGGTTCCATTGGGTGGTGGTTGGGGGGACTCGAGCCGTGACGGGGTGCGCCGCCGGGGAGGCGGCGGACCCCGGTGAAGACCACGGCACCGCGCCCTCGGCAGGATTCGAACCTGCGCACCCGGCTCCGGAGGCCGGCGCTCTATCCCCTGAGCTACGAGGGCGGGAGGGCGGCCGAGTGTATCAACGCGGCGGACGCCCGAACCCCTCCCGGTACGATCCTCGGAACCCGATGAACCCGTTCCCCGAAGAGATCCGACAGGCGATAGTCGCTGCCCTCCACGCCGCGGCCGAGGACGCGTCACTGCCCCATGTAGCGGGAGCGGAGTTCGTCGTCGAGCGCCCCCGCGACCGCGAGCACGGCGACTGGGCGGCCAATGTGGCGCTGGTGGCCGCCAAACCCGCAGGGCTGCCGCCGCGTGATGTGGCGGAGATCCTGAAGGGTCATCTGCCGGAGCTCCCTCATGTCGTCGGTGTCGAGATCGCTGGGCCCGGTTTCTTGAACTTCCGCGTGGGTCACTCCTGGTACGAACAGGTGCTGGTGACCGCCGCCACGGGGGGGCCCGGGCACGCCCGCTCCGATGCCGGTAGCGGCGACAAGATCCAGGTGGAGTTCGTGTCCTCCAACCCGAACGGGCCTCTCCACATCGGCCACGGACGCGGGGGCGTCATCGGCGACGTGATCTGCCGGATGCTGGAGTACGTGGGGCATCAGGTGACCCGGGAGTACTACTACAACGACGCCGGCGTCCAGATGGAGCACTTCGCCGCCAGCCTGGAGGCTCGCTACCTCCACGCGCTGGGCAGGGAGGTCGAGTTCCCCGAGGACGGCTACCACGGCGCCTACATCGCAGAGTGGGCCGCCGAGATGCTCGAGGAGAAGGGCGAGGCGCTGGCGGGCCTCCCTGAGCCAGAGCGCCGGACCGCGATTCGTGAGTGGGGGCTGGCCCGGGCGATGCGAGACATCGAGGAGACCCTGGAGATGGCGCGGATCGCGTTCGATGTCTGGATCAGCGAGACCGATCTCCATGAGGGCGGAGCCGTGGCCGCGGCCATCGAGGATCTGCGCATCCGGGGGCAGGTCTACGACGCCGACGGCGCGACCTGGTTTCGTGCGACCGACTATGGCGACGAGAAGGATCGGGTGCTCGTCAAGTCCGACGGCACCTTCACCTACATCGCTCCCGATGTGGCGTACCACCGTGAGAAGTTCGAGCGTGGCTTCGATCGGGTCATCAACATCTGGGGTGCAGACCACCACGGATACGTCCCGAGGATGAAGGCGGCGGTGCAGGCGCTGGGGTATGACCCGGACCGGTTGGAGATCGTCATCAACCAGATGATCAACATCAGCCGCGGGGGCGAGCCGGTGCGCATGTCTACGCGCGCCGGGGAGTTCGTCACCTTCCGCGAGGTGTTGGAGGAGGTGGGTACCGATGCCACCCGGTACCACCTGGCCGCATACAGCCCCGACACCGCCATCACCTTCGACCTCGACGCCGCCAAGGCGCAGTCGATGGACAACCCGGTGTACTACCTGCAATACGCCCACGCCCGCATGGCGGCCCTGGAGCGCTTTGCAGGAGAGCAGGGCATCGTGCGTCGGCCCCTCGACCAGGTCGATCTCGCGGTGCTCGATCATCCGGCCGAGGTGGCCCTACTCCGCGAGGCCGACCGCTTCGGCGAGGAGGTGGTCGAATCGGCAGCTCGACGGGCTCCGCACCGCCTGACCGCGTACGGCTACGACTTCGCCACCGCCTTCCATCGCTTCTACACCGATTGCCGCATTGTCACCGACGACGCCGAGGTCACGCAGGCGAGGCTGTGGCTCGTTGAAGCAGCCAAGAGCGTCATGGCCGGCGTGCTGGGCCTCCTCGGGCTGA
>Ga0326597_10014760_pt1 | contig 10230 bp, 9 predicted proteins | sample RVTome_12_FD_203789 | JGI IMG/M metagenome (GOLD analysis project Ga0326597, IMG submission 203789) | Soil microbial communities from uranium-contaminated site in the Upper Colorado River Basin, Wyoming, United States - RVT100D185 | ecosystem: Environmental > Terrestrial > Soil > Contaminated >...
AGGGCCACGCTCGGCGCCTCGCAGGCCGGCCTCAGGACCGCCTGCGTGACCAAGGTGTTTCCCACCCGCAGCCACACCGTCGCGGCCCAGGGCGGCATCGCCGCGGCGCTCGGCAACATGGGCGAGGACGACTGGCGCTGGCACATGTACGACACGGTCAAGGGCGCCGACTGGCTGGGCGACCAGGACGCGATCGAGTATCTGTGCCGCGAGGCGCCCGAGGCGGTGTACGAGCTTGAGCATTTCGGCCTGCCGTTCAGCCGCACCGAGGAGGGCACGATCTATCAGCGCCCGTTCGGCGGCATGACGACCAATTATGGCGAGGGCATCGCGCTGCGCACCTGCGCCGCCGCCGACCGCACCGGCCACGCCATGCTGCACACGCTGTACGGCCAGTCGCTCAGGCATTCGGCCGAGTTCTTCGTCGAGTATTTCGCGATCGACCTGATCATGGACGACGAGGGCCGGTGCCGCGGCGTCGTCGCGCTGTCGCTCGACGACGGCACCGTCCACCGGTTCCGCGCCCACAAGACGATCCTCGCCACCGGCGGCTACGGCCGCGCCTATTTCTCCTGCACCGGCGCCCACACCTGCACCGGCGACGGCAATGCCATGGTGCTGCGCGCCGGCCTGCCGCTGCAGGACATGGAGTTCGTGCAGTTCCACCCGACCGGGGTCTACGGCGCCGGCATGCTGATCACCGAAGGCGCGCGCGGCGAGGGCGGCTATCTCACCAATTCCGAGGGCGAGCGGTTCATGGAGCGCTACGCGCCGACCGCCAAGGACCTGGCGAGCCGCGACGTGGTGTCGCGCTCGATGACAATCGAGATCCGCGAGGGCCGCGGGGTGGGCCGCGAGAAGGACCACATCCACTTGCATCTCGAGCATCTCGACCCGGCGATCCTCGCCGAGCGGCTGCCGGGCATCTCCGAGACCGCGAAGATCTTCGCCGGCGTCGATCTGACCCGCGAGCCGATCCCGGTGCTGCCCACGGTGCACTACAACATGGGCGGCATCCCGACCAACCACCATGGCGAGGTTCTGACCAAGAAGGACGGCGACCCGGACGCCGTGGTGCCCGGCCTGATGGCGATCGGCGAGGCGGCTTGCGTGTCGGTGCACGGCGCCAATCGACTGGGCTCGAACTCGCTGATCGATCTCGTGGTGTTCGGACGCGCCGCCGCGATGAGGGCGGCCGAGACGGTGGAGGCCGGCGCCCGGCACCCCGAGCTGCCGGGCGGGGCGGGCGACAAGGCGCTCGACCGGCTCGACCGGCTGCGCCATGCGTCGGGCGGCACGCCGACATCAGAGCTGAGGCTCAGGATGCAGCGCACCATGCAGAACAACTGCGCCGTGTTCCGCACCGGCGAGGTGCTGGAGGAGGGCCAGAAGCTGATCGGCGAGGTGTGGTCGGGCATCGGCGACCTCAGGGTGAGCGACAAGTCGCTGATCTGGAACACCGACCTGATCGAGACGCTCGAATGCGAGAATCTGATCCAGCAGGCGGTCGTCACCATGGAGGGGGCGGCGGCGCGCGAGGAGAGCCGCGGCAGCCACGCGCGCGAGGATTTTCCCAAGCGCGACGACGCCGAGTGGATGAAGCACACGCTGGCCTGGGCCGACGAGGAGACGCGCACGGTGCGGCTCGACTACCGGCCGGTGCACGCCTACACGCTGACCAACGACATCGCCTATATCGAGCCCAAGGAACGGGTGTACTGAGGGATTGGGGCCGGTCCGGCCATGCGACCGGCGGAGGAAGCAAACAAACATGGTGCAACTGACGCTGCCCAGAGATTCCAGGGTCGGCAAGGGCAAGACCTGGCCGAAGCCGGCCGGCGCCGGCGGCAGTCGGCGCGAGTTCCGCATCTATCGCTGGAACCCGGACGACGGGCAGAACCCGAGGCTCGACAGCTACACGCTCGACCTCGACGAGTGCGGGCCGATGGTTCTCGACGCGCTGATCAAGATCAAGAACGAGATCGACCCGACGCTGACCCTCCGCCGGTCGTGCCGGGAGGGCGTGTGCGGCTCGTGCGCCATGAATATCGACGGCGTCAACACGCTGGCCTGCACGCTCGCGATCGAGGACGCGAGGGGGTCGGGACCGGTCCGGATCTACCCGCTGCCGCACCAGAAGGTGATCAAGGACCTGGTGGCGGACCTTACCGATTTCTTCGCGCAGCTGCGCTCGATCGAGCCCTGGCTCAAGACCGATTCGCCGACGCCGCAAAGGGAATGGCTGCAGGCGCGCGACGACCGCGAAAAACTCGACGGCCTCTATGAGTGCATATTGTGCGCGTGCTGCTCGACCGCATGCCCGAGCTACTGGTGGAACGCGGACCGCTTTCTCGGCCCCGCCATCCTGCTGCAGGCCTATCGCTGGGTGATCGACAGCCGCGACGAGGCAACCGGCGCGCGGCTCGACGACCTGGAGGACCCGTTCCGGTTGTATCGCTGCCATACCATCCTGAACTGCGCCAAGGTGTGCCCGAAGAGCCTCAATCCGGCCAAGGCGATCGCCGAGCTGAAGAAGATGATGGTGGAGCGCCGCGTCTAGTCTAGAGCGCAATCCGATCTGATTGAATCGGACTGCCGCTCTATCTGTTTGTTTTGGCCGCATAATCTTATCGATCCTCGCTTCGCTCCGGTCGGATTGCTCTAGCACGGCTTTGCCGTGTTGCCGCGTCCCCGGGGGTCATCCCTTTACGAAGGTGTGACTCTGGCGCAACCCCAAGCCGCTTAATCATGAGTCAAGGAACGGTGTGATAGGCATGCGTGTTGGGTTATCATACGCTGATAATGGCGAATCAGAATGCCGATCCGACCGCTGGCCTCCAGAGCCTGCTCGATCTCGACGGGACAATTTACGAGGTCGGGGGTGGCTATTGGGTTTCCATGACCGTCGGCCGCGTTCCGCCCGACGGAGGAAGGCCGCATGGCATTCAGTACGCCTTGTCGTTGCATTCGCCGGACGGGAGCCGGGTCATGGGTTACGACAATGCCCACCAACCCAAGATTCGTTCCGGACCTAGCCGCAAGTCCACGACGCCGCTTGCATTTGACCACATACATCGGGGGGCGCGGACGATCCCCTACCGGCCCAAGTCTCCCGGCGACCTGCTTGTGGATTTCTGGGCCGACGTGGAGGCCATACTTACCAAGGAGGGTGTGCCATGACCGACAGCCGGATTCTTCATATTGGCATCGCATCTAGAGAAGCGATTAAGAGGCGGACGATAGCGATCGCGCGGGGTGACTTCCACACGACGCCTGATGAGCCACGCGTGTGGTTTTCGTCGTTGGAGTCATTCGCCAAGGTTCTCTCGGAGAAGAACATGCTTCTCCTGGAGACTATTCGGCGCGGTCAGCCGCGTTCACTTGCTGAGCTTGCAAAACTGTCCGGCCGCGCCATTTCCAATCTGTCGCGGACGCTGCACAGCATGGAACGGTTTGGTCTCATCGAGTTCCGGGAAGAGGATGGAAAGAAGGCGCCGGTCGTTCGTTATGAACGCGTGAAGCTTGATCTCGAATTAGATGGCAATCAGCCAACACCACAGGCCGCCTAGTCATGATCTTTTCCGAAAAGCAGTTGCCACTTTTCACCGATCACGCTCATCAAGCCGCATGATCTTGTCCGAAAAGGTGGTGCCACTTTTCGGGATCACGCTTTGGTCCTGGCCGGGGCGATCTGGAGCGCGCTCGCCCATGGCGCGCGCATCGAGGCCTCGCCGAAATAAAAGCCCTGCAGGTAGTCGACGCCCCAGCTTTGCAGGAGCCGCGCATCCTGCTCGCAGGTGACCCATTCGGCGACGGTTGGCAGGTCGAAATTGTGCGCGAGATCGACAAGCGCCTTCACGAACACCTGATCGCCGGGGTTGTGGTTGAGGTCGCGGATGAACGAGCCGTCGATCTTGACCAGATCGACATCGAGCAGCTTGAGATTGCGGAACGAGGTGTAGCCGGCGCCGAAGTCGTCGATGGCGACGCGGCAGCCGAGCTCCTTGAGGGCGGAAACGAAGCGCGTCGAGGCCTCGATGTCCTTGATGGCGACGGTTTCGGTGAACTCGACGATCAGCCGCCGGCCGAGCGCGCGGTCGGAGCGCAGCGCAAGCTCGAGGCTGTCCAGCCATTCGGGCGACATGGCGGTGAGCGCGGAGACGTTGAGGGTCAGCGTCTCGCCGGCGCCGCGCCTCAGTGCCTCCAGCACGAGCTCGAGCACGCGAAGGTCGATCAGCCGGGCGAGACCCAGCTCCTCGGCGGTCTCGATGAACATGCCGGCCGAAACGATCTCGCGATTGGGGCGGATCATGCGCAGCAGGCACTCATACATCGCCGGCTGGCCGCCGATCACCGGCACGATCGGCTGATAGGCGATGGCGAAGCGGCGCTCGTTCAGGGCGGACACGATTTCGTCGGCGATCTTGATGTTGCGCCTGCGCACCGGCTCGCGCTGCTCGGAATGATCGAACAGGCAAAAGCCGCCGACCGGCCGGGCGCGCGTGTGGCCGAGTGCATCCTCGGCCCGCATCATCGCCTCGCGCGCGGTGCGGGCATGGCGCGGAATCACCACGCCGCCCATGGAAATCGTCACCGGAACGCTGCCGGCCTCGGTCTGGATGGCGGAGCCCTGCACCGATTCGAGAATGCGGTCGGCCGCGCCCCTGACCGCGTCCTCGGTGGTGTTGACGAGGATCAGGCCGATCTTGTTGCCGGCGTAGCGGCCGATGGTGTCGCCCGAGCGCAGCGCCGTCTCGAGCCGGCGGCCGACCTGGGCGATGAGGTCGTCGGCAACGTCGAAGCCGTAGGATTCGTTGATCATCGCCAGGCGGTCGATGGCGGTGAGCAGGAAGGCACAGCTCCTGTCGCGCCCGTTGCTGGCGGCGACGGCCTGCTCCAGGGCCTCAGCCAGCCCGGAGCGGTTGAGGTGGCCGGTCAGGGCGTCGAAGCGGGCGAGGAAATTGAGGCGCTCCTCCTCGCGGTAGCGACGGTCGATGCGCCGCACCATGCCGAGCGCCGCGGCGGGCTTGCCGTCGGAGCCGGCGTACCAGCGGCCGGTATCCTCAACCCAGGCGCTCTCCTCGCTGTTGCGGCCGCGCGGGCGCAACCGGTACGTGATCGAATAGGGAACGCCGTCGCCCGGATCGGTGTTGCGCGCGGCGACGATGGTGTCGTAGCGGTTGGCGACGTTGTCGGCGTCGAGCAGCGCGGCATAGCCGCGCCCGGTGATCAGCGAGGACGGATCGGCGACGCTCAGCACATAGGAGACATTCTCGCTCCATTCTAGGACGTCGGACGCAATGGTCCAGCGGTAGAGCGCGGCGCCGGCTGCCTGCGGGGCGGCGAGCAGATCCGGCGCGGCGCTGGTCGTCTCCAGCGAATGAAGCTCGACGCCGCGGTAGCTGCGGCGATCCCGCAATCCGGCGTCGACGGGAGCGGGCGCCGGCGCGGGGCGCTCGCCATGCGGCTCCGGCGCGGACGCGGGCGACTTGCGGCGCTCGACGAACGGAGCGGCTGAACCCTCCGGCGTCGGCGGGAGGTCGGCAGGATTTTCGCGGTCCCGCTGCGATGCCATGTCGTACTGGCCCCATGGTCGTGGATAGCCGGGCAGAGAAGCTGCCAGCGGGCGTGAAACTAACCGTGCAGCGTTAATGAATTCTGGGCATGAACGACGGGTCGCCTCCACGCGGGGGGATTATTGGACTATGGTTAACGAGCCGGCGCGGATTGGCGCTGTTCTTGCTCCGCCGGTGGCAGTTGAAGCGGCAAGGGCCGGTCCGGATCAATGTCCAATCGCGGCGCGAGAAACACACGGCAGAGAAAAGCCGATCCCGATGCAGCCGCGCTGCTGCCGGCGGCAATGGCGCGGCGCGGCCCCGACGGGGGCCCGCGCGGACGCGCGATCCGCGGCGGCGGGGATGTGCAGGCGGTTCCGGCCTTCCTCGCCCAGATCATCGGCGCCCGGCTCGGCCGGCGCCGGCTCGGGCTTGCGCGCGAGCAGGCGAGCTCGATCCACCGCGCCTATCTGGGCAACGGCGGAAGCGCCGCCGGCGGGCGCATCGACATCTCGATCTGACCTGTCCGCCCGCGTCGGGTGCGGCGACGGCGCAAAGTGCGCGGCCTTGCGCGGCCTTGCGCGGCCAGGCGAAGCGGCTATGGTGGGCGCGCCGGGGGCGCGCACGAAAATGATTCGGAGACCGGGATCATCACACGACTGGCCTTGACGGCGGGTTTTGTCTTCAGCCTCAGTGCAATCGTGGTCGCCGCGCTGTTCGAAGTCGGCGGCAGCTCGGCGCGCATGGTGGTGGCGGCGGCGGCCGGAGTCTCGCCCGGCGACGCGGCCGAGGCGGCCCGGCGGCTCACGGCGCCGGAAGGTTTCGAGGTCACGCTGTTCGCCGACGGTCTGCCCGGCGCGCGGCTGATGGCGGTGACCGAGGCCGGCGACGTTCTGGTCAGCCTGCCCGAACAAGGGACCGTGATGCACCTCGCCGCCGACCGCGACGGCGATGCGACGGCTGACGATGTGCGGCCCCTGATCGGACAGCTCGGCCTGCCGCACGGCCTCGAAATCGCCGATGGCTGGCTCATCGTCGCGGAGGAAAGCGTGGTGCGCCGCGTGCGCTTCGACGGCGCGACGGGGCAGGCCGAAGGCGATTTCGAGGCGCTGATCGAAGGAATTCCGGCGCAAAGCGGGCACTGGACGCGCACCATCCGGCGCGGACCCGACGGCGCGCTCTATCTCACCATCGGCTCGAGCTGCAATGCCTGTATCGAGCAGCATGAGTGGCGCGCGGCGATGCTGCGGCTGGCGCCGGACGCCGCGCGAGCGAGCGTGTTCGCCACCGGCCTGCGCAACACGGTCGGCTTCGACTGGCAGCCGGGCACGGGCACGCTCTATGGCGTCGACAACGGGCGCGACTGGCTGGGCGACGACTTTCCGCCCGACGAGCTCAATGTCATCATCGAGGGCGGGTTCTACGGCTGGCCGTTCTTCAACGCCGACAACGTGCCCGACCCGGAGCTCGGCGCCAGCGACGCGGCGCCGACGGGCCAGCAGATCATGCCGGTCCATTGGTTCGGCGCGCATGTCGCGCCGCTGGCGATCCATTTCCTCCGCCACCAGCCGGACGCGGCGTGGAACGGCCGGGCGCTGGTGACGCTGCACGGCTCGTGGAACCGCTCCGAAAGGGTCGGCTACGAGGTGGTGGCGCTGGCGTGGCGCGGCGACGGCACGATCGAGCAGACGCCGTTTCTCAGCGGTTTCCGCGACGGCGAGGCGGTGTTCGGCAGGCCGGTCGGCATCGCCGAGGCGGCGGACGGCACGATTTACATTTCCGACGACTTCGCCGGCGCGGTCTATCGCGTCACGCCGTCAGGCTAGAGCCGCCCGCGCCCGGACGGCGTCGCTCGCGCGTGTGCTGTCCCTTTTCGCCGATCATGCTCTCTTCACCGCATGATCTTGTCCGAAAAGGTAGTTCCCACTTTTCGACGATCATGCTTTTTGCACCGCATGATCTGATCCGAAAAGGTGGTCCCACTTTTCGGGATTCATGCTTTTCGCACCGCATGAACTTGTCCGAAAAGGTGGTCCCCACTTTTCGCCGATCATGCTTTTAGAGCGCGTTGGGATCGACGGATATGTCGCGGCGCGCGGCGCGGATGGTGATGGAAAAGCCGGCAATAACGTCGACCAGCGCCATCGCTGTGAGGATGAAGAAGGTCTCGGTGGCGGCCGGGGCGAGCAGCAGGAATTCCACCAGGCAGATCACGAACACCAGCACCGACATCAGGTGATCGACGATCGAGCCGGTGCCGGTGCGCGTCGACTTCAGGATCTCGATGAAGAGCAGAAGCAGCGACACCACGACCAGCAGGCCGCCCGCGGAGAGCGTGAACTGGTCGCCGCGCACCATGTCCACCGTGGACACGGTTGTCGCCCAGATGTCGCCCCTGGTGAAGGCGAGAAGGTTGTAGACGACGAGAGGGATGGCAAGAAGGGGAATGGCAAGCAGCATGTGAGCCTCCCTCGCGGCCGGACGGGCCGGATCGCCGCACAGAAGTTTGCCGGCCGGAAAGTCTACGCCCGCCGCCGCAGCCGGCCAGAGCGCAATCCGATCTGATCCTCGCTTCGCTCCGGTCGGATTATGCTCTCTTCACCGCATGATCCGATCCGAAAAGCAGGTCCCACTTTTCGGGATCATGCTAGAGCGCAATCCGATCCGATTGAATCGGATAGACGCTCTGTCTGTTTGTTTTGGCCGCATAATCCTATCGATCCGCGCTTCGCTGCGGTCGGATTATGCGCTAGATATCCTGCTTGGGCTCCAGCACCTGGCGGCCACGATACATGCCCGACTTGAGGTCGATATGGTGCGGACGATGCAATTCGCCGGTGTCCTTGTTCTCGACATAGGCGGGCGCCTTAAGCGCGTCGGCCGAGCGGCGGTGGCCGCGTCTCGACGGGGTCTTCTTCTTCTTCGGAACTGCCATCGCTCAACAATCCTGGGGGCGCGCGGGGGGCGCGCGTTGCTCGCGCCGGCTTATAGCGGCTCGCCGGCCGGAAGGCCAGACGCAACGACAACTCTCAGCGGCCTTCGACCTCGAGCGCGAGAGCGAGGTTGGACGGGTCCGGCTTCAGCTCGCCAGACGCGATGCGGCGCGTGATCTCGACGATCGCCCGGTTGGCGGGAGCCTGCCAGCTCTGCTTCCCGGCCTGCTCCACCACCCAGCCGTTCATCAGGTCGCATTCGCTGCGACGGCCCTTGTCATGGTCCTGGGTGACGGTGTTGCGATGGGTCGGGCCGACATCGCGCAGGATCTTGTCGAGCAGCATCTCGAGCAGGCGGTTCGAGCCCTCGATGTCCTCGCGCGTCAGGCCGAACACCGGCTCGATGCTGTAACCCGCCTTCTGGCCGGCGGTCAGCGCTTCCTCGCCGCAGCGCAGCATGAGCTCGCGCATGCCGGGAATCGTCACCGCGAAATTGCCGTTGCGGCCGACCATCGCGTTCGGGCACATGGACATGGCGTTGACCAGAAGCTTCATCCATTTGCCGGAGCGGACGTCCTCACTGACCGACACCTTGCCGGTATGGCCCAGAATCGCGACGATTTCCGGCACCCGCGCCGCCATCGAGGGATCGAGCGCGCCAACGCCGAACCAGGTGCCGGCATGGCGCGTGGCGCGCTTGACGCGGCCCGGCGCGACCAGCTCGGAGGCGAGCTCGACGACGCAGCCGAGCGTGCGGTGCGGGCCGACGATCTCGGCGATGTCCTCGGCGGTGAGGCCGTTCTGCACGCCGACGACGAGGCCATCGGCGGCGACATAGGGCTTGATCAGCTCGGCCGCCCAGCGCGCGTCATAGGCCTTGAAGCAGATCAGGACGACGTCGAACAGGCGATCGAAGGTGCAGACATCGCAGATGTGGCAGGCATCGGGCTCGACGTGGATGTCCTCGCCATCGGGCAGCATGACGGTGAGGCCGGCGGCGCGCATCGCCTCGACATGGGCGTACCACGGATCGATCATGGTGACGTCGAGGCCGGCGCGGATCAGGTCTGCCGATATGCTGCTGCCATTGGCGCCGGTGCCGAGCACCGCGATCTTCTTGCTCATGTCAGTCTCCCTGGGGAAGCTCAGGTCGCGCGCCCCATGCATAGCGCGTCGCCGCGCCTGCGGGAATATGAGAGCGCAATCCGATCTGACTGAATCGGATAGACGCTCTATCTGTTTGTTTTGGCGCATAATCTGATCGATCCTCGCTTCGCTCCGGTCGGATTATGCTCTCTTCACCGCATGATCCGATCCGAAAAGCAGGTCCCACTTTTCGGGATCATGCTGGAGCGCAATCCGATCCGATTGCATCGGATAGACGCTCTATCTGTTTGTTTGGCCGCACAATCTTATCGATCCTCGCTTCGCTCCGGTCGGATTATGCTCTAGCGCCCGACGCAGGCAAACAGGCCGCGGGTCTCCGCCATGCGCCGCTCGATGCGTGCCGCGAGGCGGCTGGTCCCAGGGCCGGGGCGGCCGGCATCGCGCTCGAGCGGCGCCGGCAGGGCGGCGGCGAGCAGCGCTGCCTGACGGCGGGTCAGCCGGGAAGCGGTGCTGTTGAAATGGTATTCCGCGGCCGCCTCGGCGCCATAGATGCCGGGGCCCCATTCGGCGATGTTGAGATAGACCTCGAGGATGCGCCGCTTGCCCCACGCAAAGTCCATGGCAAGCGCGATCGG
>Ga0326597_10014761_pt1 | contig 10230 bp, 6 predicted proteins | sample RVTome_12_FD_203789 | JGI IMG/M metagenome (GOLD analysis project Ga0326597, IMG submission 203789) | Soil microbial communities from uranium-contaminated site in the Upper Colorado River Basin, Wyoming, United States - RVT100D185 | ecosystem: Environmental > Terrestrial > Soil > Contaminated >...
CTTGCAGCGCGGTTTGCATTTCGGATAACTGCTTCGCTCGTGCTGCCGTACCGCCAAGGAGCGCGGTGGCCCGGGCGATGAGATGGGCTATCTTTTCGGACATCGACCTGGTTTCTTTAGCCGCCAGCCCCGACCCCAAGTAGTCTAATACAGAGCGACCAAGTTCCATGCAGCCGGTGTCCTTTTGGCATAATGTCCGCCCCAGGGATTAGGGGGAACCTGTCAATGAGTCCAATGGAAGTTCTGGTGGTGTTTGCAGACGAGAGCGATCGTGCCGCGCTTTCTGGGCTGGACGGCTGCAAAGCGCACTGCATCGATGCCGGCATCGATCACTGGAAACCGACGCCCGGCTTCGACATTCTCGAATATGTCGAGCGTTGCCGCCGTTTCCTGCAGGCCCATCGGGTCGACGGGGTGGTGTGCTTTCACGATCTGGGCGATTTGGTGGCCGCGATCCTGGCGCAAGAGTTCGGCTTGCCCGGCACCAGCATCGAGTCGGCCTTCCTCTGTTTGCACAAGTACTACACGCGCCAGCGGGAGCCGGCGCCGATTCGTTGCGAGGCGCTCTCGCTCTGGGATCCGCACCCCCAGGTATCGAACTATCCGTGTTTTCTCAAGCCGCCCTGGCTCAAGCTGAGCCTGCTGGGCTTTCGCCTCGACGGCGCGGCCGATCTCGCTCGGGCGCTGGCGCTCGCTCGGCGCGAGTATCCGGGCTGGCAACGACAATATCTGCCGCTGTTCGAGGCCGCGGTGGACCATGACCAGTACCCGCTGGCCGTAGCGGACGTTTTTCTGGTCGAGGAGCTGGTGGAAGGCCAGCAGGTCACGGTGGAGGGCTGGGTCGAATCGGGCCGGGTTCACCTGTGGGCAATCACCGACACCAACGCCTATCCGGGGCGCAGCCGGGCGTTCGACAACTTCTCGCTGCCCTCGCGCCACTCGCCGGCGATTCAACGCCGGCTGGTTGAGGACAGCAAGCGGATCATTCAACGGCTCGGGTTTGAGCATGGCTTCTTCAACGCCGAGTTTTGGTGTCAGCCGGACCGGCTGGTGCTGATTGAGGTGAACGGCCGGGCGGCCGCTTCGTTCGACGGCCTCTACCAGCGCTGCCTGGGCGCTTCGGTGTTCGAGGCCGCCACCCGGCTGGCCTGCGGCCATGCGCCGGCCGCGCTGCCTCAGGTGGGCGGCGTGGTCGGCGGGCAGTTCAATTTCATTACCTTTGCGAGCGGCTGGGCGCACGAGCTGATCGATCTGGACACGGCCCGATTGCACCCTGACGTGAGCCTATTTGTGGCGGAGGGTGACTGGGTCGAGCCGGTCAGTGATCTGGGCAGCGTCCTCGCCCAAGTCGAGCTGTTCGGGTCCGATTATGACCAGATCAAGCAGCAGGCCGATCGCTTGCGCCGGCTCTTGTTGCGCCAGCCTGAAGCATCGCCCTGGTGAGGGTTGCTGGCGAGGGGCTTGACTTCTCGACCATTGCCCATCTCGTTCTCTTTCATGACCAACGCTTTGCTTGGCGGGCTTTGCGTCTTTGCGAGAAGATCATCCCGGCCAACTTGACTATAGTGCTCATATCCTGCACTTGACACTCTGCGCGAACGGAAGTTCACCCACAGATTCTGCTCACGCGCCTATTTTGCGGAGGGTGATCCGGGTTTGCGGCGCCAGCAAGGTTACCGGGTCGCCGTTGTCGCTTTGGCTTGCGAATAGGTGCTGCGCGCGTTCTCGCAGCGAGTGCCGACCGGCCGCGGAAAGGAGGTGATAGGCGTTGTAGAAGCGGCAGATCGCTTCGGTGAGCGCGGCCGGACGTTCTCTGAAGACCAAACAAAAATCGTGTTTCTCCAGCGGCTGCGCGAACCCCAAGCGCTCCGGAAACAGCGAGCGCAGCCCGTCCAGGGTCTTGGTGCGGGGATCGCCGAAACCGCGAAACTGAGGCGCCTCACGGTGCAGCTCCTCCCAGAAGATGCTATCGAACTGGTCGTAGAGCGCGGCCGGGTGCTCGATTCCGCCGAATACCGCGGCAAACAGACCGCCGGGTTTCAGGACCCGTCTGATCTCCCCGACGATCGGTTCGAGCGGAACCATGGCCATACAGGCCAGGTGGCAGAGCACCGCATCGACCGACTCACTTCGGACCGGCAGGCGCTGGGCAGGGGCGCAGAGAAAGAGGGCGTTGCGGGCCGCGAACCTATCGCTGGCGAGCTGCAACTGCCTCAGGTTGATATCAATGGCGAGCAGTCTGCCGCGCTCGCCGATCTGGGCCAGGCACGGTTGGGCCGCCGGTCCGCTGCCGCAGGCCAGGTCCAAGATGGTCTTGCCGCGCGCCGGCTCGACCACCTCGAACAAAGTTTGGTAGCTGGTCTTGCCCTCAGTGGAAAGGCGGCAGCCGATCAGCTCTTCGGTGATGCCGGTATGCTGGTCGTAGAAAGCGATTGTGTACGCTAGCCGCACCGCCTCCGGCAGCGCAGGGCTCGACTTGAGCAGTTGGATCAGGGAATCCAAGTCACCGTTCAGTGGCCGCGCCGCTGGGCCGCTCGGTTGGCAGGCGTAGGGCGGTGGCACGGTGTGGCGGTCGGCGAGGGCCACGCGGCTCGAATTGTTCGCCGCAGCGGGGCGATTGTCAATTCCGACTACCGACCGAGGAGGGCTCGGGAGCAGAGGAGCCGGCGAGCGGCCGCGTGGTGATCTGCTCGCCGTTCTCGCGCACAACTAGCCAGCGACCCGCGGGCGCGGGTCCATATTCCACGGTGCGGCCGTCGGGCCATTGCACCTTGACCTGATCGATCGTTTGGGCGGCTCCGTGACCGAAAGAGAGCCGCAGATCGCTTTGGCTGAGGTAGCTGTAAGAGCCGCGCACGGTTTGAACCAGGGAGCGACCGCCGATGCGCAGCTCGACCTTCGCCCCTAGTGGGCTGGAGCCGCCGCGCCCGGGTTCGAGCTCGACCAGCGTGTGGCGGGCGCTGGCGCTATCGTTGCGCAGCAGCGCGACCCCCCCGGAGTTGTGGGCCACCACGATGTCGTAGTCGCCGTCGTTATCGAGGTCGCCGAAGGCCGCTCCGCGCCCGACCCAGCGTTGCTCAAAGTAAGGTCCCGCCGCGGCGGAGCGGTCCTCGAAGTGCCCGCGGCCGTCGTTGAGCAGCAGCAGCGGCGTCTGCCTGTAAGTGAGCCATTGAATCTTGAAAAGCTGCTCGACGACCGGATCCAGGTGGCCGTTGGTGACGAACAGGTCCAGATCGCCGTCACCCTCTACATCCAACAGGCCGGTACCGAAGCCCATCGGCCAGTAGCTCGGCCCGGCCAGCCCCGCCGGCTCGCTGTCGTCCTCGAACAGACCGGCCCCGAGGCTGCGAAACAAGCTGTTGGGTTCTTGGCTGAAGTTGGTAACCACCAAGTCTTCGCGCCCGTTCGCATCGATATCGCCCGCGGCGATGCCCATTCCGGCCAAGGCGCGGCCCTGCCGGTTGTAGGCGCAACCGGCCAGCAGCGCCTCCTCGCTGAACGTCCCGTTTCCTTGATTGGTGAACAGAAAATTGGGCACCGTATCGTTGGCCACGAACAGGTCCGGCCTTCCATCCTGGTTGAAATCGCCGGCCACTACGCCGAGGCTCTTGCCGGGATGCTCGGCGATCCCGCTCGCCTGGCTCACGTCGGCGAAGGTGCCGTCGCCGCGATTGCGGTAGAGCACGCTCGCGACCGGCGCATAGACATCGACCGAACAGTAGCGAATCAGCCCCTTGAATTCGGTGCGGCATTCGCGGTGCTTGGCGAGGGTGAAATCGACGTAGTTCGCCACCAACAGGTCGAGCCAGCCGTCGCGGTCGTAATCCACAAAGGTGCAGCTAGTCGACCACAGCGGGTTGCGGATTCCGGCAGCCTCGGTGATGTCGGTGAACCTGCCGCCATCGCTTCTCAGCAGTTGGTCGGCGCCGAAAGCGGTCAGGTAGAGGTCCGGATCGCCATCGCGATCGATATCGCCGGCGCAGGCTCCCATGCCGTAGCCGCGCCCGGGGGCGCCGCCGGCGTCCGGGATCGGCTCGAACTTCCACCCACGCCGATTCAGGTAGAGTCGATTGGGCGGCCGCGTCCCGCCGTCCACCGCTCCGCTGTTGATCAGATAAAGATCGAGCCAGCCATCACCGTTGACGTCCAGCAGCGCGAGACCCGGTCCCATGGTCTCGGGCAGGTACTTGGTCGCGCTGTGGCCGGCTTGATAGTCGAAGTGAATGCCGGACGAGGCGGCGACTTCGACAAAACGAGGGGGACAGCAAGGAGAATCGGGACGCTGCGCCGGGCTGTTCTCGGCGCGGGCCAAGCTGCAGGCGGCCAAAAGGAGTATGAGACCCATGGGCCGCGATGCGCTCTAGCGCTTCTCGAAGAGGCAGTAGATGAAGTTCTGCTGTGCCCCCGCGGGCGTGTGATGCGACTGGTGGGATTCTTGCTTGAGGGCGAACGCCGGGCCGAGTTCGCGGCCCAGCGTCCCGGCGCTATAACGGACCACATCCAGACCACTGCAGCACGTCGGACCGTCGAGGGAGAAGGTGGCAAGAATCGCGTGCGCCCCGACCTTGAGGCTGTTGGTTGCAAGTTCCACATAGGCTCTTCGATCCACGGGCTCGGTCAGAAAGTGAAACACCGCCCGGTCGTGCCACACGTCGTACCGTTTACGGGGTAAGTCCATGCTCGTGACATCGCCGACGATCCACTTCACCATCGCGGTTTGTGCACCGAGGCGCGCCTTTGCGGCGGCGAGTGCCGCCCTCGACACATCCAGAACCGATACGTTCGTATGGCCGAGAGCAAGAAGATCGTCAACCAGGGTCGATGCGCCACCTCCCACGTCGATGATCTCCGCCGAGAGATCCGCTAGCGCTCGGATCAGCGCAATCGACCGCTCGAGGTGCGGTGCGTACCAGCTGACCTGAGTCGCTGGCTTGGCGCCATGGACGCGTTCCCAGTGTTCCTCACGATCCATCGTGTACCGCCTGCCAGGCTAACGCTGGTTCACACCTCTTCTAATCCTCGGCTTTTTCGCGGCGGGAGTCCCAGTAGAAGCAGGCGCCGAGGGCGAGGAAAGCGGCGATCCCGGTCCAGTTGCCCCACGCTTCGAGCCAGGCCCCGAGGCCGAGCGCTTTCACGGCGGTCAGATCCGGAACGATGCCCACGTGGGCCGAGTCTTCGATGAACTTGAGCAGCGCGGCGAGCACCCCCACCAACGCCCCGCCGGCGATGAAGCCCGACGCGATCAGGGTCCCTTTGTCGTAGCGCGCCTTGGCCAGTTTAGGTTCTTTAGAAGAATGCTGCAGCAACCAAGCGATGGAAGCGCCGAGAACCAGTGGCGAGTTGAGCTCCATCGGCAGATACATCCCGAGGGCGAAAGCGAGCCCCGAGACGCCGCACATCTCGGTGACCACCGCGAACACCCCGCCGACGGCGTAGAGAAACCAAGGCGCTCCCGCGGTCCCCATCACGCCGCGCAGCACCGCCGCCATCGCGTTGGGCTGCGGCGCCGGCAGCGGGTGCGGGTGGCCGGGGCCGGGCGCGAAGCCGTAGACGCGGGACATCAGGATGATGACCGCCGTGGTGGCCATCGCGGCCGCGACCGCGCCAACCAGGTTTGAGATCTCGATCCGGCGCGGCGTCGCTCCCAGCCAGTAGCCGATCTTGTACTGAGTCACGAGCGATCCGCTCATCGACAGAGCGGTGCAGACCACGCCTCCGATGAGCAGAACCTGGAGCATTCCGCCGGCGCCGGCGAGCCCCAGCCCCGAGAGCACCACCGCCGTCACGATCAAGGTGGTCAAAGTCATCCCCGAGATCGGGGTGATCGATATCATCGCGATCGCCCAAGCCGACACCGAGGCAAACAGAAAAGCGATCACCAGGGTTAGAGCGATGGCGATCGCGGCCAGGTTGGTGGCGTGCGGCTCGCCGCTGAGCACCGAGAAACGGAAATAGAGAAACACCACCAGGCCGGTGAGCACGATCCCAAGCAGATTGGCGGACATCGGCAGGGCACGATCGGTTCGCAGGTCCCCGCCGCTGGCCACCTGGCGACGGATCAGGCGCACCACCTCGCCGAGTGCTTGACGGGTCGCCTGAACGATCACCGGCGACATCTTGAGAATCGAGATCAGGCCGGCGGCGAAGATCCCGCCGATCCCGATCGGTCGGACGTAGAGCAGGAAGATCTCCCGGGCCTCCAGCGTCGCGAGCGGCGTGGCGCCGGCGGAGATCGGGCCCGCAATGAACTGCCCCAGATGGGCAAACAGCGGCACCAGGACGAAAAATGAGACCATCGAGCCGGCCATGATGATGGAGGCGTAGTGGAGCCCCATGATGTAGCCCAGCCCCATCACCGCGGCCGAAGTGTTCATCGTGAAGACCGCCTTGATCCGGTTGCTGAACGGCGCCAGCGCGGCGATCGAAGCGGTGGAAAAGTTCTCCGCCCAGCCGCGCATGGAGGGCCCGACAAAGTCGAAGAATCCGGCCACCAGGGCCGAATAGGACAGCACCACGGCGCTGTGGCCGCCGCGCTTGCCGGCCACCAGGATCTCGGTGGTGGCGCGCGCCTCCGGGTAGGGCAGCTTGCCATGCAGATCGCGCACGAAATAGCGCCGGAACGGGGAGAGGAAAAACACTCCCAGGATCGCGCCCAACAGTGGCACCAGGAAAATCTGAAAGTACGAAGAACGCCCTTCGAGGCCGAGAATGAAGACCGCCGGCATCACGAAGACCGATCCGCCGGCGACGATCCCGGAGGTCGCGCCGATCGCCAGCACGTTGACGTTCTCCAGCAGGGTGGAGGCGCGCGACTTGAGGAACCGGACGGCGAAGACCGAGTAGCCGACCGCCAGAATCGAGATCGGGATCGCCGATTCGATGCCCTGCCCCAGCTTGAGCGCGATGTAGGTGGCGGCAGCGGAAAACACGATCGACCAGAAGAACCCCTGCAGCACCGAGCGCAGCGTAACTTCGGGAACCGCCTGGTCAGGTTTGACCAATGGCTGGTAAACCTCACCAGGCTTGAGCTCGCGAAATGCGTTTTCCGGCAGACGGCTGTCTTCAGTCATGGTATTGCTCCTGAATCGACTCCACCACCCGGCGCGAGAGGTTGTGATAGCTGGGACCGACCGCGGCGAAGATTTCGCGGGCCAGCGCGCGGGTGCGGGGGTGCTTGCCGAGCGCGGTGTAAAGCGGCCGCAGGTACTTCATCCGCCCGACCCGCGAAAGCACTTGCTGGATCCGTTCGAAGGTCGCTTCGTAATCGGAGCCCGCCGCGATCGTGAGCCATTCGACCAAGATCTCGTAGTTGCCGCGGCTGGTGAGCTTCAAGTTCGAATCGAGCCAAGCGCAGGAGGCCCGGTCCAGCTGCCGCGGCAGGTGCTGGAGGTAAACCAAAAGCTCATTTGGGCTCCAGCGCCTGAGCTGGTCCTGGGTCGGCCGCGCGCCCGACTCCCAGCCGCGGGCGAGAGTGGTCAACTCTTCGAGGGCGGCGGAGCGAAACACCGGGGCGTTCGGCGGCATGCCGGGCTGGTGGAGCCAGCGATCCGCCTCGATCCGGCCGGCGGTGCCCGGCAGCTTCTGCTCGAGGAAGTCGAGGAACTCCTCGGTGGTGATCGAGGTGAAGCGGAAACGATCCATGTAGTTGCGCATGAATCGATCGAACCGTTCGCGCCCGACCGTGCGTTCGATCAAAGTCACGAAGCGGGCCCCTTTTTCATAGGGAATCGAGGAGAAGGCGTCGTCCGGGTCCACGCCTCGAAGGTCGGTGCGCAGCAGGGTGAGCGGTGAGTCGGCGCCGAAGCGCTCGATCGACTCATCCAGCGCGTTCTGCCCGATCGCCCAACTGATCACCGCGGACGCCGAATCGTGCAGCGCTTCCAAGATGCGACGCTCGGCCCACACGGTGAACCCTTCGTTGAGCCAGAAGTGGTCCATCGAGGCGTTGGTGACCAGGTTCCCGGTCCAGGAATGGGCCAGTTCGTGGGTCACCACGTCGACCAGCGAGCGATCGCCGGCCAGCACGGTCGGGGTCAGGAAAGTCATGCGGGGGTTTTCCATCCCGCCGTAGGGAAACGAGGGCGGCAGCACCAGCATGTCGTAGCGCTGCCACTCGTAGGGGCCAAACAGCGCCTCGGCCTTGAGGATGGTCTCCTCGACCCCAGCGAACTCCCAGGCGGCCGCTTCCACCGTTTCCGGCTCGGCCCAGACCCGCGACCGCGGGCTCAGGTCGCGCGATTCGAGGTTGCCGACCGCCAGTGCGATCAAGTAAGCAGGGATCGGCTGCGGCATCTCGAAGACGAACGTGCGCGTGCCCGCAGTCGGTCCGGGGCGGGTCCCCGCCGGTCCAGCCGACATGACCGCCGCCAAAGCCGCCGGGATCGTGACCTCGGCGGTGTAACTGGTGCGCACCCGCGGGCTGTCTTGCAGCGGGATCATGGTCCGAGCGTGGATCGCCTGACACTGGCTGAACAGGAACGGGTGGCGCTTGCCTTCCGTTTGGGCCGGGGTCAGCCACTGCAGGGCCACCGCCTCCGGGGAGGTGGTGTAAGCGACCTGCAACTGCCGGGTGCCCGCGGGCAGCTCGAGCCGCAGGCGGCGGCCCAGAATCGGCTCCTCGGGTCCGAGCTCGAACGGCACCGGCTTACCGGCCTCGGTCTGGACCGACTGGATGGTGAGTCCTTTAGTATCGAGATCCAGGTGCCCTGCGGTCTCCGCATCGAACTGAAACGTGACCTGTCCCTGGATCTGGTGCCGGTCGAAGTCGACCGAGAGTCTCAGCAGCAGGTGCTGGGGGTGGGGCTGTTCGGTGTCGAAATAGGAATGCGGATCGAGACGGCTCATGTCGCGGACCTCACGATTGCTTCTTCCTCCCCAGCGGGCGCGATCGAGCTACGGGATCTCAGCCGCTCAAGGGGCACATTCTCCCAGGAGGACTTCCTGGGTGGCAATAGCATGGACCAAGCGTATAGTGCCGAAAGCATGGGGGCCCTTCGGCGGGTTCTGCGGTATCTGATCCGGGCGCCGATGACGCTCGCTCCGGCTTGGCTGGCCTGCTGTGGCGGCTCCCCGGGAGCAGGAAGCCAATCAGCCGCGCAGCGCCAGGTTCAGGCAGACTCCACGGTGATCGAGCCGTTTGTCGACCGGACCGCGGCGGCTGAGCTGGATTTTTCTCATTGCAGCGGAGCCTGCGGCAAATTCTACTTCTGCGAGATCATGGGAGCCGGCGGAGCCTTATTCGACTATGACAACGACGGCGACCTCGACCTCTACGCTGTCCAAGGGCAGATTTTGGGATCGCAGGAGTCCCGGACGCGACCTCTGGAGCCCCCGCGCATGCCTTTGCCGCTCACGGATAGACTCTATCGCAACGACCTGCGGGTGGAGCGGAACGGCACGCGAACAATTCGCTTTGTCGACGTCACGGCAGCGAGTCGGATCCGTGCGACCGGCTATGGCATGGGAGCCGCAACGGGAGATTACAACAACGATGGCTGGGTCGATCTTTACGTCACCAACTTCGGATCCAACCAGATGTGGCGCAACAACGGCGATGGCAGGTTCACCGATGTGACTCATGAAACCGGCACCGGCAACGCGCTCTGGAGTACCAGCGCCTCCTTTCTGGACTACGATCGAGACGGCTGGTTGGATCTCTACGTGGCCAACTATGTCGACTTCCGGCTGGCCAAGCACAAGCGCTGCTTCGCGGTCAGTGGACGCCGTGATTACTGCGGTCCCCAAAGCTACACCGGCGAGCCCGACTGCCTCTATCACAACCGCGGCGACGGCAGCTTCGAAGATGTCTCGTTGAAATCATCGATCGCCGGGCAGCTCGGCGCCGGCCTCGGGGTGGTGACGGCCGACTTCAACGGGGACGGCTGGATCGATATCTACGTGGCCAACGACCAGGAAGCCAACTTCATGTGGCTGAACCATGGCGACGGCAGCTTCAGGAATGAAGGGCTGCTTTCGGGTTCGGCCTTCAATGCCATCGGCGCCGCCCAGGCCAGCATGGGGGTGGTGGCCGGAGACCTAGATGGCGACGGCGATGAGGATCTGTTCATGACCCATCTCGACAAAGACTACGATACCCTCTATCTCAACGACGGCCGGGGATTTTTTGAGGACCGCACCAGCAGCAGCGCGCTGGCGACCGCCACCCGACCGTTTACCGGGTTTGGGGTGGGTTTGCTGGATCTCGAGAACGATGGAGACTTGGACCTGTTT
>Ga0326597_10014762_pt1 | contig 10229 bp, 8 predicted proteins | sample RVTome_12_FD_203789 | JGI IMG/M metagenome (GOLD analysis project Ga0326597, IMG submission 203789) | Soil microbial communities from uranium-contaminated site in the Upper Colorado River Basin, Wyoming, United States - RVT100D185 | ecosystem: Environmental > Terrestrial > Soil > Contaminated >...
CGGAGAGCTCGACGCGGCCGGCGCTCGGGCAGACACTGTCCGGGGCGCACGACGGCCGGGGACGGAGACGAGAGGAGGATCGAATGGTCGTGGAGCGGGTGAACGTCCTCAACCACTGCGGCTGGGGGAGCGACTTCGCGATCGTCGGCTGCGACAAGCCGAAAGGCCATGCAGATCCACATCGCGTCGGCTCGGACGCAGGGTTCCCTCCGGGCCTGACCCGTGCCGAGCAGGAGGATTACAAGGAGCGGATGAAGGGCCGGCTGCCTGGCCAGGCGCCGCGTCCCAGTGCAGGTCGCTGAACGAACGCCCGACCGCCGGGCCGCGCCCCGCCGCACGGAGGCACCGCGCCGTATCCTCCGCCGGTGACCAACGGAATCCCGGCCGCGCCCCCCGCGGCCCACCGGCCCGACTCCCTCTGGTCGCCCGCGCGGCGACCGCTGACCGTCGGTCTCGTCCTTACGATCACGCTCGTCGCATCGGAGGCGCTCGCGGTCGCCACGGCGATGCCGATCGTCGCCCGTGACATCGGCGGTCTCTCGCTCTATGGCTGGGTCTTCTCGGCCTTCTTCCTCGGCTCGCTCATCGGGATCTCGGTCGTCGGCGGGCTCATCGACGAGCGGGGGATCGTCGTGCCGTTCGTCGGGGGGCTCGTCCTGTTCGGGATCGGGCTGCTCATCTGCGGGCTGGCCCCGTCGATGGAGACGATCGTCGTGGGGCGGTTCATCCAGGGGCTCGGCGGCGGGGCGGTGCCGCCGGTGGCCTATGTCGCGATCGGGCGGAGCCTGCCGGACCGGCTCCGCCCGCACATGTTCGCGATCATGTCGGCGGCATGGGTCCTGCCGGGCGTCGCCGGCCCGGCCGTCGCCGGCCTGATCGCGGAGTTCTGGCACTGGCGGGTCGTCTTCCTCGGCCTGATCCCGTTCATCGTCCTGTCGGGCACGATCGCCAGCCGCGCGATGCGCGCGATCCCGCCGGCCGGGACGGCGACCGGCGAGGTCCGCGAGGCTGCCGAGGCGGCGGCCTCCGACGCGGCCCGTGCCGACCGGCGCCGGCGGTACGGCTGGGCGGTCCTCGTCGCGATCGGGGCGGGCGTCCTGACGACCGGCCTGCTCAGCGCCGATCTAGCGGTCCTCGCCGGCCTGACAGCCGGCGGCCTCGCGCTGACGCTCGTCGCCTTCCACCGGCTCACGCCGCCGGGCACGCTCCGCCTTGCCCGCGGCTATCCGGCCGCGGTCCTGCTGCGCGGCGTCCTGACATTCGCGTTCTTCGCCGTCGATGCCTACGTCGCGCTGCTCCTCGTCGAGGTCCGCGGCTGGTCGGCGGCCGCGGCCGGCCTGGCCCTGACCGGGGCGACGGTCTCCTGGTCGCTGGGATCGTGGATCCAGTCGCGGACCGTGGGCCGGGTGGGCGCAGAGAACTACGTCCGGATCGGGTTTCCGATCGTCGCCCTGGGGCTCGCGGGGATGGCGCTGGCGCTCGTCCCCGAGATCCCGGCGTGGATCGCGATCCCGACCTTCGCGGTCGCCGGCCTCGGGATGGGCCTTTCCTATTCCCAGTTCGCGATCATCGTGCTCCGCGACGCGCCGCGCGACCGGCAGGGGTCCGTGACCGCCGCCATCTCCCTGTCCGACGCGCTCGGGACGGCCCTCGGGGCCGGGATCCCCGGGGCGATGATCGCGGCCGCCGTCCGTGCCGGTTCCGGGCCCGCACCGGCCCTCGCGGCCGCGATCGCCATGGCGGTCACCGTCGCGTTCCTCGGATTCCTGCTCGCGCCGCGGCTGCATCATCGGCCGGCCGCGAGCGCCGCGGCGATGGACCCCGGCGAACCCCACGAGGTCGCTGCCTGAGGGCGGTCGGCTGAGCGGGCATCCCGCGACCCGAGCCGCCCGAGCCGCCCGAGCCTCGCCCCGCCGTGCGCTAGACTCGACCGGTCGCGCGGACGGCACGATCCGGCCCCGACAGACCCGACCCAGGAGGACCCCGCCGTCATGTCCGCCGAGACGCTTCGCGAGAAGATCCGCGAGATCCCGGACTTCCCGAAGCCGGGGATCCTGTTCTACGACATCACGACGCTCCTCAAGGACGCGACGGCGTACCGCGAAGCGATCCAGCTGATGCTCGAGCCCTATCGCGACGAGAAGATCGACCTCGTCGTGGGCATGGAATCGCGGGGCTTCATCTTCAGCTCGCCGATGGCCTACGAGCTGAACGCCGGGCTCGTGCCCGTGCGCAAGCTGGGCAAGCTGCCGGCCGAGACCCTTTCGGTCGAGTACGCCCTCGAGTACGGGTCGAACACCCTCGAGATCCACCGCGATTCGATCCTGCCCGGCCAGCGGGTCCTGATCGTCGACGACCTGCTCGCGACCGGCGGCACGGTGAAGGGCACGATCGAGCTCGTCGAGCGTCTCAAGGGCGACGTCGCCGGCCTGGCCTTCCTCGTCGAGCTCGACTTCCTCCATGGCCGCGAGCGGCTCGAGGGCCGCCGGGTCACGAGCGTCATCCGGTACTGACCGGACAGCCGGCCGCGCGCCGCCCGACCATGCGAACCGTCCAGCGATGAGCGGCTCGCCGCCCGACCCGTCCCGCCGCCGGTTCTTCCGCCAGTTCGCGAGCGAGATCGCGACGAGCGCCGCCCAGGTCGTGGGAGCTGTCGCCGAGGTCCGCGAGCGGTCGGCGGCCGAGGCGCAATCGCTTCTCGGTACCGTCGACGAGGCGATCGGGAGCGGCACTCGTCCCGGTGGCCGGCCACTCGCCGGCCGGGGCGCAGGAGTGCGACCGGAGGGCGCAGCGTCCGGCACGGGGATCCCGGATCGGGCCACCGGGACCGTCGCCCCGACCGGCTTCCGGACGCCGTTCCGATTCGATGCCGACGACGTCCTCCTCGTCATCGATCAGCGGGAGCTGCCCGACGCCCTCGTCGAGGTGCCCGTGAAGCACGCCCACGACGGCGCGCGCGTCATCCGCGAGATGGCGGTCCGCGGGGCACCGGCGATCGGCCAGGTCGCGGCCCTGAGCCTGGCCCTCAGCGGCTGGCTGGCCCGGAACGCGCCCCCACGCTCCCGCGAGGCGATCCTGAAGGCCGCCGCGAAGTCCCTCGCCGGGGCCCGGCCCACGGCGGTCAACCTGGGCTGGGCGGTTCGACGCGTCATGGCCGCCTACGCCACCGGCGCCGAGGCGGGCGCGAACGGGGTCGAGATCGCCGCGGCGATGCGGGCCGAGGCCGACCGGATCGTCTTCGAAGCGACCGACGACCATGGGCGCCTGGCCGAGCACGGCCTCGCCGCGCTGCCCGACACCGGCGGGCGCGAGGTCAACGTCCTGACCCACTGCAACACCGGCCCCCTCGCCTGCGGCCAGTTCGGGACCGCGCTCGGGATCGTCCAGGCCGCCCACAATGCCGAACGGCCGATCCACGTCTGGGTCGACGAGACGCGGCCGCACCTCCAGGGCGCCCGGCTCACCGCCTGGGAGCTGGCCCAGGCCGGCGTCCGCCACACGCTCATCCCCGACGTCGCGGCGGGTGGCCTCCTCGCCGCCGGCAAGGTCGACGCGATCCTCGTCGGGGCGGACCGGGTGGCCGCCAACGGCGACACGGCGAACAAGGTCGGCACGTACCCGCTCGCCGTCCTGGCGGCCCGCCACGGCGTGCCCTTCTACGTCTGCGCCCCGATCTCCTCGGTGGATCTCGGCACGCCGGACGGGGCCTCAATCCCGATCGAGGAGCGGGCAGCCCGCGAGGTCACCGAGGTCCGCGGCCGCCAGGTCGCGCCGGTCGGGACGGCGGTCTGGAACCCGGCCTTCGACATCACCCCGGCCGAGCTCATCACCGGGATCGTCACCGAGGAGGGCGTCCTCCGGCCGCCCTTCGGACCATCGCTCGCGGCGGCGGTGGCGTCGCGCGACGCCCGCCGGGGACCGGTGCCGTCGCCGGTGAGCTGGACCGGGCCGGCGCCGGTGTCAGGGCAGGCGACGGTCGATGCGGCAGCCGACGCGACCCCGACGCCCCGGGCCAAGCCCGAGCCCGGGCCCGGCTGATGGCCTCGGTCGCGATCTCCCGCCAGGACGCCGCCATCAGCGCGGCCCTGACCACCGACCGAGCGGTCATGCGCGGCTTCCTGGAGCGCGACCGGATCTACGCGGCGTACGCGATCTGCGACCTCGACGACCGCGAGTTCGCCAGGACCCGCTGGGGCGCCGCGTGGAGCGGCGGCGCCGTCATCGCCCTCGTGATGGAGTACTCGGGCGCCTCGCCCCAGCCGATCTTCGCGATGGGCCGCGAGGACGGCATCGTCGCCGTGCTCCGCCACGTCATCCGGCCGCGCCTGGCGTTCATCGCCTCGCTGCCGGCCGCCGTGCCCGCGATCGGGGCCGTCTACCGCCTGGATTCCGGGCCCCAGATGGTCCGGATGTGGGTGGATCGAGGCCGGTTCCGACCGGCCGGCGACCCGGGTGTCGAGCGCCTGGCGCCGGCCGACGCGACCGAGCTCAACCGCCTCTACCAGTTGGGTTTCGGGGCCTGGCTGCCGCCCCAGGCGATCGCCGACGGCGTCTACTACGGGCTCCGGGTCAACGGTCGTCTCGTCTCGGCGGCCGGCACCCATGTCGTCAGCCCGGCGGCGCGCCTCGCGGTCGTCGGCAACGTCCTCACCCACGGCGACTTCCGCGGCCGCGGCTACGCCACCGCCGTCACGGCGGCCGTGACGGCCGAACTCCTCAAGTCATGCGACGATGTGGCCCTCAACGTCCGGGCGGACAACCCGCCGGCCATCAGCGCCTATCGCCATCTCGGCTATGCCGAGCACGTCCGGTTCGAAGAGCGCCTCGCCCATCGCCTCGGATCCGCCTGGTCGGACCTCGCCCAGGCGGTCCGCCGCCGCCTCAGCCTCGGAAAGGAGCCTCCGCCCCGATGACCCTCGCCCAGCGTTCAGGAGCGCTGCCTGCCCACGACGTCACCGACCTCGGCCGCGCCCCCGAGGGCGTCCGGCGCGTGGAGTGGGCGGAGCGGGAGATGCCGGTCCTCCGCCTCATCCGCGAGCGGTTCACCGAGGAGCGCCCGCTCGAGGGCCTCCGCGTGGGAGCCTGCCTCCACGTCACGTCCGAGACGGCCAACCTGATGCGGACGCTCAAGGCCGGCGGCGCCGACGTCGTCCTCGCGGCCTCGAACCCGCTCTCGACCCAGGACGACGTCGCGGCGGCGCTCGTCGCCGAGTACGGCATCGCGACCTACGCCCGCCGGGGCGAGGACCGCGACACCTACTACCGCCATCTCAACGCGGTCGCCGACCTTCGTCCCCAGCTCACGATGGACGACGGCTGCGACCTCGTCTCGCTCCTCCACCAGGAGCGCCCGGACCAGGTCCCGGACGTCCTCGCCGGCACCGAGGAGACGACGACCGGGGTCATCCGCCTCCGGGCGATGGCGGCGGACGGGGCGCTCGGCTACCCGGTCATCGCCGTCAACGAGGCACTCACGAAGCACCTCTTCGACAACCGCTACGGGACCGGCCAGTCGACCCTCGACGGCATCCTGCGGGCCACGAACCTGCTCATCGCCGGGCGAAACGTCGTGGTCGCCGGCTACGGCTGGGTCGGCCGGGGGATCGCCTCGAGGATGGACGGCCACGGCGCCCACGTCGCGGTCATCGAGGTCGATCCGGTGCGCGCCCTCGAGGCGCTCATGGACGGCTACCAGGTGATGACCGCCGGCCAGGCGGCCGGCTGGGGCGACCTGTTCGTGACCGCCACCGGCAACATCAATGTCTTCCGCCGCGAGCACTTCGAGGCCATGAAGGACGGCACGGTCCTGGCCAACAGCGGCCACTTCGATGCCGAGCTGGACCTGGCGGCGCTCCGGGCGATGGCGGAGGGCCACGTCCGCGAGGTCCGTGAGAACGTCGAGGAGTTCGACATCGGGGGCAAGCGCCTCCACCTCGTGGCGGAGGGACGACTCGTCAACCTCGGCGCCGCCGAGGGCCACCCGGCCGCGGTGATGGACATGAGCTTCGCCAACCAGGCCCTGGCCGCGGAGTACGCGGCGCGGCACCACGGCGAGCTCGAGCACCAGGTCTACGTGGTGCCCGAGGCGATCGATGCCGAGGTCGCCCGGCTGAAGCTGGCCGCGATGGGCATCACCCTCGACGCGATGACCCCCGAGCAGGCCGCCTACGTCGCCTCGTGGCGCCAGGGAACCTGAGGCCGTCCGAGCCCGTCTGAGTCCGGCGAAATGGAGCGACTTCCCCGCATGACAGAGCCGACGATCGCGCCCTACGGCAGCTGGTCTTCGCCCCTCCCGATCGAGCGCCTGACCGAGGGCGTCGTGTTCATCGGCGAGGTCCGCGGGGCCGGCGGCGTCCGCTGGTGGCTGGAGGGCCGGCCGGAGGAGCAGGGCCGCCAGGTCCTGGTTCGCCGGGACCCCGACGGGACCATGGTCCGGCTCACGCCCGAGGGCTTCAACGCCCGGACCCGCGTCCACGAGTACGGCGGCGCCGCGACCCTCGTGTCCGGGGAGCTCGTCGTCGTGTCCGACTTCGGCACGGGCCGGCTCCATCGCCTGACCTCGACGGGCGACCGGACGCCGATCACCCCGGAAGGCGAGTGGCGGTACGCGGACCTCGAGCACGACGCGACGAGGGGCCGGCTCTACGCGGTCCGCGAGGACCACGAGCCGGAGGTCGTGACGGCCCACGGCGAGTGGGTGAACGAGCTCGTCGCGATCGATCTCGCGAGCGGCGAGGTCGAGGTCATCGCCAGCGGCGCCGACTTCTACGCCGCGCCGCGCCTCTCCCCGGACGGGCGGACGCTCGTCTGGCTCGAGTGGCACCACCCGAACATGCCCTGGGACGGGACGGAGCTGAAGCTCGCGACCGTCGGCGAGGGCGGCGCCATCGGGCCGGCGACCACCGTCGCCGGGAGCCGGTCCGACTGGATCAGCCAGCCACGCTGGTCACCCGCCGGCGTCCTCCACTTCGTGGCCGAGCCCAATGGCTGGATGAACCTCCAGCGCTACCGCGGCGGGGTCATCGAGCCGATCGCGCCCATGGAGGTCGAGTTCGCCTCGCCCGACTGGGTCTTCGGAAACTCCGAGTACAGCTTCACCGCGGACGGCGGCATCCTCGCCATCGGCCGGAGCGCCGGCCGCGACCGGCTCTATCGGATCGCGCCGGACGGGTCGTGGACCACGATCGACCTGCCGTACACCGAGATCGGCTCGATCTCGATCGACGGTGACGTCGCGGTCCTGCGCGTCGTCTCGCCGTTCGAGCCGGCGGCCGCGGTCGATCTCGACCTCGTCACCGGCGAGGTCACCGTCCTCCGCCGGGCCACGCCGTTCGTGGCCGACGTCGCCGAGGTCTCCGCGGCTCGCCACGTCGAGTTCCCGACCACTGGCGGGCGGACGGCGCACGCCAACTACTACGAGCCCCGGAACGCGCGGTTCCGTGCCCCCGACGGCGAGCTGCCGCCGCTCATCGTGACCTCCCACGGCGGCCCCACCGCGGCGGCCTTCAGCGGCTGGGCGACGGGCGTCCAGCTGTTCACCAGTCGCGGCTACGCCATCCTGGACGTCGACTACGGCGGCTCGACCGGCTACGGGCGCGAGTACCGCCGGGCCCTCGAGGGGCAGTGGGGGATCGTCGACGTCGACGACTGCGTCGCCGGCGCGGAGTGGCTGGTCGCCGAGGGCCTGGCCGACCCGGCCCGCCTGGCCATCCGGGGCGGATCGGCGAGCGGGTTCACGACGCTCGCCGCGCTGGCCTTCCGCCGGACGTTCGGGGCGGGCACGACGTACTTCGGGATCGGCGATCTCCGGGCGTTCGTGCATGACACCCACAAGTTCGAGTCCCGCTATCTCGAGGGGCTCGTGGGCCCCTGGCCGGAGGCCAGGCAGCTGTACCTCGACCGGTCGCCCGCGCTCCACGCCGACCAGATCGTGGCGCCGGTGCTCGTCGAGCAGGGCGCCGAGGACCGCGTCGTGCCGCCGGCGGAGGCTGAGCGCATCGTCGACGCGCTGTGGGAACGGCACGTCCCCCATGCCTATCTGCTCTTCCCGGGTGAGGACCACGGCTTCCGTGGCCGCGAGGCGATCATCCGCTCGTTCGGCGCGGAGCTCTCGTTCTACGGCCAGGTCTTCGGCTTCACCCCGGCCGACGACATCGAGCCAGTGGAGATCAAGTTCCTCGACGAGTGGCGGGCGACCGCGGACGCGGGCGGCTGAGTAGCGGCTGAGCTGCGGCCGCGACCCCGGCTGAGCTGCGCGGTGCGTCCCGGCGTGATCCCGGCGTGAGCCCGGCGCGAGCCCGGCGCGAGCCCGCATCGCGGGCCGCCCGACACCCGCCACGCCGGCGTTTCTCACATCGTCACCCCGGGATCGCTGGATCGAGCCTCGCTCGCCCGAACCGGTCGCGGGAGGAAGGCCGTGCCGGCGCACGTTCGGGCCGGGACGAATCCGGGTGCGGCCCACGTTCAAGGTCACCGGGGCCGTGTCGAACGTTCCCCCCAGGACGATCTGAGAAGTCGTCCCGCCGCAGAGGCGCGGCCGAGTCGTGGCTTGCGCCAGGCGCAGCCTACCGACCCCTCGGGTCAGCCGCTTGGTCATCTATTCGCCATGGGCGTCGTAACGGCCGCGCGGCCCGAGGCGGGTCGCCGCGGCTGGTTGCGTGAACGTGCGCACCATGTCCGCGGCGTACGCCGAGGCGCTAGCAGGCGCCAGCTGGCTGTTAGCGCACGACGACGTGCGCTACGAGTCGCGCAGCGACTACCAGCTCGGCCATGCCCGCGGACTCGAACTCGACACGAGCCCAGCGAGGCCCGAGCCGTGGTCACCTCCGCCGATACCAGCCGCCAGGCGGTTGGACGAGAATCGGGCCGGCCCAGCGAAAGGTGTGCGCCGCTTGGTCCGGGATCCGTTAGCGACCGCCGCGCTCCAGAATCTCGCGCAACGCGGCCAGCCCCCGCCGGACCTCCTCGAACGACGTCGACAGTGGCGAGCAGCCGATCCGGATCGAGTCGGGGGCGCGGAAGTCGGGGATGACGCCGCGCTCGATGAGCTCGGCGGTCAGGCGCTCGGCGGCCGGGTGCCGGATCGCCACGTGGGCCCCGCGGCGATCGGCATCGCGCGGTGAGCCGAGCCGGCAGCCGAGTGGCGCCAGCCACGCGTCGTGGAGTTCGATCGCGTACTCGGTGAGGGCCACGCCCTTGGCCCGCAGTCGCTCAACGCCGGCTTCGGCCGCCATCGCGATCCCGGCCTCGGCGGCGGCCAGCCCGATGACCCCGGGCGTCCCGGTGAGCCAGCCGGCGAGTCCCGCGCGGGGTTGGAATCCAGGGCCCATCGCGAACTGGTCGGCCTGGGCGAACCAGCCCTGGATCGGCGGCCGCAGCTCGGCCTGGAGCTCACGCCGGACGAACAGGAAGCCGGGCGCGCCGGGCCCGCCGTTGAGGTACTTGTAGGTGCAGCCCACGGCGAGGTCGGCGCCGGCCTCGGTGAGCCGAACCGGCACGGCGCCGGCGGCGTGAGACAGGTCCCACAGCACCAGCGCACCCGCCTCGCGGGCACGCGCCGTGATGGCCGCCAGGTCCGCGATCGAGGCCGAGCGGTAGTTCACGTGCGACAGCACGAGGAGCGCCAGGCCGGCGTCGACGACCCGCTCGACGTCGGCGAGCGTGACCCCGTCCACGGGATCCTCGCCGAGCCAGCGGATCTCGAGGCCGCGCGACGCGGCCAGCCCCTCGACGACGTAGCGATCCGTCGGGAACTCGGACCGGGCGATCGCGACGGCCCGGCGATCGGGCCGGGCGTCGAGGGCGGCAGAGGCCAGCCGGAAGAGGTTCACGGTCGTCGAATCGATGACCGCGACCTCGCCCTCGCGCGCCCCGAGGAGCCTCGTCCCGAGGAGATCGCCGACGCGGAGCGGCAGGTCGAGCCAGCGATCCCAGCCCCGGACGAGCTCCGTCGGCCACGCCTCGCGCGCGATCCGCTCGACGGCCTCGATCGCCGCGAGCGGCGGCCGGCCGAGCGAGTTCGCGTCGAGGTAGACGAGGGTCGGGTCGGGGATGGCGAAGCGGGCCCGGAACGACCCGAGCGGATCGGCCGCGTCCAGCGCCCGGGCTCGCTCCGGGCTCGTCGAATCCATCGATTCCATCGCCGCAGTCTATGGCCCGAACGGCCGTAATATCCGCCCGTGATACCCTCGGCGGCGATCGCAGCGAGGGCCCGCATGACCAGCATCGTC
>Ga0326597_10014763_pt1 | contig 10228 bp, 10 predicted proteins | sample RVTome_12_FD_203789 | JGI IMG/M metagenome (GOLD analysis project Ga0326597, IMG submission 203789) | Soil microbial communities from uranium-contaminated site in the Upper Colorado River Basin, Wyoming, United States - RVT100D185 | ecosystem: Environmental > Terrestrial > Soil > Contaminated >...
AGCGCACCCGGTCGCCGCGCCGGATCCGCGTCGCGGGCGGATTGTCCAGGAGGCCGTCCGCCCAGGACGTCGACGTCAGCACCGCGGAGTCCTGGGTCGGATAGAGGTCAAGTCCGCCCCGCGAGTTCCATTTTACGCGCAGGAATTCCCGTCGCGCGTCGGGCTCGGGCCAGTCGAAATCCGCGCGGGCGTCGATGGCCCGGGCCGCGACAACGTCGTGGCCCTGTGTCTTCAGCAGGAACGGCCGCACGAAGATCAGGAAAGTCACGAAGCTGGAGACCGGGTTGCCCGGCAAGCCGATGAACGCCGCTTCCTGCACCCGGCCGAAGGCGAGCGGCCGGCCGGGCTTCATCGCGATCTTCCACATCAGGAGCGAGCCCTCGGCCTCGACTGCCGGCTTGACGTGGTCCTCGTCGCCGACCGACACGCCGCCGGAGGTGACGATGACGTCGTTCTCGCCCGCCGCGCGGCGCAGCACCGCGCGCGTTGCGTCGAGCTTGTCCGGCACGATGCCGTAATCGCGCACTTCGCAGCCGAACGCCGCGGCGAGGCCGTTCAGGGTGAAGCGGTTGGAGTTGTAGATCCGGCCCGGCGGCAGCGGGTCGCCCGGCATCACCAATTCGTCGCCGGTGAAGAACAGCCCGAGACGGACTTTGCGGTACACCGGCAGCGCCTTGATCCCTACCGAGGCCGCAAGCCCGGTGTCCTGCGGCAGCAGGCGCTTGCCCGCGGCGAGCACCACGCCGCCATTGCGTATGTCGCTGCCGGTGCGGCGAATCCATTCGCCGGGTTTTGGTGTTGATTTTATTCTTACGGATTCATTTTCCGCTTCGGTGAATTCCTGCATCACGATCGCATCTGCGCCCGCGGGAACGGGCGCACCTGTGAAAATGCGCGCCGCCGTGCCTGCTTCCAGAGGCTTTCCGACGGAGCCCGCCGGAATTCGCTGCGCTACTTTCAGTTTTCGTTCAGGAGAACTCAAATCCGACAACCGAACGGCATACCCATCCATGGCACTGTTGTCCATCGGCGGCACATCCATGGTCGAGGTCTGCGCCTCGGCGAGCACGCGCCCCGCCGCTTCCATGGTCGGCACCTGCTCCACGCCGCTCACCGCGCGCGCACCGGCGAGCAGCTGCGCAAGCGCTTCATCGACCGACAGCAAGCCCTGGTTCATGCGAGCTTCAGATGGCCGAGAATGAAGGCGGCGATGCGCGCGGGATCGTTCAGGTCGAGCAGCGGCAGCTTCGTTTCCACCTTCGCGTCGCTCGCCACGGCGACGATGTACGAATCGTTTGGGTGCAGCATTCCCTCGCCCGGCTCGGCGCGCCAGACTTCGAGCTTCGGAATCGGCGCGTGCTTGAAGCCCTCGACCAGCAGCAGGTCGCAGGGCGAGAGGTGCTTTACCTGCTCGTCGAACGAGGGCTCGGGCGCGCCGCGCAACTCGTGCATCAGCGCCCAGCGGCGTGACGAAGTGACCAGGATCTCGGCCGCACCCGCCTGCCGGTGGCGCCAGGAGTCCTTGCCTTCCCGGTCCACGTCGAACGTATGGTGGGCGTGCTTGATAAGCGAGACCCGCAGGCCGCGCTTCACGAACAGCGGAATCAGCTGCTCGATCAGCGTCGTCTTGCCGCTGCCGGACCAGCCGGCAAAACCGAAGGTTTTCATTGACCGGCGAACGTTTTCATTGACCTGCAAGGTTTTTCATCGAACTGCGAACTCTACCGCAAGCTAGGCGGTTGCCCCGCCGCAGGAACTGCCGGCCCCGGCGGTGCAGCCGAAGCAGTGGTCGGCAAATCGTACCGGGCGCTTCAGCGCCCGGTCGAATTCGAAGTTGAAAATCGTAAGCCCCCCTCCTTTCGCGTCCACGGCGCCCATCCCGAGCATCTGGTTGAAGTCGCAGTCGTAGATGCGGCCTTCGTGGTCCACGCTCAGGAGGCTGCGGCACATCACGCTGGCGGCAGCTGCCGGGTTGAACGCCGCGAGCAGCTTTTCCATGTACGTCTCGAACTGCCCCGACTTGTTCAGGTGCAGCTTGAAGCGGTTGATCGGCATGTTGGTCATCGTGTACAGGCCGTTGAACACCAGGCCGAATTTCTCCTTCAACTCGCGCTTGTAGTCGGCTTCCAGCCCCGCCTGCGCCGCGGGCAGGTACGGCCCGACCGGGTTGTAGACCAGGTTCAGCAGCAGTCCGCTGCCCTCCGCCCCGTAACCTGCGGCGTTCAGGCGCTTCATCGCCTCGATGCTCTTGCGGAACACGCCGGCGCCACGCTGCGCGTCCGTGAAGTACTCCTGGTAATAAGGCAGCGAGGAAATCACCTCGATGCGATTTCTCGCGAAGAACTGCGGCAGGTATTCCTTACTCTGCCCGGTCTGCGGATGGCCGTCGAGCTGCACCGTGAGGTTGTGGCGAACCATTACGTGCTTGCCCAGCGCGACCGCCCGCTCCACGAAGGGGTCGAACCGGGGATGCAGTTCTGGCGCGCCGCCGGTGATGTCGAGCTTTCCGATCTGCGGATGCCGCTCGAGTATTTCCAGGCATTTGGCCATGCCTTCGGGCGAGAGCATCTCCCTGCGCTGAGGCGAGGCATCCACATGGCAGTGCCGGCAGACCTGGTTGCAAAGCTTCGTGAGGTTGACCTGCAGCGTGTCGATGGACAGAGGCGGAAGGTCGATTCCGCGCGCGCGCAGCAGCCCTTCGAAACCGTACTTCGAAGGCCGCGGTACAAGCTTTAGCTGGACGACCGGCGTCAAAGGACCATCTTCTTCAGGTGGTTCTGCATCTGCACCGAATGCACCAGCGTGATGCCGGCCTGCATCACGGCGGCGACGTGCACCGCTTCCATCATCTGCTCCGGGTTGGCGCCGGTTTCCAGGCACTGCGTAGTGTAGGCGTCGATGCAGTAGGGGCACTTCTGCGCGTGCGACACGGCAAGCGCGATCAGCGCCTTCTCGCGTTTCGACAGCGCACCGTCCGTGCCGGTCACATTGCCGTAGTACCTGAAGAAATCGTCGGCGAGGGCCTTGGCGTGCTGGCCGATCTCGCCGAATTTCTTCAGGTCGTCGGATTCGTAATAGTTGCTCATGGAAGTCCCGGAAATGAGAGCGATCGGATCGCGGCTCCGCAATCTACACCAGAACCATCTTGCCGCCGGCGATCGCGAGGACCAGCGCAAGCAGCCGCCTGATGAACGGGTTGGCGAAGCGGCGGCTTCCATACTCCGCCCCCGCCCATCCCCCTACGAGCACCGCGGCCATCAGCCCCCACGCATAGGCGGGCGGAGGCACCGGATTGCTTACGAATCCTGCCGCCAGCGCGGCCAGTGAGTTGACGAGGATGAACGGCGCTGCCACCGCGGAAGTCTGCTTGGTTCCCGCCCAGCCCAGCAGCAGCAGGAGCGGGCTCAGGAAGATGCCGCCACCGACCCCCGTCAATCCAGAAAGCACGCCAAGGACCGCACCGATTGCCATTGCCAACGGCACCGGCAGGCGGCGCAAGGTCCGCAGCTCCTCGCCCGCGCGGGCACTCCACCACAGCTGCCAACCGGCGTACAGCAGGACCAGGCCGACAAGGACCTTGTAAGCAGAGCCCGGCAGGATGATCGCCCCTCCCAGGTACGCCGCCGGAATCGAAACCGACGCGAACGGCCAGAACAGGAACCAGCGGAAATGCCCCGCACGATAGAACTTATAGGTTGCAAGCGCCGACACCACGACGTTGAGCTGCAGAGCGATCGGTCGCATCTCGGCGGGCGCGACGCCCGCCAGCGCCATCGCCGCGATGTACGCCGAAGCGCCGCCGTGCCCTACCGAGGCGTACAGGAACGCCGCGACGAGCATGCCCGAGGCGAGGAGCAGGAACAGGGATGGATCAAGCGAGCCCATTCCCGCTATATACCCTAATACCGTGTCATCTCAGTTCTTGGCATTGGGAAAGAACAACTGCTTGCCGTCAATCTTATACTCCGCGATCGCCGCCTGCCCTTCGGAGGATATTACCCAGTCGACGAATGCCTGGCCCATCTCTTTCTTGATGTGCGCATGCTTGGCGGGATTGACGAGGATGACGCCGTACTGATTGAACAAGCGCTGGTCCCCCTCCACCGAGATCACCAGGTCGGCGCGGTTCTTGAATGACAGCCAGGTTCCGCGATCCGTGAGCGCATAAGCATTCATCCCAGCCGCCGTATTCAGCGTCGGCCCCATGCCGGACCCGGTGTCGCGGTACCAAGGCCCCTTGTCCTTCGCGATGTCGATTCCCGCCGCCTTCCAGAGCTGGAGTTCTGCAAAATGGGTGCCGCTCTTGTCGCCGCGCGAGGCGAACGGCGCCTGCACCGCCTTGATTTTCTGCAGCGCCGCCACGATGTCCTTGCCGCCTCCAACTTTGGCCGGATCGGTTTTCGGCCCGACAAGGACGAAGTCGTTGTACATCACTTCGAAGCGCTTCACCCCGTAGCCCTCGGCGACGAACTTCTCCTCGAGTTGCTTGGCGTGCACGAACACGACATCCGCGTCGCCCCGCTTGCCCATGTCGAGCGACTGGCCGGTGCCGAGCGCGACCACACGTACCTGGATGCCGGTCTTCTTCTCGAAGGCGGGCAGCAGGTGCTTGAACAGCCCCGATTGCTCGGTCGACGTGGTCGAAGCGACCGTAATGAACTTCGGCTGTGCATGCACCGACGCCGATACAAGCAGCGCAAGCGCGACTCTCAGGATCATACCCATGGCAGTTCTCCTTTGACGAAAGCCGCCGCTTCCGCGGAGGCGGGTTGACGAAAAAACGTTTCGATCGGGGTCTGCTCGGCAAGGCGCCCCTGGTGGATGAACAGCACCTCGTCGCCCAGGCGGCGCGCCTGGCCGAGGTTGTGCGTCGACATCACGATCTTGGTTCCCGAGGCGTCGAAAGCCTTGATGACGTTTTCGATTTCGCGCGTGGCGCCGGGATCGAGGTTCGCGGTCGGTTCGTCGAGGAACAGCACTTCGGGGTGCAAGGCCCAGGCGCGCGCGAGCGCGAGCCGCTGCTGCTCGCCGCCGGAGAGCACCCGCGCGGAGCGGTGCGCGATGTCCGCAATCCCCACCTCGCGCAGCGCCTCCATGGCGATCCCCTTGCGTTCGGCGGCCGGGACCCGCGCGAGCTTCAGCGCGTAGAGGATGTTGTCGAGCGCGGAACGGCGCAGCATGACCGGACGCTGGAACACCATCGACTGCCCGCGCCGCACACGCGGCTCCGCCTGCCCATGCCAATCGATCGAGCCGGAGGTTGGCCGCAGCAGTCCGTGCATCAGGCGCATCAGGACGCTCTTGCCGGCGCCATTCGCTCCCAGGATGATCGTGGCGGGTCCGGCCGTGATTTGCGCCGAGATGCCGTGGATGATGGTGCGGCCGCCCGCGTCGAACCGCAGGTCGTTCAGCTTCAGCGGGAGGATGCCGTGCGCCGAGGCCATCAGCCGTAACGCCGCTGTGCGGCTTCCTTGATGAGGTGGGCCGCCGCGTTCAGCATGATCACCAGCGCGATCAGGATGAAGCCCAGTGAGAGCGCGAGAGGCAGGTCGCCCTTGGAGGTCTCGAGTGCGATGGTGGTGGTCATCACGCGCGTGACGCCGTCGATATTGCCGCCGACGATGATCACGGCGCCCACCTCGGCCAGTGCCCGCCCGAGGCCGGCGAGCACCGCCGTCACGAGCGAAAAGCGGATATCCCAGATCAGCGTCAGCGCGGCGCGCACGCCTGCCGCCCCCAGCGAGCGCAGCTGCTCCTCATATTCGATCCATGCGTCCTCCACGGACTGCCGGCACAGCGCGGCGATGATCGGCAGCACGAGAACGGTCTGCGCGATCACCATCGCCGGCGGCGTGAACAGCAGGCCCAGGTCGCCCAGCGGCCCCGCGCGCGACAGCAGCAGGTAGACCAGCAGGCCGACCACGACGGGTGGCAGGCCCATCAGCGCATTGAGCAGCACAATCAGCGCGCGCCGCCCTCGAAAGCGGCCGACCGCGATCGCGGCGCCCAGCGGCAGGCCGAGCAGCGTCGCCAGCGCGACGGCCGAGAGGCTCACCGCAAGGCTGAGCGCGACGATTCCGCCCAGCGTCGTGTCGCCGGAAAACAAAAGATCGACGGCGCCGCGCAGTGCCTCGCCGAGCGAGTTCATTGTTATGTTTGCATTTGCCTATTTGTTGGGCCAATATCACTCTATTCGAGACGACTCTGACTACAAAATAGGCATGGACATGCATATAGGCCCGGATATCGATCTGAACGCCCGCTGGCTCGCGGGCGACGGCCTGTCGCAGCGTCACGGCGAGGCGCTGCTCCGGCTGCTGGGCGCCCTTGCCAGCGCGGCCTCACTGCGCGAAGCCGCGCGCGCGGTGAATCTTTCCTACCGCCACGCGTGGGGGCTGCTGGGAACGGGCGCTCGCGTGCTGGGCGCTCCGCTCGTGGATATGCAACGCGGGCGCGGAGCGCGCCTGACGGCGTACGGCCGCAAGCTCCTTGACGCCGATGCGCACGTACGAACGGTCCTCGGCTCCCAGGTCGAGCGCCTGCGCCGCGAGGTCCACGAGATGCTTGCGATCGCGGCACCTGGGCAGCAGGCACGCCTGTCGCTGCACGCAAGCCATGATCTGGCCTTGCCCGTGCTTTCCCAACTGTGCGCGCCGCGCCTGCACCTGGAGATCACCTTCCGGGGCGCGGACGAATGCCTGGCGGCACTGGCACAAGGCGAATGCGACCTCGCAGGCTTCCATGTCGCCGATGCACTGCCGCGCGCGGCAGCGGCCGCGGCGGCGCTCGGGCGCTGGCTCGATCCGCACAAACACCAGTTGCTGCACTTCGTGACCCGGGAGCAGGGCATCATCGTGCGCCCTGGCGTGCGCGTGCGCGGCGTGAGCGACCTGGCGCGACCGGGACTGCGCTTTCTGAACCGGCCGCCCGGTGCGGGACCGCACGACAACGTGGACCTCGCGGTGGCTGCGGCGGTCGCGGATGGTCGCGCCGAGGCGGGCTTCGGGCTGCGCGCCGCAGCGGCGCGCTATGGCCTCGAATTTGTGCCGCTCGCCACCGAGCGCTACTACCTTGCGCTGCAGCGCCGGGCATTCCGCGAACCGCCGTTGCAGGTGCTGCTCGCTGCGATGCGCAGCCGGGAATTCTTGCAGGGCGCCGCGCAGTTGCCGGGCTACGATGCGTCGAATGCCGGCAGCCGAGAAGCCCTCACTGCGGCGCTCGCCTGGCTGAAGCAGCCGCGTCCGAGAAAGAGGGCTGCTTGACAGCGGCGTTGCTCTGCGCGCATCCTTCGCGCCTCGGGGATCGCAGGCTCCCCGCCTCCTCAAGACGCCGGTGCGTCCAAGCTCTGCAGGACTCTTAAGGAGAGAGCCGTGGACGCACCTGCAATCTCAGTAGCATCCCTTCGCCATTCCCTTGCTTCCGGCAAGCCGCCGCTCGTCATCGACGTGCGCAAAGGCCCCACGTTTCTCGGCGCGCCGGACCTCGTCGGCGGCGCCCTGCGCCGCGATCCGCTGCGCGTCGCTGACTGGGGCAGGACGCTCCCCAATGGCGCCGACGTCGTCGTTTACTGTGTCCATGGACATGAAGTCAGCCAGGACGCGGCGAAAGCGCTGGGCGCCAGATACCTGGAGGGAGGCATCGAGGCGTGGCGCGCGGCAGGCGGCGAACTGGTCGGCAAGCCCGAAGGCGCGAGCTCCCGCTGGGTGACGCGCGAGCGGCCCAAGATCGACCGCATCGCCTGCCCTTGGCTGGTGAAGCGATTCATCGATCCGGACGCCGAGTTCCTCTACGTCCCGGCACCTGAAGTGAAGAAGGCGGCGGGCGAGCGCGAGGCCATACCCTACGACATTCCGGATGTCGAGTTCGGGCATGACGGCGAACTTTGCAGCTTCGACGCCTTCATCAGGCGCTTCCGCCTGCACGATCCCGCGCTGGACGAACTGGCCGTCATCGTGCGCGGCGCGGATACCAATCGCCTGGATCTCGCGCCGCAATCGGCCGGGCTCGCGGCCTTCTCGCTCGGCCTGTCGATCAATTTCCAGGACGACCATGCGATGCTCGAGCGCGGCATGGTGATGTACGACGCGCTGTACGCGTGGTGCAGGAAGGGCAAGGACGAGGTCCACGCTTGGAATCCAGACCTTTACCGCTGAGCGGCTCGTCCGCGCCTTCCGTAAGCTTCGGCGAGGCGTTCCGCTTCTGGCTGAAGCTGGGTTTCATCAGCTTCGGCGGACCGACGGGACAGATCGCGATCATGCACCAGGAGCTGGTCGAGCGCCGGCGCTGGATTTCGGAGCAGCGCTTCCTGCACGCCCTCAATTTCTGCATGGTGCTGCCGGGACCGGAGGCCACCCAGCTCGCCACCTACATCGGCTGGCTCATGCACCGCACCTGGGGGGGCATCGTCGCCGGGACGCTGTTCGTGCTCCCCTCGGTATTCATCCTCATCCTGCTGTCGTGGATATACGTGACCTACGGCAATGTGCCGCTGGTGGCCGGCATCTTCTACGGGATCAAGCCGGCCGTGGTCGCCATCGTTCTCGCCGCGGCATGGCGCATCGCGCAACGCGCGCTCAGGCACATCGCGCTCTGGGGACTGGCAGCCGCCGCATTCATTGCGATCTTCGCATTCGATGCACCTTTTCCCGCCATCGTCCTTGCCGCCGGGATCATCGGCTATCTGGGCGGCCAGCACGCACCCCGCATATTCACCTCAGGGGCCGGACTCAGTACCGCGAAAACAGGATATGGGCCCGCTCTGATCGATGACGACACGCCGACACCGGCCCATGCGCTCTTTTCATGGACGAAGCTGGCCGCCTACGCCGGCACGGGGCTCGCGCTGTGGGCCGCGGCCATCGGCGTTCTGGCAGCAGCAGGCGGTTGGCAAGGAACGCTGGTGCAAATGGGCATGTTCTTCAGCCAGGCGGCGTTGCTGACATTCGGCGGCGCGTATGCGGTCCTGCCTTACGTCTACCAGGGAGCAGTGGAACATTACGGCTGGCTGACCGGTCCGCAGATGATCGACGGCCTCGCTCTGGGCGAAACCACGCCGGGTCCGCTGATCATGGTCGTGGCGTTCGTCGGCTACCTGGGTGCTGGAACCGCGGGGGCGCTGGTGGCGGCATTCTTCACTTTCCTGCCTTCGTTCGTGTTCATCTTCGCCGGTGCGCCATTCGTCGAGACCACGCACGGCAACTTGAAGTTCAGCGCGCCGCTTACGGGCATCACCGCGGCGGTCGTCGGCGTGATCGTCAACCTGGCGCTGTTCTTTGCCTGGCACGTGCTCTGGCCCCAGGGCACAGGCGGAGCCTTCGAGTGGCTCTCCGCGCTCATCGGCGGCGCCGCGTTTGTCGCGCTGTTCCGTTTCAAGGCCGGGATCATGCCGGTCATCGGCGCCTGCGCCCTTGCCGGGCTCGCCGTCACGCTGCTGCGTTGAGTCACCATGCTGATCGTGGTCCAAGGTGTATAGCGCTGCGAGAAATATTTACTTCGCCAGGGCGATTCGCGACTTCGGCGATGGTTTCGTCGCGATCCTGCTGCCGGTTTACCTCCTCGCCCTCGGCCTGTCGGCCTTCGAGGTCGGAGTAATTGCCACGCTGGCGCTGCTCGGCTCGGCGCTCCTCACGCTCGCCATCGGCCTCCTCGGCGGCGGCCGCGACCATCGGTTCCTGCTGCTCGCAGCGTCGATTCTCATGGCCGCCACGGGGCTCGCCTACGCGGCCGCAAGCGACTACGCGCTGCTGCTGGTCGTCGCCTTTGTCGGTACGATCAATCCCTCGGGAGGCAGCACCAGCATCTTCGTCCCGCTCGAGCATGCGGTGCTGTCGGGCGCGGTCGCGCCAGTGGAAAGAACCCGGGCTTTCGCGCGCTACAGCCTGATCGGCGCTCTTGCCGCCGCCCTCGGGTCACTGCTCGCCGGCATGCCCGAGTGGCTCGCTCCCCTTGGCGTCGGAAAGCTCGCGGCCATCAAGATCATGTTCGTCGCCTATGCCGTCCTCGGCATTCTCGGCGGTCTTGCCTATCGCGGCATCCCGGCCCCGTCCCCTGCGCTACGCGCCACGCCGCAACCGGCCCCTGCACTCGGGCCATCGCGCCGCGTCGTGTACAGACTGGCGGCGCTTTTCAGCATCGATGCCTTCGCCGGCGGCTTCGTCGTCCAGTCGCTGCTCGCGCTCTGGCTGTTCGAACGCTTCGACATGTCGCTGTCCGCAGCGAGCGTATTCTT
>Ga0326597_10014764_pt1 | contig 10227 bp, 7 predicted proteins | sample RVTome_12_FD_203789 | JGI IMG/M metagenome (GOLD analysis project Ga0326597, IMG submission 203789) | Soil microbial communities from uranium-contaminated site in the Upper Colorado River Basin, Wyoming, United States - RVT100D185 | ecosystem: Environmental > Terrestrial > Soil > Contaminated >...
TGAGCCAGCCCTGCATCCGCTTCCAGCCGTCCTCCGCCGCTTCCTTGCGGTAGCTCGGGCGGTAATCGGCGTAGAAAGCATGCGGCGCGCCGTCGTAGACGACGATCTCGCTTACCGTGTTCCCGGCCGCTTTCAGCGCGGAGCGCATCTGCTCGACGTTTTCCATCGAGATGCCGGCGTCCGCCCCGCCGTAGAGCCCCAGCACCGGCACCTTGAGGTGCGGCGCGAGCTCCACCGGGTAGGCGGGCTGCAACGCGGCCCTGGCGGGCGCGACGAGACGGCCGTACCAGGCAACCCCCGCTTTCACCTTCGGGTTGTGCACGCAGTAGGCCCAGGTGATGCGCCCGCCCCAGCAGAAACCGGTTATCCCGAGCCTCGAAGTGTCGGCCTTGCCGGTGGATTCAGCATAGACCACCGCGGCATCCAGGTCGGACATCACCTGGCTGTCGGGGACGAAGTTGACCACCTTGGCGAAGATTTCCTGGTTGTCGGTGAACTTCGTGACATCGCCCTGGCGGTGGTAGAGGTCGACCGCGATCGCGAAATAGCCGATCTTGGCGAGACGGCGGCACACGTCCTTGATGTGCTCGTGCACGCCGAAGATTTCCTGCACCACCAGCACGACCGGCAGCTTGCCGCCTTTTTCCGGCATCGCGCGGTACGCGGGCACCGGGCCGGTCATGGTCTGGATCTTTACCTCGCCGGCGGTGAGTCCCTGGGTGTCGGTCGTGATCGTGGTGGAGGCGATAGGCTGAACGATCTTCGCGAACCCCTGCGGCAACAGCGCCGTCACGAGGTCGCTTAGTTTGCTTTCGGAAGGCGCGATTCCGCGCAGCACGGATTCGGTCATGAGGATCTCCCTCTGGTTGGATGGTTCCGCCGCCTGCCCGGTGGCGTGGAGCGAGGATTATATAGTCTTGCGCCGGCCAGGCCAGCCTGCGACCCTGCGCGTTGCGTACTGTGGACTTGCCGTCACGCGCCGGGCGCGGCGGATAGCGAGACGCGGCATCCGAGTGCATAATCCGCCGACCGATGTTCCAACTCTGGAGGCAGGATTGAATTCTCCGGTACCCGCTGCCAGGCCATGCCCGCAACCGGCGACCCGGGCGAAGGGCCCGCGCGTCTTTCTTGACTACGACCAGCAGGAACTTGACGACGCCTACGACCAGGCGGTCTATGCGCCCAATCGCGAACAGGTCAACCTGCGCCTGGCGAGAGCCAGCGAGTTCGCGCGCGAGCAGCTGGGAGCGCCGCAGCGCATGGCCTATGGGGCGGCCGCGGTCGAGCAGCTCGAGATCTACCGGACGAAGCCGGCCGGCGCGCCGGTCGTCGTGTTCATCCACGGCGGTGCGTGGCAGAGCGGGACGGCGGTGGAGCATGCTTACGCGGCCGAAGCGTTCGTGCGCGCAGGCGCGCACTTCGTGGTGCTGGATTTCGACCGCGTGCAGGATGCGGGCGGGAGCCTGTTCCCGATGGTCGACCAGGTGCGGCGTGCCGTCGCCTGGGTGCACCGGAATGCCTCGAGCTTCGGCGGAAACCCGGACCGCATCCACGTCGTGGGCAAGTCCTCCGGCTCGCATCTTGGTGGATGCGTTGCGATCACCGAATGGCGGAAAGATTTCGGCCTGCCGGCGGATACCGTCAAGGGCTACACGCTGCAAAGCGGCATGTACGACCTGCGCGGGCCGCGGTTGTCCAAGCGCGGCGCCTACGTGAAATTCACGGACGCCATGGAACAGCAGCTGTCGCCGCAGCGGCACCTCGACCGGATCGTCGCGCCGATCGTGCTGGTGTATGGCTCGAACGAGACGCCGGAGTTTCAGCGCCAGTCGCGCGATTTCGCAGAGGCGTTGCGCCGTGCCGGCAAGCCGGTCGAGCTTATCGACGCGGAAGGCCACAACCATTTCGAGATCGCCGAGACGCTCGCCAACCCTTACGGCTACGTTGGCCGCGCCGTGCTGAAGCAACTCGGTCTCGAAGAGGTGGAAGAATGAAGATCACCGCGGTCAAGCACTACACGGTCCATCCCGGCTGGCGCAAGAATCTGATCTTCGTCAAGGTCGAGACCGACGCCGGCATCCACGGCTGGGGCGAGGCTTACTCGCAGTACGACCGCGATACCGCGGTCACGGCGCAGCTCGAGGCGCTCGGACGCTATGCCGTGGGCAGGAGCCCGTTCGACATCAAGCATTTCACGCAGATCGCCTTCGACGACTACGCGCAGCGCCGCGGCTCGGTCGAGCTCTACTGCGCGATTTCCGGCATCGAGCAGGCGATGTGGGACATCGCGGGCAAAGCGTGCAAGCAACCGGTCTACAACCTGTTGGGCGGCCGTTGCCGCGACCAGATCCGCGTCTACGCCAACGGCTGGGGCTATCAACTGAAGCTGCCGGCGGACTACGCGCGCGCGGCGGAAAAGGTGATCGCGCAGGGTTTCACCGCGCTGAAGCTCGATCCTCTGCCGGCGCCGTGGCGCACCTGGATACCCAGGGAAGAGGAAGAACGCGCCGTGAACGTCGTGAAGGCCGTGCGTGACGCGGTGGGGCCCGGAGTGGATATCCTGATAGACCAGCACCGCCGGCTCGCGCCGATGCACGCGATCCGGCTCGATAAACGGCTCGCCGAATTCGGGCTGTACTGGATGGAAGAGCCGAACCTCGCGGAAATGCCGGAGGCCATGGCGGAAGTGCGCCGCGCGACGGGGTTGCCGATCGTGATCGGAGAAGCGACCTACACCAAGACCGGCTTCCGGCCCCTGCTCGAGGCGCGCTGCGCCGATATCCTCAATCCCGACGTGGCGTGCTGCGGCGGCATCCTGGAGTTGAAGGAGATCGCCGCGATGGCCGAGCCGTTCCTCGTCGCCATGTCGCCGCACAACTATAACTCGACGCTGGTCGCGCTTGCTTCCACGGTGCACGCTTCCGCGACGATGCCCAACTTCATCATCACCGAGTATTTTCTGCCGTACGTGGACTTTTGCGACAAGATTTCGCCGAACCAGCTGAAGCCCAGGAACGGCTACATCCCGCTGCCGACGGCGCCCGGGCTGGGCGTGGACGTCGATGAAAGCGCACTCGCACAGCATCCTGGCAGGCCATACCCGTTGCGCCCGCTGCGCCGGCCGGAAGACGAGCCGGGCGGAATCTGAAGCGGCGCCCGTCAGGCGCTGAAGACAGCCTCGTCGCCTTCCAGGGCGAACTTCGTTCCGAAGCGGGCGCTGCGCTTGGTGATATCCGCCAGCGCGGCCGGCTCGTCCTTCGGCGCGATCAGCACGGTCTCGTTGGCATCGTTGTGCCGCACGAAGCGGAACGAGGCGCGCCGCACCGCGCGACCGTCGAGCGTGACACGCGCCAGCATGCCAACCCAATCGCCGTGCTTCAATCCGCCATGCCCGGTGTGGAACGAGAAGCTTCCGAGACCGTAGAAAATCGGCTTCCCCTTGTAGAACTCCACCGGCAGCGAGTAGTGCGGGCCGTGCCCGATCACGACGTCGGCTCCGGCGTCGATCGCCGAGTGTGCGATCTCGGTCATGTAGTCGAGCACTTCCTGGTGCAGTCCCCAGTGGTTGGAACAGACGACGACGTCGGCCTGCGCGCGCAATGCGGCGATGTCCTCCCTGAAGCGGGCGAGATGCTCGCGGTCGGCCCAGGTCAGGACAATCGGCGGCAGCCCGGGGCGGTTCATCGGCGGGATTTCGGGGCGCGTCTTGTGCGCCGGCACCTGGTACGCGGTATGGCCGCGGATCACCGCCACGCCGGGCGTATGCTCGCCCGCCTCGTGATTGGTCGGCCAGTAGACCGAGGTGCGCTGCAGGAACCCGACGCGAACGCCGTTGCGCTCGACGATTACCGGCGCGTACGCCGCCTGGCGGTTGATGCCCGCGCCGGTGTTGGGAATACCCAACTCCTTCAGGCGCGAGACCGACGAGCGGATCGCCTCCACCCCGTAGTTCACGTTATTGGCATTGCCGATGGCATCGAACCCGGCCAGCTTGAGCGCTTCGCCGGTCGCCGGCGTCGCGTAGAAACCTTCATCGCCGCGCGAGCGCTCGCCGGGCGGTGCGTAGAAGCAGCATTCCAGGTTGGCGAAGCGCGCGTCCGCCTCCTTGAGCGGCGCGGCGACACGAGCGAACGGCGCGCGCGCGTCCTCCACGTTCATGAGGTTAATATCGCCGGTGAGAAGCAACTGGAATGACACGGCCAGGGTCGCGGGCGGGAAACTCGCACGATTATAGCGGACGCACGCCCGGCCGCTCTTGACAGCCCCGGTGGGGAAAGACAAGCTTGTCGCCGGGTCCAGATGCTGGAACGCGGTCACGAAGCGCGGAGGGGGCGCCGATGTTCAAGAACATCCTGATACCGACCGACGGTTCGGAATTGTCGCAGCGGGCTGTGGGTCTTGGCGTGGAACTCGCCAAACTGCACCAGGCCAGAATAACCGGCATCCATGTCATACCGGACTATCACCTGCTCATCGCCTACGAGGGCGCTTTCGACCCGGTGACCGAGGAGCGCATCGAGGAGGAAGCGAAGGTCCGAGCCGAGAACTACCTCGCGTTCGTGCGCAGCCGCGCCGGCAGCGTGGGCGTGCCGTGCGAGACCGTGTGCGAGACCAGCGATCACCCCTACGACGCCATCCTCAAGACCGCCGAGTCACGCAAGTGCGACCTCATCGTCATGACTTCGCACGGCCGCAAGGGTCTGGCCGCCGTGCTGCTAGGCAGCGAAACGCGTAAGGTTCTGACTCACACGAAGATCCCTGTTCTGATAGTTCGATAATGTAATTACTTGAATAATAGTTATATTTATTACATTATCCCTGACGGGCCAGCCAGGATCTTGCAAAGCAGCAGCAAACGCTTGCATTTTGTCGCGGATGGTGGGATAATGCTCTTGCGTCGGCGCCAGTCGACGTACTCCTCCAAAACCTCCTCCTTTGGCGGAACCTTAAGCGCAACCCTCACGGGCTGCGCTTTTTTTTGCCTGGAATCGCGGCTTTCAGCGCGCATCGGTTGCGCCATTTCCCCGCAACTCGCCGCGATTGATGCTTCGCAACAGGGCACTGTTTTGAGAGGGTTGTCTTGTGGGACCGGTCTGCGGTTACCGCGCCGGCACACTGAGATGAGCAAGACCGTCGAGGCATGCTTCGTGAGCGGCACCGTCGGGCAGAATCGGAAGGCCGGCGCGGTTTGTTATACTGCCCCGCTCGATGCCACAGCGTGCTTTGCCGCAATGCGCACGCTGAATCCGGGCTGGTCCCGGATATTGACTTCGGTCAAGGCCGGCGCGCAAACGGCTGTAATACAGTCCGGACCGATACGCGCAACGCCGTCAGCGGCAGCCGAACGACACGGGTCATAGATGAAAATCCACGAATACCAGGCCAAGGAAATCCTGCGCAAGTACGGCGTCGCCACGCCCCGCGGCTATCCGTGCTTCAGCGTGGACGAGGCGGTGGACGCGGCGAAGAAGCTCGGCGGGAGCGTCTGGGTGGTGAAAGCCCAGATCCACGCCGGCGGCCGCGGCAAAGGCGGCGGCGTCAAGGTCGCCAGGTCGTTTGACGAGGTGAAGAGCCACGCCGGGAAGATTCTTGGCATGCAACTGAAGACCCCCCAGACCGGGCCGGAAGGCCAGAAGGTGCGGCGCTTGCTGATCGAGGAAGGCGCCGATATCAAGAAGGAACTCTACCTCGGCATCGTGGTGGACCGCGGCGCGCAGCGCGTGACGCTGATGGCTTCCAGCGAAGGCGGCATGGATATCGAGGAGGTCGCGGCGAAGACGCCGGAGAAGATTCACAAGGTCACGATCACCGATCCCAACAAGGGTCTTGCCGACAAGGACGCCGAGGACATTGCGCGCAAAATCGGCGTTCCGCAAAAGAGTCTCGCGCAGGCGCGGGATTTTCTCAAGGCGCTGTGCAAGGCTTTCGATGAAACCGACGCCTCGCTCGCGGAGATCAACCCGCTGATCCTGACCGGCGACGAGAAGGTCCTGGCGCTCGACGCCAAGATGAACTTCGACGACAACGCGCTGTTCCGCCATCCCGAGATCGTCGCGATGCGCGACCTCGACGAGGAGGACCCGGCCGAGGTCGAGGCCTCCAAGTTCGACCTCAATTACATCCAGTTGGACGGCAACATCGGCTGCCTGGTGAACGGTGCGGGGCTGGCGATGGCCACCATGGATATCATCAAGCTCTACGGCGGATCTCCCGCCAACTTTCTCGACGTCGGCGGCGGCGCCTCCACCGAGAAGGTGACGGAAGCGTTCAAGATCATGCTCAAGAACCCGAAATTGAAGGCGATTCTGGTTAATATCTTCGGCGGCATCATGAAGTGCGACGTCATCGCGCAAGGCGTCGTTGCGGCGGCTCGTGAGGTGAACTTGAGCGTGCCATTGGTGGTGCGCCTGGAGGGCACCAACGTCGAGCTGGGCAAGAAGATCCTCGCCGAGTCGGGGCTGCCCATCATCTCCGGCAGCAACATGGCGGACGCCGCCCAAAAGGTGGTTGCGGCCGCCACGGGCAAGTGAAAGGCGTTGTGGCGGGCAGGTAACCGATTTTCCCCTTGAAACGGGGGAGAGTGACCACTTACTTTGGCCGGGAAAACCAAACGATATGAGCATCCTGATCAACAAGAACTCCCGGGTGATGACGCAGGGCATCACCGGCAAGACCGGCCAGTTCCACACCAAGATGGGCAAGGAGTACGCGAACGGGGCGAACTGCTACGTCGCGGGCGTGACGCCGAAGAAAGGGGGTCAGAGCTACGAAGGCATCCCGATCTTCGAGACGGTCAAGGAAGCGAAGGAGAAGACCGGCGCCAACGTGTCCGTGATCTACGTTCCGCCTCCGTATGCCGCCGCGGCGATCGACGAGGCGGTGGACGCCGGGCTCGACCTGGTGATCTGCATCACCGAGGGCATCCCGGTGCGCGACATGATCCGCACCCACTACAGGATGCAGGGGAAGAAGACGCTGCTGGTGGGCCCCAACTGCCCCGGCGTGATCACGCCGGACGAGATCAAGATCGGCATCATGCCCGGGCACATCCACAAGAAGGGTCCGGTCGGCGTGGTGTCGCGCTCCGGCACCCTGACCTACGAGGCGGTCGGACAGTTGATGGAAGTGGGGCTTGGCCAGTCGAGCTGCGTGGGCATCGGCGGAGACCCGGTGAACGGCCTGAAGCACGTGGACGTCCTGAAGATGTTCAACGACGACCCGCAAACCGAAGCCGTGGTCATGGTGGGCGAGATCGGCGGCTCCAACGAGGAAGAGGCGGCGCGCTGGATCAAGGCCAACATGAAGAAGCCGGTCGTCGGTTTCATCGCGGGCGTGACGGCTCCTCCGGGCAAGCGCATGGGGCACGCGGGCGCGATCATCTCCGGGGGTAAGGGCACGGCCGAGGAAAAGCTCGCCGTGATGGAAGAGTGCGGGATCAAGACCACGAAGAACCCGGCGGAGATGGGCAAGCTGTTGAAGTCGGTCCTGAAATAGATTTCCTGCCGGCCGCTGTGGGGCCCGCGCACGAGGAGAAAGGTTGGAAGGCGGTTTCGTCAAGAAGAAGGGCACCGGCGCGCGCGGCAGGCCCAAGGGGCGTCCGGTCGACGCCCGCGCGCTGTCCGGGGTCCAGGCGCTGCTCGGAGACGAGCCGCGGCGCCGCGATCTCCTGATCGAGCACCTCCACCGGATCCAGGACCGCTACGGGCACCTGTCCGCGGCCCACGTGGCGGCGCTCGCGCGCGAAATGAAGCTCGCGTCCACAGAAGTCTACGAAGTCGCCACCTTCTACCACCATTTCGACGTCGTGAAAGAAGGCGAGGCGCCGCCGCCGCCGCTCACCGTGCGCGTGTGCGACTCGCTGTCGTGCGAGTTGTCGGGCGCGGGCAAGTTGATGTCCGGGTTGAAGCGGGCGCTGGGAAGCGGGGTGCGCGTCATTCCCGCCCCCTGCGTCGGACGCTGCGAGCAGGCGCCGGTCGCGGTGGTGGGCCAGAACCCGGTAGCGCAGGCAACGCCCGACAAGGTCGAATCCCTCGTTCTGGCGAAGAAAATACGTTGTCCCATCGGGAAGTACATTCATTACGCCGAGTATCGGCGTAATGGCGGCTACCGGATCGCCGCTGAATGTCTGTCCGGCCAGCGCGACGCCGAGAGCATCATGAAGACCATGGAAGACTCCGGCCTGCGCGGACTCGGCGGCGCCGGTTTCCCCGCCGGGCGCAAATGGCGGCTGGTGAGGAATGAACCAGCGCCGCGGCTGCTCGCGATCAACATCGACGAGGGCGAGCCCGGCACCTTCAAGGACCGCTATTACCTCGAGCGCGATCCGCACCGCTTCCTCGAAGGCGCGATCATCGCGGCCTGGACGGTGCAGATTTCCGAGATCTACATCTATCTGCGCGACGAGTACGCGGGCTGCCGCGAAATCCTCGAGCGCGAGTTGAAGGCGCTGCAGGCCAATCCACCATGCCCGCTGCCGCCGATTTACCTTCGGCGCGGCGCCGGCGCCTACATCTGCGGTGAGGAATCGGCGATGATCGAGTCGATCGAGGGCAAGCGCGGCATGCCGCGGCTGCGCCCGCCGTACGTCGCCCAGGTCGGGCTGTTCGGCTACCCGACGCTCGAGCACAACATGGAGACCCTCCATTGGATGCGCGAGATCCTGGAGAAGAGCGCCGGCTGGTTCGCGTCGCACGGCCGCAACGGCCGCAAGGGGCTGCGGTCGTTCTCGGTCTCGGGACGGGTGAAAAAACCGGGGGTGCATCTCGCGCCGGCGGGCATCACGGTGAAGGAGTTGATCGAGGAGTACTGCGGCGGCATGCTGCCGGGGCACGCCTTCTACGCCTATCTGCCGGGCGGGGCCTCTGGGGGCATCCTGCCGGCCTCGATGGGCAACATCCCGCTCGATTTCGACACGCTCAACCAGTACAGCTGTTTCATCGGCTCGGCAGCCATCATCATCCTCTCCAACCAGGACAAGGCCGCCGCCGCCGCGCGCAACCTGATGAAGTTCTTCGCCGAGGAATCCTGCGGGCAGTGCACGCCCTGCCGGGTGGGCACGGCCAAGGCGTTGAAGCTCATGGAAGCGCCGCGCTGGAACCAGGGCCTGCTCGAGGAACTCTCAGTAGCCATGGCCGACGCTTCCATCTGCGGGCTGGGACAGGCGGCGCCGAATCCGATACGCTGCGTGGTGAAGTACTTTCCCAATGAAATCAAGTGAGGCGTTAGGCGTCAGGCGTAAGGCGACAGCGGCGAACAGCCGCGTGAGGCTCGGGTTCGCGCCTCACTCCTCACCCCTCACACCTCACGCCGCCGGAGGCGAGCGATGACTGCGATGACGAAGGATGAACTGAACGCGATGCCGGTAGAGTTCAAGCTTGACGGCAAGGACGTGGTCGCCCACGGCGGCGAGACCATCATCCAGGCCGCCAAGCGCCACGGCGTGGAGATCCCGCACCTCTGCTACAAGGAAGGCATGCGGCCCGACGGCAACTGCCGCGCCTGCATGGTCGAGGTGAAGGGCGAGCGCGTGCTGGCGGCCTCGTGCTGCCGCAAGCCGGCCAAGGGCATGGAAGTCATCACCGACAACGAGCGCGCCCGGCACTCGCAGAAGATGGTGCTGGAGTTGCTGCTCTCCGACATGCCGAAGGAGCGCCATACCCTCGCTTCCGAGCTCGACCAGTGGGCGGCGAAGCTCGAGGTTGGAACACCGCGTTTCGCGCCGCGTCATCAGCCCAAGGCCGACCTCTCGCACCACGGCATCGCGGTCAACCTCGACTCCTGCATCCAGTGCACGCGGTGCCTGCGCGCCTGTCGCGAGGAACAGGTGAACGACGTCATCGGCTATGCCTTCCGCGGCGAGCATTCCAAGATCGTGTTCGACCTCGACGACCCGATGGGCGAGTCCACCTGCGTCGCCTGCGGTGAGTGCGTGCAGGCGTGCCCGACCGGCGCGCTGATGCCCGCGCGCGACGTGGGCATGGTGAAGCCGGACAAGCAGGTGCACTCGGTCTGCCCGTACTGCGGCGTCGGCTGCCAGCTCACCTACGCGGTCAAGGACAACAAGATTCTCTACGTCGACGGGCGCGACGGCCCTTCCAACCACAATCGCCTGTGCGTGAAGGGCCGCTATGGCTTCGACTACGTGCATCACAAGCAGCGGTTGACGAAACCGCTGATCCGTAAGCCCGGCGTGCCCAAGCACGCGGAGTTCACGATGGACCCGGCGAA
>Ga0326597_10014765_pt1 | contig 10227 bp, 7 predicted proteins | sample RVTome_12_FD_203789 | JGI IMG/M metagenome (GOLD analysis project Ga0326597, IMG submission 203789) | Soil microbial communities from uranium-contaminated site in the Upper Colorado River Basin, Wyoming, United States - RVT100D185 | ecosystem: Environmental > Terrestrial > Soil > Contaminated >...
GACGCGTATGCGCAAGTGGGCTTTCGCGTGCTGGCGGTTGCGTGTGGCGAGGGCGAGACCGAGGAACGGCTGACGCTGCTGGGACTCGCGTTGTTCTGGGACCCGCCACGTCCTGAGGTGCCCGACGCCGTGCGCACGGCGCGGGACGCCGGCATCCGCGTCATGATGATCACCGGTGATCATCCGGCGACCGCGTTGGCAGTTGCGCACCAGGTCGGGATTCCGGGTGTGCGCGTACTGACGGGAGAAGATCTGGCCGAGTACCGGAGTGACGCGCTGACCGAAGCGCTCGCCGACGTGAACGTCTTTGCCCGGGTCCGACCGGAGCAAAAGCTACAGCTCGTGGAAGCGCTGCAGTCACAGGGTCAGATTGTGGCAATGACCGGCGACGGCGTGAACGATGCGCCCGCGCTCAAACGCTCGGATGTCGGGGTGGCGATGGGGCAGCGTGGATCGGATGTCAGCCGCGAAGTGGCGGACCTGGTTCTGCTCGACGACAACTTCGCCACGATCGTCAGTGCGGTGGAGGAAGGCCGCGGCATTTACGAGAACATCCAGAAGTTCCTTCGCTTCTTGTTTTCGACCAACCTGTCAGAAGTGCTGCTCGTCGCTGGAGGCGCGCTCCTGGCGTTCGCCCTCGACCTTCGCGACGACACCGGAGCCCTGCTGCTCCCGCTCACCGCCGCCCAGATCCTCTGGATCAACCTCATGACGGACGGCCTGCCGGCCCTGGCGCTCGCGTTGGATCACACGCCCGGAGTCATGCAGCAGCCGCCACGGCCCCCCGACGCTCCGCTGCTGGACCGACGGTCCGTGCGATTCATCGTGGCCACGGGAAGCATGAAGGCGGTTCTGGCGCTGGGCTTGCTCGGCCTCGTGCCGCGGCTGGGCTACGACGTTGACGTGGCACGAGCCGTCACGTTTCACTTCATGGCGATCGGCCAACTCCTTCTGACGTATCCGTCCAGGCACACGTGGGTGCTCCCGCTTCCCAACGTGTATCTGCATGTGGCCGTCGTTGGCGGCGTCGGCATCCAGCTCGTCACGGCATGGCTGCCATTCACCGCGGATCTCCTGGGAAGAGTCGCCATCCCGATGCAGCTTTGGGGTGTGGTGTTCGGCGGCGCCCTTCTGGCCTGGGCATTGGCCGAGGCGTTCTCGCGGCTGTCGTGGCGTCAACACGTGTTTGGAGATATCAAACGATGATCTGGATGCAGTTTGTGTCCGCAGCGCTCGTCATCGTCTTTGCCGGCGTGCATCTCGCGCGGTACGGAGACGTACTCGGGGAGAAAACCGGCATGGGGCGCAGCTGGATTGGCGTCGTGGTGCTGGCGGCAACCACGAGCTTGCCCGAGTTGTTCACCGGCTTCGGCGCCACGGCGCTGTCGGCGCTGCCCGACATCGCGGTGGGGGACGTGGTAGGAAGCTGCATGTTCAACCTGCTGATTCTGTCGCTCATGGACGCCATCCAGCCCGAGCCGATCAGCGCGCGTGCCCACCAGGGCCACGCGCTCTCCATCGGATTCGGCCTGCTGCTTCTTGGCGTCGCTGGCTTGGGCCTCCTCGGTGGTGCCCGGCTGCCAGCGCTCGGATGGATCGGCCTCTATTCGCCAGTCCTCATCGCTCTGTACTTCGTGGCCATGCGGATGATCTTCACGCACGAACGGCACCGGCGGGCGCGGGAGACCCACGAAGTCGCACAAGAACTGCAGTATGCCGAAATCACAGTGCGCTCGGCGGTCCTGCGTTACACCGCCGCTGCTGCGCTGGTCATCGGCGCTGCACTCTGGCTACCCCAACTCGGCGCGGAGCTCGCGAGGCAGACTGGACTGGGGCAGGCGTTTGTCGGCAGCCTCTTCATTGCCATCACGACGTCCCTGCCTGAGATCGCGGTCTCGATCGCCGCTGTGCGGATCGGTGCGCTCGATCTCGCTATCGGCAATGTTCTCGGCAGTAATCTGTTCAATCTGCTCATCCTTGGCCTCGACGACGTGTTTTACCGTCAGGGACCGCTCATGGCCGATGCAGACGTCAGTCACGGCGTGGCGATTCTTGCGGTCGTGACGATGAACGCGCTGTTTCTCATCGGCTTGACCTACCGAGTGCTGACAAAGCGTTTTGCGGTGACGTGGGACACGGGTGCGATCGCGGCCGTATATGTCACGGCCGTTGGTTTGGCCTACCTGCTCAGAGGAGTCTAGAACCCATCTCACAAATAATGCGGTGCAGCACCGAGGGCGCCGCGGGATGACAGGACGGCCGAATGCCGGTGCATTCATGAGATGGATTCTGGTCGCTACACGCTCCCGACCGGTCGCCGGGAGGGTCGGTGGAGACGTAAGATAGTCGCATGGGCACGAAAGCGCTCCTCCTGAGCCTCGCCGTTTTTTCGATCGCGTCGCAAGCGTCGCCGATCAGGGCGCAACAGCCGCTGTTCCGCAGCGGAACAGAGCTTGTCGACCTCTACGTCACCGTCACCGATAACGACGGACGACTTGTCCCCGACCTGGTTCTGGATGATTTTGCTATCTTCGACGATGGACAGCCACAAGAGATCGCGCTGTTCGAGAACGAGGTGCGGCCGATCACGGTCGTCGTCATGCTCGACACGAGCATCAGTACGACTAACGTCCTGCACTTGATCCTAGGTGGCGCCGAACAGTTCCTCCTGCGAATGCTGTCTGACGACCGAGCGCGGATTGGCGCGTTCAACGACAAGATCGAGATCGAGCCCCTGCAGTTCATCGATGATCGCGACGCACTCATCGACGAGCTCGGATCTCTGGATTTTGGAAACGAGACACGCTTGTTCGACGCGATAGCGGCAAGTCTCGATGCTCTGCTGGATGTCGAGGGGCGGAAAGTGGTTCTCGTGCTGACCGACGGTCAGGATAGCTCCAGCAAACTGGGCTGGCGGGAGGTCCTGGAACGGGCCGTCGCCGAAGACGTGATGGTCTATTCGATCGGCCTCGAGGTTGAGTACTTCGATGGCGCTAGGGTCCGCCGAACGAGCCCCGACCGCAGCCTCAGGCGACTCGCAGAAGAAACAGGCGGCGGGTATTTTCTGCTGGAGGAAACCGACGAGCTCGGTCCGACGTTCACACGGGTGTCGCAGGAGTTGCACAACCAGTACGTTCTTGGTTTCACCCCGCCGGCTCGCGACGGACAGACACACAGCGTGGAGGTGCGCGTCGCGGGCCGTGGCATGGAAGCCCGAACCAGGCGGAGCTACATCGCACCGTCAGAAGACGGTGGGGCGAAGGAACACGAGTGACAGTCCGCCAGCGTCGCTACAGGCTAATGACCCGCGTTGCCGCGAGGGCTGACGGTCGAATCGCTGCTTCAGGTCAGGATCAGTGACGGTTCGGTCACCGGTTGTGTCACGATGGTGCGGGCTGGCCGCACGACCGGCCGGGTTCCCCACGCCTGCGCCGTCGGCGCAGGCGGCTAACGTGTTCGTGCGCCGATGTGACGCGCGGACTGGAGGGTATCCATGTCAATCATTCTGATCATGCTGATCGCGCTTGCCGTCGCGGTCGTCGTTGTCGCCGCGATCGTGACGGGCATCTACAACAAGCTCGTCACGTACAAGAACCGCTACAAGAACGCGTTCGCCCAGATCGAAGTCCAGCTCAAACGGCGTCACGATCTCATTCCCAACATGATCGAGGTTGCCAAGGGCTACATGAAGCACGAGCGCGAGACGCTCGAAGCCGTGATCGAGGCCAGGAACCAGGCCGCCGGTGGCCTGCAGAAAGCGGCGCAGGATCCCGGGAACGCCGACGCCATCAAGGGGCTGGCGGCTGCGGAGGGCGTGCTGAGCGGGACGATGGGGCGCCTGTTCGCTCTCGCGGAAAGCTACCCTGACTTGAAGGCCAATCAGAACATGATGCAGCTGAGCGAGGAGCTGCGATCAACCGAGAACAAGGTCGCGTTCGCGCGGCAGGCGTTCAACGACAGTGTGACGCAGTACAACATCTACAAGCAGACGTTCCCGCCCGTCGTGTTCGCCGGGATGTTCGGCCATGCGCAGGACGCCGCGATGCTCGAGTTCGACAGCCAGCAGATCCAAGAGGCACCGAAAGTCTCATTCTGAGGCCGATGGCCACCGACTTCTTCCAGCGTCAGGACGCCGCCCGGCGCAATACGACCCGTCTGGTGATCCTGTTTGCGCTCGCCGTGCTGGCGTTGATCGTGTCGATCGATCTCCTCCTCGCGGCCACGATGGGCTATCTCGGACGGGATCCGGTGACCGGGGCAGTGGACTGGGCGCTGGCCGCCGATCCGCAGGTGGTCAGCCTGGCGGTCGTCGGCACGCTCATCGTGGTGGGCGGGGGGAGTCTCTTCAAGATCGCGCAGTTGCGAGGCGGCGGTCCGGTGATCGCGGAAGAGCTGGGAGGACGGCGGCTCAATCCGGACAGCTCGGTGCCGTCCGAACAGCAGCTGCTGAACGTCGTCGAGGAGGTCGCGATCGCGTCCGGCACACCGACGCCGCCGGTGTATCTACTGGACAACGAGCCGGGGATCAATGCCTTTGCCGCGGGATTCACGCCCAGCGACGCGGTGATCGGTGTCACTCGCGGAACCGTCGATCGGCTGACGCGCGACGAGTTACAGGGGGTGATCGCCCACGAGTTCAGCCACATTCTCAACGGCGACATGCGCCTCAACATCCGGTTGATCGGCCTGCTGCACGGCATCCTGATCATCGGCATGCTCGGCTACTTCCTCCTGCGCATGACCGCCTTCTCAGGATACCGGCGAAGCCGTTCTCGGCAGGAAGGATCTGCGCTGCCGATACTGGCGCTCGGAGCCGGCCTGATGGCTGTCGGCTTCTTCGGCACGCTGTTCGGCAACCTGATCAAAGCGGCGGTGAGTCGCCAGCGCGAGTTCCTCGCCGACGCGTCGGCGGTGCAGTTCACGCGTCAGCCCGAGGGGATCGCCGGCGCGCTGAAGAAGATCGGCGGTGCGGCCGTCGGCTCGGGCATCCAGAGCCCGAACGCGCCAGAGGCCAGCCACATGTTCTTCGGCCGGGCCACCTTCGGGCTCAGCGGGCTGTTCTCGACCCATCCGCCGCTCGCTGAGCGGATTCGCCGGATCGAGCCGTCTTGGGACGGTACGCTGCCTGAGGTGCCGCCGCTGGCGAGTCCCCAGCGCTCCGCGGCGGGCGCCGCCTCGTTGGCGGGCCCCGCGGGCGGCGACGCCGGAATCGGGGCGAACACGTCCGCCGCCGTCGACAGGGTCGGGCAGCCGGGTGAGGGCCATCTTCGCTACGCCGCGAGGATGCTCGACAGCTTGCCCGCGCCGCTCGTCAGCGCCGCCCACGAACCGTACGGCGCTCGCGCGGTCGTCTACGCGCTGCTGCTCGACCGCGAGGCTGGGCTTCGACAGCGTCAGCTTGCGCATCTGGCGGCGGCGGCCGATCGAGGCGTCTATGAAGAAACGCTCCGGCTGGTGTCGCTCATCCAGCAACTCGATGTGCGCGCACGGCTTCCGCTTCTCGATATCACGCTCCCCTCGCTGCGTGGCTTGACGGCGGGGCAATACCAGCTTTTCACGGAGAACGTCAACGCGCTCGCGCTGGTCGACAACGCGCTCGACCTGTTCGAATGGTCGTTGCACCGGATTCTGCGACACGATCTCGAGGCACAGTACGTGAAGCGACCGCCGCCGCGAGTCCGTTACCGCACGCTCGCGCCGGTCCTGTCGCACAGCGAGCTCCTGCTCTCGACGCTTGCGTATGCTGGGCATCGGGACCTGCAGTCTGCTCGGCACGCGTTCGATCAGGCGCGGCGCATCCCAGAGCTATCGGACGCGCGCCTCCGTCCGGTTGATGATCTCCAGCTCGAAGCACTTGACGCCGCGCTTGCGGCGCTCGAGGAAGCTGCGCCCCAGGTGAAGCGTCAGGTTCTGCGCGCGGCCGTCGCCTGCATCGCCGCCGATCGTGCGGTGACCGCCACCGAAGGGGAACTCCTGAGGGCGATTTCTGCGTCGCTCGGCTGCCCGATGCCGCCGCTGCTGCTGACCTGAGGACCGCTGGCCATCGTACGAGCCTGCTCACACTCGGGCTGCCGGGTCGCTTCCGTCAGTCGCTCAAGGGGCGTGCAGACGTGCCGACGCTCTTTCAGTACCTCGCCATTTCGAAAACGTCGCGTAGAATGTCAACCGAGCCGTCTCTGGATTTCAACAGAGGGCGGGACAACCCCGACAAGGCCGTCCGAATCCCTGTTCGGCTGACCAGCTCACATGAATTGAGGCTATCGTTGGTGGAGATAACCGAGGCATGACCCACACACCCAATGCAAGTTATAGCGTGACCGTCCGCGTGGAGTTCCCGAACCATCCTGGGATGCTTGGGCGGCTGACATCGGAGGTCGGAAGGCTTGGCGGCGATATCGGTGCGGTCGATCTGGTGTCGGTGGGGCAAGGCCGCATGGCCCGGGATCTGACTATCAACTGCCGAGACGACGACCACGCCACGGCCTTGGTGAGCGGGATCGGCGCCCTCGACGGGTTCACGCTGCTGCACCACTCGGACAGAACGTTCTTGATGCATCTGGGCGGCAAGCTCGAGGTTGTCAGCCGCGTGCCGATTCGAACGAGAGACGACCTGTCGATGGTCTATACGCCGGGCGTGGCACGCGTGTGTCTCGCCATCCAAGCCGACCCGGAGAGCGCCTACACGCTGACGATTAAAAAGAACACCGTGGCGGTCGTCACCGACGGAACGGCGGTGCTGGGCCTTGGAGACATCGGACCCGCTGCCGCGATGCCGGTCATGGAGGGGAAGTGTGCGCTATTCAAGGAATTCGCCGGAGTTGATGCTTTCCCGCTAGCTGTTGACACGAAGGATCCTCAGGAGATCGTAGAAACGGTTGCACGGATCGCCCTTGGCTTCGGGGGCATCAACCTGGAGGACATTTCAGCGCCCCGCTGTTTCGAGATCGAAGAACAGCTGCAGAAGCGGCTCGATATTCCAGTGTTTCACGATGACCAGCATGGGACAGCGATTGTGACGCTCGCCGCCCTGATCAATGCGTTGCGCCTGGTCAAGAAAGACCCGCAGCAGCTCAAGGTCGTCGTCAACGGTGTCGGGGCAGCGGGAGTTGCGGTCAGCCGGATCTTCATGGACTACGGCATTACGAACATTGTGGGTTGTGATCGTACGGGTGCGATCGATCGTGGTCGCACTGAGAACATGAACTTGATGAAGACGTGGTACGCTGCCAACACCAATCCCAATCAGGAACGTGGAACACTCACGGAAGTGATTGAGGGCGCCGACGTCTTCGTCGGGCTCTCGGCGCCAGGGGCTCTGACTGTACCGATGGTTCAGAAGATGAATCGCGATCCGATCGTCTTTGCGATGGCAAACCCGACGCCCGAGATCATGCCGGAAGACGCGAACCCCTACGCGCGCATCATGGCCACAGGGCGCTCGGACTATCCCAATCAAATCAATAATGTCCTGGGATTTCCTGGTGTGTTTCGAGGAGCGCTCGACTGTCGGGCGACGACCGTCAATGACGAGATGAAACGAGCTGCTGCTGACGCGATCGCGGAAGTGATTTCACCGAACGAGTTGAACGAGGATTACATCGTTCCCAGTGTGTTCAATAGAGCCGTTGCACCAGCGGTGGCCCTCGCAGTGAGCGCGGCAGCCCACCGCACCGGTGTGGCTCGACGTGAGCCCAAGGGCTAGAGCGTCTTTCGCAAGGGTGCAGCGGCCCTTCCGCACTTGCAGGGTGGCGGCGCCGGTCACGGTCGCCAGCCCGGAAAGACCACGCCGCGGCACCGTCGGTGCCTGTTATGGCGCGGACAGCCAGGATTGGCTGTCCGCGGAGGTGGCCGCCGCGTGGTCTTTCACGGGATCGTGAGCGGGCTGGGACCTATCGACTCTCGCCATCCGCCATTTTCCTGGGCGGAAAGTTGACGTGCCCGGGTACCGGTTTCGAGACGACACGGTTCCGCAGGGTCCCGACGCCCTCAATGACTATCTCGATCGTCTCGCCCGCCTGGAACCGAACGCTTGGCTGAGGCACGCCCGTCGAGACGATGTCTCCCGCCAGAAGCGTCTGTCTCTCGCTCAAATAGGCGATTGATTCCGGAATGGTGAACGTGAGAAACGACGTGTTCCCATTGGGCACGGGCCACTCGTGGCGCACCCCGTCGATGAGGGCATAGACCTCCAGATTGTGCGGGTTCGGGATGTCCTCCTTGAGTGTGATGTACGGCCCGACCGGACTGAATGTGTCCAGGCCCTTACTCATATTGGACCCCTGCGAGCTGTGCTTCCCTTCGGGGAGGTCGCGGGAGCTCACGTCGTTGAGGATGGTATAGCCCATCACGTAGTCCATGGCCTGCGCCACAGGGACGTTCCTGGCGGTCTTACCGATGATGACCGCGAACTCGGGCTCGTGGACGCCGGTCGTCAACAAGCCCTCGAGGTTGATCTCGGAATCGTGACCTGTGAGCGAGGATGGCGGCTTCAGGAAAAAGCTCGGATACTCGACGTTGTCGTAGGTGCCAGGAGTGCCGTCGGCGTTCTTCCGGATATAGGCACCAGCCCCCCCATAGACCTTCGACGGATTGATGATCGGGGGCAGGTACGTGATGCCCCGCTCGGGGTAGAAGACCCGCTGTGACCCGCCCGGCTCCGTGAATCCACCGCTCGCCTTGAGCCTGGTGATGGCGTCGTGGACGGTCCTGGTCGCCGCGATCGAGGGCGCTCCCGCCTCGATTAGCGACCGCATGTCGGGGGGGATAGGAGCCAATCCGCTGACCTCCGGAGCGTTGGCCTTGATGAGCTGGAGGATGGCGTTGTGCACATCGACGACTTCCTGTTCTCCGTTTCCTCTCGTCGTGCCGAGCCGGGTGCCGCTCGCTCCAACTTCGAAGGTCAAGAGCCTGAATGTCGGCGTCTGTGCGAAGCCGCTGTCTGTCCAAGACACCAGTCCCGCGAGGGCAACGGCGGCGGTGAGCGCCATACTCCGGAACGCGACGTTTTGTTTCTTCATTCCTCTTCGTGTCCTTTTCTGTCTGTGCAATGCTCGGCGCGCTCGTTCGAGCTGGGCCCTGGCTGACAATTGTGTCGAACGCTTCGTTGACGAGATCACGTGGCACACTGAACCACCGGACCTTCAAGATTAACGGAACCATAGGAGCGGGAGCCAGTTGTGTCAATTGTTTTCGTGACCGGTTTCGTGCAGGCAGGTGCTGTGGCTCTCGGACGGCGTCGCGGTACGCGGCCGGACAACTGGAAAACTGGCCTGTAATTTAGTCGTCGTGGAACACGCGTTATACTTGGTGCCAATACCTGCCGATCCGGTCCCTGGACGGCAGTTCTGGAACCCACCAGCGCCCTTGAGAGGAACTGACGATGAACAGCGTTATGAGACTCAGCCCGGTTGTGGTCGTGGCTGTGCTGGCCTTGGCCCCGGCGATGGTCGCGCTGCCGGCGAGCCCGGCGGCCGCGCAGATGCAACTCACAGGAGATCGTATTCCTGCCGCGAGCGGCGGCGACATTGTTGTCCACCCGATGCACCACGCGACGCTCGCCCTGTCGTGGAACGGCAAGGTCATCTACGTCGATCCGGCAGGCGCCCCCGGGGGCGATGGCGCAGCGAGCGCGGCGGCGGCCTTCAAGGGCCTGCCTCCTCCCGATTTGATCCTGGTGACCGACATCCACGGCGACCATTTCAGTGCGCCCACGCTGGCCGATTTGGCTGGCTCCAACACGAGAATCGTGGCCCCGCAGGCCGTGATCGATCAAATGCCGGACGAGCTGAAAGCTAAGACGACGGCAGTGGCCAACGGGCAGACGGTAACCATCGACACCATCATGATCGAGGGCGTGCCGATGTACAACCTCACCGAGGAGCGGCTCAAATTCCATGCAAAGGGCCGCGGGAACGGCTACGTCGTCACGCTCGGCGGTAGGCGCGTGTACATCGCCGGTGACACAGAGGCGCACCCGGAGATGAAGGCGCTCAAGAACATCGACGTCGCGTTCGTTCCGATGAACCTGCCCTACACGATGACGCCCGAACAGGCTGCCGAGGGCGTACTGGCGTTCGGGCCATCGATCGTCTATCCATATCATTACGGTGAAAGCGACGTTGCAGCGTTTGCCAAGCTGGTCGGTGCCAACCCGGACATCGATGTTCGTCAGCGGAACTGGTATCGCTAGACTTCTTCTGCCTGTAGACGGGTAGCCCCTGCCGCCGG
>Ga0326597_10014766_pt1 | contig 10227 bp, 11 predicted proteins | sample RVTome_12_FD_203789 | JGI IMG/M metagenome (GOLD analysis project Ga0326597, IMG submission 203789) | Soil microbial communities from uranium-contaminated site in the Upper Colorado River Basin, Wyoming, United States - RVT100D185 | ecosystem: Environmental > Terrestrial > Soil > Contaminated >...
CGGCCGATGATGCGCGAACGCCTGAACGCATTGCGCACCTGTTCTGGATGCGCGTCGGTCGCAACGTCAAAGTCCTTCGGTCGTTTACCTAGCAGCAGATCGCGAACCGCCCCACCGACAACGAAAGCTGCGTAGCCTTCTGCTTGCAGCGCATCGGTCACTCGACGGGCACAAGGACTGATGGAATCACGGGCTATACCGTGTTGCGCAAACGCGATGACCTTCGGTTTTGCTGGCCCGCGCGCAAATACTCGTTTAAGCAAGCTAGCAATCACGGCTCAGCGCCGTCCCGAGTGCAGTCACTATAGGTACGCAAAAGTTGTGACGGGATTGGATTGATCTGGAGGAATCGCGGCCGATTATACAGACCCGCGAGCGTGCGGGAGCCGAAATTCAGGTGTGCGGTTCGGTACTGTTGAGGCGCAGTACCGGCCAACCCTTCTCGCGCGCTCTGACTTCGAGCCGCGGGTCCGGGTCGACCGCAACGGGATGCGTCACACATTCCAGCAGCGGCAGGTCGTTAATGGAATCGGAATAGAACCAGCTCTGTGCAAACGCGGCGAGCGAGGTATTGGCGCGCTCAAGCCAAGCTTGCAAACACGCGATCTTACCCTCGCGAAAACAAGGCGTACCCGCGACCTTGCCGGTGAAATGTCCGTCGCGCTCCTCGGCAACGGTCGCGATCAGATGCTCGACGCCGAGTTCGCGGGCAATCGGGGCGGTCACGAAATTGTTGGTCGCTGTGATGATGACGCAGGTGTCGGCACTGTGGAGCGCTATCAATTCCCTCGCCCGCGCGTTGATCATCGGCCGGATCCTTTGCTGCATGAACCCTAAATGCCATTGATCGAGCGTCGACCGCGAATACTGCGACAGCGGTTTGAGCTGAAAATCGAGGAATTCATAGATGTCGAGGACCCCGGACTTGTACTGCTCGTAGAACTCATTATTGCGTGCCTCGTAGTGCTCGCGCTCGAGTACCCCTTGGTCGATCAGGTACTGCGCCCACTCGTAGTCCGAGTCGCCGGCCAGCAACGTGTTGTCCAGATCGAACAGCACCAGCCGCATCAGCGCGCCTGCGTATTTCCCAGACTGAGCTCAATCACCTCGCGCGCCAGCGGCAGCGTCACGGCACGCTGAGTTTCAAGCGAGTAGCGATCAAGCAAATCGACCAGCGCGAGCAACCAAGGCAAGTCGCGCCGGCCATGCCGCAATACGTAATCCCGCACCTCCTTCTGCAGCTTGAACCCGTGCGCGGCCGCGCGCTCGCTCATTGCCACGGATTTATCCGCATCGCTCAATGCATGCACTTGGTAAACCAGTCCCCAGGCAAGTCGGGTGGCCAAATCCGCGCGCACCGCAAGCCCGCCGGGAGCGAGCGGCCCGCTCGCAATCAAGGCGCCAGAAGTGTCGCGCATCCGGTTATACAAACGGAACAGGCTGCGCTGAGCGGCAACATCGAGCCGGTCGACGTCGTCCAACGCGAGCAGCGTTTCCGGACTGACTGCATCGAGCTGCTCGGCTTGCAATGGCGCTCGCAGCAACCGCGCGTTTCGATTCGCAGCGCTCGCTGCGGCCAACAGATGGCTGCGTCCACTCCCCGGCGCCCCCCACAGGTAGACAAAGCGTTCGCCGTCGCTGCCGCCCGCCAGCGATCGCAGCGCGGCAACAAGCTCGGCGTTTGCTCCCGTCACGAAGTTACCGAACGAGGGATCCGCATGCGCCGACAGATCTAACGCAAGCTGCTTCATCGGATGCTATTCTAATTGACCTGGATCGCGGACGGTTGGCAATGCGCGCCCAACGCCGCAGCGCGTGCGCTATTCTGTCAAGCCTCAAGCCATCTCGGAGAACACCTTGTCGGCATCCGACCCTCTCAAGCCCTCCCTTTCCTACCGCGACTCCGGTGTGGACATCGATGCCGGCGACCGGCTCGTCGAGCGCATTAAACCGTTCGCAGCCCGTACTCGGCGCGAGGGCGTTCTGGCTGGTATTGGCGGATTTGGCGCATTGTTTGAGTTGTCCGCCAAATACCGACAGCCGGTGCTCGTTTCGGGAACCGACGGTGTAGGCACCAAACTCAAACTCGCATTCCAGCTCGGCATTCACGATACGGTGGGCATTGATTTGGTTGCGATGAGCGTAAATGACGTCTTGGCGCAGGGTGCTGAACCCCTGTTCTTCCTTGACTACTTTGCGTGTGGCAAGCTCGATGTCGATATCGCCACAAGTGTGATTCAGGGGATTGCCAGCGGCTGTGAGCAAGCCGGTTGCGCCCTGATCGGGGGTGAGACCGCGGAGATGCCCGATATGTATCCCCCGGGAGAATACGATCTCGCGGGCTTCGCGGTAGGAGTGGTCGAAAAGGAGCGCATTATCGATGGCAGCACCATACGCGCTGGCGATGCCATCATCGGCCTGGCTTCCAGCGGACTGCATTCCAACGGCTACTCGCTGGTGCGCAAAATTCTCGCACGGCATGACGGCCTCGCGATGGACTTCCACGGCCAGCCGCTCGCAGCGACGCTGATGACGCCGACGCGCATCTACGTCAAAAGCATCTTGGCGTTGCTCGGCGAACTCCCCGTCAAGGCCCTCGCCCATATCACGGGCGGCGGCTTGCTGGAAAACGTACCGCGCGTCCTCCCCGATGACCTGTGTGCGGTTATGCAACGTGCGCACTGGACCATGCCGCCGGTTTTCTCCTGGCTGCAGCACACAGGCAATGTCGCGGAGCGCGAGATGTATCGCACCTTCAACTGCGGCATTGGTATGGTGGCGATCGTGGCCACTGAGCATGCCGGCATGGCACTCGATAACCTGCGCTCGAACGGCGAGACCGCCTGGTTGATCGGCGCGGTGCGCGTCCGGCATGCGAACGAAGCGCAAGCCGTCGTCGAATGAAATCCATTGTTATTCTAATCTCCGGCCGCGGCAGCAACATGCAGGCGATTTTGCGGGCGGGAATTGATGTGCGGATCGCGGCGGTCCTGAGTAATGACTCGTCGGCCGCTGGACTCGCGAGCGCGCGTGCGGCTGGCATCGAAACCGTGGCGCTGGATCATCATGCGTTCCCAGACCGCTTCGCATTCGATGCCGAACTCGCCGCGCACATCGAGCGCTATTCGCCCGACTGGGTCGTCTTAGCTGGCTTCATGCGCATTCTCACCGATGACTTCATCCAGCGTTTCGCGGGGAGAATCGTCAATATTCACCCGTCATTGCTGCCGGCGTTCCCCGGTCTGCATACGCATCGTCGAGCGCTGCAAGCCGGCGTGCGCATACATGGATGTTCGGTGCACTTCGTCACCCCGCAGCTCGATGCTGGCCCCATCATCATCCAAGCTGCTGTACCTGTGCTGCCCGCGGACGATGAGGAAACGCTCGCCGCGCGCGTGCTCGAACAGGAGCATCGCATCTATCCGCAGGCCCTGCGCTGGCTCGCAAACGGACTGGTGAGCCTCGACGCCAATGGTCACGTTAGATTTCCCCATGGGCGTAGCGCGAATCCACTAATTGCTCCGGCGCTGGATAGGTGACGCGAAATCGCACCATCGTGCAAGTGCATGACCTAGGCGAACGCGGGCTTTGCGCAGACGACCGAACGCTGCTGAAGTTCACCGAGTGATGCCGTGTTGCCGCCTACCTGGAGCCGATTTTGGTTCTTTGTTGCTGTGTCACTGGCAGTACACACTCTCGTGGTCACCAGGTTGCCACGATTGATTGGCCCGACCGAACACAGCGCGTCGGTCCTTAGCGTGCAGTTGGTCGCGCCCGACCCTCCGCCGCCGATACCTGCCCCGACTCCGCCTAAACCCGCTGCCCGGAAAAGCCCGCAGCCGCCGGCGCCACCCCGGCCCGCATCACCGCGTCCGGTTCAGGCGCCCGAACCTGCGTTACCGCGTCCGGTTGAGGCGCCCGAGCCCGCAGCGATTACAGTGCCCGAACCCGAGATTTTCGAAGCTGTTGCCGAAAGCATGGAGCAGAGTGCGCCGGAGTCGATACTTGAACCGCCATCTGTTGCGCAAGCGCCAGAAGTCACTACGCCTGAGGAGCCCGTAGCAAACGAGGGGCCGAATGCGGCTACTGAGCCGGTGCGCGATCTGCCGCAATCCGGATCGATCAGCTATGTGCTCTTCCTTGGCGAAAATAGATTTAGTATCGGGCGAACGGTGCAGACCTGGGAGATCGGCACCCAGACATATCGTCTCTCAAGCAGCTCGGAAACTACCGGGCTTGCGGGCTTTTTGCGCCCATACCAGCTGGGGTACGTGAGCGAAGGGCGCGTCGATGCTTCGGGATTGCGTCCGCAATCGTTCTCTGTACGTCGCGGCAGGGACGGGGCGCCGCGATACGCTGTTCGCTTTGATTGGGCCGCAAAAGAACTCACCCTGGGACCGATATCCGCCCCCAGAAAGGTCGCGCTTGCGCCTGGAACGCTCGATTTGCTTTCGTTCATCTTTCAGCTGGCGCGCGCGCCGCTTGCGCCGGGCCGCCTGCAGCTCAATATCACCACAGGAAACAAGATCGAGAATTACACGCTCATCGTCGGAACGGAAGAGGACATCGAAGTGCCATTGGGCACGATGCGCACAATCCCGGTGCGGCAGGTACGCATTCCCGGGCGAGAAAGCATCGAGATCTGGCTTGCGCCCGAGCGCCAGTACCTGCCCGTGCGAATCCGTTTTCTGGATCGCAACGGCGAGATGTCGGGGGAACAGGTTGCAGCCGACATCGCCACGGATGCCCGCACCGATGCCCCCTGAGTCACATCACCCGCAAGTGTCCGACGGCTCAGCGAGCGTCACTCCGGTGCGCCCTGCACTGCTCAAGATGGGTTGCGCGGCACTCGCCGAGGCGCTCGATTTCAGTAGCCCCGCCGACGTAACCTTAAGACATTTCTTTAAGCGACACCCGCAGCTGGGAAGACGCGATCGCGGTTTCATTGCCGAAACGGTATTCGCGGTGCTCCGACGCCTGCGATACTTCACTCATATTAGCGACGCAGGTAGTGTTCGGCGCATGTTCATCGCCGCTGCCGATACTCTCGATGCACGGGCTCGGCGAGAACTCGGTCCAGCGCTCAGTTCGAATGAGTCCTTATGGCTTGCGCAGATGCGCCAACGCGTTAACGAACCACTGCCATTGGGAGTGGCGGCCGATCTGCCGGACTGGCTGATCGAGCGAATGCTCGCTGCAATGACGCAAGAGCAAGTGCTCGCCATAGGCCAGGCCATGCAGCAGCCGGCGCCGCTCGATCTTAGAGTTAACACGCTGCTCGCGACGCGCGCCGAAGTACTCGCAGCGCTGCGCGGCTCCGGTTATGTGGTGGACTCGACACCGTACTCGCCACTGTGCCTGCGCGTCCAAGGCAAACCGACGCTCGAACAACACCCCCTCTACCTTAGCGGGAAAGTGGAAGTCCAGGATGAGGGCAGTCAGCTGCTGGGCCTGTTGCTCGCGCCGCGCCGCCGCGAAATGGTCGTTGATTTTTGCGCCGGTGCGGGCGGCAAGACGTTGCTTCTCGGCCAACTGATGCGTTCCGAAGGCGCCTTATACGCATTCGACGTCTCCGCCAGCCGCATGATGCGACTTCGAAAGCGTCTGGCACGCTCCGGCTTGAACAATGTGCATCCAGAGGTCATAGCTCATGAGAACGATGTTGGACTCAAGCGGCTCGCCGGCAAGATCGACCGCGTGCTCGTGGACGCGCCGTGTACCGGCACCGGGACCTTACGGCGCAATCCCGACCTCAAGTGGCGCCAGACCGACGCCGCTGTCGACCTGCTGCGCGTGAAGCAAGCTGCGATTCTCGACGCGGCGGCACGGCTGGTTAAATTCGGAGGGCGCCTGGTATACGCAACCTGCAGCCTGTTGCCGCAGGAAAACGACGAGATCGTAGATGATTTCCTGCATAAACATCCGGAATTCTCGGAACAGCGCTGTCAGAGGATTCTGGACGAAACCGGGATTGAAATTGATTGCGGCGACCGACTTCGCCTGCTTCCGCAAGTCCACGGTACCGACGGCTTCTTCGCCGCAGTGCTGCAACGCCGGCGCGCAACCGACTGATCCCAAAGCCAGCGCCGGTTGTCTAGCGCAAACTCAAAGAAATGTCGATCAATTCCCGATATTCCTTGCTGGGGGTAAGGTTTACTGTAGAATCCCCGCGATGACCTATTCCTGGAGGAAAGGGGAATATATATGTTTCAACGCTTTCTAGAGTTCCGCGGCGTGCTTGATCTGCCCTGGTGGGGTGTGGTGCTTGTCGCGCTGGCACTGACACACGTCACGATCGCCAGCGTCACGATCTTCCTGCATCGCCACCAGGCGCACCGGTCGCTGGAGCTGCACCCGATTGCAAGTCATTTCTTCCGCTTCTGGCTGTGGATCACTACTGGCATGGTGACCAAGGAATGGGCCGCGATCCACCGCAAACATCACGCAAAATGTGAAACGCTAGACGACCCGCATAGCCCGGTCATCTACGGCATTCGCAAGGTGCTGCTCGAGGGCACCGAACTGTATCGTTCCGAGTCGCGCAACACCGAAACGCTCGAGCGCTACGGGCATGGCACACCTGACGATTGGATCGAACGTCGCCTGTATACCAAACACAGCTCGCTTGGTTTCACGCTGATGCTGATTGTTAACCTCGTATTGTTTGGGCCGATCGGCGCCACGATTTGGGCTGTGCAAATGGCGTGGATCCCGTTCTTCGCCGCTGGAGTGATCAACGGACTGGGACATTACTGGGGCTACCGAAATTTTCAGTCGGCGGACGCGAGCACGAACGTATCGCCGTGGGGCATTTTGATCGGCGGCGAGGAGTTGCATAACAATCATCACGCCTATGCAACGTCGGCGAAGCTCTCCAACAAGTGGTACGAATTCGATATCGGCTGGATGTATATCCGAATTCTTGCAGCGCTTGGATTAGCGCAGGTCAAGAAAGTAGCCCCGCGGCCGAAGTCGATTGCGGCCCGGCCGGAATGCGACGCGGAACTGCTGCAGGCCGTCATCACGCATCGTTACGATGTGCTCGCGCGCTATGCACGCGCGCTAAAAGGTACGTGGCACGCTGAGCTGCGCACACTGAAATCGGCAGCCGCCAATTATCGTGCCGAGGAGTGGAGCAAGCTGAAGAGCTGGCTGCACATGGATACCAGCGGCATTCCCGAGCAGGAGCGTTCGCGCTTGAGCGAGGCGGTGGAGTCCAACCGTGTCTTGGCGACCGTGCACTCGATGCGCGAGGAACTCACGCAGATTTGGGCACGTTCTTCGGCATCGCGTGAACAGCTCGTGCGACAGCTCGAGGACTGGTGCCGGCGCGCAGAGGCAAGTGGAATCGAGGCGCTGGAGAAATTTTCCCGGAGTTTGCGCCGCTATGCTTAAGCGCTAGTTCCTCTTCATTTGCAAACAAAACAGCCCGCGATTGCGGGCTGTTTTGTTTCGCTGAATTCTCCCACTACTTGATTTTGGTCTCTTTATAGATCACATGTTTTCGCGCCACCGGATCGTATTTCTTCAGTTCGATCTTGTTCGTAGTTGTACGCTTGTTCTTGGACGTCGTATAGAAGTGTCCGGTTCCGGCAGTAGACTCTAGCTTGATCTTCTCTCGCATGACTTAGCTCCTCAAAGTTCGCCGCGTTTGCGCAGTTCCGCGAGCACGACCTCAATGCCCTTCTTGTCAATGGTGCGCAAGCCATTTTGGCTGACTCGCAGGCGAATCCAGCGCCTCTCACCCTCGAGCCAGAAGCGCCGATACTGTAGATTCGGCAGGAAACGCCGCGGTGTTTTGTTGTTCGCGTGGGATACGTGGTTGCCCTTTAGCGGGCGCTTGCCAGTGACTTGACAGACTCGTGCCATGAAACACTCCAACGGCGGACTCAAAAAGGATTTGGATTCTAGCCTGCAAGCGAAGTCAGAGCAATCCCCGCTCCGCAAACGACGTGGCCAGGTTGCCAGCGACGACGAAATGATCGAGCACCTTAACGTCGACAAGGGCCAGGGCTTGCTTTAGGGCGCGAGTCAGTGCCTCGTCGGCGTAGCTGGGCTCGGCAACGCCAGATGGATGATTATGCGCAAGGATGATGCCTGCCGCATTGCGGGCCAGTGCGCGCTTGACGACCTCCCGTGGATAAACACTGGTCTGCGTGAGTGTTCCGCGAAACAGTTCCTCGTCAGCGATGACGCGATTCTGTGCGTCTAGATAGAGCCCGACGAAGACTTCATGGCCCAGATCCCGCAATCTGAGACAAAGATAGTCACGCACAGCCGCGGGCGAGGCCAGCACGCTCCGGCGGCAAATCTCCTCGCGCAGAGCCCTACGCGTAAGCTCGACCGTGGCACTCAATTGGCAAAATTTAGATGGACCCAAACCTTGCTGCGCGCACAACAGCTCGCGCTCGGCGGACAAGATTCCGGAGATTCCTCCGAAGCGCTGCAATAGCGCCCTCGCTAGGTCCACGGCAGTCTTTCCCCTCACACCGGTGCGCAGAAAAACAGCCAACAGCTCAGCGTCGGAAAGATGTCCAGCACCCAAGCTAAGCAAACGCTCGCACGGGCGTTCGCTCGCGGGCCAATCGCGGATGCCCATGTTTCACCATTAGCCTTGATTCGAAGTTCGGACTCGCCGATGCCGGTTCGCGCCTGTGCATGACACGAGCGCTGCAAGTGTCACACAACGGCTAACGTCTTGCTCTCTGTCTTTAGGACTAGGCTGTGCGTTGACCCAAGCACAGACTGACAGGGGTGCGTTTAACCGCGACGATAGTTCGTGGGAAATGGTTTACACTCTTTGCCTGCATTTTTTGGCGAGCGTGTGATCATGGCCTCAGACGGCAGACTTCGTCTTCTGCTTGGTTTGTCCGGCGGTATCGCTGCTTACAAAGCTGCAGAGCTGACACGACTTCTGGTCCAGGAAGACGTTGATGTCCAGGTGGTCATGACGCAGGCAGCCTGCGGATTCATTACGCCGGTGACGATGCAGGCGCTGTCGGGAAAACCTGTGTTCACCGACATGTGGGATCCACGCATCAGCAATAACATGGCACATATCGACCTGTCGCGCGGATGTGATGCCATCGTGGTTTCTCCTGCTAGCGCCGATATACTGGCGAAACTCGCCAATGGTCTTGCCGACGACTTGCTCTCAACGTTATGCCTGGCGCGCGAATGTCCTCTGTTTGTCGCACCCGCGATGAATCGGCAGATGTGGGAGCATCCCGCGACCAAACGCAACGTCGATCGACTGCGCGCCGATGGGGTCGTCGTGCTCGGACCGGCAAGCGGCGATCAAGCGTGCGGTGAGGTAGGGCTCGGGCGCATGTTGGAGGCAGAGGAGATCGCCGACGAAGTCATGATTCGGCTGACCCAGCCCAAGGTCTTGCGCGGCAAACGCGTGCTACTTACCGCCGGTCCGACATTCGAAGCAATCGACGCAGTGCGTGGCATCACCAATCGCAGTTCGGGCAAAATGGGCTTTTCCATAGCTAGGGCAGCGCTTGAAGCCGGTGCCGAGGTCACCGTCGTATCGGGCCCAACGGCGGTTGGTCCGCCACGCTTAGCGAAGGCGATACGCGTAGAAAGTGCGCTGCAGATGTTCGAGGCGGTGAAGGCAAACCTCAAAGGCTGCGACATTTTCGTCGGCGTCGCTGCCGTCGCCGACTACCGGGCGGCGCATCCCTCGGAACACAAGATCAAGAAGTCCGACAAACACATGAGCGTGGAGTTGACCCCGAATCCCGACATCCTCGCCCATGTCGCGGCACTGCCAAAACCGCCATTTTGCGTCGGCTTTGCAGCCGAGAGCCGCAATCTGGACGAATACGCTCAAGACAAGTGGCGGCGCAAACGCATCTCGCTGGTTGCTGCGAACCTCGTGCAGAACGCAATCGGCGCCGATGATAATGAACTCGTCTTATTCGACGATACCGGCCGGCATGTCCTGCCGCGCGCGCCGAAACTCGTGCAGGCACGACTGTTGATTGCCCACGTAGCCAAGCTTTGCGCGCGGGATAAGGGCAAGAAACGCTGACGTCGGATGCAAACGATCGACGTCAAGATTCTCGATCCGCGCTTGCGCGAACAGATGCCAGCGTACGCCACCGCGGGCTCAGCCGGACTGGATCTACGCGCTTGCCTCGATGCTCCGCTTAACCTTGAGCCCGGACAGACCGAACTCATCCCTGCCGGACTAGCGATTCATCTCGCGGATCCGGGACT
>Ga0326597_10014767_pt1 | contig 10226 bp, 12 predicted proteins | sample RVTome_12_FD_203789 | JGI IMG/M metagenome (GOLD analysis project Ga0326597, IMG submission 203789) | Soil microbial communities from uranium-contaminated site in the Upper Colorado River Basin, Wyoming, United States - RVT100D185 | ecosystem: Environmental > Terrestrial > Soil > Contaminated >...
ACCCCGAGACGATCTACCGGGTGGCGGCCGACGGCGCGGGCAGCTCGCGCATGCTCCAGGTGCGCGGCCCGCAGATGGTGGCCGGGCGCTACGCGGAGGCCACCATGAAGGTCGAGGTGTGGCAGAAAGACATGAAGATCATCGGCGAGTTCGCGGCGCAGCACGGCGTGCCGACGCCGCTCTTCAACGCCGCGGCCGCGATCTACAACGCCGCCATGGCGCAGGGCTTCGCCCGGCAGGACACCGCCTCGGTGTGCGCCGTCCTGGAGCGCCTGGCCGGGCTGCGGCGGCGCTGAGCGGATCGACGAGCGTAGAATCTTCAGCCGGGAGGATGCGATGGGCGACTGGAGAGAGATCCGCACCTGGAGCCGCGAGGAGATGATGCAGCGCGTGGCGCGCTTCAGGAAGCTGAAGGGCTCCGACGGCGGTCTGCCCGACAGCCCGCTTCCCGAGTGCCGGCGCAAGCTCTATGCAGTGATCGGCTTTCAACCCCCCATGACCGACAACCCGGCCACCACATCTCCAGTGGGTCAGGATGCCTCGGCCATGCCGGCGATCCCGATCGCGGAGGGCTTCAACCTCGGCTATTGCAAAGCGAAGCCGGGCAAGGGCCCGCTGATGCACAACCACGACACGAACGAGACCTTCATCGCCATGACCGGGCGCTGGCGCTGCGAGTGGAACGAGGGCGAGGCGATGCAGCACGTCGACCTCGCGCCCTACGACGTGATCTCCTTCCCGGTCGGCGTGGCGCGGCGCTTCATGAACGTCACCTACGACGAGCCCGGCCGGGAGCACCTGCTGATGTTCATCATCGGCGGCAACCAGCCGCAGGCCGAGTTCACGCCGGCCGCGATGCGACGCTGCGAAGCGTACGAAAAAGGACGATCAGGACGAAAAGCGTCGCGAGCAGCAGGCTCGCCGCGCACACCGCCTGCCAAAGCGCCGAAGGGTGGTCCTGCGCGTAGCGCGCGGCGGCGTAGGCGAGCGCGTCGAGCGGGAAGGTAAACGCCCACCACGGGGCGCCGAAGCGCCAGCGCAGGAAGCCCCTGGAGACATAGAGAAGTGAAACGGCGAGCACCAGCGAGGCGAAGAACAGGTTCTCGAGGAACAGGTTCTGCGGGAAGAGCGCGAGGCCGTTGGCGTAGATCAGCGCCGGCGGCACGAGCAGGATGAACCAGCTCGGCCGCAGGGGCGCCGGTAGCGGCGCCCCGAGCACCGCGCGGTAGAAGAGCAGCGCCATCAGCAGCGGCGCTGCGGCCGCGGAGACGCCGAAGGCGAAGCGCGAGGCCTCCTCGTGGCCGAGCGCGAGCCCGGGCCCGGGCGCGACGATGCCGCCCACCAGCACGATCAGCCAGCCGGCGTTCACCTGCGCGAGCTCGATCGAGCCCGAGAGCCAGCGCGCCAGCGCCCAGACCTGGAAGGCGCCGAGCAGGACGAAGCCCGCCCACCACAACAAGCTCGCGAAAGCGGGAACGTAGGGCGCGAGCCCGCCTGCCACGAGGAACATGCCCACCGGCAGCGCGCCGCAGAAGCCGAGCAGCGCCGGGTCGGTGAAGTCCTCGCGCACCGCGGCGGGATAGCGGATCAGTTTCAGGACGTACAGGGGAAGAAGCAGCGCGAGCGCAAGCGCTCCCAGGAGCACCCACGGCTCGGTGAAGTACGCCGGCGCCTTCAGCACGCCGGGCAGCACCGGCGCCGCGGCGCGCGCGGTCAGCCCCAGGCCGGCGAGGCCCATCACGGCCCCATACATCCCGATCGGCAGGTTGCGGAGGCTCAATCAATCTTGATGCCGGAGTCCTTCACCACGCCCGCCCAGCGCTTCACCTCTTCGGCGATCTGCGCGCCGAGCTCCTGCGGCGAGCTCGGCGTGGGCGTCGCGCCCTGCTTGGCGAAGTTCTCCCGGAGGTCGGGGGCGCCGAGCCCCGCGCGGATGGCGCCGTTGAGCCTGGAAATGACTCCCGAAGAAGTCCCGGCCGGGGCGACCATGAAGACGTTCGGCGCGGCGCTGAAGCCCGGCAGCGTCTCGGCCATCGTCGGCCAGTCGGGCACGTGGGGCAGCCGCTGCGGGCTGGTGATCGCGAGGGTGCGGATCTTGCCCGTCTTCGTCGGCCCGAGCGCGGCGATCGCGCTGATGACGCCGATCGGCACCCGGCCGTTCATGATGTCGGGCATCATCGCCGTCGCGCCCTTGTAGGGCACGTGCACCGCCTGCACGCCGGCCCGGTGCTTGAACAGCTCGAAAGCGAGGTGCTGCAGCGTGCCGACGCCGGGCGAGGCGTAGGCGTACTTGCCGGGGTTGGCCTTGAGCTCGGCGACGAGCTCGGCGGTGCTCCGCGCCGGGAAGGCGGGATTGACGACGAACGCCAGCGGCAGCACGCATACGCCTGCGACCGGGGCGAACTGGCGCAGCGGGTCGAACCTGACCTTCGGATTGACGCTCGGCAGCGCGAGCGTGCCGCTCTCGGCGAGCATCAGCACGTAGCCGTCGGGCGGCGCGGTGCCCAGCGCCTCCGCCGCCACGGCGCCCGAGGCGCCCGGGCGGTTCTCGATCACGAACTGCTGCTTGAGCGCCTCGGAGAGCTTCGGCGCCAGCACGCGGGCGATCGTGTCCATGCCCCCGCCCGGGGCGTAGCCGACCAGCACGCGCACCGCGCGGTTCGGATAGTCCTGGGAAAAGGAAGAAACGCAGAAGAATGCCAGGCTTGCCGCGACGAATGCTTTTTTCATGATCATGTCCCCAGATAATAGCTCTTCACGAGCTCGTTCTGCTCCAGCTCCGCGACGTTCTTCCCCTCGAACACGATCTCGCCGTGCACGATGATGTAGCCGCGGTCGGCGATGCGGATCGCCTGGTGGAAGTTCTGCTCGGCCATCAGCACCGTCAGCCCGTACTGCTCCTTCAGCTCCTTGATCTTGGTGATGGTGTGCGAGACCAGGATCGGCGCCAGCCCGACCGAGGGCTCGTCGACCAGCAGCAGCCGGGGGGCGGACATCAGCGCGCGCGCGATCGCGAGCATCTGCTGCTGGCCCCCGGAGAGCGAGCCGGCGAGCTGCCGCCGGCGCTCCTGCAGGACGGGGAACACCTGGTAGGAGAAGTCGAGGTTCTTCTCGATGTCGCCGCGCGCCTGCGGGCGGAACGCGCCGAGCAGCAGGTTCTCCTGCACCGTCAGCTTGGGAAAGAGCCGGCGGCCTTCGGGCACCATCGCCACGCCCAGGTTGACGATCTGCTCGGTGGAGAGCTTCGTCAGGTCGTGCGACTTGCCTTCGATTTCGAGCTTCACGCTCCCCTTTGTCGGCCTGACCATGCCCATGACGCACTTCATGAGCGTGCTCTTGCCGTTGCCGTTGGTGCCGAGCAGCGCCACGGTCTTTCCGGAATCGACCGAGATTGAAACCCCATGCAGGGCACGAACCGCGCCGTAGCCCGCGTCGACATTGCGGATCTCCAGGCTAAGCGCCAAGGTAGGCCCTCTGCACGTCGCCGTTCGCCACGATCGCGGCCGGCGTGCCCTCGCAGATGATCCTGCCGGCGTCGAGGCAGACCACGCGCTGCGAGAAGCGCATCACCGCCTGCATGATGTGCTCGATCATGATCACCGTGATGCCCGAGGCGTTGAGGTCGAAGAGGATCTTCAGCACCTCGTCGACCTCGGCGCCGGAGAGCCCGGCCATCGCCTCGTCGGAGATGAGCAGGCGCGGCCGCGCCGCCATGGCGCGCGCCAGCTCGAGCTTGCGCAGCTCGACCTGCGAGAGCTGGTTCGAGGGCGTGCCGGCCTTGTCCTCGAGGCCGATGCGGCGCAGGATGTCCATCGCCTGCTTCCCGGCATCGGCTTCCTTCAGGTGCTCCACGTACTCGTAGGGCACGAGCAGGTTCTCGAGCACGCTCATGCTGGCGAAGGGCCGCGGCACCTGGAAGCTGCGCGCGATGCCCCGGCGCGTGCGCAGGTAGGCGGGCAGGCGCGACACTTCCTCGCCGTCGAAGACGATCGAACCGGTCTCGTTGCGCAGCGTCCCCGAGATGCAGTTGATGAGCGTGGTCTTGCCCGAGCCGTTCGGCCCGATCAGGCCGAAGCGCTCGCCCGGCGCGATGTCGATGCTGACCCCGGCGAGGGCCGTGAACCCGCCGAAGTGCTTCGACACGTTTTCGACTTTGAGAAGGCTGCTCACCGGACCCTGGCCATGATCTTCCGAATCAACCCCAATACCCCCTCCGGGGCGGCGACGACGAACAGCACGAGCAGCACGCCGACCACCAGCACGTTCACCTCGCTCGAGATGGTGACAGTGACCACCTGCTGCAGCGTGCCCAGAATCACGGCGCCGATCACCGGGCCGAGCCAGTGGATGGTGCCGCCGATCATCGCCGCCGCGAGCGCGTTCACCGACCAGGTCAGGTTGAACGAGGAGGCCGGCTCGATGAACGACAGGTACATCGGCATCGGGGCGCCGGCCGCGCCCATCAGCGCCCCGGACAGCGTGCAGGCGAAGAGCTTCAGCTTGAGCGTCGGCACGCCCGCGCACTCCGCGGCCTCCTCGCTGTCGCGCAGGGCGCGCAGGCCCCGACCGATCCAGGACACCTGGACGTAGCGCGCCAGCGCCGCCGCGCCCACCGCCATCGCCGCCATCACCGCGAAGAGCATGCGCGTGTAGGACTCGAAGGGCGCCATCACCTCCGGGCGCAGGAGCTGCAGCCCGGTGGCGCCGCCGACGTAGCGCCAGTTGACCATCAGCGTCTCCATGATGAAGATCACCGCGACCGTGGCGATGGCGAAGAAGATGCCGCGCAGGCGCAGCGTCAGCAGTCCCACGCCGAAGCCGAGCAGGCCGCACACCAGCGCCGCGGCGGCGATCTGCAGCGCGAGGGGCGCGCCGAGCCACTTGAACAGCACCGTGGCCGTATAGCTGCCCAGGCCGAAGAACGCGGCAGTGCCGAAGTTCACGTAGCCGGCGTAGCCGCCGAGGATGTTCCACGCCGTGGCGAGCACCACGAACGTGAGCACGATGTACGCGGCGTAGAAGAAGTACTCGTTCACGGGGCTCAGCGCGAGTCCGATCGCGATCAGGACCGCCACGACGGCCGGGATCCAGAACCTCATCTTCCGAACAGCCCTTGCGGCCGGACGCCGAGGACGAGCAGCAGGATGCCGAAAGCCACCGCCGGCGCCCACGAGGCGCCGAAGAACATCAGCACGATCGACTCCGCGATGCCGAGGATCAGCCCCGCCGCCAGCGTGCCCGTCATGCTGCCCAGGCCGGCCAGCACCACGATGGCGAAGGTGCGGCCGATGTAGAGCCGGTCGATCGCCGGCTCGACCGGTCCGACGATGATGAGCATCGCGCCGGCCAGCGCCGAGGCGGCGGTGGCGATGCCGAAGGCCCACTGCTTGATGCGCACCGGGTTCGCGCCCATCAGGCGCAGCGCCGCCTCGTCCTGCGCCACCGCCTTGATCGCCCTGCCAGTAAAGGTCTTGGATAAGTAAATAGTTAATGTGAAAGTCAAAACCAGCGCTACGCCGAAGGCGACGATCATGCGGTGCGGTATCCGGTAGTCGCCCAGCCGCAGGCTCGAGCCGATGTAGGGCGCGCTCACCGTGCGCTGGTCGACGCCGAACGCGAGGATCAGCCCCACCTCGATGATGAAGGCGACGCCGAAGAAGAAGGCGAGGCCGCGCACCCCGGCCTCGGTGCCGCGGCGCTCGAAGGTCTCGTAGTAGAAACGGTAGATGGCCATGCCGAGCACGAAGAACGGCGCCATCAGCACCGTGCCGGCGACGAGCGGGTCCCAGCCGTAGCCGGCGAGGAGATAAGTGCAGTAGGAGCCGAGCACCATCACCGCCGGATGCGCGACGTGCGGCACGTCGAGCAGCCCGAAGGACACCGACAGGCCGATGCTCACCGCCGCGTAGAAGCTGCCGAGCAGCACGCCGAACATCAGCGCCTCGAGCAGCAGGTCGAAGGAAAAGACCATGAACCCCCTAAAAAAGACGGCGCGGGGTCGCCGCGCCGTCTCGGAGCATCGAAGGGCTTATCCGCGAGCCTTCTCGAAAGGCGCGATCAACTCGCCCGTCTTGTACTGGTCGGGATAGAGCACCACCTGCTTGCCCGGCTGGCGGAACTGCGCCATGTCCTTGTCCTTCACGCCGCGGAACTGCGCCTGCACCACGCGCGGATTGGCCCACTCGCCGGTCTTATCGTACTTGATCGGCCCGACGATGGTCTTCATCTCGTTGTTGCGCAGGTACTGGGCGATCTTAGCGTGCTCGAAGCTGTTCACGCCGCGGATCGCCTGCTCGAGCATCTGGCCGATGGCGTAGTTGAACGGCGGCAGGTAGAAGCCGAGCGGGTCGACCTTCGCTTCGGCGGCGCGCTTGGCGTAGCGCGCGAGGAAGTCCTCGATGCCCGGGTACTTCATGCCCGGCACGTACGAGTTGTAGTTGACGATGCCGTTCAGGAGGCTGCCGAGGTTCACCATGTTGGGCGTGAACTGCAGGCCGACCATGCCGCCGCCGAACATCTTCACGCCCCGGCCGACGCCGATCTCGTTCACCGCGCGCACGATCGCCACCGAGTCGTTCGGGTAGGACATGACGAACACCATGTCCGCCTGCGCGGCGCGGATGGCGCGGATGAGCGAGGAGAAGTCGGTGGTGGTGGGCGGGTAGTTCTGGTCGTACACCGTCTTCAGACCGTCCTTCTTGGCGAGCGCGCGCGCACCGTTGGCGAGGTTCTGCGCGAACTCCTGGTCGGCGGCGAGGAACGCGACGCTCTTCGCGCCGACCTTCTTGCCGTTCTTGAAGAAGCCGTCGGACCAGCTCGACGCGTCGTTCCACGGCGAGTTGTTGAACCACATGTCGTGCTTCACCTTCGCGTTCACCTGGAACGAGAAGTTGCCCATCACCAGCAGCCCGCGCTGCTTCGCCATCGGCATGAGCGGCGCGGTGGGCACCGTGCCGTAGGGCGCGATGATCAGGTCGACCTTGTCGACGTCGAGCAGCTTGGTGTAGATGCCGGGGACGTTGGCGGGGTTGGTCTGGTCGTCGTAGGCGATGAACTCGACCTTGCGCCCGAGCAGGCCGCCACGGCCGTTCACCTCGTCGACCCACAGCCGCAGCGCGACCAGCGCCGCCTGGCCGGCGGCGCCGAGCGAGCCGGTCTGCGGCATGCTCATGCCGATCTTGACCGGCGCCTTCTGCGCGAACGCGCGCCCGGGGATTCCCGAAGCGACGGCGAGCGCCGCCCCGGCCTTCAATACCTCGCGTCTGGATCGCTTCATGATCTCCTCCTCCTTGTGCCGGTTATTGTAATCAAGGCGCTACACTTTGCGCCATGAAGATCGGGATCGCGGGCACGGGGCGCATGGGGGCGGCGCTCGCGGCCCGCCTCGCCGCCCTGGGGCATGAAGTCTCGCTCTGGAACCGCACCGCGGCAAAGGCGCGCGCCCTGGGTCTGCCGGTTGCAGAAACCCCCCAGGAATTGGCCTCCGGCTCGGAAACAATCATCACGATGCTCGCCGACGCCGCGGCCGTGCGCTCGGTGTACGAAGCCCTGCTCGCGGGCGACGTGGCGGGAAAGCTGTTCATCGAGATGAGCACCGTGCGCCCCGAGGTCCCCAAGGAGCTGTTTTCTCTTTGCAGGCAAAAAGGCGCCTCATTCATCGAATGCCCGGTCGGCGGAAGCGTCGGACCGGCGAAGGAAGGCAAGCTCTTCGGCTTCGCCGGCGGCGAGGCGCGCGAGGTCGAGCGCGCCCGGCCGCTGCTCGAGCAGATGTGCCGGCGCCTCGAGCACGTCGGCCCGGCGGGCGCCGGCGCGGCGATGAAGCTCGCGGTCAACCTGCCGCTCCTGGTCTATTACCAGGCGCTCGGCGAAGCCCTCGCGCTGCTGAAAAATTCGGAGTTGCCCGGCGAAAAAATCATGGCCATCTTCGCCGACACCTCGGGCGCGCCGGCGATGCTGAAGAACCGCGGCCCGCAGATCGCCGCCGTGCTCGCCGGCAAGGAGCCGCCGGCCGTGTCGGTCGACGTCGACACCATCCGCAAGGACCTGCGCGAGATGATCGAGGAGGCGCGCTCGCTCGGGGTGGCGCTTCCGCTCGCGGCCGCGGCGCTCGAGTGCTACGACCGTGCCTCGCGCGCCGGCCTGGGCGCAAAGGACTGCACGGTACTGCCGGCCAACTGGCTACGCCAGGCGAAGCAGTCTTAACGCATTTCCTCCGCAGACGATCATTTCCTCCCGTAGGCGGCGTCGTGATCTGGCGCGACCGAAAGAAGGCGCATGAAGTCACCTTGGCGGCAGGCGGTCGCCCGGCGGGACTGCGTGATGCGCAGCGTGTAGATCGCGTCGATCCCCGGTGGCGGCTTGACGCTTGCGACTTTTTCCCACTTCAGACCTGCGTCGCGATACACCTGGTTCCAGGTCATCTGACGCAGCTTCCTGAGCGTGTCAGTGACGCGGTTCCTTTCCTGCTTGTCGAGACCGAGCCAGTTCCTCTGGAAGACCTCGCTATTGAGGTCCAGCCTTACGTTTGCGTCGTTTGCGTCCGCCATCCTGGAGGCTTCTCAGGGTCGCGTCCGGATCGGACTCTCTGGGCGGGTTGCGGCTCGCCCAATGCATGGCCTCGACCAGGTCCGCGCGAGCGTCCGGGCGATGCAGCCAGGCTTCGTTCTCCGGGACGACCAACGCCGTCCGAACCAGCCAGACGCCCGGCTCCCGTTCTTCGATGAGAACCTGCCGTCCTGCGAACTCCTTGCCGAGCGAAATCTGTCCATTTGCGCCCACCACTTTCACGCTGGTCCTGCGGGCGGTGCTTTCCATGAATTACGCGCGCTTTCGCTTATTGGGCGTAGCGCGGCAGCTAAAATAGTGCCGTCGTGCGGCACGAAAGCCACTTTAGCACGAACCGTGCGGGGGCACAACGGCCGCCAGGGCTATTCCCCGAGCGCGGCGTTGACCTTCGGCATTACCTGCTCGGCCATCAGCTGCATCGAGCGGCGCGCGAGCGGCGCGTCGAGCCAGTCGTGGCAGGGATAGTAGAGCGTGCCGAACGGGCCGACCTTCTCGCGGAAGGCGAGGATCTGGTCGACCACGCTCGCCACCGTGCCGGCGATCACCAGCCGCGGCGTCATCGTGTCGGCGGTGATCGCGGCGTCGGGCTCGCTCTGGTCGAGCTTGAACAGGTTCGAGCGCCCGGCCAGGCCGACCAGCTTGCGGATCAGCTGCTTGAAATAGAAATGGTACGGTCCTTCGGCGCCGTGGCCGTAGCGCCGCGCGGTCTTTTCGTCGTCGGCGACGAAGATCGACTTGGCCACCCGCCAGTCGGAGCCTCTCGCCTCTTTCCCGACTGAATTGCATCCCTCCTGATACCTGGGCCAGTGGCTCGCCACCCACTCGGGCAGGAGGAAGTTGGCCGAGATCGGCGTCCAGCCGCGCTTCGCCGCCTCGGTCACGCCCTTCGAGTGCGGCGCGACCGCGGTCACCACGATCGGCGGGTGCGGCTGCTGGTAGGGCTTGAGGATCGCGCCCTGCCCGATCTCCAGGATCTTGGTTTTTTCCGTGGTGACCGAAAAGTATTCGCCTTTGAGGTTGTAGGGCGCGTCCTTCGACCAGATGTCGAGCACCATGTTCATCGCCTCGACCAGCATCGCGTTGCGGTCCTTGCCGAGGTTGCCGAACACCTCGGCGTCGGACATCAGCCCGCCCGGGCTGATGCCCATGATGAAGCGCCCGCGCAGCAGGTGGTCGATCATCGCCACCTGCGCGGCGATCGCCGCCGGGTGGGAGTTGGGGACGTTGATCGTGCCGCTGCCGAGCACGATGTTTTTCGTGTCGTGCGCGAGGCTCGCCAGGAACATCAGGCACGAGGTGACGTTCTCGGCGAGGTCGGTGACGTGCTCGCCGACCAGCGCCTCGCAAAAGCCGAGCCGCTCGGCGAGCAGGATCGCCTCGCGGTCCTCGGCGTAGGTCTGCCACGGGCTGCGCTGCGGCGGGTGCAGCGGCATCATGAAAGTGCCGAGCTTCATGCGCCGGCCACGGCGACGTTCAGCACCCGCGGTCGGTCAGGATTTCGCCTTCTGCATGAACTCCGGCCGCAGCGCCTTGCTCCAGTCGGGCATCTCCTTGATCTTCTTCTCGCGCAGCAGCACCTGCGCCTGCTGCTGCATGTAGCCCTTCACGTCGGAAGGGAACTGCGGGTTGACCTCGATGGTCGAGACCGCGCTGGCGAAGGT
>Ga0326597_10014768_pt1 | contig 10226 bp, 6 predicted proteins | sample RVTome_12_FD_203789 | JGI IMG/M metagenome (GOLD analysis project Ga0326597, IMG submission 203789) | Soil microbial communities from uranium-contaminated site in the Upper Colorado River Basin, Wyoming, United States - RVT100D185 | ecosystem: Environmental > Terrestrial > Soil > Contaminated >...
TCTTCGGAATGCGAAGATCTCGATGCGTGCCTCTCACCTAGCGGCCGGGCTGGGTTTCAGTCTACCCTTGGTGCCGCACTCGCTTGCCGGGTGGGCGCTCAACCTCTCGGACCGCATTCTTCTTCAGCGCTTCGTCGAACTCGATGAGATCAGCGTGTACTACCTCGGATACCAGGTGGGACTCATTCTCAGCCTCCTCACCACGGCCGTGAACAATGCATGGGCTCCGTTCTTCTATCAGACGGTCACGAGCGGGAAGGAACGCGCGCCGCGCCTGCTAGGCCGCCTCTCCACCTACGGCATCGCCGCGAACGTGCTGGCCGGATTCGTGCTCGCCGTCTTCGCACGCGAGATCGTCGCGGTGCTCGCGCCGGCCGGGTACGAACGGGCGGCCGGCGTCGCGGGCCCCGTGATCCTCGCGTTCGTCCTCCAGGGCGTCTATTTCTTCGCGGTGAGCGGGCTCTTCGCCGCGAAGAAGACGGCGCCTCTTCCGCTCGTCACGGTGACCGCGGCGCTCGTCAACGTCGGGCTCAATCTTCTTTTCATTCCCCGGTTCGGTATCATGGCGGCGGCATGGAGCACGGTCGCAGGGTTCGCGGTGCTCCTCGCGGGCGCCTGGTGGCTCTCGCAGCGCGCATACCCGATCGAGTACGAGGCCGGCCGTCTCCTCCTCGTCTTCGGCGTCTGCGCGGCCGGCGCGGCCGCAGCGTACGCGATCCACTTTCCCGCGCCCGCAGCGATCGCTGCGAAGTTCGGCGTCGCGGTCGCGGTTCCGGTCGCGCTCTGGTTCGCCGGGTTCGTGCCGCCTCGCGACCGCACGCTCCTGCGCGAATCGTTTCGGGCGCTCCTCGGGCGGCGGCCCGCGGAGACGCCTTCATGACGCGGACGCTCGCCGTGCTCGAGTCGCCGCCGAAACGTGGCGCGTTGCGGCACCTCTCCGACACGAACGTGGGCACGGTCGCGCTGACGCGCGAGATCGCGGCGGAATGCTCCAGATCTGGCCTCGAGGTGGAGGTGCCGGCGCGCGTCCGTGAGGATCATCTCATCTATCCGGCCGACGAGCGCGCGATCCGCTGGGCCGCGGAGTTCATGGAGGCGCTGCGGACGGGCGGCGCTGCCACAACGCATTGCGGGATCGAGCTCGATCTTATGCTCGAAGGCCGCCTCAAGTTCTACTTCTTCCGGCGGCTCGCTCTTTTCTACACGCAGATCGAAGCGCTGCTTCGCGGCGAGGGCCCCGGGCGTTTGGTCCTCGCAACGAACGACCGACTCTTCGTCGACCTTGCTCGCGATCTCGCGGAGCGGCACGGCGCCTCGTTCGGGACGGTGCCGGCGCGTGCGGCCGGCCTGCAGGACCGCGACTCGATCCGGCGGCGGCACCGCCTCCGTTACGCGGCGCTCCTCTCCTACGAGATAGCCCAAGCGCTGCGCCCATCGAAACGGACGCGCGTCGAAGGGCCGGACGGCGCGGTCGTCCTCTTCGCCGAGTCGCACGGCCATATCGAGATGACGGAACCAGTCTTTCGCGCGCTCCGCGAACGCGGGCGCTTCGGCGTGCTCGTCGCGCATCGGAGCCGCGAGATGAGCCGTCCGGGGAGTTCCGCCGAGCGCTTCGCGCCGCTCGACGCCTACCTCACTCCGGCGGGGCTCTCGGCGATGCTCGCGACGATGAGCCGCTGGAACGCGCGCTGGCCGCGCGCCGCCGCGATCGGGTCGCGCGCGCCGGACGCCGAGTGGCGGAGCCTCGCCGGCGCGGCGCGCCGGGAGGCGGTGTCGGGCGCGCTCGTCTTCGTCACGGGCCTCATCGAACGCATCCGGCGGCTCGCGTCGGCGCACCGTCCGCAGGTCGGCATCACCCTCAGCGAGATGGGGGCGTTCGGGCAGACGATCGCGCGCGCGGGGCGTCGGTTCGGCATGGCGACGCTCAACATGGAGCACGGACTGAAGACGCACCTCCCGATGGTCGAGGCGGTGGTGAGCGACCGGATCGCGGCCTTCGGCGAGGAGAGCGCGGAGGTGCTCGTGCGCCAGGGCGCCGATCCCGCGGCGATCGTGCTCACGGGGGCTCCGCGATACGACGCGCTCTTCCGGAGGGAGGGACTGCCGGAACGGGCCGAGACGCTCGCGCGCATGGGGCTCGATGAGACGGACCGTCTCATCGTCTTCGCGTCGTACCCGCTCGCGATCTCGGCGACACACTCGGCGGAGCACAAGGAAGCGATCGTGCGCGCGCTCGCGGAGGCCGTGGAGGAGATACCGAACGGAGCGCTCGTGGTGAAGCTGCACCCGCTCGAGACCGATCCGATCGCCGAGCGCGTCCTCTCGATGAAGCCGCGTCCGCGATTCCGCGTCGTCGGAGACGTGGACGGTCCGCTCTATCCCCTCCTCGCCGCGTGCGACGTGCTCGCGACGTTCACCTCGACCACGGCACTCGAGGCGGCGATCCTCGGCAGGTCGATCCTCGTGGTGAACCTCTCCGGCCTTCCCGACACGACCCCCTACGTGCGGGAGGGAATCGCGCTCTACGCCGATTCCGCTGGCGCGGTCGGCCCGGCGCTGGCGCGGCTTCTCGATGACGAAGCGCTTCGCGGGCAGCTCGAAGAGGCGCGCCGGCGGTTCATCCGCCGCTTCGCGACGAGCGACGACGGACGCGCCGCGGAGCGCGTCGCGGACCTCATCCTGGAGATGGTGCGGGAGAGGCGCGGGCGATAAGCGACGGTGGATTCGACTTCCAAACGGCGGCACGTTCCGGGCGGAACGCGAGAGGTGCTCGAAATCGCGTTCCCGATGGTCGTCTCGAACTCCTGCGAGACGCTCATGCTGTTCGCGAACCGTGTCTTCCTGTCGTGGGTCGAGCCGGAGTACATGAGCGCGGCGATGGCCGGCGGGCTCACCGCGTTCATGTTCATGACGTTCTTTCTCGGGCTCACCGGCTACTCGACGGCGCTCGTCGCGCAGCATCTCGGCGCGGGGCAACCGCGCCGATGTCCGGCGGTGGTGGCCCAGGCGCTCCTCATTTCGTTCGCGGCGTATCCGCTCCTTCTCCTCTGCATGCCGCTCGGGCACCGCATGTTCGAGGCCGCGCACCTGCCGGCGGAGCAGCTCGGGCCGCAGCGGGAATACTTCGACATCATCCTGGCCGGCGGGATCTTCGCCCTCTTGAGGAACAGCCTGAGCGGGTTCTTCAGCGGCATCGGCCGCACGCGCGTCGTCATGTTCTCCACCGGCCTGGCCATGGCCGTGAGCGTCGCGGCGAGCTACGTGCTCGTCTTCGGGCGTCTCGGCCTGCCCGCGCTCGGCGTGCGCGGCGCCGCGTTCTCGACGGTGCTCGGGAGCTTCGCGGGGCTCGTCGCGCTCGCGGCCGCGTACTTCCATCCGCGCACGCGGCGCGAGTACGGCGTGACGGCCCGTCTCGCGCCCGACCTGCCGCTCGCGCGGCGCCTCTTCCGATTCGGCGCGCCGACGGGACTCGAGTTCTTCCTGAACGTCATGGCGTTCAACTTCCTCGTGCAGACGTTCCATTCGTACGGCGTCGCCGAGGCGGCGGCGATCACGATCGCCTTCAGCTGGGACATGGTCTCCTTCATCCCGCTGATGGGCGTGAACGTCGGCGTGATCAGCCTCGTGGGGCGCTACATGGGGGCGCGCGATCCGGACACGGCGCACCGCGTCACGCTCTCGGCGCTCCGGATCGCGCTCGTCTACTCCGCGTGCACGCTCGCGGTGTACAGCCTCATGCCGCAACCGCTCGTCGAGATCTTCCGCCCGCGGCACGACTCCGCGGCGTTCGCGGAGGTGCGCCCGCTCGCGACCTTCATGGTGCGGCTCGTGGCGCTCTACGTGATGGCGGACGCGATCGGCATCGTCTTCGGCGGGGCGCTCCGCGGCGCGGGGGACACGTTCCGCACGATGCTGCTCACCGTGAGCGGCCACTGGCTCCTCGCGCTCGCGGGGCTCGTCTTGGTCCGCGTCGTCCATGCGCCGCCGAGGATCACGTGGATCGTGGTCGTGATGCTCGTCATCGCGCTCGGGCTCGTTCTCTACCTTCGTTACCGCACGGGCCGCTGGCGTCACTTCCGGGTCATCGACACGGCGGCGCCGGCGATCGCCACGGCGGAGGTGTCGGATCCGGCGTAGGCGCGCGCCCGGCGCATCATCGCGCTACAGCGTGTCCGTCAGCGACGTCAGCGTGAGACAGATCGCGTCCGAAGGAGCGGTCGCGAACAGGCGCTCCTCGCGCGCACCGGACGAGACCCGCGTCCGTTCCGCCGGCGCGGCCGCGCGCGTGGGTACCGAAGGCGCGGCGATCGACGGCGTCCCGGACCTGCGCGGCGCCGAGGAGCGCCCCGACCAGAATCCCGCCGCGAGGCAGACGACTGCCGCTGCCGCCGCGACGGAGATCGGAACCGGCCTCGTCGAGAGTCGCCTCGCTCCCGGACGCCCGGCGGCGACGAGACGGCGCGCGTCGGAAGCCCGTTCGCGCATCCCGCGTGAGCGGACCGCCTCGAGAGCGCGTGCCTCGATTCCGGGATCGACGGCCCATTGCCCCGCGGCGCGCGCGCCGGCCAGGAGAGCCTCCAGACGCCGCGCTTCCTCCTCGCATCGCGCGCACTCGACGAAGTGCTGCTCGAGCGCCGTCGACTCCTCGTCGTTCAGCTCGCCGGCGAGCCGGTCGAGGATGGCATCGAACCGGTCTTCACACTTCATTTCTCCGACCTCCCGCCGGCGAGATCCACGCACTCCCAGCGTTCAAGCGACCGGCGCAGGATCCGGACCGCGTGATGGTATCGCGACTTCACCGTTCCGACCGGACATTCGAGCGTCTCGGCGATCTCGGCGTAGGTCAAGCCGGCGCACGTCTTCAGCAGGAAAACCGCGCGCTGGTTCCGGCCGCAGTTTCCGAGCGCGCGGTCGAGGTCGATCTCGAAGGCCCGCAGGAGCCTGGCCTGATCCGGCTCTTCCGAGGCCGGCGCCCGAAGCTCGATCATCGCACGGTCCCCGTCGATCGCGGGCCGCGCGAGACGCTGCCGCCGCCAGTAGCTGTAGGCGAGATTCGCGCAGATCCGGTACAGCCACGCCGCGATGCTGCCGCGCGGCTCGTATCGAGGCGCGGCCTGGTAGATGCGGATGAACGCTTCCTGGAGCAGATCCTCTCCGGCCTCGCGCGAGCCGGTCGCCTGCGTCAGGAAACGGAGCAGGCGTGGCGACCAGCGACGGAAGAACAGACGGAACGACTCCTCACAGCCGCGGCCGATACCGCCCAGCAGCTCGACGTCGCTCCGCGAAGAGAGAATCCTCATGCCTCGCGAGCCTCCGCACCCGTTAAACGCGCCCGGCGGGCGGATGGTTCAACGTCGCTTTCGGGATCGTCTCCGCGTCATGGAGGTGAACCATTCCGGGGACCGGCGCGTTAATGGTAACGGTCAAGGCGACTCCCGCCGTGCCCGACCGACTTTCCGGAGGTGACCGATGAAACCGTGGAAGACGAGCCCGGACCGGGCCTCGATCCTCCTGGCCGCAGCACTCCTCCTCGCGCCGGCCCTCGCCTGCAAGGGGCGTTCACAGGAGCCCGGGACCGGCGCGTCCTCCCGCGACGCCCGGCCGGCCGAGATCCTCTCGTGGCGGCACCAGATGCTCGCGAAGGAACGGTACGCGCAGCTCGCCGGCGAGTGGGAATCATACTCCCGGAACCATCCGGAAGACGTTCGCGCGCTCATCGAGTGGGGGGACGCGCTTCGCTACTCCGGGGGCCGGGACGCGGCCATCGAGAAGTATCGCCGGGCCTACGAGTCGGGCAAGGACGATCCGGCGGCGATCGCGGCGTTCATGGCCTCCGAGGTGGCGAATCGCGGCGCGGAACTCGACTGGGCGCACTCCCACCAGGAATTGCTGCGCGCCGCGCGCCTCGATCCCGACCTCCCCGATACCTACTACACGCTCTGGCTCACGTCCCTGCACGAGCGCGATCCGAAGAGCGCCGCGGTCTCGCTCCGGCGCGTCGTCGAACTGGGAGACATGCCGCAGCCGCTCCTCGACTATGCCTTCGACATGCTCGCCGGCGCTCCGCGCGGCGCGATCATCTTCACGAACGGCGACAACGACACGTATCCTCCGAACGCTCTCCAGGCTGTCGAGGGAATCCGGAGTGATGTCAGGATCGTGAACATCTCGCTGCTGAACACGACCTGGTACATCCGGCTCATGAGAGACTCCGGGGTCCCGATCGATCTCGACGATGCGGCCGTCGACACGCTCGAGCACCGCCCGAACGAGCTGATCTCGGCCCAGGTGCAGAAGCGGATTCTCGAGAAGCTGCGTGCGGAGGCAAGTGCCCCGCCCTTGTTCTACTCGATCACCGTTCCCGAAGAGAACCGGTCGATCCCCGGGCCGAGGGTCCTCGAAGGGCTCCTCGAACGCGTCGTTGCCGACGGAAGCTCGCCGGGTGCGACGGGGGGATTCGATCTCGACCGCACGCGCGAACTCTTCGATACCGTTTACAGGATCGACGGCTTCATGGATCGCGCGATCGATTGGAATCGCGAGTCCTCGGTCGCACGGCTCGCCCTCAACTTCGTGCCGCTCCTCTCGCGCGTGGGCACGGGGCTCTTGGAGCGGTCGCCGCGCGAGGATGGATCGTCGTATCTCGAACGAGCCGTGCGGCTGGCGGTTTTCCTCGGGGAGAAGGAGCAGGCCGCGAAGCTGATCGAGGAGTGGCAGGGACTCGATCCGGGCTCCACGTCGCTGGAAGAGGCGCGGCGGCTCGTCCAGTGAGATTCGGAACGGCCGGAGCGTCTCTAGCTTCCGCCGAGTCCGATCCGTCGGAGGAACGGCACCCAGCGGGGATCCGATTGTAGCCATCGGAAGTAGCGGGCGCTCAGGAGGAACGCGAGCCCCGAATCGCGGCTGACGTAGCAATTCTCCAACCATTCGAACGCGGCGTCGGCTTCGTGACGCGCCGCATAGGCGGTTGCGATCTGCCACGACCACGACTCCGCGAATCCCGCTTCGAGCCGCGCGATCGCGGCGTCCGACTCCGCGCGCTCTCCGCGTGCGTGATGGATGATCGCGAGACCCTGGAGCCTGTACCCCTCTTGCTTCTCGAGCTTCACCTCCGCGAGCGCCTCATCGAGCCGGCCCTTCGCCGCGTGCGTGAGAGCGAGGAGCAGGTGGCCCGCGCTGAAATCAGGCGACAGTTCGAGGGCTCGACGGAACGCGGCCTCCGACTCGTCGAACCGGCCCAGCGACGCATGGATCCGGCCGACATAGGAGTACGCGACCGCGTTCAGCGGGTCGAGTTCCACCGCCCGCTGGCATCGGGCCAGCGATTCGTCCAGCTTCCCGAGCGTGAAGGCGAACAGCCCGGCATCGCGCAGGACGACGGCGTTCCCCGGAGCGACCTCGAGCGCACGTCCGAACGAAGCCTCGGCCCCCTTCCAGTCGAAGTCGTACCACAGTTGGATCGACCCGAGCGCCAGATGCGCTTCCGCGAGATCGGGCCTGAGCGCGAGCGACCTTCCGGCGGCCGCCCGCGAGCGGGCGATCGCCTCGTGAAGCTCCGACATGCCGGAGATGCCGCGCATCGTGTCCGCCCACGAGAGGCTCGCCCATGCGAGTGCATGCTCCGGATCCACTCCGACGGCGCGCCGAAGACACTCGATGCCGCGCTCGACGTCTTCCTTGGCCGCGCGATTGACCAGGAAGCGCCCTTGGAGAAAGAGTCTGTGGGCCTCCGGATCGGCGCCACGACCCGCCGCAGCGGCTGCCACGTCGGCCTTGATCTCGCCGCTCGCCTTCGAATCCGCGGCTTCACCGAGGAGGGTCGTACGAAGCTCCTTCACGACCGACCGCGCGATGTCGTCCTGCACGGCGAAGATGTCGTCGAGCGTCCGGTCGTACGTCTCCGACCAGAGATGGAATCCGTCCGACACCTTCACGAGCTGGACCGCGATGCGCACGCGGTTCCCGGACTTCCGCACGCTCCCTTCGACCAGAGTGGCGACGTTGAGCTTTCGCCCGATCACGGCCAGGTCTTCGCTCTTCCCCTTGAACTGGAAGGACGACGTCCGCGCCGCCACGCGAAGGCCTCGGATCTTGGCGAGCACGTTCAGCAGCTCGTCGGCGAGGCCGTCGGAGAAGTACTCATCTTCCTCGTCGCGGCTGCGGTTGACGAACGGGAGGACAGCGACGGAAGCGACATCCTTTGCAGCCGCCGTCGCCGGCGACGAGCGCCCGCCGTATTCGAGCGCATGCCTGATGCGGCAGAGCTCGTTGCTGACGTCGAGCGCGGTCTGGAAACGCTCCCGCGGGTTTTTCTCGAGGCAGCGGTTGACGATGCGATCGAGATCCCCGGGGAGATCGCCGCGAACCCCGATGAGAGGCGCCGGCGTGTCGCGGAGGATCGATGAACTGACATCGGCTGAGGTCGCGCCCGAGAACGGCCTGCGTCCCGTGGCAAGCTCGTACAGGATGATCCCGAACGCGAAGAGATCGCTCCGCGCATCCACCACGTCGCCCCGAATCTGCTCGGGCGCCATGTACGGCACCGTGCCCATGACCTGGCCCTCGCCGGACAGCGGTGCAGCTGCCGTCGCGCCGATGGTCGCGCCGTCCAGGAGCGCGTCTGCTTCCGCCGACTTCGACAGGCCGAAGTCGAGCACCTTGACGCGGTTCTCCCGCGTCACCATCACGTTCGCAGGCTTCAGATCCCGATGCACGACGCCGCGCTCGTGAGCGGCGACGAGCGCATCGGCGAGAGGGATCGACAGCTCGAGGACGCGAAGGAGCGGCAGTCCGCCGGGCGTGACGAGTTCGGCGAGGTTCTGCCCGTCGATCAGTTCCATCGTCAGGAAGCGCACGCCGTCCTCGTCTTCGACGGAGAAGAGAGTCACGATGTTCGGATGATTGAGGCCCGCGACGGTGCGCGCCTCTCGCTCGAAGCGCGCGAGGCGATCGGGCGAGGACGCCACCGCCTCGGGAAGAAGCTTCACGGCGACCTCGCGACCGAGCCGGAGGTCGAGGGCGCGATAGACCTCTCCCATGCCGCCGGCTCCGAGCGGGCCGGTGATCTCGTAAGTGCCGAGGCGTGTACCTGCGCGAAGTGGCATGAGAGAGAAGCGTAGACTTCCGGATGCGCGGTGTCATCCGTGAGTCTCGCGAGCACGTGCGCCGGGCCGGGCAATTCGAGTCTTTGCGGAGCGACGAATCCGATTCGGCGAAGGGGCCGCGCCGGCCCTTACGGCACGAACGTCTCGAGCCAGATGGCGTACGAGAGATACCGCCACATCTCGGCGCCGCGGCGGTTCTTCCCTTCGAGGAACTGTTCAAAGAGGCTCCGCACGCGCGGCGCAAAGAGAATGCCGTTGTCCTCGAACCGCTCGGAACGGAACGTCTCGCGCGCGAACTCCCGTAGGGGGCCGCGCAGCCACGCGTCGCCCGGTGTGACGAAGCCGCGCTTGTCGCGACGCTGCCGGATCTTCTCGGGCAGCATCCCTCTGAATGCCTCACGAAGAATCCGTTTGGTCTCGGTCCCGTGGATCTTCCACTCATCCGGCAGACCGAAGACATACTCGACGAGACGGTAGTCCAGGAATGGCACACGGGCTTCGATGGAAAACGCCATGCTATTCCGATCTTCTCGACGGAGGATGTTGGGCAGAGACCGGACGAACAGCGAGTTGTAGAGAAGATCGTTGAGCGCGCTTCCGAATCGCTCCTCGTAGTGGAAACCCAACGAGTGCTTCTGACCCAAGAACTCGCGTGTGAAGGGCTGGTTGAATCGCGCCTGCGCTCGTGCTTCGATGGCCGTAAGGATGCCGGGATGGAAGAACGCGCGAAGCAGGATCTTCAGGGCTCGCTCCAGTCGCCGACGCGCTCCGCGATCGTGAGCATCAGAGAACCGGCCAAGGTCTCTCAACGCGCCAGCCAACTGCAGCTTGCGCAGACGCGAGGCCACCAACGAGTCGAAGAAATGCAGGTAGCCTCCCAGTAATTCGTCTCCTCCCTGGCCATCAAGGAGGACGCGAACTTGCGCCTCTTTCGCAAGCCGCATGACGAAGAAACCCGAAAGAGCTGTCGCGTCGGCCATCGGCTCGTCGTGGTAGTAGACAGCGCGCCGCAGGTTCTCCGGAGTCACCCACTCGGACGGGTCGAGCAGATGCGGCTCCACGCAACCGTCGACCAGTAACTCCTGCATATAGTCGCGCTCGTCGAAGTAGGGGTCTCCGGAG
>Ga0326597_10014770_pt1 | contig 10225 bp, 9 predicted proteins | sample RVTome_12_FD_203789 | JGI IMG/M metagenome (GOLD analysis project Ga0326597, IMG submission 203789) | Soil microbial communities from uranium-contaminated site in the Upper Colorado River Basin, Wyoming, United States - RVT100D185 | ecosystem: Environmental > Terrestrial > Soil > Contaminated >...
GGCACCCAAGACCACCTCGACCGCGTCATCGAGCTCGGTCTGCTCCAGCACCCTGCGGACCACAAAGGGCCAGGTGACGCCGGGTTTTCCCATCGATGTCAGATTGTTGATCCCGATGGCGACACCCGCCTCGTTGATCCCTATCTGGCCGAGACATCCCGCGGTGGTCTGCACGAACGAGTTGGGGCCCATGAGCGGGTCGAGTTTGAGCATGATCACGAACTCACCAGCCGAAGCGTGCATGTCCCAGGTCTGTGCGAGCACGCCGAGACGGGGGTTGACCATCCCCGTGCAATTGTGCTCGACCGGGGCCGTCCCGACCCTGGTGCGGACCACGTCCACGAGGTCGGTGAACCCTCCCACGGCCACGGCCTCTTGGGGTGTGATTCCGGCGGCGTCGGCGAGTGCCAGCATCTCGACATAGAGGGTCTCCGAGAAGCGCTCGTGATGTTGGAGCGTCTCGTCGGCACAGCTGAGGATGAGGTCACGATCGGCGACACCTCCGCTCCAATCCTCCTGCGAGGTCAGATCGATCCGATCGTCGGTGTACTTGCGGATCATCTCCGAGCAGATCGAGCCGTGGGCCCGTCCCAGATCGGCCGAGTCCCCAAAAGCCTCGAGAACGCGTAAGGGACCTCCGTACATGAGTGCAACGGTACAGGGAACCGTGGCCCAGCAGGTCTCCGTCCAATCGATACGTCCGTGTGGACGCCAAAACGAGGAGAAGTGAGATGAAACGCACGTTTGCCCTCCTGATGACCTTGGGGCTGACCCTTGCCGCCTGCTCGGCGAGCGACGGCGAATCGGGACCGACCACTCAAGCGGACGGCCTCGCCGGTGAAGAAGGCGCCTTGCAAGCGGCGACGCCCGACGCCACCACGACCGCCGGCGAGCGGGTGCTGGTGGGTCTCGACCTGGTGGATGGACGACGGGTGATTCGACGAGCCAGCCTCGAGCTGCGCGCCTCCGACACGAGGTCCGCCTACGAGGACATCGTGGCCATGGTCGAGGCGATCGGCGGCTTCGTGGCCGATGCGACCGTCTTCCCCACTTCGGGTGATGACGATCAACCACAGGTCTCGCTGACCCTGAGAGTTCCGGTCGACCAACTCAATGCCACGATGACGGCGATCAAGGCATTGGCTGACGAGGTCGTCTCCGAATCACAAGGTGCCGAGGACGTCAGCGAGCAGTTCGTCGACCTGGAAGCGCGTCTGACCAATCTGCAAACGCTGGAGACCGAGCTGCGCGCCCTTCTCGAGGAGGTGCGGAGACAGGAGAACGCCGACCCAGAGAAGCTGCTCCGGGTCTTCAACGAGGTCTCATCGGCACGGGGCCAGATCGAGCAGATCCAGGGCCAACTCGACTATCTGAGCGACCTGACGGAGCTGGCGACCCTCGAGATCCAGATCACACAGACCCCGACGACGGTTCCGATCGTCGATGAGCCCTGGAGCCCTGCCGAGGCGGTGCGGGATGCACTGCGGAATCTCGTGTCCGGGCTCGAGGCGGTGGCCGACTGGGCTATCGGGTTTGCCCTGTACGCATTGCCGATGCTGCTGATCACCATCGGACCTCTCGCGCTGATCGGCCTGGTCATCTATCGACGGTTGTTCCGCAAGGGCCATACTGCCCCAGCCCCGATCGAGACATGAGGCACAGAAGCTGGCCCCGCCGGTTGGCGGGGCCATCTTCCCAATCGAATCGCCTCGACCTCAGCCCTTCGCGATAGCGAAGTAGTCGGTGAAGTTGATCTCGAAATCACCGGTGTCGGTGATGATCTCCAGCTTCGCTGACAGCTCTTCGGAGGGATAGATCGTCTCGTCGGTGAGGATCTCCTCGAGGATGAACCCCTCGGACGCCGCGTTGGGGCTGGCGTAGTAGTTCCAGTTGGTGAGGGCTGCCCCGTTCTCGGCGTCGAGCAGGTAGTTGATGAAGGTGTGCGCTGTGCACGGGTGCTCGGCGGCGGCCGGGACCGCCATGTTGTCGATCCAGACCGTCCCACCCTCCTCCGGGATCACGTACGCCCAGTTGTCCGGGTCGTCCATCTCGCCGAAAGCGGCGAAGAAGTTGCCCGAGTAGCCATGGGCAACGGCCACCTCACCGCCGACGAGGTTCTCGTCGTATTGGTCGCTGTCGAACGCGGTGATGTTGGCCTTGGCCTCGGCGATCAGGTCCGCCGCCTGCTGCAGGGCGTCCAAGTCGGTGGTGTTCAGCGAGAACCCGAGATACTTGAGGGCCGCGCCCATCGTCTCGCGGGGGTCGTTGAGCAGTTGGACTCCACCGGGGTAGTTGTCGGTCAGGCTCGTGTCGAACACCAACGCCCAACTCGGCTCGAAGTCCTCCCCGACGATCGAGAGATTGACGCCGAGACCGGTCGTTCCCCACTGGTACGCAGCCGAGTAGACCCCGCCTGGGTCATACGCCGGGTCGGCGAAGAACGGATCGAGGTTGGCGAGATTGGGAACGGCATCCCGTTGGATCTCGGCGAGCAGCCCCTCGTCGATCATGATCCCGACCATGTAGTCGGAGGGGACGATGAGGTCGTAGACAGAGCCTGCCTGGAGCTTGGCGATCAACGCCTCGTTGGAGTCGTAGAAGTCCTCGACGACGTCCACCCCGTACTGCTCCTCGAAGGCCGTGATCAGCTCGGGGTCGATGTACTCGGACCAGTTGTAGAAGTTGAGGTCGCCGTCGACTGCGTCGGCCGCACAGGCGGCCCCCTCGCCACCGCCGTCCGCTGTGCTCGATGTGGTCCCACCATCGCCTGTCGACGAAGTGGTCCCGCCGTCCCCTGTGCTCGTTGTCGTCCCCTCGTCGGTCCCGTCGCCGCCACAGGCTGCGATGACCAGGGAAAGGACGGAGAGCAAGGCGATCAGCCTGACAAATCTGGGCATATCTCTGATTCCTCCATCGGGTTCGGCGCCGTGTTGTGCCGACCGGCGAACTCTAGACAAGGGAGCCGTGTCCGGGAGACTGTGACGCGGTGGGAGTCGCCAAGCTCAGCCGAGGTGGGTGACAGTCAGGTCCTCGAGGAGCTCGTCGGGCTCCGATCGTCTCTGGCTCCGTGCCACCGTGTTCCTCTGGAATCCGAGCGAGATGCCGACCAGGATCATCGAGGCGACCAGCATCACCGTGCTGACGGCGTTGATCAGTGGTGTCACCCCCCGTCGCACCAGGCCGAACACATAAACCGGCAGTGTTGTCGAGCCGGGACCGGAGACGAACTGTGTCACCACCACGTCGTCGAGCGAGAGGGTGAGGGCAAGCAGGGCGCCACCCGCCACACCCGGTGCGATCAAAGGCAGGGTCACTTTCCAGAACGTGCGCAACCTCGACGCGTAGAGGTCGGCCGCAGCCTCCTCCAGGGAGGAGTCGAACCGGGCGATCCGGGCCCTGACCACGATTGCGACAAAGGAGATGTTGAAGGCGATGTGAGCCAGGGTGATGGTCCCCAAACCGGTGTCGAGATGAATGCCGAGCACGTTGTCGATGATCCCGAAGACCTGAAAGAAGAAGATCAACAACATCACGGCCATCGTCACGTCCGGGATGATGATGGGCAGATAGGCCAAACCGTCCAAGGCGCCCCTCCCCTTGAATCGATAACGCTCGAGTGCGATGGCCAGCATGGTCCCGACCACGGTGCTCACGATCGTCGCCACGAACGCCACGATCAATGAGTTCCGTAGGGCACCCATCACCTGGGCGTCGCCGATCATCTCCCGATACCAGCGCACTGACGCCTCCGTCCATATGCCGACGTTCCGGTTGTCGTTGAACGAGAACGCGATCAGCAGAAGGATCGGGGCGTAGAAGAAGAGGTACACCGCCCAGGCGTTGGCCGCGAGCAGGCGGTCGAAGAAGCCGGCAGTGGTGGTTTGGTCGCTCATAGCGTCCTCGCCCCGGCGCGGAAGTAGAAGATGGTCGCCACCAGCATCACGAACATCACAGCGAAGGAGAGGGCGGACCCAAATGGCCAGTTACGGGCGGAGAGGAATTGGGAGACGATGTAGTCACCGAGCAGCGTCGTGCGGGCACCCCCGAGGATGGCCGGCGTCACGTATGCGCCCAGTGACGGGATGAAGACCAGGATGGACCCGGCCACCACCCCGGGCATCGACAAAGGAAGCGTCACCTTGCGAAAGGCGGTCGCGCCATTGGCATACAGATCGCGGGCGGCCTCGACCAGGCTCCAATCGAGTCGCTCGATCGCCGCATACAGAGGCAGCACCATGAAGGGCATGAACCCGTAGACCATCCCGATCAACACGGCGGTGTTGGTGAAGAGGATGCGAATCGGCTCCCCCCCGAGGGATTGCGAGATCTGGGATATCGGGCCATTCGATCCGAGAAGGAACGCCCATGCGTAGGTCCGGACCAGGAAGTTCGACCAGAACGGGATCATCACCAGCACCAGCAGCACGTTCCGCGTCGACGGCTTCCGGGTGGCGATGTAATAGGCAAACGGGTAGCTGAACAGAAGGCAGATCACCGTCGTGATCAGTGCGAGGAGGAACGAGCGCCCGAAGATCTGCGCGACCAATGGTGTGAACAGTCGCTTGTAGGACTCGACATTCCATCCTTCGAGCACGGTCAGACCCGTCGATGAGCGACTGGCGAACGAATAGACGAGGACCAGCACCAACGGAATGGCGAAGAAGATGACGAGATAGACGTATCCGGGAAGAGAAATGAATAATCCTCGTCTCGACTCGGCCCGCTCCGCAGCTCGCTCCAACTCCGGTGTGACGGGCGTCGGGCCCTCCTCCAACTCGACGTCCAGCATCAGTCGGTAACCAGGTTCGCCGCAGATGGGCGCCAGCTGACGAGGACCTCGTCGCCAACCTCGAACCTGTCGAGATCCGGTCGGTTCTCCTCTTTGACCTCCAGTGGCTCGTCCAACCCGAGGTCGACGTCGTAGAAGAACACGTCACCGAAGTAGGTGCGTCGCGAGACACGGGCCTTCACGACGTTACGACCCTCGGAGACGACGGCGTCGATGGTGTGCAGCGTCAGCCGTTCCGGTCGGAGAGCCAGGGTGACCTGGCCCGAGACCGGATGCTCAGATGAGATCGTCACCTCCACCCCGTTGGCCAGCTTGGCCACCCCGGGGGCTCCGACCACGGCCGGGAGGAGGTTGATCTCACCGATGAAGTCGGCGACGAACCGTGAGGTCGGTCTCTCGTAGATCTCGGTTGGAGTGCCCACCTGAAGCAGCTTGCCGTCACTCATGACCCCGATTCGATCCGACATCGTCAACGCCTCCTCTTGATCGTGGGTCACATATATGAAGGTGATCCCGACCCGGCTCTGGAGGTCCTTCAACTCGTACTCCATGTTTTGACGGAGCTTGAGATCGAGGGCGCCCAGGGGCTCGTCGAGCAGCAACACCTCAGGCTCGTTGACCAGCGCCCGGGCCAGCGCCACACGTTGCTGCATCCCACCGGAGAGCTGTGATGGCTTGGCGTCGGCCCGTCTGGAGAGCTGGACCTGGTCTAGCACGCGCCGAACCCTCGCCTCGACCTCGGCATCGCCCACCTTCCTCATGCGAAGCCCGAAAGCGACGTTGTCATACACGTTCATGTGGGGGAACAAGGCGTAGGACTGGAAGACCGTGTTGACGGGGCGGTCGTTAGGGGGCTTGAGGCCCATCTCGGCACCGTGGATCCTCACACTCCCCTCGGTGGGGAACTCGAACCCGGCGATCATCCGCAGCGTCGTCGTCTTGCCACACCCCGACGGCCCGAGCAGTGAGAAGAACTCGCCGTCCCGGATCGTCAGGTCCATGTCATCCACGGCCACCACATCGTCCCCGAAACGCTTGGTGACGCCGATCAGCTCGACGGCCGGCTTATCCATGGTCAGCGCTCATACACAACCCGTCCTCCCGCGATGGTCGATACCACTTCAGCTTCCCGGATAGGCCCTTCTCGAAGAGGGTCTCGATCGAGTACGACCAGGTCGGCGAGCTTACCGACGGCCACCGAGCCCCGGTCCTGCTCGCAGTGGTTTATGTATGCCGAACCAAGGGTGAAGGCAACGAGCGCTTGGATGGGTGTCATCGCCTCGTCGGGGCCCAACGGCTCGCCGTCGGGACAGGTGCGGTTCACTGCCACGTCGATCTCCTCCATCACGTTGGCGGTCGAGACACCCCAGTCGCTCCCCATCCCCAGCCTGGCGCCGACCCGGAGCAGCGACCCGAACGGGTATTGCCATGAATCGCGTTGCGGTGTGATGAAGGGCCTGGTCAGCTCGGTCTGATAGGCGTCGTTGCACGCCCACAGCGGCTGTGCGTTGGCAACGGCTCTCAGGGCAGGGAACCGGGCGACATCGTCGGGATGGACGAACTGGAGATGGGCGAGATGATGCCGGTTAGCCGACGGGCCGTTGGCATCAACGGCGGCTTCGATGGCATCGAGCGCATTCCGAACCGCCCTGTCTCCCAGCGCGTGAAAGTGGCATTGAAAGCCACTCGAGTCAAGGGCGGTGACGATCGAGGCGAGCTCATCGGGGTCGATGAAGTCGACACCAAGGTTGCCTGTCGGGTTTCCGAAGCCGTCCAGGTACGGGTCGAGCACCGACGCGGTGTAATTCTCGGCGACGCCGTCGAGCATGAGCTTGACCGAAGTCGGCTCGAAACCGGGCGCCGACTGCTCTCTCCTCGCCACGAGCTCGTCGACCTGATCCAGCCCTCGATGGCGGTCCCACCACAGTGCACCGACCACATTCCCGATCAATTGCCCCGAGCCGGCGACCCGGACATACGCCTCCTGGATCTCTGGCGAGACGGCGGCGTCTTGCCATCCGGTGACCCCATATCCAATCAACTCATCCTGACCGCGGATGAGCCCCCGCTCGTAGTCCTCGACGGAGTCATCGGGGGCGTGTCTCTCGACCAGATGGACCGCACCCTCGTGAAGGGTGCCCTGAGGCGCCCCATCGGGGCGACGCTCGATGCGGCCATCAGCGGGATCGGGTGTCGAAGCGGTGATGCCGGCCAGCTCGAGGGCACGACTGCTGACCCAGGCCCCATGGCCGTCGGTGTTCGTGATGAGAGCGGGCCGGTCGCCGACGACAGCGTCGAGGTCCGGGGCAGAAGGGCAACCACCCTCGAACCAGGCTTGCGACCAGCCGGACCCGACGATCCACGGGAGGTCGGGATGGTCTGCGGCATAGCGACCGACCGCATCCAGAGCGGTCCTGGCGTCATGGGATCCCTCGAATGAGATGCGCAATCGATCCAGACCACTGGTGACCGGGTGGACGTGGGCATCGATGAATCCGGGTGTGGCCAAGGCTCCCTCCAGGTCGATGACCTGTGTGCTGGCCCCGATCAGCTCTTCCGCCCCCGGGCCCACCGCCACAATCCGGCCATCCCCCACCGCCACGGCCGTGACGAAGGGAATGGCCGGGTCCGCGGTGAAAACCCGCCCGCCTACCAGGGCCAGCTCGGCTGACATCCGGCGGCAGGGTAGACCCCGAGGCCAGGTGGTTGTAAGCGGTCAGGTGAGGATGCGACTGTGGGTCGCATCTGCCTCGCGGCCGGATGAGACGAAGCCAAGGGACTCGTAGAACCGGTCTGCATCCTCTGAGTAGGTCCTGAGACGCACCCTCTGGAAAGAGCCGTGCGCATGTGCAACCAGGGCTTCGAGCAGCGCCCTTCCCACACCGCTGCGTCGAGCCTCGGGGTGGACATACACGTGTCGGATGCGCCCTATCCGTGGGTCGTCGACGTACGGGTCGCGATTCAGCCCCCCCATCCCCACCAGCCGTGCGCCCAGCCGGGCCTCGAGAAGCACCTCCCCCGGTTGGTCGAACCGATTCGCGCCATCATCCCACTCGCGTTGCAGGCGCAGCACGAAGTCGTACCCGTCGGCGAGACTCACCTCGACGAGCTCACCGAGATCCAGCGGGAGCGCATCGAGCGGACTTAGCCTCAGGTCCATCAACGAATGTTATGACCGAGATAATGAAGCGCGCCGTCGTCATCGGATCCAGTGGTTCGGGCAAGACAACGGTCGCCCGTCGTCTCGCCGCCGCCCTCGAGGTCCCCTTTCTGGAGATGGACTCCGTCTTTCACCGGGAAGGCTGGAACTCGACACCAGACGATGAGTTCCGGAAGACCTTGGTGGATTTCACCGCGGCGCAGCGCTGGGTGGTCGACGGCAGCTATACCGGCCATGGCGGCCGCGACATCGTGTGGCCCAGGGCCGACACTGTGGTCTGGCTCGACCCACCGAGACGTGTGGCCATGACCAGGGTGATTCTGAGGACACTCAGGAGGGTCATCACCCGTGAAGAGCTTTGGAACGGTGTCCGCGAGCCATGGACCAACCTCTATAGCCGAGACCCGTACAAGAACATCATCGTGTGGACCTGGACCCGGTTCCACGTAGTCCGGGAGAAGTACGAGGCGGCGCTGAGCGATGGCTCCTGGGACCACGCCGCCGTCCATCGACTCGGCAAGCCCGCAGCGGTTGAGCGGTTCCTCGCATCAATCGAGACGTCCCAGAACTAGCCTGCCGTCCATGGGATCCTTCTGGCACCCCTTCGCCGACATGAGCAAGGTGAAAGATGCACCATTCGTCATCGACCGCGGAGAGGGCATCTATGTGTTCGATGAAGAGGGCAACCGGTACCTGGATGCGGCGGCATCCCTTTGGTACATGAACATCGGCTACGGCCGCGACGAGATCGTGGACGCGATGGCAGCTCAGGCCCGCAAGCTCCCGGCGTTTCACACGTTCGTGGACTACGCCACCAGGCCACCGATGGAGCTCGCCGCCCAGATCGCCGCGGTCTCACCCGACCCCGACTCGAAGGTCTTTTTCGGCTCGGGTGGTTCCGACGCGATCGACACTGCCGCCAAGCTGACGCGGCGGTACTTCAACGCCATCGGACATCCCGAGCGGACCGTATTCATCGCCCGGGAGTGGGCATACCACGGGATGCACACCTACGGGACGACCCTCGGCGGGATGGAGCCCAATCGCACCGGATACGGAGGCGACCTCGTCTCTGATGTGGTTCTCGTCCCCTACGACGACACCGACGCCGTGGAGAAGGCGATCGACCATGCCGGTGCAGAGCGGATCGCGGGCATATTCGTCGAGGCAGTCATCGGCGCCGGGGGGGTTCGCCCCGTCCCGGCCGACTATCTGACAAGCGTCCGCGAGATGCTCCGCCAAGCAGGTGGCCTCTACATCTCGGACGAGGTGATCACTGGCTTCGGCCGGGTCGGCGACTGGTTCGCCGCGACCAGGTACGGGCTCGATCCCGACCTGATCACCTTTGCCAAGGGTGTCACCTGTGGCTACGCGCCTCTTGGTGGGGTGGTCGCCGCATCACATATTGCCGAGCCCTTTTTCAACACCCCGGGGCTCATCTTTCGGCATGGCTACACCTACTCGGGTCACTCGACCGCCTGCGTCGCCGGGTTGAGGGTCATGGACATCATCGTCCGTGAGGGGCTGCTGGCGAGGGCCACCGCACTCGAAGATGAGATCTATGACGCCCTCGTTCCCCTCGAGGAGCTCGATGTGGTTGCCGGCATCCGACGTGGAGTGGGGGCACTGGCCGCCATCCAGCTCGACGTAGGTGATGACGAGACACTGCCCTATCGTGCCGCGATCGCATGCCGGGAGGCCGGCGTGCTCACCCGAGCCGTCGGCGGAGGTGGTCTCCAGGTCTCGCCCCCGATCACGATGTCACCGGACGAGGTGGCCGAGATGGCGACTCTATTCGAGGCAGGGCTCCGCTCTCTGTGAAACAGTCCCCATTCTGGGTGGATGACCACCCGAGGCCTCCGGGCCTGACGTCTGAGCTCCCTGCCGAGACGGACTACCTCGTGGTCGGATCGGGTCTCACCGGTCTCAACGCGGCGCTGCGGCTCGCCGCCGCCGGAAAAGGAGTCACCATCATCGACGCCGGAGAGATCGCCGGAGGCGCCTCCTCGATCAATGGCGGGATGGTGTCTCCGGACGTCAAGGCCGGGGTGAACATTGTGTACGACACCTACGGGCCGGATATCGGCACCGAGATGTGGCGGTCGACCGTCCATTCGGTGGAGCTCGTCCGGGACCTGGCCACCCGTACCGGCGTCAACGCGCTGATCCATGACGCTGGCATGGCCGCACTGGGTCGCGGCGTCAAGCAGGCCCGGGCATTCGAGCACACCGTTGCCCTGCACAAGGAGAGGTTCGGGGCCGACTGGGAGGTTGTG